>Ga0307289_10001418_pt1 | contig 10129 bp, 5 predicted proteins | sample ER_DNA_143_FD_194483 | JGI IMG/M metagenome (GOLD analysis project Ga0307289, IMG submission 194483) | Bulk soil microbial communities from the East River watershed near Crested Butte, Colorado, United States - ER_DNA_143 | ecosystem: Environmental > Terrestrial > Soil > Floodplain | place: USA... | reverse complement strand
GTCGGGGACGCCGGCATCGGCAAGTCCCGGCTCCTGCGCGACTTCAACCAGTGGCTCGCCGAGCAGAAGCAGGTCGTCTGGTGGTTTCGCGGACGCGCCTCCCAGGTCGAGCAGAACCGCGCCAACTCCCTGACCCGCGACGTCGTCGGCACCCGCACGGAGATCGCCGAGAGCGACCCGCCGGCCGTCGTCCGCGAGAAGCTTGAGCGGGGCTTCGCCCTGTCCTACGGAGAGGGCGAAGACGCGGTGCGGGCGGCGCACCTGGTCGGGACCTGGCTGGACTTCGACCTCGGCGCCGACGAGGCGTCCCGCCAGGGGGTGCCGACCGAGCCGCAGAGCCTCCGTGACCAGGCGACGGTCGCCCTAGGCCGGTACTTCGCGAGGCTCGCCGAGTCGCAGCCGGTCGTCATCCTCCTCGAGGACCTGCACTGGGCCGACAACACGTCGATCCGACTGCTCGACGAGGCTGACGCCATGTGGCGCGACGCTCGCATCATGGTCGTCGCGACGACGCGCTCGACGCTGTTCGAGGAGCGTCCGCGCTGGGGCTCGGGGCTGGAGCACCACGTCCGCCTCAACCTCGGTGCGCTGTCCCGCCGCGAGAGCCGCACCCTGGTCCGGGAGCTTCTCCAGCGGGTCGACGAGCCGCCGGCCGAGCTCGTCGACCTCGTCGTCGACGCCGCGGAGGGCAACCCGTTCTACCTCGAGGAGCTCGTTACGTGGCTCATCGACTCCGGCGTCGTCGTCCCGGACACTCCACATTGGCGAGTCGTCGAGGACCTAGTCGGTCGGGTGGTCGTGCCGCCGTCGCTCAAGGGATTGCTGCAGGCGCGTCTCGACGCCCTGACCCCGTCGGAGCGAGCGGTGCTGCAACGGGCTTCGGTCGTCGGCCGGATCTTCTGGGACCAGGCGGTGACCCACCTCGCCCCGGACGGTTTGGCCGACGGCGCGAACGGTGCCGCACCCTTCGACCACCTCCTGGAGCGCGATCTCGTGTTCGAGCGCGAGCTGTCGGCATTCGACTCGGCTCGTGAGTTCCTCTTCAAGCACGCCCTGCTGCGCGACGTCGCATACGACAGCGTGCTGCGGGCCAGACGTCGCGAGTACCACCGGCGGGCCGCGCTCTGGCTCTCCGACGTCACCGCGCGGACCGGACGGGTCGAGGAGTATGCGGCGATCGTCGCCGAGCACTTCGACCAGGCTCACGATCCGGCGGCCGCGGACTGGTACCTGCGGGCCGGCCGCCGGGCCAACCGCGTCTTCGCGCTGGACGAGGCGACCCACCTGTTGGGGCGGGCGGAGCAGCTCGTCCCGCCCGACGACCACCGGCTGCTCTTCGACGTGGTCGCCGAACGGGAAGGCGTGTTCGAGCGGCTCGGCGACCGCGCCGCCCAGGGCACCGCCCTGGCCCGGATGGCCGAGCTCAGCCTCGAGCTGGACGACCCGGCGCGCACGGTCACGACCCTGCTCGCCCAGAGCCGCCGGGCGTTCGAGGTGAGCGAGTACGACCAAGCCGTTGACCTGGCGAGCCAGGCCGCCGACCTCGCCCGCGGCTGCAGGCTCGACGACCAGATTGCGCAGGGCCATCTCTGGGCTGGCAAGGCGCTGACCTGGCACGGCGAGGGTGGCGCGGCGAGCGAGCGGCTCAACACCGCGCTGGGCGTCGCTCGAGCGCAGGGCCGGACCGCGATCGTCGCCGAGTCCCTGCGGTACCTCGCCATGCTGGCCACCAACGAGGGCCGGTTCGCCGACGCGCTCGACTTGGGGGCGCAGGCCCGCGAGGAGTTCGCCAAGGACGGCGATCTCGAGGCGGAGAGTACGGCCCTCGCTCAGCACGCGGTCACGCTCTTCCACCTCGGCCGGGTGGATGAGTCCCGTGAGCTGTTCGAGCAGGTGCTGCCGGTGTTCATGGCTTCTGGGCACCTCTACCGCCAGGCTGTTGTCCTAGGAAACCTCGCGTCGAGCTCACTCCTCCTGGGAGACCTCGTCGCGGCAGAGCGCTGGTGCCGGGAGGCGATCGAGCGCTCCGACGCGCTGGCCGACGTCGAAGCCGGCGCGACCAACCGCACCGTACTGGGGCTGATCGAGCTGTGGACCAGCCGTTGGCCGGCGGCCCGCGAGAACCTGCAAATTTCATGGCGGACCGGGCTTGAGGTCGGCGCGGTCACTGTGGCCCTCGATGCCGCGACGTGGCTCGCCATCGGTCGGCTGGAGTTCGCCGAACCTGTAGCGGAAACGGTGGCGCACGCGCGCGCGGTCGCCAGCGAGGCCCGGGTGGACACCGTGGGAACGCAGAACGCCGGGCAGGCCCTGCTGACCCTCGGCTACGCCCTCCTCGCGTCCAGCGACCCCGAGGTCCTCGACGAGGCGGGTGCCGCGGCCGCCCGCGCAGCGGCCATGTTGAGCGAGAGCGGTGTCCACGCGGCGGTGCCGCAGTGCGACGTCCTGGGGCTGGCGGTGTCGCGGGCCAAGGGTGTCGACCCGTCGGAGGCGGCCAGCGAGGCGGCTCGGATCGTCGCCAGGCTCGACCGCGAGGCGATCGACGTGTCGATGCGGCCGCCCACGGTGCTCTCGACCCTCTGGGAGACGCTGTCCGCCGGCGCGCCAGAGCACGAGGAGGAGCGCGCTCGGCTCCGAGCGATGGCACACGCCTACGTCGACCGGCGGCTGGCCGGGGCCGAGGACGAGGCGACCAAGGCCGGCTTTCTCACGGTGCCGTCGGTCGCCGGGCTCGTCGACGTCGTCGGCCTCTCCCCGTCGAACTAGGGCACCGAGCTGCCCCATTGGTCGCCGGTAGGTTGCCGCAGGTGGATCTCCATCTAGGCCGCTCCAGCGGAGGGGACCTCACCACGCGGCTGTACCGCGAGCTGCGCGAAGCCGTCCGCGACGGGCGGCTGCGACCCCGTGACCGCCTGCCGCCGACCCGCGAGCTGGCCACCGAGCTGGAAGTGTCCCGCGGAACCGTTGCGACTGCATACGAACGACTCGTCGCCGAAGGCTTCCTCACTGCTCGCGTCGGCGCCGGGACCTACGTCGCAGACACTGTCCCGGCGACCGGTGCGCGCGGCCGGCGGCGGACCGGGGCGGTCCGGCCGCGTCGAGGGTGGACGGCCGTCCCCGCGCCGGTGACGCCGAGCGACGCCGTGCCCTACGACTTCAGTGTCGGTGTCCCTGATCCCGGGCTCTTCCCGTTCGACGCCTGGCGCCGGCTGGTGGCGTCGGAGATGCGGATCCGCGCGAACTCCCCTGGCCGATATGCCGATCCGGCTGGTCATGCGGGCCTCAGGGAGGCGGTGAGCCGGTATGTCGGCGTCTCACGGTCGGTTCTGTGCGACGCCGAGGACGTCCTGGTCACGAACGGCACGCAGCATGCCCTCGACCTGGTCGGCCGGGTGGTGCTCGAGCCCGGGGACACCGTCGCGGTCGAGGACCCCGGATATCCGCCCGCCGCAACGCTTCTCGGGGTTTCGGGTATGCGGGTAACGCCAGTCCCGGTCGACGAGGAAGGCCTCGTCGTGGAGGCGCTACCGCCTCGCGCTCGGTTGGTCTACGTCACGCCCTCGCACCAGTTCCCGACCGGCGTGGCGATGTCGCTGCGGCGCCGGATCGCGCTGGTCGAGTGGGCGCAGCAACACGACGCCCTCGTGGTGGAGGACGACTACGACAGCGAGTTTCGTTTCACGTCAAGGCCCTTGGAGCCACTGGTGAGCCTCGATCCAGCCGGCCGGGTGTGCTACGTCGGCTCGTTCTCCAAAACGATGCTGCCCGCGGTACGTCTGGGCTTCGTCGTCTCACCACCCTCTCTCCGGTCGGCGTTGCGGGCCGCGCGCCAGCTGTCAGACGGCTTCAGCCCGGTGCCGACGCAGGCCGCGCTGGCCCGGTTCATCGACGACGGGGTGCTCGCCCGCCACGTTCGCAAGGCGTCCAGCGTGTATGCCGGCCGGCGGACCGCCGTGCTCGCCGCCCTCGATCCAGTTCGGGGGCTACACGTGGTCCCGTCCTCGGCCGGTCTGCACGTCTGCGTCCGAATGACTGGGGGCCCACCCGGCGTGGCGCAGAGAGTGGTGTCCGCCGCCCGCCGCGTCGGAGTGGCCGTCGAGGCCCTGGACGGCTATTACCTCGCGGCACAGGAATCCGCGTCCACCGCCGTCGCTGGGCTGGCCGTGGGGTACGGCGCGGTCGCCGACGACCGGGTCGACGAGGGCCTCCGACGGCTCGTCCGCGTCCTGCGACGTGAGACGACTGTCTAATAAGCGACCGCCGCCACGGCGACGGCCAGCGTCCACGCCGAGTGCGTACCGTTCACGACAAGGAGTGCGACGACGCTGACAAAGGAGACCACCGCCGTGCGCCAGGCCCAGCTTCCGCGGGGCAGGAGGCGGATCGCCGCTGCAGTGCCGACCACGTAGATCACCGTGAACGCGCCGGTCGCGACCAGCACGACCGAGGCCACGTCGAGGTGCAGCATCGCGGTCGCGACCAGCGCGATCACCGAGAGAACGGTAGTCACCACCAGGGATCGGCGGGGCGCCTGGCCGGCCTGGTCCCCGCGCGCGAACCACACGGGCAGCGAACCGTCCCGGCCGAGAGCGGCACCGAGCTTGGCGGCGCCCGCGAAGTAGGCGTTCATCGCGCCCACCGTGAGCAGGACGGCGACGAGCGTCGTCACGACGCGGCCCGGGGTCCCGAACGTCATGCCGAGCAGCTCGGCCAGGGGTGCCTGGCTGATGCCGGTCCGGGGGCCGAGGACGAGGATGCTCGCTGAGACGACGCCGAGGTAGAGAACGCCGATGACGACGACCGCCACCATGGCCGCGCGGGGGACGTCACGGGCGGGGTTGCGGTACTCGGCAGTCAGCGAGGTGACCGCCTCCCACCCGGCGAAGCCCCAGACGACGACCGCGGCGGCCGGCGCGACGGCCGCCCAGCCAGACGGGGCAAAGGGGGTCAGATGGCCGAGGTCCGCGTGTGGGAGTGCGGCCACGATCGCGACGACGAGCAACGTCGCGAGCACCGCGGCCATCCCCAGCTGGACCCGCCCGGACATGCGCACCCCGAACCAGTTGAGCACCGCAACACCGGCGATGATCACCGCTGACGCCCAGACTGTCGTCGTCCGCGAGCCACCGAAGAGATCGGCCACGTAGCCGCCGGCGAAGGCGGCCGCCGGCGGGGCGCCCACCGGGACGACGACGTAGAACAGCCAGCCGACGGCCGTGGCGGCCCGGTTCCCGAAGGCGAGCCGGGCATACGTCGAGACTCCGCCCGCGTCCGGGAACCGGGCGCCGAGGGCCGCGAAGGTCGTTGCGAGGGGTACGGAGAGGAGGACGAGGGCGAGCCAGGCCAGGATCGAGGCGGGGCCGGCGATCGCGGCGGCCATGGCGGGCAGTGAGATCACGCCGGTGCCGAGGACCGCGCCGATGGTCAACGCGGCCCCCTGCCCGACCGACATCCCTGAGGTCTGGTGCTGTGCCATGCTTTGACGGTAGGTTCCATTGGCTCGGCTCGATGAGCCAATACAGGCACGATCGACCGGACCAATCATGAGTGGCGTCGCCGCGTCATACGGTGGGACCCGTGCCCGCTGCCTCTTCCGTCGTCGCCGCCGAGGCCGCGGAGGCGCTTCGCCGGCTCGTCGGCCGAGACGCAGACTTCCGAGAGGGTCAGCTCGAGGCCATCGAGGCGCTGGTGGCCGAGCGCCGACGCGTCCTCGTCGTTCAGCGCACCGGCTGGGGTAAGTCGGCGGTCTATGTGGTGGCGACCGCATTGTTGCGGGACGCAGGCTCCGGGCCGACGGTCATCGTCTCGCCGCTGTTGGCCCTCATGCGCGACCAGGTGGCCGCCGCGGAGCGCGCCGGCATCCGCGCGGTGACGATGAACTCGGCCAACCCCGAGGACTGGGCGGCGGTGGCCGAGGCCTTGGCCCACGACGAGGTCGATCTCCTGTTGGTGAGCCCCGAGCGGCTCAACAACCCCCGATTCCGTGAGGAGCAACTGCCGGGACTGGCCCGGCGCTGCGGTCTGCTCGTCGTCGACGAGGCCCACTGCGTCAGTGACTGGGGACACGACTTCCGGCCCGACTACCGGCGCATCCGCGACCTTCTGCGCACGCTGCCGGCCGACACCCCCGTCCTCGCGACGACCGCGACCGCGAACGCCCGAGTAGTGACCGACGTGGCCGAACAACTGGGGACCGGCGGCCACGACGTGTTGACCCTCCGGGGCGGCCTGGCACGAGAGTCGCTCCGGCTGGGGGTGCTCCCGCTCGGTTCGCCGGAGCAGCGGCTGGCGTGGCTGGTCGCCCACCTCGGCGATCTGCTTGGCAGCGGCATCGTCTACACCTTGACCGTCGCCGGCGCCGAGGACGTCGCGGGCGCGCTGCGCCGCGCCGGTCATGACGTGGCGGCCTACACCGGCCGCACCGACCCCGCCGACCGGCTGCGGCTCGAGGAAGCCTTGCGGGACAACGCGATCAAGGCACTGGTGGCGACGAGTGCACTGGGCATGGGGTTCGACAAACCCGATCTGGGCTTCGTCCTCCATCTCGGCGCCCCGTCGTCGCCGGTCGCGTACTACCAACAGGTGGGCCGCGCGGGCCGGGCCACGGAGCGGGCCGACGTGCTGCTGCTCCCGGGTCCCGAGGACCGCGACATCTGGCGGTACTTCGCGTCGGCGTCCATGCCGCGCCAGGAGCAGGCCGATGCGGTCCTGACCGCTCTGGCCGAGTCCGGTCGCCCGCTCTCGACACCGGCGCTGGAGGCCGCCGTCGACGTCCGGCGGACCCGACTCGAGCTGCTGCTCAAGGTGCTCGACGTCGACGGGGCGGTGACGAGGGTGAGCGGCGGTTGGGCGTCGACCGGCACACCGTGGGAGTACGACCAGGACCGATATGCCCGGGTCGCCGCGGCGCGCGACCGTGAGCAGGGGCTGATGCTCGACTACGAACGCGGCGACGGCTGCCGGATGGAGTTCCTCCAGCGAGCCCTCGACGACGAGACGGCGGCGCGGTGCGGCCGGTGCGACCGCTGTGCCGGGCCGTGGTTCGACGCCGCCCTTCCGTCGGCCGCGATCAACGTCGCCCGCGCGCAGCTGGCGCGCGTGGGCGTCGAGATCGAGCCCCGTGGACAGTGGCCGACCGCGATGTCGCGGCTGGGCGTTCCCGTGTCGGGCCGCCTCTCGGCGGACGAGGCCATGCGGCCCGGTCGGGCGGTGGCGCGGCTCACCGACCTGGGCTGGGGTCAGCGCTTGCGGAGTGTGCTGGCCCAGGACGCGCCGGCCTCGGAGGACCTGCTCCGTGCCTGCGTCGACGTGCTGCGGGACTGGGACTGGGAGCAGCGGCCGGTCGGCGTCGTGGCGATGCCGTCGCGCAGGCGGCCGGAGCTGGTCGCCTCGGTGGCGGAGGGGCTCGCCTCGATCGGGCGGCTGCCATTCTTGGGAACGCTCGACCTCGTCGACGGCGGCCCGGTCGGCGAACCGGGGGGCAATAGCGCATTCCGGTTGGCCGCCGTCTGGGACCGCTTCGCGGTCGGCACGACGCTGTCCGCGACCCTCGCTGAATCGACCGGCCCGGTGCTCCTCGTGGACGACGTCGTTGACTCCCGCTGGACCGTCACCGTCGCGGCGCGAACCTTACGCCTGGGCGGGGCCGACGCCGTCCTGCCGTTTGCGCTGGGGGCCCAGTCCTAGTCCGTCGCCTTCGGGCCACGATCTTGAGGCGACTGGTTCCACTTTCAGGCAAGAGCCGCCCGTACAACCAGTTCGAACGTGGGCCGCGGCTCAGTTCGGGTCGTGCCGGGCGATTCGGTGGAGCAGGAGTCCCTCGAAGCAGGCGGCGACAGCAATTCCGGCCGTGTGTGGTTCACGGGCTCCGAGGCGGGCCAGGGCGACGAGGGCCAAGTCTTCCATCGCGGCCCGGCCCCGAGACAGCGCCTGGCGGAGTGCTGCATTGTGGCTGGCCTCCATGAAGAGCACACCGTGGTGAGGTGTGCTCGAACACGGCGCAGAGCTCGCCGACCAGCCCAAGCCACCGTTCATCGACCACTCAATACAAACGAGTATCGCCCACCTGAGGAGGCCGCAGCATGAGCAGCGTCATCGTCGTTGTCGGACCGGGTCTGATCGGCCAGGCCATCGCTAGGCGCGTCGGCGTCAACAAACACGTTCTGCTCGCGGACTTACGCCAGGGCAACGCCGACGCTGCTGCCGAGACCCTAGGCAACGCCGGCTACGACGTGAGCGTCGCAGCGGTCGATATATCCGACCGGCAGGCCGTTCATGCCCTCGTCGAGCAGGCAACCGGCCTCGGTGAGGTCACCGGGCTGATCCACGCGGCCGGTGTCTCCCCGTCGCAGGCCCCACCCGACGCGGTCCTACGGGTCGACCTGTACGGAACCGCGCTGGTGCTGGAGGAGTTCGGTGAAGTAGTCGCCTCGGGCGGGTCGGGGGTCGTGATTTCGTCCCAGTCCGGGCACCGGCTGCCGGCGCTCACCCAGGAGCAGAACGAGGCGCTGGCCGCAGCGCCGGTGGAGGAGTTGCTCACCCTGCCGTTCCTCCAGCCGGATCAGGTGCAGGACTCCCTGCACGCCTACCAGCTCGCCAAACGCGGTAACTCCCTGCGAGTGATGGCCGAGGCGGTTCGTTGGGGCCGTCGCGGCGCGCGACTTAACACCATCAGCCCCGGCATCGTCATCACCCCACTAGCCAAGGACGAGCTCAACGGCCCGCGCGGCGAGGGCTATCGGCGCATGATCCAGTCTTCCCCGGTAGGACGAGCCGGCACGCCAGACGAGGTAGGCGCCGTCGGCGCGCTGCTGATGGGCCCTGACGGAGGATTCATCACCGGCAGCGACATCCTGATGGACGGAGGAGTCACCGCCGCCTACTGGTACGGCGGAATCCCCGAAGTCCGCAGCTGACAGAGTCGCCCTCGCGCATGCAGGCACTTGCCGAACGCCTGCCGGACCGGCGCCTCCACAACCGGGCAAGTCAACACCGTCCCAGCCCTCGACCTCCGGTCGCCACGCGACGAAAGTCGAATCGCCGTAGCGCCGCGCAATGCCGTCCGCCGCCCCAGGGCGGAATCGGGCGTTGTCCCGCCGGGGGCTCAACGTCGGCAGGCTGAGTGCGACGACGAAGTTGACGACCGACATGGCAGGAAAGCGACGCCGGCTTCCAACGCCGTGTAGTGATGTACGACACCGGCCCCGGAGCCGCTGCTACTTCTATGCACGTGGCGTGGCCAGCTCCGCGAGCCCGACCGCATTAACGTCCGCTGGGACACCCGGATCGACGCGACCGGCTCGGAGCGTCGCGATGACTGTCGACTCCCGATCGGGCACTCACCCGGCGAAGCGCTGGCCCTTACGACACCGAGAATCCGTACACCTAGCTCCCATCCCGTCATCGCCCTCACGCACGGGACCCGGGCAGTCCCGGCGTGGATGGGACAGACAGTGTCATGTACCAGGCGGCGGACAGCCCGGCGAGCCGAACGCCGCACGGTCCAGGACAGCAGCGGTGAGGCGAGCCGGGCGGCGCCGAGGACCTCGACGTCGACCGCCAGATCGACGGTGGACCGAGGCACCGGGCGAAGGTTCAGCGCCACGGTCACCGTCGCCCGAGGCCGCACCGCCGAGGTCTTCCATCCATATCCGCGATTTGAGCTTCGCCAGGCAGCTCGGCGCGCCGTCGATCTTAGGTGTCGTCATGACCCTGCTCAGGCGCAAGGTCCGCAAACAGGCGAAGGCACTCGGCGTGCGCTACGAATTCTTCTTCATGCGGGCCAGCGGCTCCCAGCTGCGCGAGCTCGGGGCCCTGTATGACGCCGGCGTGCTGCGGCCGGTCATCGACAGCACATACCCGTTCGAGCAGACATCGGAGGCGATCGCGTACGTCGAGCAGGGCCGCACCAAGGCCGGCAAGGTCGTCGTCACGATGCATTCCGCCCCCGAGCCGGGCCGTCGGAGGAGTGACGACCAGGCGCACCTATCGCCCAACTTCACGTGCGCCCGATACCTGTCGGCTCCGAAGACCATCCGCGGGTCCTGGTCTGACAAGGCGACGCGGCCATCGAGAATCGCGAGCCTGGCTTCCTCCAGTACCCAGCCAAGTCGCCGCTGTGAGGCGTAGC
>Ga0307289_10001415_pt1 | contig 10139 bp, 9 predicted proteins | sample ER_DNA_143_FD_194483 | JGI IMG/M metagenome (GOLD analysis project Ga0307289, IMG submission 194483) | Bulk soil microbial communities from the East River watershed near Crested Butte, Colorado, United States - ER_DNA_143 | ecosystem: Environmental > Terrestrial > Soil > Floodplain | place: USA... | reverse complement strand
GGCGTCGAACGGCACGTTCAACTTCAAGGCGGGCAGGACGGACATCTGCGAACCGGTGCCAATCAGGACGGTATACCCGTCGTACGGCGCGGCCTTGACGAATTGGGCGGCGATGATGCCCGTGGCGCCCGGTTTGTTCATCACGATGAACGGCTGTCCGGTGATGCTTTGGAGCTCTTGCGACAGGCTGCGCGTCATGATGTCGGTCACGCCGCCGGGCGCAAAGGGAACCACCGTCGTCACCGGTCTGTTCGGGAAGGCGGATTGCGCGTGTGCCAATGTTGCGGCCACTGTCGCGAAGGCGACGGATCTGAGCACGAGTCCGATGTTGGCCGAAAACGACATGCATGCCTCCTTGGACTCTGTTCGCGAGCTTATGCGACTTCGAAAAGACCGGCGGCGCCCATGCCGCCGCCGACGCACATCGTGATCACGACCCGTTTTGCGCGGCGCCGCTTTCCTTCGATCAGCGCATGGCCGACGAGTCGGCTGCCCGTCATTCCGAACGGGTGGCCGATCGCGATTGCGCCGCCGTCGACGTTCATCCTTTCCGCCGGAATGCCGAGCCGGTCGCGGCAATAGAGAGCCTGGGAGGCGAATGCCTCGTTGAGTTCCCACAGATCTATATCGTCGACCTTCAACCCGTGGCGTTCGAGGAGCTTCGGCACCGCGAACACGGGCCCGATGCCCATCTCCTCCGGCTCGCAGCCGGCAACCGCGATGCCCCGATAGAAGCCCAGGACGTCGAGGTTGCGTTGCTCGGCGAGTTTGGCGTCCATGACGACGCATGCGGAGGCGCCGTCGGACAGCTGGCTCGCGTTGCCCGCGGTGACAAACTGGCCTTCGCCGCGCACCGGTACGAGCCGCGCGAGTCCTTCCAGCGTCGTGTCCGGCCGATTGCCCTCGTCCGCCGTCAGACAGACGTCGGCGCGGCTCGCTTCACCCGAGCTTTTGTCGACCGCGTTCTTTGTCGAAGGCAAAGGCACGATCTCGGCATCGAACCGGCCGGCTTCCTGCGCGGCCGCCGTGCGCCGCTGGCTTTCGCAAGCGAACTCGTCTTGGCGGTCGCGGGTGATCTGGTACCGTCGGGCGACGAGATCCGCCGTGTCGATCATCGACCAGTAGATTTCCGGTTTGTTGGCGAGCAGCCAGTCCTCGGCCTCACGGTGATGATTCAGGTTCTTCTGGGTGAGGCTGACGGATTCGAGCCCGCCAGCAACGATGATCCGCACTCCGTCGACGATGATGCGCTGCGCCGCGAGCCCTATTGCCTGCATCCCCGAACTGCAAAAGCGGTTGACCGTCATCGCGCTTGCTGAAGCGGGAAGTCCGGCGAGCAGGGAGGCTTGGCGGGCGATGTTGTTGCCGGTGGCACCCTCGGGATAGCCGCACCCCAGGATGACGTCGTCGATCTCGTCGAGCCCGATGCCCGCGCGCGCAGCTGCGTGCCGGATGACGTGGCCCGCGAGCTTTGCCCCGTGGGTGTCGTTGAAGGCTCCGCGGTACGCTTTTCCGATCGGGGTACGCGCCGTCGAGACGATTGCCGCTTCAACCATTGTTCCGATCCTCAGCTGGCTCGCAACTCTTTTGGCAACGCTCCGGCCGATACCGCGGCGGGGAAATAGGCCTCGGCATTGCGGTGGAACACTTTTTCGAGAACCTCCTGCGAATAGCCCTCCGCATGCCATGTCGGGACGACGCGCTCAAACAGGAGGCCAGGGAAGTCGCAGCCGAACATGATGCGGTCCTGCAGGCGCCCCCGAATCTCCTTTTTGAGTGCCGCCGTGAAATGTTGGGGACCCCAGCCATGCAGCTCGTAGTGCACGTTGCCCTTGTGCAGGAGCACGGCGATCATCTCGTCCTGCCACGGATAGGCCGGACGGGCGGCAAGCACGTTCAACTCCGGAAAGCGTGCGGCGACCGCGTCTATGTGGCGCGGATGTCCGTGGTCAAGCACGACGCCTTTCCCGCCCCTGTGTCCTTGGCCGATGCCCGTCAGGCCGCACAGGATCATCACCGGCACGCCGACTTCGATCGATCTCTTGTAGAAGGGATCCCAGAGAGGGTCGCTCGGCGGCACGCCGGTAACCTGGCCGTTGACGCAGAAGCCCACGAAACCCGAATTCTCGTCGAGGCAGCGCTGGAACTCGTCGAGCGACTCTGCTCCGCGCCACGGCTCGAACTGGAGCCAATGCCCGAGGACCACGTCCGGAAAGCGCCTTTGATAGGCAAGCGCATAATCGTGGTGCCGTCGCATTTCCTCGATCGGGAGCGTCTTGGTGTAGGACAGATCGAGTATTGTCCGTGCGTTGTGCTTGCGGAAATAGTCGGCCTGCTCCTCGTCGCCGTAGGTCTTGCGCTCCATCTTCCAGATGCGCTGCGCGTGGCGCCAGTCCTCGTCGGTCCTCATCACCGACCGGCCTTCGGTGGCCCAGTGTGAATGGCAGTCGAAGATTCGCATCGCCTCTGGCTCCGGTATGATGGTTCAGCTTTTGCGCTTGTCGATCAGGCGCCGGACCTTCATGACGTCCGAGACGCCGGTCAGCGTCGCTAGTTCGCCCTTGCCGACGACGCTGACGTCGAGCTTGACGCCCAGTGCTTCGTGGAAGCGCCGGGACAACGCCGCTTGGAGTCCGGAGCGTTCTGTCTCCGTGACCGCTGCCTCGACGAAGACCGTCATTTCCTCGCGTCCGGAGGCCGACGGAGGCTCGACGACGCAGATGTATTCCCCGTTCGATTCGGCGCGTTCGGCAACGAGAGCGCCGATGGCTTCCGGAAAGATGCTGACGCCGCGGAACTTCACCATGTTGTCGGCGCGCCCGAAGACCTTGGACAGACGCCGGTGCGTGCTTCCGCAGGGGCACTCGCCCGGAACGAGCGACAGGACGTCGTTGGTGTTGAAGCGGATCATCGGGGCGGCGTGCTTGAAAAGCGTGGTGAGGATCAGAACGCCTTTTTCTCCGGCGGGCCGCTCTTCAAGCGTCTTCGGATCGGCGATCTCGGCCACGAACGCATCCTCGAAGAGGTGCATCCCGGTCTTGTGCCTGCAGTCGCAGCAGACCGTGCCGAACTCGTTCGTGCCGTAGTTGTCGAAGACGTCGGTTCCCCACTGGTCCTCGATCGGTTTGCGGTCGTCGACGCCAAGCCAGCAGAGCAGACCCTTGAGCTTGAGTTCGCGGACGTCGAAGTTGAGCTCGTCGCGCGCCACGTTGCCGACGTGGCGCAGATAAGGCGCGAGCGCGGCGAAGAAATCGATGGCCCAGGACCGCATGATTTCGATCTGGCGACGGCTGGGCGTCTGGCTGCCCGTGCCGGTGACGATCGGAATGGCGCCGGTGTATTTCCAGAGGCTCTCGCGCAGGAGAAATCCGGCATTGGGAAGTCCGGTCGCCAGCGCGACCTGCACCCGGTCGAACGGACGGACGCCCTGCATGTACATCCGGCGGGCGGTGTTGATGTTCATCACCTCGCGGTCGCGCGGAGTGTAGATCATGGCGCGGGGCAGGCCCGTCGTGCCGCCGCTCGTCTGCAGAATGAGCGGCATCGGTTCGTCGCTTTCCGGATCGACGCCCATGAGATCTCCCCAGGGTGGATGCCGATCGATGCTGTCGCGAAGATCGTGCACCGAAAAGGCGGGGAGGTGCCTCAGCTCGTCGAGGCTCCTGATGTCTCCGCGTCCGATGCCGGCATTGCCCCAATGCTGCCGGTAGAAAGGGACTTCCCACGCGCGTTCCATTTGTCGCCGGAAGCGCTCATTTTGAAGCGCGCGCAGCTGCTCGCGCGGCATCGAATATACGGTTTTGAAGTATTCGGGAGCGGGCGGAAATTCCCGCCACAAGCCCTCGAAGTCGAGGGAGCGGTGATAGCGCGGAATGCTGTCGTCGAAGTCGCGAGCCATGTTTCGTACACCGAGACAGTATATCGTCTACTGAAACATGCCAGAATTGATGTTGGCGGTCAACGCTCGCCGCCGAATAATGGGATGATGCGGAGACACCGCCCGAGTCGGGCGCGTCGACATGTTCATCGGCGCCGTCAATTTGCTGCTGCCGCCCATTCAGGAAGGCAAGCTGCGCGCGCTCGCCGCGGCCGGTAGTTGGCGCATCCGCTCGTTGCTGGACGTTCCGACCGTGGCAGAGGTGGGCCTTCCCGGCGACGAGGTCGGCTCCGGCGTCGGAAAGACACGGCGTCCGAAATCGTCGAGACGCTCAACCGCGAGGTGCAGAAAATCATCGCCGAACCCGGCTTCCACGAACGCATGGCCGCGATCGGCGTCGATGTGGTCGGCACCATGCCGGCCGCCTACGCCAAGATCATCAGCGACGACTACGCCAAATGGGGCAAGGTGAACCCGGCTGCCGGCATCAAGCCGGAGTGAGCCGGCCACCGGTCACGATCCTCACGGCCCAAGCTGGACCAGCTCGACGCGCGTGCCCCACGGGTCGGTGATGTAGGTGATCGCCGCGCCGGCCCCCATGATCTTGCGGTACGGCTCGTCGAGCTTGATGCCCTCGGCTTCAATCTTCTTGATGAAGGCCGGCAGGTCCTTTACGTCGAAACCGATGTGATCGAGCACGCGCCCGCGGGTCGGAGCCTGCGCCGTATCGACTTTGGCGAACCGGAGCTGGCCGCCCGGAACGTCGACGACCGGCTGGTTGTTGCGCGTGCCGACCTTGCCGCCGAAGGTCTTCGCGTACCAGGCCACGGCTTTGGGAATCTCCGTCTCTAGCAGGAAGAAGTGCACGTGCTCATGCTGGATGGGAATGGTCTGGGTCTTGTCTTCGAGGATTTCGACGCGCACGCCGTCCGGCGTCACCACGAAGGCCTGGTCGAGCCTGTTGTTGTTGCCCGCCAGCACCGGCACGCCGGCGGTTTTCCACTTCGCCGTCTGCTCCTGAACGTTGTTGACGATGAAGCCGACGTGGTTGATCACCGATCCGACCGAGCCGCCCTTTCCCGGCGGTTCTTCCCCCAAGTTCAGATTGACCCTGGCGCCCGGGAACCTGACACCTTCGGCGGTGCCGCGCGTGACCGGCGTGCCGCCCATCGCGACGAAGATCTTCTTGTTGGCGGCGACGTCGTGCGACACCAGGTGCCAGTGGCCCATCGTCACGCCAGCCTCGTTGAACGGCGCCTGTTGCGCGACGGCCACCCCGGCGGCCAGCGTCGATGCAAGCCAAAGTCCAACGATAAAAGTTCTCATGGATGTCCTCCCTGTTGAACTGCAATTCGTCGGTGGTCGGCGATCGAGTGTGAACGCTACCAGCAACAAGGATGAGGTTTTCGGTACACACACCGATCCCGCGTGCCGTCCAGACTGTCGATCGGACAGTGGCGATGCCAGTTCTGGGCGGACTGCACCACCAATATTTCAGAGCGTAGGTTTCCGACAGGGACAGCCGGATCGACTACCCCCGGATCGCCCCGTACTGCGGCAGCTCGTTCGTCTGATAGCCCTGGATCACCCGCTCGGAGCCGAAACCCCAGTAGTTCCGCAACGTCTCGGGCCCGTGCATCTTCGGATAGAGCGGAAATTCCTGGTGCCAAGGACGCGGGTCGAAATAGCCGAGTTCCTCGTCTTTCATCTGGTCCATTTCCGTGAAGATCTCGATTCGCATTAGATCCTGGTTGCGGTGATAGATCGCAACGTTGTGGCCGATGATGTGGCGGCCTGGGCCCCACACCAGTTGCACCTTGTTGTGCGCGAGGTAGTCGCAGGCCTTGCGAATCTCGGCCCAGTCCACGACCTCGAAGGCGATGTGAGCAAGCTGCGGCTTCTCGTCGATGATAAAGTTGAGCGTGTGGTGGTCTGTATTGCAGCGCATGAAGACGAAGAAATCGCCGCGCCAGTCCGATACTCTGAAGCCGAGCACGTCAGTGTAGAACTTGACGATCTTCTGCACGCCGAGCACGCGATAGGCGACATGCCCCAGCTTCAGGATGTTGAAGATCGATGGAATGCCGTCGATCTTGGCGAAATTGTACTTGGCATAGACGTCGATAGGGGTGCCTTTGGGGTCCTCGAATGTGACGGCGTGCGACACGCCGGGTGAAATCCCCTGCCGCAATTCGCACTTGATGCCGTCATTCCGTAGGGTCTTGGCAACATCTTTGAGATCGCTGCCTGGCGCGATCTGGAACGATAATCGCTTGAGCTGGTTGGGCTCCCCGCGCACGAGCTCGATCGCCTCCAGGCCCTGCTTGGTGCCGAGAAAGACCCGCTCCTTGCTACGCTCGATGATGCTCAGGCCGAGAATCCGGCTGTAATAGTCGGTCTGTTTTTCGATATCGGGCGTCGATATGGTGGCGTGGCCAAGGCGTTTGACCTTAATCATTTTGGGCCTCCTAAGCGCGGACGTGCGCGCTGATCTTTGCACCTTGGCGGTGCCGTCGAGATGACGTCTCGGATACTCATCGTGCGAAAGCGTTCGCATACTTCTCGCAGAGCTGGCGCCAACGCCGCGCGTTTTCTCGCGCGCATTCCGCGTAAGACTCCGGCATGACGTTGTAGGGTGGCCGGATCGGCCCCGCCTTGCAGTAGCCCGCTGTCTCGATCCGAATCTTTTCCATCTGAATGTTATAGGTTGCGAAGAGATCGGGATCGCTCGTGAGCTCGGCAATCGGTTCTCTCGTCCAGGCGAGGTCGGCGGCGATCCTGCGCATTGCTTCGGTGTCGTTGGCGAGCAACGCACGCATTTGTGCCAGCACCGGCTCCGGACCCATCGATGCCGCCGTGGACCAGCACGCGGTCGTCGTTGCCGGAGAAAGCTCCGCGAATTTGCTGACGCCGCCGTCGTTGGGCAGGAAATGGACCCGACCCTTCGCTGCAGCAAGAGATTCCAGAAGCGCTTTCGGCCGCGAATATTTTGCGGCCATCAGCGTCGGCGCCGCGTCGACCACGCGACCCCAAAATTCGGGTGGAAACGAGAAACGAAAGGCACGACCGTTCCCGTAAACCATCAGCGCGAGACGTGGGAACGCCTCTGAGATGCTGCGGTAATACTCGACAGCCATGTCGACCGTCAGCGGCTGCCACATCGGCAAACCTAGGAGGATGCCGTCGGTGCCACGCTCCGCGGCAAATCGCGTACGACGCACCACTTCGTGCGTTCCAAGCGCCGTCGTCCCGATGAAGGCGGGAATGCGACGCTTGACCGTCGCCAGCACGCAGTCGACGAACGCCTCGTATTCCTGGCCCGTCAGCGTAGCGCACTCGCCCGTCGTTCCCAACACGATAAGCCCATGAACGCCGTCGCCGATGAGGCGATTGACGACGCGTTCGGTCTCGGCAAGGTCGACCGTATCCACCGCTTCCCAACGATCGGCCCCGTCCTTCGCGGGGGTCGGGATAATGGCGTAGACGCCGCGCAGATCGGAAGGTTTCAGCATTTGCCTATGCACCGACCGAGATGGCAATGTAAACGAAGTTGTCTTCGCCGATGTTTCGTATTCCATGCACAGTGTTGCGCGGGTGCACGAGGAACAGTCCTGGTTCCACCTTTTCTCGCTTCCCGCCTTCCATCGTGACCTCGCCAGTCCCCGATACGATGAACCACGCGTGATCCGTCGCCGGATGCATGTGTACCTCTTGAGCCTGCCCGGGCGACAACGTAATGACTACCGCGCGAAATTGATCGCCGACGTACATCCGGCCCGCGCGCTGCTTTTCCGGACCAACGATGATGTGATCGGCGATCCGAAAGATACGTTGAGCAGGATCTGTCTTCGGCCGATCGGTGTAACGAGCGGCGATGACCTTCACGTCCATCTCGATGTCCTTTTCCGGCCGCGTGCGAAAACTCCCAGGAATTCTAGGTCCGGACCCAATCGAGTCAACCAGACCGAATTCAAGTCTATTAGCATGATCATTGGGCCTGCGATGCCTTCCATGCCTCATAAACCGTCTTGGCAGTTTCGATAATGCCATCGTGCCGGGTGCTCCATCCGAGTCGTTCGCGAGCCTTCCGCGGCGTGATGAACTCGTTCTGATTAAACCAGGTACTGATGTTGTCGCCCTTCATCGGCCCCTCGAAACGAATGTCACGCGTGCAGCCCGCCGCATCGAAACAGGCGCGCATGACGTCGAGACTGCGCGGCCGGCGTTCATCGGCAAGATGAAAGACATCGCCGCTGACAACGCCTTCGTCTGCCTCGACAACAAGGCGGTATGCTTCTGCCAAATCGGCGATATGGATCCAGGACCAGCCCCGTTCACGATCACCGCGGAAGACCGCGTCGCCCTGTTCTGCCATGGCAAACCAGTCCGCGCTGACGCTGTTGAAACCATCGTTCCCGAACATGAAGCCCGGTCGCAGAACGACGGTGCTGACGTTGCTGAGTGCGAACGCCTCTCGCTCTAGCCCGCGGCGAAAAGCGAGCGGGTGGTCCGGGTTTGGTTCGGTACTCTCGTCCATGATGGCAACCGAGACCTTGCCGAAAATCGAGCATCCGGTCGTGTAAATGAACCTTCGTCGGGGCGTCCGAGGCGGCAGCTCCTGCAGAACGGCGAACAGCGCACGATCGGTCTCAAGGGGGCGCTTCTTGTCCAGCATCGTGTGAATGACCACGTCGCTGCGCTCCAACTCGGTGCGATACGCCCCTGATTGGCCGACATCGCCGCGGATCAGCGCAACCTCTTGCATCCGCAAAATGTTCAATCGGGGCTGTTCAGGATTTCTAACGAGTCCGGTAACCGTGTGTCCGGTTGCGGCTAGCCGAAGGGCGGCATAGAAGCCCGCATATCCGGACACGCCCGTAACAAAAACCCTCATTGTGTGTACCCCAAAGTCTGCTCCAGGTCGCGGAGCGCCTCTACAAGTTCAATCGCAGCCGGCTTCAGCCTGTTTCGGCCGCAGCTTGCCGTGCAGTACGGTGAGCATGAACGAGCCCGGGCCATGGCCCTAGCGTCGGATGTAGACCGAAGAAGATTCCCACTGGGACCAGCGAAGCTGTTAGTCATGAAAATCGGCTCAACGTTGTGCACCGTTCTAACGAGCGCTGCGCTCAAGAGCCTCCGATTGCTCCTTCGCACAACGCTAAACCGGCTTTCGTTTCGCCACGCGCCGGTATTCATTCCGCGCCGCCGTTCCATTCCATGGAATATTTCATGCTGACGACCTGCTGCTGCTCGTGCGAAGGCGGCTAGCGCGAACCAACCCCAAAACCCTGCCGCTTCAACTCCGCCTGGATATACTCCACCGCCTCGGGCGGCGCTTTCCCGAGTTCGCGCACCAGCTTTTCCAGGTCTGCCTTGCTTGCCACCGGCGAGTCCGGATCAATCTTTACCCAGGCCGCCTGGAATTCAGAATCATTGAGCGCGGCCTCGAACGCCTTGACATAGGTTGCGACAATCCCGTCCGGCGTCCCGGGCGGCAAGGCAAGCCACATCCCCACCTGGATGATGTTCTCCCCATATTCAAAGGCCTTTTGAGCCAGCGGGTCCTTGATCTTGCCCTTCACCAGATCGGAAATCATAGGCGCGTCGCCAAGGACCGGGCGTGACACCATTTTGCCGTCGATGACGGCACCTGACTGGCTCACCACAGCGAACTTGCCAGTCCCGAGCAGATACTCAATGTCGATGCTCGACCCGAACGGGGTCATGTCAAGCTCGCCCCGCTCCATCGCCTGGCGAAGTTCACCGGTCATCCTGTAGCCTTGCACCCATTGAATATTCCAGCCCAAGAATGCTGCCCCCCAGAGCGCCTGGTAGTGACCGGTCCGCAGGGTGGAACCGACGACGCCTATGAAGACAGGTTTCGCTGATTTATTGAAAAGACGCTCAACGGCGTCCTTGCTGACGAAGAGCGCCTGGCTGGGTGCAGCCAAGCCGCCCACGTACTTGAATTTCGCCGCGTCGTACTTCGCCTTTGTCCGGATAAGCGCATCCTTGTCGACCTGTGACGAAGCACCGATAGTCACGTGCAAACCATTGGGCTCGGCTTTGTTGACCCAATCACTGAGGGCTATAACGCCACCAGCGCCGGGCTTGTTCAGGACCAGGAGGGCAGGATGCCCGGGCAGGAAGCGCACCAGACTTCGTCCGAGGATTCTGCCGTACAGATCAGGCCTCTCACCCGCACCGAACCCGATGGTCATGGTGACAGGGGCGTCCTGCGCCGCCGCGGGGTGAATCAGCC
>Ga0307289_10001401_pt1 | contig 10198 bp, 6 predicted proteins | sample ER_DNA_143_FD_194483 | JGI IMG/M metagenome (GOLD analysis project Ga0307289, IMG submission 194483) | Bulk soil microbial communities from the East River watershed near Crested Butte, Colorado, United States - ER_DNA_143 | ecosystem: Environmental > Terrestrial > Soil > Floodplain | place: USA... | reverse complement strand
GGGTTCGGCGTCTACTTCAAGGGCGGCATGGGCGCGGAGGCGATCCGCGAGCTCCTGCGCGATCTCGATCTCCAGGCTGAGGTTAAGTCTCTCCGCGAGACGATCCGCACCTCCAAGGGCCAGAAGCAGAGCCGCGCGATCAAGCGGCTCAAGGTCGTCAGTGCCTTCATCACCTCGGAGAACCGCCCCGAGTGGATGATCCTCGAGGCGATCCCGGTCATCCCGCCCGAGCTTCGCCCGATGGTGCAGCTCGACGGCGGCCGCTTCGCCACGAGCGACCTCAACGACCTCTACCGGCGCGTCATCAACCGGAACAACCGCCTCAAGCGGCTGCTGGACCTCGGCGCGCCCGAGATCATCGTCAACAACGAGAAGCGGATGCTGCAGGAGGCCGTCGACGCCCTGTTCGACAACGGGCGCCGCGGTCGCGCGGTGACGGGGCCGGGCAACCGGGCGCTGAAGTCGCTCTCCGACATGCTCAAGGGCAAGCAGGGCCGCTTCCGCCAGAACCTGCTCGGCAAGCGCGTCGACTACTCGGGGCGGTCCGTGATCGTCTCCGGCCCCACGCTCAAGCTGCACCAGTGCGGCCTGCCGAAGCTGATGGCGCTCGAGCTCTTCAAGCCGTTCATCATGAGCCGGCTCGTCGAGCGCAAGTCGGTCCAGAACATCAAGGCGGCGAAGAAGTACGTCGACTCGATGGCGCCCGAGGTCTGGGACGTCCTCGAGGAGGTCATCGCCGAGCACCCCGTTCTCCTGAACCGGGCACCGACGCTGCACCGCCTCGGGATCCAGGCGTTCGAGCCAGTGCTCGTCGAGGGCAAGGCGATCCAGATTCACCCGCTCGTCTGTCACGCGTTCAACGCGGACTTCGACGGCGACCAGATGGCCGTCCACCTGCCGCTCTCCGCGGAGGCGCAGGCGGAGGCCCGGATCCTCATGCTCTCCTCGAACAACGTCCTCTCGCCTGCGCACGGCAAGCCGCTGGCGACGCCGTCGCAGGACATGATCCTGGGCGGCTACTACCTGACCTACTGCAGCACCGACGTGACCGCGACGACGGCCGAGGAGCTCGACCCGCGCCCGAAGCGCTTCGGCTCCGAGGACGACATCTTCCTCGCCCTCGAGGCGAAGCAGGTCGGCCTCCAGGATCCGATCGAGTACCGCCGGGACGGCGAGGTCATCCTCACAACCCCGGGCCGCGTGATCTTCAACGAGGAGGTCATGCGCGCGCTCGAGGACGCTCTCGGCGATCGCTTCGAGGGCAAGGCCGACTTCATCAACCGCACGCTCGGCAAGAAGGAGATGAACGACTTCGTCTCCTCGCTCGTCGACGTGTTCGGCGTCTCCTCGATCTCGGTCGTGCTCGACAAGATCAAGGAGCTCGGGTTCCACTACGCCACGCAGGCCGGGGTCACGATCTCGAAGAACGACATCGTCATCCCCGAGTCGAAGGAGCAGATCCTCGCCGAGTACGAGGAGCGCGTCCAGAAGATCGAGGCCCAGTACCAGCGTGGCCTCATCACAGAGGACGAGCGCAAGGAATCGATCGTCAACGTCTGGACGGAGGCGACCGATACCGTCGCCGAGGCAATGGAGAAGACGCTGTTCGAGCTGAACCCCATCTTCATGATGGCCAACTCGGGAGCGCGTGGATCGTTCAAGCAGATCCGCCAGCTCGCCGGCATGCGCGGCCTGATGGCGAATCCGAAGGGCGACATCATCGAGCGCCCGATCAAGGCCAACTTCATGGAAGGCCTGTCGGTGCTCGAGTACTTCATCTCGACGCACGGTGCCCGCAAGGGACTCGCCGACACGGCGCTTCGCACGGCTGACTCGGGCTACCTGACGCGGCGTCTGGTCGACGTCTCCCAGGACGTCATCATCCGTGAGGTCGACTGCGGCACCGACGCGTCGATCTCGCTGCCGCTGGTCGTTCCCGAAGGGCTGAACCGCTCGCTCGCCGGGCGCGTCAGCGCCGAGGAAATCCACAAGCTCCTCGCTTCGGGCAAGCCGGGCAAGACCGTCTTGCTCGAGAAGGGCGTCGAGATCACGGTCCCGCGTCTCCGCGAGCTCCACGACGCGCTCGAAGATGCCGCGGCCGACTTCGAGGTCCCGGTTCGCACGGTGCTCAAGTGCCGCAGCGAGTTCGGCGTCTGCCAGGCCTGCTACGGCACGTTCCTCGCCACCGGTGAACTATCCGAGATCGGCGACGCGGTCGGGATCATCGCCGCCCAGTCGATCGGCGAGCCGGGCACCCAGCTGACGATGCGGACGTTCCACACGGGCGGCGTGGCCGGCGCGGACATCACGCACGGTCTCCCGCGCGTCGTCGAGATCTTCGAGGCCCGCAACCCGAAGGGGGCGGCCCGCCTGGCGGAGGTCGGCGGTCGCGTCGAGATCGAGGACACCGACCGCGGGCCGAAGGTCACCATCGTCCCTGACGGCCTCGACGAGGACGGCGAGCCGCTGGCTCCGAAGGAGTATCAGCTCCCCCGGCGCACGAGGCTCCTCGTCACCAAGGGTCAGATGGTCGAGCCGGGTGACGCTCTCCACGAGGGCTCGCTCGCCCCGGCCGAGATCCTGGCGCTGCACTCGAAGGCCGGCAAGGGCTCGACGCCGACGGAGCTCTACCTCGTCGGCGAGGTGCAGAACGTCTACAAGTCGCAGGGCGTGGACATCCATGACAAGCACATCGAGCTGATCGTGCGGCAGATGCTGAAGAAGGTGCGCGTCGACAACGCCGGCGACACCGACCTTCTGCCCGGACAGCTCGTGGACAAGTCCGTGCTCGAGCGCGAGAACGTCCGGATCAAGAAGGAGAAGAAGGAGCAGGCGACCTTCGAGCCGCTCATCCTCGGCATCACGAAGGCCTCGCTCGCCACCGAGTCCTTCCTCTCGGCTGCCTCCTTCCAGGAGACGACGAAGGTTCTGACCGACGCGTCGATCGAGGGCAAGGTCGACCGGCTGCTCGGCCTGAAGGAGAACGTCATCATCGGCAAGCTGATCCCGGCCGCGACCGGCCTTAAGAATTACCGGCGCGTCGAGATCGCCCCGAGCGAAGACGTTCCCGTCGAGGCCTACACCCGGCCCCCGACCGAGGAGCAGCTCCTCGCAGCACTGGAGGAGATCTCGGACGGCGACGGTGCCGATCTCGGCATCCTCGGCCTAGGCTTCGGCGAGGCGGACGGCGACGGGGACGGCGACGGCCGCGGGCGCGACGCGCTCGAGGCCGAGGAGGTCCCCGAGGTCGACTCACCGCTCGACGAGGAAGGCTGAGCCGGAGCTTGCAGCTCTGACAGGAATCGCTGAGGGCGCCGCGAGGCGCCCTCAGTTGTTTGGGAGCTGCGAAAAATCCCGCTCTTTGCGCAACTCGGCCGGGCCCCTCCCCCAAAGAGGGGATCCCGCCGATCGGCTCCCGCCGTATATTTGCGCCTTCGCCGTCGCCCCCTCTCGCAGGGGCGCGGGGCGGCTCAGGCACAAAGCGAGTTATCCACAGGTTCCACAGGTAGATGGGGAGGAATATGGCTGGTCCGAAGAAGCAAGAAGTGGCTGCAAATGCGCCGAATCCGGGCGCGGCGCCGCCTCCTCCCGGTCACTTTTTGAATGCGGACCTGCAATCGGACACGGCCCGCTTCCTAGCGGAGCTGAAGGAGTCCATCCGCCGCCGCGAAGCGCGAGCCAGAGCACCCTCGCCGGGCTGAGCCGGCGCCGCCGAAGCCGCTAGCCCAACCCGTCGGCGGCCATGAATTGTCCCTTGCCGGCTTCCTTTGCCTGGTAGAGGGCATCGTCGGCCCGCTCGAAGAAGGACGTCGCGTCGTCGTCTGAGCGGATCTGGGCAATTCCGGCGGAGAGGTGGAGGCGGTCGAACGGGCCGATCGGCCGCGCGCCGACGGCGAACTGCACGCGGCGATAGAGCTGTTCCGCGTCGCCGAGCGTGGACTCGGGGAGGATGACTGCGAACTCGTCTCCGCCGACTCGGCAGGCGATGTCCGCGCTCCGAACGACTGACTGCAGGCGTTCGGCCACGCCGGCGAGGACGGAATCGCCCGCGAGGTGGCCGATGCGGTCGTTGATCGCTTTGAAGTCGTCGATGTCGAAGACCACGAGGGCGAGCTCCCGATCGTAGCGATGAGCACGCGCGCACTCGCGGACGAGCGTCTCGTGGAAGTAGCGACGGTTGTGCAGGGTCGTGAGCGCATCGAGGTCGGCGAGCTGCCTGGCCTCGCGGAAGCGTCTGGCGTTCTCGAGCGCCGGCCCTGCCCGGGCGGCGAGCTCCTCCAGGGCGGCTAGCTCCTCCTCGGCCGCGTCGCGGGCTTCGGCGCGCCAGAAGACGGCGAGGGTGCCGATCGGCTCGCCTTCCCCGTCTCGCAACGGGATGGAGACGCCGCCGCGGATGAGGTCGCCCGCTTCGAGGATCTCCTCCCGCCTGTAGGAGTAGGCGATCCGCACGGCGCGCGCGGGCTGGCCGTCCGGCGGGCCGCCGACGGGCTGCCGCGTGGCCTCCTCCGTGGTCATCCCGATCGTGGCGAGGAGCGGCTCGGACGCGCTCCCGTCGGGGGTGCGCAGGCGGATCATGCCCGCGTCGATCCCGGTGAAGGCCGCCGCGGCTTCGAGCGTGCGCGTGAGGACGACGTCGAAGGTCGATCGCTGCGCCGATCTCGCCGAGCTCGCGAGCTCGCTGGGTCTCGGTTCGCGCCTCTTCGAGCGCCGAGGAGAGGTCGTCGTGGAGCCCCTCGGTGCGCTCGAGCGACTCGCGCAACATCCGTTCCACGTCCGCGTAGGAGCTATGCCTCCCGCGGATGACGACGAGAAGGACGACGAGCGAGGCCACGAGTGCAAGGCCGGCCGCGCCGATGGCTACACCGACGGCGACCCACGTTGCGCTGTCGCTGGAAAGGAGCACGTACACCTCTCCCGATCGGAGGCCGCGTCGCCCGCGCCCACGGTGACAATAATCCTCTAACAGATTCGGGGCTACGTTTTCCCGCCGGAAGCGCGATTGTTGCTACCATGGCCGCGGGTTTGGCAGGGGCTTTGCCCGTGCCGGCCTTTTGTTGCGTCATAAGCCCCTTTGAGAGAAGGAAGACACGCGTTGCCAACGGTGAACCAGCTCGTGCGAAAGGGCCGTCGGGCCCCGGGTCAGAAGACCAAGACTCCCGCCCTCCGCGGCGCCCCGCAGAAGCGGGGGGTCTGCACGCGCGTGTACACCGCGACCCCGAAGAAGCCGAACTCGGCTCTCCGCAAGGTGGCGCGCGTTCGCCTGACGAACGGGATGGAGGTCACGACCTACATCCCCGGCGAGGGCCATAACCTCCAGGAGCACTCGGTCGTCCTCATCCGCGGAGGCCGCGTGAAGGACATGCCGGGCATCCGTTACAAGGTCATCCGGGCCGCGCTCGACGCCGCAGGCGTCTCCGAGCGCAGACAGGGACGCTCCAAGTACGGCGCGAAGAGGGGCAGCTGAGATGGCGACCCCCTTCATTTCGCGCCCGCAGAACGCGATCCGCTCGGGCGGTGGTTGCTAGCCCATGCCCCGCCGTGCAGAGATTCAGGTTCGCGAGCCCGATCCGGACCCCGTGTACAGCTCGAAGCTCGTGTCCCAGGTGATCAACAAGGTCATGAACCGCGGCAAGAAGTCGACCGCGGAGCAGATCGTGTACCGCGCGCTCGACATGGTCGGGGAGAAGACCGGCAAGCCGCCGGTCGAGATCCTCGAGCAGGCGGTCAAGACCGTCACGCCGGTGCTCGAGGTGCGCTCCCGCCGGGTCGGCGGCGCGAACTACCAGGTGCCCGTCGAGGTGCCGCAGCGGCGTGCCCGCACGCTCGCCGTGCGCTGGCTCGTCTCCTACGCGCGCGACCGGCGCGAGAGGCACATGGAGGAAAAGCTGGCCAACGAGATTCTCGACGCGCTCAACCAGCAGGGCGGCGCGTTCAAGCGCAAGGACGACCTCTACCGGATGGCGCAGGCGAACAAGGCCTTCGCCCACTACAGGTGGTAAGCGTGGCGACGACGACTACCGGGAAGACGGTCGCGCTCGACCGCGTCCGCAACATCGGGATCATGGCGCACATCGACGCCGGCAAGACGACGACGACCGAGCGGATCCTCTACTACACCGGTCGCACCCACAAGATGGGCGAGGTGCACGAGGGCGCTGCGGTTATGGACTGGATGGCGCAGGAGCAGGAGCGCGGCATCACGATCACCTCTGCTGCGACAACGGCCTTCTGGCGCGATTTTCGTATCAACATTATCGATACGCCCGGGCACGTGGACTTCACCGTCGAGGTGGAGCGGAGCCTGCGCGTCCTCGACGGCGCCATCGCCGTCTTCGATTCCGTCGCAGGCGTCGAGCCGCAGTCCGAGACGGTCTGGCGCCAGGCGGACCGCTACCGCGTCCCCCGCATCGCCTTCATCAACAAGATGGACCGCGTCGGCGCGGACTACTTCGCAGCCGTGCAGTCCATGGTCGACCGCCTCGGCGCGCATCCGGTGCCGATCCACCTCCCGATCGGGCAGGAGGAGCATTTCCGAGGCGTCGTCGACGTCATCGAGATGCAGGGCGTCGTCTGGGACGACGCGCTCGGCATGGAGCCGAAGACGATCGAGATCCCCGAGGAGCTCCGCGAGCAGGCCGAGGAGTATCACCACCAGCTGATCGACGCGGTCGCCGAGCACGACGAGGAGCTGCTCGAGACCTACCTCACGGACGAGGCGTCGGTCACGCCCGACATGATCCGTCGCGCGCTCCGCAAGGCGACGCTCGTGATCGCCGTCACCCCGATCCTCTGCGGCTCCGCCTTCAAGAACAAGGGCGTGCAACCGCTCCTCGACGCAGTCGTCGACTACCTGCCGAGCCCGCTCGATGTCCCGCCGATCCACGGCGTCGACCCGCGCACCGACCACGAGCTCTCGCGCCGGCCGGCCGAGGACGAGCCTTTCTCGGCGCTCGCCTTCAAGGTCATGAGCGACCCCTACGTCGGCAAGCTCACCTACTTCCGCGTGTACTCCGGGAAGGTCCAGGCCGGAGACCGCGTCCTCAACGTCACGACCGGCAAGACCGAGCGCATCGGCCGCCTCCTGCAGATGCATGCGAACCACCGCGAGGAACGCGAGGCGATCGGTGCCGGCGAGATCGTCGCCGCCGTCGGCCTCAAGGCCACGACGACCGGCGACACACTCGCGACCGAGACCGCGCCGATCCGGCTCGAGTCGATGACCTTCCCCGACCCCGTCATCTCGGTCGCCATCGAGCCGAAGACGAAGGCCGACCAGGACAAGCTCGCTCAGGCGCTCGCGCGCCTCTCAGAGGAAGACCCGACCTTCCGCGTCCGCACGGACGAGGAGACCGGCCAGACGATCATCTCGGGGATGGGCGAGCTCCATCTAGAGATCATCGTCGACCGCCTCATGCGCGAGTTCAACGTCAACGCGAACGTGGGCCGGCCGCAGGTCGCCTACCGCGAGACGATCGGGAAGCCGGTCGAGAAGGTCGAGGGCCGCTTCGTGCGCCAGACCGGCGGCCGCGGCCAGTACGGGCATGCCGTCATCAACATGGAGCCCGCCGATCCGGGCGACGGCTACGAGTTCATGGACAAGATCGTCGGCGGAAAGATCCCGCGCGAGTACATCTCCTCCGTCGACCTCGGCATCCAGGAGGCGATGGAGTCGGGCGTGCTCGCGGGCTTCCCCGTCGTCGACATCCGCGTCGAGCTCGTAGACGGCTCCTACCACGACGTCGACTCGAGCGAGATGGCCTTCAAGATCGCCGGCTCCATGGCATTCAAGAACGCGATGCAAAGGGCGAAGCCGAAGATCCTCGAGCCGATCATGGCCGTCGAGGTCGTCACCCCGGAGGAGTACCTCGGCGACGTCATGGGTGATCTCAACTCTCGCCGCGGCCGGGTCGAAGGGCTCGAGCCCCGGGGAAATGTGCAAGCGATTCGCGCCCGCGTCCCGCTTGCCACGATGTTCGGTTACGCGACCGACCTGCGGTCCACGACCCAGGGTCGCGCCACATTCACGATGCAGTTCGACCGCTACGAGGACGCGCCACAGTCGATCGCGGGCGAGATCGTCTCCGAGGCGCAGGGCTCGTAGCAAAGGAGAAGACGGAGGACACATGGCAAAGCAGAAGTTCGAGCGCACGAAGCCGCATCTCAACGTCGGCACGATCGGTCACATCGACCACGGCAAGACGACGCTGACCGCGGCGATCACGAAGGTGCTCTCCGAGCAGGGGACGAACACGGCGGTCCGCGACTTCGCGTCGATCGACAACGCCCCCGAGGAGAAGGCCCGCGGCATCACCATCAACACGTCGCACGTCGAGTACGAGACGGCCAACCGTCACTACGCGCACGTCGACTGCCCGGGTCACGCCGACTACATCAAGAACATGATCACGGGCGCCGCCCAGATGGACGGCGCGATTCTCGTCGTCTCCGCGGCCGACGGCCCGATGCCGCAGACGCGCGAGCACATCCTCCTCGCCCGCCAGGTCGAGGTGCCGTACATCGTGGTCGCCCTGAACAAAGCCGACATGGTCGACGATCCCGAGCTGCTCGAGCTCGTCGAGATGGAGGTGCGCGAGCTCCTCACCAAGTATGAGTTCCCCGGCGACGACATCCCGGTCATCACGGTCTCGGCGCTCAAGGCGCTCGAGGGCGACGGTGAGTGGACCGGGAAGATCCTCGAGCTCATGGAGGCCGTGGACTCCTACATCCCCGAGCCTCAGCGCGACATCGACAAGCCGTTCCTCATGCCGATCGAGGACGTCTTCACGATTACGGGCCGCGGCACCGTCGTCACGGGCCGCGTCGAGCAGGGCGTCGTCAAGGTCAACGAGTCCGTCGAGATCGTCGGCATCCAGGAGAAGGTGCAGAACACCGTCGTGACCGGTGTCGAGATGTTCCAGAAGCTGCTCGACCAGGGTCAGGCGGGCGACAACATCGGCGCTCTCCTCCGCGGGATCAAGCGCGAGGAGGTCGAGCGCGGCCAGGTGCTCGCCAAGCCCGGCTCGATTACGCCGCACACGCACTTCAAGGCCGAGGTCTACGTCCTGTCCAAGGACGAGGGTGGGCGCCACACGCCGTTCTTCAACGGCTACCGGCCCCAGTTCTACTTCCGGACGACGGATGTGACCGGGTCGATCAAGCTCCCGGAGGGCCAGGAGATGGTCATGCCGGGCGACAACACGAACATGGAGATCGAGCTCATCCAGCCGATCGCCATGGACCAGGGCCTGCGCTTCGCCGTCCGCGAGGGCGGGCGTACGGTTGGCGCGGGCGTGGTCACCGAGGTGGTCAAGTAACTGAATGGCGCAAGCGAAGATCCGCATCCGCCTGAAGGCGTACGACCATCAGCAGCTCGACCGGTCTGCGGCGCAGATCGTCGAGACGGCGCAGCGGTCCGGTGCAACCGTCACCGGGCCCGTGCCCCTGCCCACCGAGAACAACCGCTACACGGTTCTCCGCAGTCCGTTCAAGGACAAGGACTCCCGTGAGCACTTCGAGGTGCGCACGCACAAGCGCCTGATCGACATCCACTCGCCGACCCCCAAGACCGTCGACCAGCTGATGCGTCTCGACCTGCCGGCGGGCGTGGACATCGAGATCAAGCTCTGATGAAAGGCATCGTCGGAAGAAAGCTGGGTATGACGCAGATCTTCGACGAGGAGACCGGCTCGCTCACGCCCGTCACGGTCATCCAGGCCGGGCCCTGCCCGGTCGTGGCCGTTCGCACCGCGGACACGGACGGGTACGACGCGGTCCAGCTCGCCTTCGACGAGGTCTCCGAAGAGAAGCTTTCCAAACCGAAGCTCGGTCATCTGAAGAAGCACGACGTCGGCCCCCACCGGAAGCTCGTCGAGATCCGCGGCCCGCACGAGCTCGCCCCCGGCGAGACTGTGACCGTCGAGTCGTTCGAGCCCGGGGAGAAGGTGAAGGTCTCCGGCATCTCGATCGGCAAGGGCTTCCAGGGCACGATCAAGCGGCACCGCTTCCATCGCGGCCCCGTCAGCCACGGCTCGCACAACGTTCGCAAGCCCGGCTCGATCGGCGCCTCGGCGACGCCCTCCCGCGTCTTCAAGGGCCAGAAGATGCCCGGCCGGATGGGAGCGAAGACCGCCACGCAGGTCGGACTGACCGTGGTCGACCGCGACCCGGAGCTGAACCTGCTCCTCGTCAAGGGCGCGGT
>Ga0307289_10001393_pt1 | contig 10229 bp, 11 predicted proteins | sample ER_DNA_143_FD_194483 | JGI IMG/M metagenome (GOLD analysis project Ga0307289, IMG submission 194483) | Bulk soil microbial communities from the East River watershed near Crested Butte, Colorado, United States - ER_DNA_143 | ecosystem: Environmental > Terrestrial > Soil > Floodplain | place... | reverse complement strand
AGTGGTAGCGGCCGGCCTCGAACGGCTCCGGAAGCCCTCGAAAGAGGCCGCGCCCGTCGTGGTCGATCGCGCTCGCCTTCCCGTGCACGATCCGGCGCGCCTGGCCGATCTCGCCGCCGAAGGCCTCGACGATCGCTTGATGGCCGAGGCAGACGCCGAGCGTCGGCACCGAGGGTGCGAGCCGCTGCACGATCTCGACCGACGCGCCCGCGTCGCCGGGCCGGCCGGGGCCGGGGGAGAGGACGAGGTGCGACGGCGCGAGCCGCTCGGCCTCGTCCGCGTCGAGCGCGTCGTTGCGCCGCACCACGACCTCGGCGCCGAGCTCGCCGAAGAGGTGCGCGAGGTTGTACGTGAACGAGTCGTAGTTGTCGACCAAAAGAATCACCCCTCGCCTCCCTCGCCGGAGGAAGGCGAGGTACCGCGGGCCTCCGCGAGCTCGATCGCCATCTCGAGCGCCGCCAGCTTGCGCAGGCACTCGTCGTGCTCGGCGGCCGGATCGGAGTCGGCCACGATCCCCGCACCGGCCTGGAGGAGCGCGACGCCGTCGTGAAGCACGACCGTCCGGATCGCGATGCAGGCGTCGAGCGCCTCGCCCGGGAGCGCGTAGAGCACCGCGCCCGCGTACGGCCCGCGGCGGTAACGCTCGAGCTCCGAGATCAGCTGCATCGCCCGAACCTTGGGCGCACCGGAGACCGTGCCCGCGGGAAAGCAGGCTCGCAGCAGGTCGAAGTGCGAGACGCCGTCGACGAGGTCGCCGGTGACCTCGGAGACGAGGTGCGTGACGTGCGAGAACCGCTCAGGCTCGAGGAAGCGCTCGACCTGCACCGTCCCCGGCCGACAGACCCGCGAGAGGTCGTTGCGGCCGAGGTCGACCAGCATCACGTGCTCGGCGCGCTCCTTCTCGGAGGCGAGCAGGCGCGCCGCGTCCCCCTCGCCGGACCGTGTCGTTCCAGCGATCGGGTTCAGCGAGGCGCGGCTGCCTTCGGCCTTGACGAGCGTCTCGGGCGACGAGCCGACGAGCGCGAGGCCGTCGAGCTCGAGCAGGAAGAGGTACGGCGACGGATTCACGCGCCGCAAGGAGCGGTAGAGCTCCAGCGCGCTCGCCGAGGTCGGCCGCTCGGCGCGCTGCGAGAGCACGATCTGGAAGGCATCGCCCGCGCGGATGTGCTTCTTCGCGCGCACGACCGAGCGCTCGTACGCGTGGCGTGAGGGCAGCCGTCTGGTCGACCCGGCGCGGCCGCCGCTGCGCGGCCTATCGGGGAGGGGGCCGCCGAGCAAGTCGGCGACCGCGCCGGGATCTCCTGCAAGGACTTCCGCCATGCCGAGCGCGTGGTCGAAGCGGACGAGCGTCTCCGCGACGACGAAGCGGCTCTCGGGCAGGCCGGGCCCGTCGTCCGGGAGCCCGACGGTCGGTTCGAGAACGGCCGCGTGGTCGTAGCCGAGGTAGCCGACCACCGCCTCGTCGCAGGCCTCCGCCTCCTCGAAGGAGACGAGGCGCGAGCCGGAGCCGACGAACGAGTGGCGCCCGAGCCGTCCCCGCTCCACCGACTCGAGCAAGAAGCTGGCCCGCCCGCTCTCGCGCAGCTTCAGATACGCCCCGAGTGGGGTGAGGAGATCGGTTGAGATGACGGTGAGTGCGTTCATGGGCAAACAAAAAGACCCTCCAGCGGAAGGTCTCGAGCGGAAACGGGCTTGCGTCTAGGTCAGGTCAGGCGACGCTCCCGCCCCGCTCGTGGCGCCAAGACCAGGCCCAGATGTGCGGTGCGAGAGTCATCTCCCCCAGCGTAGGCGTCGGCGGTAGTTGTCGTCAAGGGTCAATTAGTCTGCGGCCCGATGGCCGTCCCCGACTTGCTTCGCAGGCTGCTGACCGCGCCCGGGCCGTCGGGCTACGAGACCGCGGCGTCCGCCATCTGGCGCGAAGCCGCTTCGTCGTTCGCGGAGGTGGAGGGCGACACGCTCGGCTCCTCGACGGCGCGCGTCCCCGGGACGGGCGGCGGGCCGACGCTCGCGGTCCTCGGCCACATCGACGAGATCGGGCTCATGGTCACACACGCGGACGAGAACGGCTTTCTCTCCTTCCTGCGGGTCGGCGGCTGGCGGGCGGACGTTCTCGTCGGCCAGCGGCTCGAGCTCCTGACGAGCAAGGGCTCGCTCTCGGGCGTCGTCGGGCGCAAGGCGTCGAGGCCGCTTCGCCGCGGCGAGGAGTTCCCGCGGGTCGAGCTCGAGGACCTGCACCTCGACATCGGTGCGCGCTCGCGCGAGGAAGCGCTCGAGCTGGTGGCGATCGGGGACGTGGCAGTGATCGCCGGCGAGCCGGTCGAGCTCGCGAACGGGCGCATCGCCTCGCGCTCGCTGGACAACCGGCTCGGGGCGTACGTCGCGCTGGAGGCGGCGAGGCGGGTAGCCGACGCCGGCGGTGGGCCGGGCGACGTCGTCGCCGTCGCCGCCGTCCAGGAGGAGATCGGCGACTTCGGTGGCGCCCGCACGAGCGTGTTCGCACTCGAGCCGCAGGTTGCGCTCGCGGTCGACATCACCGGCGCGACCGACGCCCCCGGCGGAGACCCGAAGATCGACGGCGCGGCTGTGCTCGGCGCGGGGCCGATCCTCAACCGCGGCTCGACGATCGCGCCGCGGGTCTTCGACCTGCTGGTCGAGGCCGCCGAGGGCGAAGGGATCCCGTACGCGGTGAACGTGTCCGCGGGCTCGACCCACACCGACATGGACGCGGCGTACCTCAGCCGCGCGGGAATCGCGACGGGCCTCGTCTCGATCCCGATCCGCTACACGCACTCGCCGGTCGAGACCGTCGCGCTCGAGGACGTCGAGGCGTCGATCCGGCTCGTCGCCGCGTTTGCGGACCGCCTCAGGCCCGGGCTCGAACTGGCTCGCTAGGGTTGCCGCGATGACTCGTTCCGTGATCGTCTCGGCGGTCCGCACGCCCTTCGGCAAGCTCGGCGGCGGCCTCGTCGACTACGAGGCGACCGAGCTCGGCGCGGCCGCGATCCGCGCGGCGCTCGAGCGCAGCGGGGTGGAGGACGGCGAGGTCCAGTACGCGATCATGGGCCAGGTGCTGCAGGGCGGCGCCGGCCAGGCGCCCGCGCGGCAGGCGACCGTGGGCGCGGGGCTGCCGATCGAGCTTCCCTCCGACACGATCAACAAGGTCTGCGCCTCCTCGATCCGGGCGGTCGAGATCGCCGACCAGATGATCCGCGCCGGCGACGTCGAGGTCGTCGTCGCGGGCGGCATGGAGTCGATGTCGAACGCGCCGTACGTGCTGAAGAGAGCCCGCTTTGGCTACCGGCTCGGCGACGGGACGCTGATCGACCTGATGACGCACGACGGGCTTACGTCGAGCTTCGACAACCGCCACATGGTCGAGCAGGCGTCGTTCGTCTCGCGCGAGCTCGGGATCTCGCGCGAGGACCAGGACCTCTGGGCGCTGCGTTCCCACGAGCGCGCGGTCGACGCGATCGACGACGGCCGCTTCGAGGCCGAGATCGTGCCGGTCGGCGAGCTCTCCGTGGACGAGGGGCCGCGGCGCGACACGTCGATCGAGAAGCTCGCGAAGCTGAAGCCCGTCTTCGACCCGGAGGGGACGACGACCGCCGGGAACGCGCCGGGGGTGAACGACGGCGCGGCGGCGCTCGTGGTCACCAGCGACGAGTTCGCGAAGCGGCGCGGCCTCGAGGTGCTCGCGACGATCGTGGCGCAGGGCTACATGGCCGACGACTTCGCCTACCTCGCGCGCACACCCGCCAAGGCAGGCGCGATCGCGCTCGAGAAGGCGGGCAAGACGATTGACGATGTCGAGCGGGTCGAGCTGAACGAGGCCTTCTCTTCGGTGGTGCTCAACTCGACGAAGATGCTCGGCGCCGACCCGGAGAAAGTGAACGTGAACGGCGGTGCGGTGGCGCTCGGCCACCCGATCGGCGCGTCGGGCGCGCGCATCCTCGGGACGATGATCCACGAGCTTCGCCGCAACGGCGGCGGTTTGGGTCTCGCGGCGATCTGCTCCGGCGGCGGCCAGGGCGACGCGATCCTGCTCGAGGTCTAGCCGCTTCCCGCTCCTGGCACCTTGCACACGGTTGTGCAGCCGGACAAGATGCGCAGCGAAGGGAGGAACGCGATGGCCGACGAGGATCGGCTGCGGCTGGAGTACGACCGCGCGGTCGCGATCTTCCGCGACCTCACGGACATCCGCTTCAAGCTGCTCGCGCTGGTGCCGACGCTCTCGGGCGCTGCCGTCGCGCTGCTGAAGGGAAACCAGGCCGCCGTCACCCTGATCGCAGTCGGCGTGTTGGGCCTCAGCGCGACCCTCGGCGTCCTCGTGTACGAGCTTCGCAACAGCGAGATCCGGCGCGGCGCGGCCAAGCGGATCGGCGAGCTCGAACGGGAGCTGCTCCACGCTCCCGTCGCGACTGGCCGGCAGAAAGGCGCGCCGAGGCTCTTCGGGCTCCTCCCACTCGAGCACTCGCTCGGCCTCGCCCTTGTCTACGGAGCCGCGCTCGCCGGGTGGTCGTACCTCGTCGCGTGGGGCATCCTCGACGCCGCAAACGCGGGGCACGCGCGGGACATCGGCGTCGCGATAGGCGCGGTGGCCGGGCTGCTCGTCCTGCTCGAGGTGCTGCGGATCGACGGGCGCGACTAAGCTCGCGCGCGTGGAGTTCGAGCACGTCCTCGTCGTCGGCGCCGGCCAGATGGGCGCTGGGATCGCCCAGGTCGTCGCCGCCTCCGGGCGCCGCGTCTCGCTGCACGATGCCGCTCCGGGCGCCGTCGAGCGCGGCCTCGACACGATGCGCAAGAGCCTCACGCGGCTTGCGGAGAAGGGCGGTGCGGACCCGGACGATGTGCTCGCCCGCGTCACTGCCGTGGACGACCTCGTCCCGGCCGATCTGATGATCGAAGCCGTCGTCGAGGACGCGAGCGTCAAGGAGGACGTCTTCCGCCGCGCGGACGCGACGCTCCCCGCCGAAGCCGTGCTGGCCTCGAACACGTCCTCGATCCCGATCTCCACGCTGGCGGCGGCGACGGCGAGGCCGAATCGCGTGATCGGCATGCACTTCTTCAACCCGGTGCCGGTGCTGAAGCTCGTCGAGATCGTGCGCGGGAAGGAGACCTCCGACGAGACGGCGCAGGCGATCACGGAGCTGGCGGGCGAGCTCGGCAAGACTCCTGCGGTCGCGAACGACTTCCCGGGCTTCGTCTCGAATCGGATCCTGATGCCGTTCATCAACGAGGCGATCCGGGCTCTCCACGACGGGGTCGCCGAGGCCGAGGCGATCGACACGATCGCGAAGCTCGGCTTCGCGCACCCGTTGGGGCCGCTGGCGCTTGCAGATTTGATCGGACTAGATACCTGCTTTGCAATTATGAAAGTCCTCCAAGAAGGGCTTGAAGATGAGCGTTACGCGCCCTGCCCGCTGCTCGAAGAGTTGGTGAATGCAGGGAAATTGGGGCGCAAGACCGGCGAGGGTTTCTTCATCTACCAGGCATAAAGCCCCGTCGGCCCCGTGCCGACAGACTCAGCAGAAGGGAGGAACGCCCTGCGCCTGCTGGTGGTAGACGACGACGAGGCCCTGCGCGCCCTGTTGCGCACGACCTTCGAGGCCGTCGACGTGGAGGTCGACGAGGCCTCTGACGCCGCATCGGCCCGGGCCCGCATCGCAGCCGAGCCGCCGGACGCGATCGTCCTGGACGTGAGCATGCCGGGCGAAAACGGTGCGGCTCTTTGCGCGCACCTCAAGGCGTCGCGCTCGACGCGTCACATCCCGGTCGTGCTGCTGACAGGCTCGGACCTCGCAACCGACGTGACCGCGGTCGAGGTCGGCGCGGACGCGTTCATGCTCAAGCCGTTCAGCCCGCTCGAGCTGCTCGCGGTCGTCGAGCGGCTCGCCGGCGGCCTGCACGCCTCGCCCTTCCGCGCGCGCGGCAAGCGCCACGAGGACGAGCAGCTGCTCCTCTACGCGCGCGACCTCCGCCATCTGCTGGAGCTCGAGCGCGGCCAGCGACGTCTACTGGAGAGCGCCTACCGCGAAACGGTGACCGCGCTCGCGAGCGCGCTCGAGTCGAAGGACACCGGCACCGGCGAGCACTCGCAGCGCGTCTGCCGCTACGCGCTCGAGCTCGCGCACGGGGTCGCGCCCCCCGCCGCCGACGACGAGAGCGCCGGCTACGGCTTCCTCCTCCACGACATCGGCAAGATCGGGATCCCGGACCAGATCCTGCAGAAGGCCGGCCCGCTCACCGACGCCGAGCGCCGGCTGATGCAGACGCACACGGTGCTCGGCGAGCAGATGCTGCAGGGAGTGACCCTGCTGCAGGGCGGCGGGCTCGAGGTCGTGCGCTCGCACCACGAGCGCTGGGACGGCAACGGCTATCCCGACGGCCGCGGCGGGACCGATATCCCGGTTGCGGCGCGCGTCTTCGCGGTGGCGGACGCGCTCGACGCGATGACGAGCGACCGCCCGTACCGTCCCGCGCTGCCGTGGAAGCGGGCCGGTAAGGAGATCCTGGCGGAGGCGGGCAGGCAGTTCGACCCGGCCGTCGTCCGCGCCTTCGCCGATCGCGAGGGCTCGCTCAGGAAGATTCGCGCGGCCTTCGTCTAGACGGACGGCGGCTGCGGGCTCGCGCCCGGTTGGCCCGTTTGGTGCCAGAGCACGATCTTGCCGCGCACGACCCGGAAGATGGCGGTCGCCCGGTTGCCCGGGCCGTCGCAGGTGCTGTGCGGACGGTCCCCGAGCAGGAAGGTCGCGGTCGCGGTCTGCCCCCGGCTATGGATCGAAAGGATGCGTCCCGAGCACGGAAGGGCCGCGTTCCAGGCGACCGCGTCCTGCTCCGTGTTCAGGGTGAGCACGCTGCCGCCCTGGATCACGCGGGCGCCGTGGGCGAAGAGCTTCCCGGCGGTTTCGTTGTCGCCCTGGTTGAGCGCCTGACTCCAGGCGCGAACGACGCTTTCGGCGTCGGGTGAGCCGGAACCGCAACCTGTGAGCGCGCCGGCCGCAAGCACCAGGGCGGCGGCCCGCCTCACGCCAGCGCCTCGCGTACGAGTCCCTGGAAGTGCGCGAGCAGGCGCTCGCTCTCGGGCATGAGCGTCCCCGCGTCGAGGAGGCCGGAGCGCGTCCCTTGCTGCACCGACTCGACGAGCGCGCGGTCCTCGCGCCCGACCTGGTCGTCGAAGGCGAGCAGCTCGTCGACCTCGTCCTCGGACACGTCTTCCGGGAAGAAATAATCGAGGAAGCCGGCCGTGCGCTCCGGGCCGAGCGGCGTGAGCGGGCCGGCGGCGAGGTTCGGCGGCCCGGGCAACGCGTAAGCCTTGGTAACGGGCCACAGCCAGTGGAACTGACCTTCGACGGAGGCTGGACGGTCCCGGGTTGCCCCGAACTGGCTCGACGTCCAGGTGCCGGTCTCGAGGCGGTACGCGTCAGGGCTGACGTCCACGACCGCGCTGAAGCCCGGGTGCGCGACCGCGCAGTGGTAGCACTCGAGGTAGTTCTCGATCGCGATCTTCCAGTTGCAGGCGAGCTCGTACTCGCTGCGGCGGCGGAATCTGAGCGCATCGACGTCGATCCCGCCGGCCGCGAAGTGGCCGGGCAGCGGGCCGAGCGCCTCCTCCAGGGGGATCGTGACCGGCTCGGGGCTGATGAAGACCACCGGCCCCCAGGTCGCCACCGCGAGCTGGAGCAGGCAGATGCCGTCGACGTCGAACTCGCCTGAGCGCGGGGCGGCCCGCAGCGAGCCGTCGAGCTCGTACGTCCACGCGTGGTAGGGGCACTGGAGCGTCTCGCGCCGGCCGCTGCCCTCGACGATCACCGAGCCGCGGTGGCGGCAGACGTTCAGGAATGCGCGCAGCTCGTCGTCGCGGCCGCGGACGACGACGATCGGGACGTCTCCGGCGCGGCACGTCAGGTACGCGCCGGGCTCCGCCACGAGCTCGGCCGGACCGGCGTAGTGCCAGCCGCGGCGGAAGATGCGCTCCTGCTCCAGCCGTAGCACGTCCGGGTCGGAGTACCAGCTCCACGGCAACGTCGCCTGGGCGGTTCCGGAAGCCAAACCGGGCACGACTATAGTCCTCGCGATGGAGTTCACGCTCGGCGACGACCAGCGCGAAATCCAGGCGCTGGCGCGGGAGTTCGCCCAGGCGGAGATCGAGCCGAACGCGGGGACCTGGGATCGCGAGCACGGCTTCCCGCGGGAACTGCTCGGCAAGCTCGGCGAGCTCGGGCTGCTCGGCGTCTGCATTCCGGAGGAGTACGGCGGGGCCGGCGCCGACTTCCTCTCCTACATCCTTGTGCTCGAGGAGCTCTCACGTGCCGATGCGGGCGTGGGCGTGACCGTCGCGGTGCACACGAGCGCGGTCACGCTTCCGATCCTCACCTTCGGCAGCGACGAGCAGCGCAGCCGCTTCGTCCCGCCGCTCGCGCGCGGCGAGGCGATCGGCGCCTTCGCGCTGACCGAGCCCGAGGCCGGCTCGGACGCCGGCTCGCTGCGGACGGCGGCGACGCAGGACGGCGACGGCTGGACGATCTCGGGGGCGAAGCAGTGGATCACGAACGGAGCCTTCGGCGGCACCGTGCTCCTGTTCGCCCGAACGGATCAGGACACGCCCGGCGCGAAGGGCGTCTCGGCGTTCATCCTCGACGGCGACCAGGTCCGCGTCACGCGCGAGGAGGAGAAGCTCGGGCTGAACTCGTCGTCCACGGTCGACCTCGTGATCGAAGGAGCGCAGGTCGGCCGCGACCGGCTCCTGCACGAGGAGGGCAAGGGCTTCAATGTCGCGATGGCCACGCTCGACGGCGGCCGCATCGGGATCGCCGCGCAGGCGCTCGGGATCGCTCAGGCGGCCTACGACGTCGCCCGCGGCTACGCGCTCGAACGGCGCCAGTTCGGGAAGCGGATCGCCGAGTTCCAGGCGATCCAGTGGAAGCTCGCCGACATGGCCACGGAGATCGACGCTGCGCGGCTGCTCGTCCACCGGGCCGCGTGGCTCAAGCAGGAGGGCCGGCCTCACACCGAGGAAGGCGCGAAGGCGAAGCTGTTCGCCTCCGAGATGGCACGCCGCCAGACCGCGGAGGCGATCCAGATCCTCGGCGGGTACGGCTACACCAAGGAGTTTCCGGTCGAGCGCTACTACCGCGACGCGAAGATCACGGAGATCTACGAGGGCACCAGCGAGATCCAGCGGCTCGTGATCGCGCGCTCGATCCTTGGGCTTCGCGAGCGCGAACTGGCCCAAGGATGAGCTCGCGCAAGCCTGATGAGCCGGTCCGCCTGACGAAGATCTACACGCGTGGGGGAGACGCGGGCGAGACCTCGCTCGGCGACGGCTCGCGCGTCTCCAAGCTCGACCCGCTGGTGCGCGCGTACGGCGCCGTCGACGAGCTCAACTCGGTCGTCGGCTGGGCCCAGGTCGAGGTGCAAGACGAACGGCTCGCGCGCGTGCAGAACGACCTCTTCGACGTGGGCGCGGACCTCTCGGTTCCGTACGAGGAGAACGACGGGAAGCTCCGCGTCACGCAGGCGCAGATCGACGCCCTCGAGCGCGACTGCGACGAGGTCAACGAGACCCTGGAGCCGCTGAAGAGCTTCGTCCTGCCGGGCGGGAGCGAGGTCGCGGCCCGTTTGCACGTCGCGCGCGCCGTCTGCCGCCGCGCCGAGAGCGTCGCGCTCTGGGCCGCCGATGAGCGGCCTGTCAATCCGCTCGGGCTCGTCTACCTGAACAGGCTCTCGGACCTGCTCTTCATCCTCGCCCGCGCCGCGAACGCCGGGGGCGAAGAGCCGCTCTGGAAGCCCGGCGGCTAGACGCCGTTCAGGGACTTTGTCGTCCCGCTCCCGGTGACGGGGATCAACACGGCACCGCAGGCAACGAGGCCGCTTCCGACCCAGCGCTCGCCGGGGATGAAGTTCCCGCCTGCGGTAAGGGTCAGGTGCTGGGTCTGCGAACCGGTCGACTCTCCGAAAGAGGTGAATCCCACGGACACGCCTTCACCAGGGCCGCGGGCCGGCTGCTCGGCCTCCCACTCGACCACGACCATCTCGTCGCCGGCTGGACACTCGTAGACGTTGAACTCGAAGTCGGTCGCGACGTTCCCGATGATCACGGTCGCGATGTTCTCGACATTCGCACTCGGCGCGGTCGAGCCATTTGCCGAGGACGTGGCGGCGAGCGCGGCGATAACCGCTGCGGCGGCTACAACGGTCGTGAGCTTCATGGGGCTCCTTCTCCCGGGGGG
>Ga0307289_10001388_pt1 | contig 10241 bp, 13 predicted proteins | sample ER_DNA_143_FD_194483 | JGI IMG/M metagenome (GOLD analysis project Ga0307289, IMG submission 194483) | Bulk soil microbial communities from the East River watershed near Crested Butte, Colorado, United States - ER_DNA_143 | ecosystem: Environmental > Terrestrial > Soil > Floodplain | place... | reverse complement strand
GATAGAGCGCCTCCTCGACTTCGACGCCGCGGATCGTGTCGACCCGGGCGCCGTCCGCCCGCCAGCCCTCGCGCTCGTAGAAACGGCGCGCCCGCGGGTTGTCCGCGAGCACCCAGAGCATCGCGGTGGTGTAGCCCTCCTCTGCGAGCCAGTCTTTGAACGTAGCCATGAGCGCCGTGGCGGCTCCGCTACCCCATGCCTCGGGCAAGACGTAGATCGCATACAGCTCACCGAAGCCGTCCTCGGTCCGCGACGCGCCCACCGCGACGAAGCCGACGATCCCGTCCTCCGTCTCGGCAACCCAGACGGCCATGTCCGTCTCGATCCGCTCGAGCCATCCGCGCACGCGTTCCTCGACGTCGAGGCTGTCCAGCACGTCGGCGGGAAAGACGTGCCGGTACGCCGCCTGCCACGTGCGCGTGTGCACCTCGGCGATTCCGCGCGCGTCAGCGGGCTCGGCCCGCCGCACGGTCACAGATTGAGGATGCGCTGTGCCAGGACAGCCGCGTTGCGGGCGCTGTCCACGCCGACCGCCGCGACGGGGACGCCCGGCGGCATCTGCGTGATCGAGAGCAGCGCGTCGAGCCCGTCCAACACGCTCTTCTCCGAGCGCAGCGGGACGCCGATCACCGGCAGGTCCGTGTGCGCCGCGACTGCCCCAGGGAGCGCCGCGGCCAGGCCCGCGCCGGCGATCAGGACCTTGATCCCACGCTCCCGCGCGGTGCGCGCGTACTCGGCGACCGCGTCGGGATTGCGGTGCGCCGAGCGGACCTCGAACTCGTGCGGGATGCCGTGCGAGGCGAGCTCGTCGAGCGCCGGCTGCATGCGGTCGCGGTCGGAGTCGGACCCGACGAGGATCCCGACGAGCGGGCCGTCAGCTGCGGACATGTCCCTCCGCGGCGGTGAGTGCGATGTCGCTCCGGTACTGCATGCCGGGGAATGAAATCCGATCGACGGCCTCGTATGCGGCCGCACGCGCGGCCGGCAGGTCGTCGCCGAGCGCGGTCACGTTCAGCACCCGCCCGCCGTTCGTGACGAGCTGTTCGCCGTGCCGCGCCGTTCCCGCGTGGAAGACGAGCGCCCCCGCCGCCTCCGCGTCCTCGACGCCCTTGATCGGCGTCCCCCGGTCGTCGCTCGCCTCCGGGTAGCCGGCCGAGGCCAGCGCGACCGTGACGGCGGCGCGCTCGCCGACCTCGAGCGATCCGCCGTCCAGGCGCGCCTCGGCGACGCTCGTGAGCGTCTCGAGCAGGTCGCCGTCGAGCCGCGGCAGGATCGACTGCGTCTCCGGGTCGCCGAAGCGGCAGTTGAACTCGAGCACGCGCGGGCCGTCGTCGGTGAGCATCAGCCCGGCGTAGAGCACTCCCGAGAACTGCGCGCCTCGCCGCGCGAGCTCCTCCAGCACGGGGCGGTGAACCGTCTCGACGAGCTCATCGACCTCGGCTTCCCCGAGGCCCGCGACCGGGGAGTACGAGCCCATCCCGCCGGTGTTCGGGCCGCTGTCGCCGTCGCCGATGCGCTTGAAGTCCTGGGCCGGGGCGAGCGGCAGCGTCTCGCGGCCGTCGGTCAGGACAAGGAGCGAGACCTCCTCGCCTTCGAGCAGCTCCTCGATCACCACCTCCTCGCCGAGCGCCGCCGCGCCGTGCAGGCCGGCTTCGAGCTCGTCCTGCGTCCGGCAGACGAAGACGCCCTTGCCCGCAGCGAGCCCGTCGGCCTTGACGACGCAGGGGGGACGCGCGACCGCCAGCCTGGCCGCGGTCGGAGCGCCGGCCGCCTCGAGCACGTCCTTCGCGAAGCTCTTCGAGCCCTCGATCCGCGCCGCGGCCGCGCTCGGCCCGAAGACCGACACGCCCGCGTGCCGCAGGGTGTCGGCGACCCCGGCCACGAGCGGCGCCTCCGGCCCGATCACGGCGAGGTCGATCTCGAGCTCGCGGCAGAGAGCGAGCAGGCTCTCTCCGTCCTGCGGATGCACGGGGTGGCACTCGCCGAGGCGCGCGATCCCGGGGTTTCCGGGCGCCGCGTGCAACGCGTCGAGCCGGGTGCTCTGCTTGAGCTTCCACGCGAGCGCGTGCTCGCGACCGCCGGACCCGACGACGAGGACCCTCACGCGGCGAGTCTACTGGGGGCGGCGGTTGGCCCGAGACGCGCGGGTACGCTTCGGCGCGATGGGCGAGCACGAAGCCGTCGAGGCGCCGCCGTACTCCGCCTCGCGCGTCGACGTCGTGCGCATGCCGGGCGGGCGCGAGGAGCGGGACCAGGTCGCCGTCGAGGAGCCGCTCGAGATCCGGATCGGCGGCGAGCCGGTCGCGGTCACGATGCGGACGCCGGGCCACGACGAGCAGCTCGCGCTCGGGTTCTGCCTGACCGAGGGACTGAGCCCAACCGCCGCGGCTCCGCCGGCCGACCTGGCCGCGAACACGATCGACGTCGAGGCGCCCGCGCTCGACCTGACGAACGTGCGGCGGAGCTTCTACACGAGCTCCTCCTGCGGCGTCTGCGGCAAGGGCGCGCTGGAGGCGGTCTCGGTCGAGGCGCCGAGAGTCGAGAGCGACCTGCGGATCGCTTCGGACCTGCTCGCGGAGCTTCCTGACCGTCTCCGCGAGTCGCAGCCGGCCTTCGCCGCAACCGGTGGGCTGCACGCGACCGGCCTCTTCGACGCGGCCGGCGAGCTGCTCTGCCTGCGCGAGGACGTCGGCCGGCACAACGCGATGGACAAGGTGATCGGGTGGGCGTTCCTCGCGGGGCGGCTCCCGCTCGCCGACGCGATCCTCTGCGTCAGCGGGCGCCTCTCGTTCGAGCTCGTCCAGAAGGCCGCGGTCGCGGGTTGCCCACTCCTCGTGGCGGTCGGCGCGCCGTCGAGCCTGGCCGTCGACCTAGCGCGTGACCGCGGGATCACGCTCTGCGGCTTCGCGCGCGCGGAGCGCCTGAACGTCTACAGCGAGCCGTGGCGCGTCCTGAGCTGACCGGGGTTCTGCTGGTCGGAGGCGCGAGCACCCGCTTCGGCTCGCCGAAGGCGCTCGCGCGGCTGAACGGCGAGACGCTCGCCGAGCGCGCCTGGCGCACGCTCGGCGAGGCCTGTGCTCACCGGCTCGCGGTCGGCAAGGCGGAGGAGCTCGTCGAGCTCGACCTGCCCGTGCTCGACGACGGCACCGAGGTGCGGGCCGCGATGGCGGGCGTCGTGGCCGGGGTCCGCGCTGCGCCGACCGATGTCTCCGTCGTCGTCCCGGTCGACACGCCTCTCGTCACCGCAGAGGTTCTCCTGGAGCTCGCCGATGCGTGCGCCGACGCGGCCGTTCCTCAGACGGGGCCTCTGCCGGGCGCGTATCGCAAGAGCGCCTTGCCCGTCCTCCAGCGGCGCCTGCTCGACGGTCGTCTCGCGCTCCGCGATGCGCTCGCCGAGCTCGATGCGCGCACCGTCCAGACCGACGAGTCGCTGCTCGTTAACGTGAACACCCGCGATGAGCTTCGACGTCTCGGGTAGCGCTTACGACCGCTTCATGGGCCGGTACGCCCAGGAGCTCGCGCCGCCGTTCGCCGATTTCGCCGGGGTGCGTGAAGGGCACGTCCTCGACGTCGGCTGCGGCTCGGGAGTCCTGACCGAGGAGCTCGCGCGCCGAGTGGGGGAGCAGAACGTCTCGGCGGTAGACCCGTCGCCGATGGTCGATAGCTGCCGCGCGCGGGTTCCGGGTGCGGACGTGCGGACAGGCGCAGCCGAGGCGCTGCCGTGGCCGGACGGGACCTTCGACGCGGCGCTCGCGCAGCTCGTCCTGCATTTCCTCGAGGACCCGCGCGCCGGCCTCGCCGAGATGGGGCGGGTCGTGCGCGCCGGCGGCGTCGTCGCAGGCAGCACTTGGCACTTTCCGCAGATGCCGCTCCTTCGCACGTTCTGGGAGGTCGCGCGCGAGCTCGCCCCCGCCGCGCGCCCCGAGACGCAGCAGTTCGAGACGCTCGAAGAGCTCGAAGCACTCGGCCGCGATGCAGGGCTCGAGCAGGTCGAGGCGGCGCCGATCGACGTCTCGACGCGCTACGAGGGCTTCGCCGAGCTTTGGAGCTCGTTCGAGCTCGGCGTCGGCCCGGCCGGCCAGTTCTACGGCTCGCTACCCGTCGAGTCGCGGGACGCGCTCAGGGACGAGTACTACGTGCGCATCGGCGAGCCCGAAGGCGCTTTCGACCTCCCGGCTCAGGCCTGGGCGGTGCGCGGCCGGGTCCCCACGTAGTCGATCCGCCCCGCCTGGATCTCTCCGTCAGCGATGGCCGCTCGCTCGTCCTCCTCGGTCGCAGCGGCGAGGCCCGCGAAGAAGTACGGCCCGTACGCGAGCTGCTGTCGCTCCAGCCGGTCGTCCAGGTGACGGATAAGCGTCTCGCCCGAGTGCAGGTGCTCCCGCTCGAGCCAGCCGCGAAAGTAGTCCTCCCAGCCGAGACCCGACTCGCGCCACTCGTCCCTGAGCCTCTGGAGCCAGCTCTCCTCCGAGCCGAGGCGATCGAAACACCAGCGCGCCGTCCGCTCGTCGAAGCGCTCCGAGGCCCATTCCAGCACGACCACGACGCCGCCCGGCCGGACGACCTGCGCGATCCGGTCGAGCACCTCGGCGGGATCGGCGACGTGGTGGAGCGAGGTCGAAGCCACGACCGAGTCGACAGTTCCAGGCAGCTCGGCGTGCTCGAACTCGGCCTGTCGATACGGCGGCTCCTCCGGCGCGTTCGGATCGACCCCGATCGCGTCGTACCCGTCGGTCAGCAGCATCGGGACGAAGCCGCCGAGCGGCCCGCAACCCAGGTCGACCGCGGTCGCCGGCGGGTCAGGGAGGGCGCGCCGCACGACCGGCCACATCGCAGTGAGCCAGCGCTCGGGCGCGGTCACGTCCGCGCGCCTAGGCGACGCGCTCGAGCACGCGCTCGCGCTCGCGGCCGGTGCCGATCAGACAGACCGGGACGCCGAGCCGCTTCTCGATCAACTCGACGTAGGCGCGCGCCGCGGGCGGCAGCTCGGAGACGTCCGTGAGCGAGTCGAGCGGCTCCTGCCAGCCGGGCAGCGTCTCGTAGACCGGCTCGCAGTGGTGGAAGTCGCTCTGGTGCGCGGGAAAGTCCTCAGTCTCCGAGCCGTCGCGGAGCCGGTAGTGCGTGCAGACCGGTAGCTCCGCGAACGCCGAGAGGACGTCGAGCTTGGTCAGCGCGAGCGACGTCATCCCGTTCAGGCGCACCGCGTAGCGGAGAGCGACGAGATCGAGCCAACCGCAGCGGCGCTCACGGCCCGTGACGGTGCCGAACTCGCCGCCGAGCTCGCGCAGGCGCTCCTGGTCGGGGCCCTGGATCTCGGTGGGGAACGGGCCCTCGCCGACCCGCGTCACGTACGCCTTCGCCACACCGATCACGCTGTCGATTCTCGTCGGGCCGATGCCGGTTCCCACTGCCGCGCCGCCCGCGACCGTCGGCGACGAGGTGACGAACGGGTACGTGCCGTGGTCGAGGTCGAGCAGGGTCCCGTGCGCGCCGTCGAAGAGCACGCGCTTGCCCTCCGTGAGCGCGCGGTCGACGAGCAGCGACGTGTCGGCGATCATCGGCCGCAACCGCTCGGCGTAGCCCTCGTAGCGCTCGACGAGGCCCTCCGGCTCGACCCGCTCCGACCCGTAGACGCGCTCGAGCCAGACGTTCTTCTCGGCGAGCGCGACCTCGATCTTCTGGCGCAGGATCTTCTCGTCGAGCAGGTCCTGGATGCGGATGCCGAGCCGGTAGGCCTTGTCGGCGTAGGTCGGCCCGATCCCGCGCCGCGTGGTGCCGATCTTCAGGCGTCCGAGCCGCCGCTCGCTGCCGCGGTCGATCGCCTGGTGCCACGGCATCACGAGATGCGCGTTCCCGGAGAGCCGGATCAGCTCGGTCGAGATCCCGCGCGCCTCGAGCTCGTCGAGCTCCTCGATCAGCACCTGCGGGTCGACCACGCAGCCCGCGCCGATCACGCACTCCTTGCCCTGCAGGATCCCGGACGGGATGTGCTTGAGCTTGAACGTCTCGCCGCCGACGACGATCGTGTGCCCGGCGTTGGGCCCGCCGTTGTAGCGGCAGACGAGATCCGAGTCACGCGCGAGCAGGTCGACGATCTTGCCCTTCCCCTCGTCGCCCCACTGCGCCCCGACGATCACGGTCGCAGGCACGGGCTGCAGTGTGCCTTAAGGCGCGGCTACCAGAGCGGCGACGTGGCCTCGGCCGGCACGGCGGCGCCGGCGCGGATCACTCGGATGCGGTGGCCGCGGGGGCACGTCGTCCAGCCGAGGTCCTGCTCGAGGCGCAGTGACCCCTGCGCAGTCACGAGCGCATACTCGGCGCCGGGCTCCAGTTCGGCGCACGCCTGGCAGACGACCGTGAACGCCGTCGCGCGGGCGAGGACGACCACCGTCTGCTCGCGCACGGAGATCATGCGGCCGGCGCCAGGTCGGCGAACTTCGCGTAGCGCTTCAGGAACGAGAGCTTGAGCGTGTCCGTGGGCCCGTTGCGGTGCTTCGCCAGGTGCACCTCGGCGATGCCCTGCTGGTCGGACTCGTCGTTGTAGTACTCGTCGCGGTAGATGAACATGACGAGGTCGGCATCCTGCTCGATGGAGCCGGACTCTCTCAGGTCGGAGAGGATCGGGCGCTTGTCGTGCCGCTGCTCGACCGCGCGCGAGAGCTGCGACATCGCGATGATCGGGACGTCGAGGTCGCGCGCCAGGATCTTCAGCGAGCGCGAGATCTGCGAGACCTCCTGGACGCGGTTCTCGACCGAGGAGCCGGAGGTCATCAGCTGCAGGTAGTCGACGACGATCAGGCCGAGATTCGGCTCGCGCGACTTCAGCCGTCGCGCCTTCGAGCGGATCTCCATCATCGTGATCGAGCCCGTGTCGTCGACGTGGATCGGCGCCTTCGCGAGCCGGTCGCAGGCCGCGGTCAGGCGGGGCCAGTCGTCGGTGCCGAGCTTGCCGGTGCGGAGGCGCTGCGACTCGACCTTGGCCTCGCTGCACATCAGGCGCTGCGTCACCTCCGTCTTCGACATCTCGAGCGTGAACACCCCCACGGGGATGCCTGCACGCACCGCGAGGTTCGCGGCCATGCAGAGCCCGAGGCCGGACTTCCCCATGCTCGGGCGGGCGGCGACGATGATCAGGTTGCCGGGCTGGAACCCGGAGGTGAGCTTGTCGAGGTCGCGGAACCCCGACGGCGTGCCGGTGACGTCCGCGCCTGCCTCGTAGAGCGCCGTGATCCGCTCGAAGCTCTCCTTCAGCAGCTCCTCGATGTGGGTGAAATCGCTCGTGACCCGCGCCTGCGAGAGATCGAAGACGATCTGCTCGGCGCGGTCGACGAGGTCGGTCGCCTCTCCTGGGCGGTCCCAGCCGAGGGTGGAGATCGCGCCGCCCGCCCGGATCAATCCGCGGAGCGTGGCCATCTCGCGCACGATCCGCGCGTAGTGGCCGGCGTTGCTGCTCGCCGGGACGAGGCGCGCGAGCTCGTGAATGCGCACCCGGCCGCCCGCGCCCTCGAGCTCTCCGCGCTCCTCGAGCTCGTCGACGAGGGTGATCGCGTCGACCGGCTCGCCCTTCGAGTAAAGCGCGAGCGCGGCCTTGTAGATGACGCCGTGGCTCTCGCGGTAGAAGTCGCTCGCGTCCAGTACTTCGCTGACCGCCCCGATCGCGCCGGGGGAGAGCATCATCGCGCCGAGGACCGACTCCTCGGCTTCGAGATTCTGCGGCGGGACCGGGGCGGTCGGCGAGGCCTGGGCGAGTTGGGCCATCGCGCTACCCAACCACCTTCGCGGCGCGTGTGGAAGGTCTGGACGACGACCCTTTCGACAGGGCCGTCACGGCTCGGGCTTGCCGGTTTGCAGGCATAAGGGAACGGATGTTCCCACAGCCTCCGGACGGCACCTGTGGGCGGAATTGCCGCTCGGAGCGGGAAGTTCGTGCGCAATTCCACAGGGCTAGCGGCGCCTGTGGAGAAAGGTGTGGGCTTTTGTTACTGCTCGGGTTCGGGTTCTGCTGGCTCGGGCCCGGACTGGGCAGGCTCGGGCTCGGCAGGGGCTTCCTCCGCCGGCGCTTCGTCCACCGGCTGGGGCGTCTCGGTTTCGGCCCCCATCTCGTCCTCCGCCTCCACCTCGTCCTCCTCGACGAGCGCCTGAATCTCTGCTTCAGCCTGCGCGTGCTCGGCTTCCGCCTGGGCCTGCGCCTCGGCCTCGGCTTCCGCCTCGGCGGCCGCGATCGCCTCGAGCTCCTCCTCCGGCGGCAGCTCGCCGCCTTCGGGGACGATCGCCAGCCGCAGCGTCGCGGTCACATCCGCGAACAGCTCGACCGGTACCTTGTGGTGGCCGATCCGCTTGATCGACTCCGGCAGCTCGATCTTGCGCCGGTCGATCCGCACGCGCCGCTCGGCCCAGACCTTCTCCGCGATGTCGGTCGCCGTGACGGACCCGAAGAGGGTCCCCGTCTCGCCCGCCGGAACGTCAAAGCGGATCTCCTCCGCCTCGAGCCTGGTCACGATCTCCTGCGCCTGGTCGGAGCTCTGCGCCTCCTGGCGTGCGCGCTTCTCCTCGTGCTTGCGCAGCTCCGCGACCTTGCCCGGCGTCGCCGTCTCCGCGAGCTTGCGCGGCAGCAGGTAGTTGCGCGCGTAGCCCGCGGCGACGTCCACGACCTCGCCGCGCAGGCCGAGCTTGTCCACGTCTTGCCGGAGGATCACCTGCATCGCGTTCAGTTGGTCGAGTACGGCAGGAGCGCAACCTCGCGGGCCCGCTTGACCGCGAGTGCCACCTGCCGCTGGTGCCGCCGGCAGGCGCCGGTGATGCGCCGGGAGCGGATCTTGCCCTTCTCCGAGACGTAGCGGCGGAGCTGGTTGATGTTCTTGTAGTCGACCTCTTCCACCTTCTCGCGGCAGAAATAGCAGTTGCGCTTGCGGATCGGCCCGCCGGGAGCGGGACGGCCCTTGCGCTGCTGTTGTCGCTGTTCTCGCTGTGGCATCAGAAGGGGATGTCGTCGTCGGCGGCTGCGCCGAAGTCGGCGGTCTCGGCCTGCGCGCCGCTCGGCACGAACTGCGGCTGCTGGCCGCCGCCCTCGCCGTCCTGGCGGCTGCCGAGGAACTGAACGGTGTCGGCGATGACCTCGACGGCCTGGCGCTTGGTGCCGTCCTGGGCTTCCCACTCGCGCCAGTCGAGGCGGCCGTCGACGCCGACCGGCCGGCCTTTGGAGAGGTACTGCGCGCAGCTCTCGCCCTGGTTGCCCCAGACGGTGACGTCGAAGTAGTTGGGCTTGTCGCCCCACTCGCCGGTCGAGCCGTCCTTCTGCCGCGTGTTCACGGCGAGGCGCAGCTTGCAGACGGCCGTTCCGCTCGGCGTGTGGCGAAGCTCGGGGTCCCTGGTCAGATTTCCGACGAGGACGACGCGGTTGATGTTGGCCATTCCTCCCTCTCCTCTCAGGCGATCTCTTCCGGTTCCGAATCCTGACTGCTCGCGGGCGCTGCCGCTACGGGCTCTTCGGGGCTCGGCCCTTCGGGGTTCGGCTCTTCAGGGCTGGGCTCGTCAGCTCTGGGCTGCTCGTCCCTGGGCTCCTCGTCCCTGGGCTCCTCGCGCCTGGGCGCCTCGCGGCGGGTCTCCTCATGTCTGGGCGCCTCGCGTCGAGGCTCCTCGTGCGTGGGGTCCGGCGGGCGCATCGACGCGCCCTTGACGCGGCGCACGGCCAGGTGACGCATGACGCCGTCGGTGATCCGCAGCACGCGGGAGACCTCGTCGAGCGTCTCGGGGGCGGCGTCGAAGGTGAGCAGGTGGTACGCGCCGTCGGTCTTGTGGCCGATCTCGTAGGCGAGCCGGCGCCGTCCCCACGGCAGGTGGTCGGCCCATGTGCCGCCGCCCTTCTCGATCGTCTCGCGGGTGCGCGTGACGATCTCGTTCTGACGCTCGTCGGGCAGCTCGGGATCGAGCAGCAGCAGGATTTCGTAGTCGTTCACGCTCCCGAACCCTCCCTTCCTTCGGTCTCAGTCGGCCTCACCGGCTGGCGCCGCTCGGGAACGGACGGCGCGATGGCGAGGCAGGAAGGCGGCCAGTGTAGCATCGGCCTCGTGAGGGCCCGGACCGCGTGGGTGGCCGGAGCCGCGGGTGCGGCGATCGCCGCCTGGCGCAAGTTCAGGCAGCCGCCTCCCGCGCCCGCACCCGTCGAGGACCCGCGCGCCGAGGAGCTCCGGCAGAAGCTCGAGGAGTCGCGTGCCGTCGTCGACGCGCCCGAGGAGTTCGACTCG
>Ga0307289_10001386_pt1 | contig 10248 bp, 9 predicted proteins | sample ER_DNA_143_FD_194483 | JGI IMG/M metagenome (GOLD analysis project Ga0307289, IMG submission 194483) | Bulk soil microbial communities from the East River watershed near Crested Butte, Colorado, United States - ER_DNA_143 | ecosystem: Environmental > Terrestrial > Soil > Floodplain | place: USA... | reverse complement strand
GGGGTTGGACAAGGAAAGCTCGAGGAACCCGAGCGCCGCCCGGTGGCAGGTCGCGTCGAGGATGTCCTCGTTCCGCAAGCACCTGCGAAGCCCTTCCTCCGCGTCCGAACGAGCCGCATCCACATCGCCGGTGAGTGCCGCGACCAGCGCCCTGGGGAACAGCATGTGGCCCTGCCCCAACACCCGCCCGGACTCGACATCGATCTCGTACGCCTCCTGGGCGTGCCGGGCGGCGACCTCCCAGTTCCCCGCCCGGCATTCCACCTCGGCCAGGTAGCAGAGGAGCTCGTCCCTGACGACGTATCGTCCCAGCCGCTCGTATTCGGTCAGCTCCTGGTGGAGCACCTCGCGCGCGGCATCCAGCTCGCCCGCCCACAGCAGCTGGAGGCCGTGACAGGTCCGGGACGCGGTGAAGACGGTCGTCTGGCTCCCCGAGCCCCCCCGGGCCGCCAGGTCCTCCAGCTGCACGGCCTCGGTCATGAGCTCCTGGGCCGGCCGGCCGAGCAGGAACTCGACCATGGCGAAGGTGGAGAGCGAATCGGCCCGGATTGCCGGGTCGGCGATCCGCCGTGCCCAATGCCTGGACGCGCTCGCGTGCTCCGATGCAAAGGCGAGGTCACCACGATAGATCCCCACCCAGGCCAGGTGCTCAAGGATCGCAGCTTGGATCTCGGCGTCATCCCCCGCCTCCAGCAGGGCCTGCTCCGAGAGTCCCTGAACGCGACGCATGTCGAGCCAGCTGATGGAGGCGAAGCGGAAGAGGATATGGGCACGGTCACGGCCGGGGCGCGCCATGGCGATCGACTCTTCCAGCAACGCCGTCGCGCGTGTCGCGTCGCCGGCGTCGAAGTGGTACTCGGCTGCCGCCACGCTCCGCCGCAGAAGCCCTTCGCCGTCCTCGGGCGGTGTCAGCTTCCGGGCCAACTCCAGCAGCTCGGCGGCCGCGTCCGGAGCTCCCCGGGCGCGGGCGTGCCGGCCCGCCTCCTCCAACGCTCGTGCCACATCGACGTGGGGACCGCTGGCCGCGAGGGCGAGGTGCCGGGCCCGCTCCTCCGGGTCATCGACCAGCTCGGCCAGCCGGCGATGCACACCACGCCTGGCATGGGGCGTGGCCTCGGCGTAGACGGTGGAGCCCAGGAGCGGATGGGTGAACGCGAGCCGGCCGCCGGCTCGCTGCAGGACGCCTGCCTCCTCGGCAGAGGTCACGCCGGCCGCCGCCCGGTCCGGTCGTTCCGCGGCCGCAACGACCAGTTCATCCGTCGGTCGGGAGGTGGCCGCCACGACGAGGAGCCCATCAGCGGCGCCCGGCGGTAGTGCGGCAAGCCGTGCCCCGAGCAGTTCCTGAAGATCCTCCGGAACGGGAAGCGGTTCGCCGGGCGCCGGCCGGACGCCCCGGCTGGTGAGGGCCCGGACGATCTCGAGGGCGAAGAGCGGGTTTCCTTCCGAGATCCGGTGCAGCCGGAGCAGGATGGGGCGCGTCAGATCCCCCTCGGTTCGATCTCTCAGGAGGCGTGTCATCGCCTCCTCGCCCAACGGGCCGATGGGCACCCGTTGGAGTGGCAGCGGACCCGTCTGACCCAGACCGAGCGGGTCGCCGCCGGAACCAACGCGCAGCGCCACCAGAGCCCGGATCGGCGCATCCTCCAGACGACGGACCACAAACGCCAGCACCCTGGCCGAGGGCACATCCAGCCACTGGACATCATCGATCGCGAGAATCACCGGACCGGATGCGGCCAGCGCGCGCAGAACCCCCAGCGACGCGACCGACACGGCTCGCTGGTCCGGTGGAGCACCCTCGACCTCAGCTCGGAGGAGCGCCGCGTCCAGGGCGCGCTTCTGCGGGGCAGGGAGATCGGGTAGCTCGAAGTCGAACAGGTCACCAAGCCCCGCGTAGGAGAGACGGGCCTCCGATTCCGCCGCGCGGCAGGCCAGCACCCGATGACCTCGCGCCCGCGCGATGGAGACTCCCGCGTGCCACAGTGTCGTCTTGCCGATCCCGGCCGCCCCCTCCAGGAGCAAGGCCGAGGGTCCCTCCGACACCGACCCGATGAACGACTTGACCAGGGCGAGTTCGCTCTCCCGCCCGACGATCCCGTGACCCGGTTCTTCCATCCGACTCCACCGCCCACCAGCGCTCCGATCCTATTGGCGAGCAGCCAACATGACCAGAGCAACCACCGCCGTGGCAGTCCGCGGCGCCGTTCAGGTTGTCGGGGCGAGATCGCCCAAGGGCAGGGCTCACAGCAGCAGGAACGGCAGGGTCCACCTGACCGCATCGCCCAGGTTGCCGCCGACGCCGATCCCCCCTTCCCCGTCCAGGAGCATCCCGCGCCCTGCTGATACCAGACCAGCGCCTCGGCCAGCCAGGCGGCGATGAGCAGCGGCACACCCAGCACGGTCGCCCAGGCGCACGCCCACAGCCCGGAAACCCCGTAGGTTCACGGATACTCCCGGCCGTGGCGCTCCATAGGCTGCCCGGTACGGCAGGCAGCGCGAATGGGAGGCAACCATGTCCGGAAAGGCCGTCATCAGCCTGACCACCGGGCTCGAGGACCCCGAGCGGGTCACCGTGGCCTTCTTGGTCGCCGTGGGCGCGGCCGAGCAGGGCCGCCCGACGCTCATGTTCCTGACCAAGGAGGCGACGCGGCTGGCCCTCGAGGGTGTCGCCACCGGGGTCGCCTGCGACGGCTGCCCGCCGCTGACCGACCTGGTCGACCGGTACGCCAAGGCGGACGGCCGCTACCTGGTCTGCCCCATCTGCTTCGACGCCAGGAAGCTCGACAAGGGCCAGCTGATCGACAACGCCGAGCTGGGCGGAACCGTTCCCATGTGGCAGTGGATCGGCGACGACGGCGCCACCACCTTCAGCTACTGACCTCCGGACCGGGGGACGCCTGCCTGCCGTCACCGGTCGGGCGGGGCTTCGGGGGCGGCCAGGGTGCGCCAGCAGCCAGAGATCCTCTGCTGCAGCTTGACCATGCGAAGATCCCGCTCAGCCTGATGGTTGTCGCACGGCACCCGCAGGTCGTCCAGGAGCCGTAGCCCCTCGACCCGATCGAGGTCCAGCCCTGACGGCCGCCTCGGTACGAGGACCGCGTGGAGGGCGCGGCCGCTGTGCTTGCTCGACGCGGACGCGTCGAGCGGCGATGAGCGTCGGCTAGGCTTGCCTGCACTCGCGGGGAACAGGGAGGTGCCAAGGTGTCCAGCTCCAGGACCTTCGAGGACGTGAAGGTCGGCGTCCGATGCAAGATCGCGGCCCTGTGGATCGCGATGCTCTTCCTGTTCGCCTATGGCGACATCTTCGGATTCTTCAGCCCGGGGCAGATCCAGGAGGTGATGGCCGGCGAGATCTCGGGGATGGCGATCACCCAGGTCTTCCTGTTCGCGGTCTCGCTGTATATCGCGATCGCGAGTGTGATGGTGTTCCTCTCGCTGGTCCTCAGCCCGGGCGTCAACCGCTGGACCAACATCGTCTTGCCGAGCCTGTACGTCGTCTCCATCGTGGCGTCGGCGATCGGCGAGACGTCGGCGTACTACTGGTTCTTGAGCATCGCGGAGAGTGCCCTGCTGCTGCTGATCGTCTGGTACGCCTGGACGTGGCCCAGGCAGGAGCGAACACCCTGAAGGCCGCGAGCTTCTGGTCGACTCCCAGCTCGTTCTGAGCGCGCGCTGGACGGCGAAAGGGGTGGACGACTGGTGGTGGAGTGGAGCGGCATGCTCGTGCTGTCGACGCCCCGGCTGCTGCTGCGGACGTTCCGCCGTGATGACCTGCCGCATTACGCGGCGCTCAACGCCGACCCCGAGGTGGCGCGCTATCTCGGGGGTCCGCTGACCCGCGAGGACTCCGAAGACATCGCGGCCTGGGCCCAGGAGTGCTATGCGCGGGAGGACTTGGTCTGCTGGCTGTGGAACGCCGCCAGGACGGTGCCTTCCTGGGCATGTGCTGAACCTCCTGCGGGTCATCTCCATCACCGACCCGGCGAACCTGCGCAGCCTGGCCGTGATGCGCCGGCTTGGGATGGTGTTCGACCACCAGGCCGAGATCGAGGACATGGGGATGATCTTCCAGGCCGTGATCTACGCGATCACGGCTGAGCAATGGCGCAGCCGCGCCGCAGCTCGCCGCCGCGGCGTTCACTGATCACGGCGGCGCCCCATGAGCGACCAGTCATCGGCCTCAACCGCCGACCAGGCTGGCCTCGAGCGGGGCCGGGCGCGGGGTGAGGGCGTACCGGACCGCGTCCGTCGGTGACATCCGGCGGCCCGCGGACCAGGCTTGCCGGAGCCGTTGCGGGTCCAGCGTGGCGGTGACGGCCGCCCGGGTGCGTTCGAAGTGGGGGTACGGATGCTCGGAGGCGGACGGCGGCACGACCTGGCCCGCCCTGGTCAGCCGGTAGCCCAGCTCGGCTACCAGCCCCGGCAGCCCGTCCTGGACGGAACCTATGACCTGCCCCCGTTCGCAGGGTCGGGAAGCGGGAAGAATAGGTGCATGTCGTTCTATGTCGATCTGCATCTGCACTCCAGGTATGCGAGGGCGACGAGCCGGAACGCCGACCTCGTCGAGCTCGCGTGGTGGGCCCGGCGCAAGGGGATCACGGTGCTCGGCACCGGCGACTTCACCCACCCGGTCTGGTTCGAGGAGCTGAAGGAGCGCCTGGAGCCGGCCGAGCCCGGCCTCTTCCGGCTCCGGGACGAACTGGACCGGGCGGTGGTCGAGCGGCTGCCCCCGTCGAGCCGCGGGCCGCTGCGCTTCCTCTTGGCGGTGGAGGTCTCGACGGCCTTCCATCGGGACGGGCGGGCTCGGCGCATGCACCACCTGCTGTACGTGCCGGGGCTGAAGGAGGCGGCGATCCTGCGCGACCGCCTCGGCCGCAGCGGGAACCTCACCGAAGACGGGCGCCCGACCCTCGCCATGGACGCGAGCGACCTGCTCGAGGCCACCCTGGACAGCGGCGACGGCGCCTACCTGGTGCCGGCGCACCTCTGGACACCGTGGGTGGGCGTACTGAGCGCCACCACCGGGTTCGACTCGATCGAGGCCTGCTACGGGGACCTGGCGCGCCACATCTTCGCGGTCGAGACCGGGCTGTCGGCGGACCCGCCGATGAACTGGCGAGTCTCGCGCCTCGACCGGTTCCGGGTGGTCAGCTACTCGGACGCGCACGCCCCGTCGAGGCTCGGCCGCGAGGCGACCGAGGTCGACACCGACCTGGACTACTTCGCGATCCGCCGCGCCCTGGAGACCGGAGAGGGGTTCCAGGGGACGGTCGAGTTCTTCCCCGAGGCGGGCCGCTACCACCTGAGCGGACACCGGCGCTGCGGTGTCCGCCTCGAGCCGGCCGAGGCACGGCGGGCGCGCATGCGCTGCCCCGTCTGCGGCAAGCGGCTGACCATGGGGGTGCTGCAGCGGGTGGAGGACCTGGCGGACCGCCCGGAAGGCGCCCGCCCGGCGGGGGCGGCCGGCTGCCGGAACCTGCTCCCCCTGGACGAGGTCGTCGCCGAGGTCGCGGGGGTCGGCCCGACCAGCAAGACCGTGCGGCGGACCGTCGACGCCATGATCGAGCTGCTCGGCCCCGAGCTGCCCATCCTGGAGCGCCTGCCGCTGGACGCCATCGACGAGGCCGGCTTCCCGGAGGTGGCCGAGGCGATCGGCATGGTGCGGTGGGGCCAGGTCGTGCGCACGCCCGGCCACGACGGGGAGTACGGGTCCGTCCGGCCCCGCCTCCGGGATCCCGTCCGTCCCTGAGGTCCCAGATGGTCGGATGTCGCTGGCATGGCCTAGCCTTCGGCCATGGACGTCCATGCCGATCCCGGCGCCACCGGGCCGGGCACGACCGAGCCGATCTCGGCGCGGCGGTTCCACGAGGCCGAAGGGGTCGAGGACTGGCGGGTGCTCGGCGAGGGCGCGTGCACGTACTTCCGCACCGGGTCGTTCGCGGCCGGCGCCCGGCTGGTGGACGCGATCGGCGGGCTGGCCGGCCTCGACGACCACCACCCCGACGTCGACCTGCGCCACGGGGGAGTGACCGTGCGGCTGATCACGATCACGGACGACTACTACGGGCTGAGCGGGCGCGACCTGGAGCTGGCCCGGCGGATCTCGGCGCTGGCGCGTGAGCAGGGCCTCCTCGCCGACCCCTCGGCGGTGCAGACCGTCCAGGTCTCGATCGACGCGCTCGTCGGCCCCGAGGTGCTGCCGTTCTGGCGGGCCGTGCTCGGCTACGAGTACCGCGGCGACAGCCCCGACGAGGACCTGATCGACCCCCAGGGCCGCGGGGCGCCGTTCTGGTTCCAGCAGATGGACACCCCGCGTCCCCAGCGCAACCGGATCCACATCGACGTGTGGGTGCCGTACGACCAGGCCGAGGCGCGGATCGCGGCGGCGCTGGCCGCCGGCGGCCGGCTGGTGACCGACGAGCACGCGCCGGAGTGGTGGGTGCTGGCCGACGCCGAGGGCAACGAGGTCGACGTCTGCACCACGATGGGCCGCGACTGAGCGGGTCCTCCCCTCCGGCCGCCGCGGCTCTCAGGCAACTGCCAGGTCGACTCAAGGTCGGGCCAAGGTCCCCCTGCCAGGGTCGCCATGCCCGGCTCGATCGGAGCCACCGACCAAGGAGGGACATGTGGACGGCACCAACGAGCGGCCCGGCTGGCGTCGCTGGGGCGGGAAGGCGGCCCTGGCCGCCGGTGGGCTGCTGGTGGGCGGAGTCCTGGCCGGGACGCTGACCGCCAACGCCGCCAACAACAACAACAACGGCACCGCCGGCCAGAACGGCACCTACGGCGCGGCGAACGGCGCCTACGGGGCCCCGGCCGGCCCCCGCCACGGCGGCAACGTCGACGAGTCCAGGAGCCAGCGGCCCGACGAGCACCTGCTCAGCGGCGACACCGCCAGCAAGGTCCGGGCGGCCGCCCTGGCCAGGTACCCGGGCGCGACCGTGCTGCGGGTCGAGACCGACTCCGACGGCGTCTACGAGGCCCACCTCACCACCACCGACGGCCGCCGCGTCACCGTCGAGGTCGACAAGGCCTTCAAGGTGACCGGCGAGGAGGCCGGCCCGGGCCGGCCATAGCCCAGGCGACCACCCAGGCACGCACGACCGGTAGCGGCCGGATCCCCCGGGTCCGGCCGCTACCCGTTCCGCTGGTTGATCGCGACCCGGCGGACCCAGGCCCGTGGGTTGTCGAGCCTGCTGATCCGATCCCAGTCCCGGTAGGCGACCAGGAAGGTCTCCTGGGCGAGTTCCTCGGCCACCAGGCGGCTCCCCAGGAGCCCATGGAGCAGTCCCACCACCTTGGGATACTCCCGGAGGTAGAACACCTCGAACGACTCCGGCGTCGGCCCGGGGAGCTCGTCCCGATCGCCCGCATCTTGTCCCATCTTGTCTAGTAACTCGCCGCAGCCGCTCCCTCGGTTTAGTGCGGGCCGGGACGGCCTCTGACGATGCAGCGGAACCCCAGGTGGGAGGTGGCGGTGTCGACCGGCTGGGCCATGCGGGCGGCGGGTCGGTAGCGGCGGCAGTAGTTGGGGGCGCACAGATGCGAGCCGCCCTTCATCACCTTGCGGGCGATGGCGGCCCGGTCGTGGGGGTCGGTGCTGCGCTCACGGGTGCCGCCGCGGGGGTTGGTCGCGGTGCAGCAGGCGTGGGCCAGCTCGCCGTGGGCCTGGTACCAGTCGGCGGTCCACTCCCAGACGTTGCCGATCATGTCGTGCAGGCCGTAGCCGTTGGCCGGGTACCGCCCCACCGGGGCGGTACCGGCGTACCCGTCCAGCTCCAGGTTCTCGATCGGGAACTCGCCCTGCCAGGTGTTGGCCATCCAGCGGCCGTCCGGGTTGAGCTCGTCGCCCCAGGCGAACTCGGCGCCGTCCAGGCCGCCGCGGCAGGCCAGCTCCCACTCGGCCTCGGTCGGCAGCTCCTTGCTGGCCCAGGTTGCGTAGGCCTGGACGTCCGCCCAGGCCACATGGACCACCGGGTGGTCGGGTTTCTTCCTGATCGAGCTGCCCGGCCCCTGGGGGTGGCGCCAGTCGGCCCCTGGCACATAGGTCCACCAGTTGTAGTGGTTCCCCAGGTCGACCCGGTGGGGCGGGGCACGGAACACCGTTGAGGCGGGGACCAGCAGCTCCGGTTTGGCGCCGGGGTAGTCGGCCGCATCCGCGGGCCGTTCGGCCACGGTGACGTGGCCGGTCTTGCGCGCGAACCGGGCGAACTCGGCGTTGGTGACCGTGTGCCGGTCGATCCAGAACCCGTCCGCCGTCACCTCGTGGGCGGGCGCCTCCTCCGGGTAGTGGTGGTCGGAGCCCATCAGGAAGGTCCCGCCCGGGACCCAGACCATGTCCGGGCCCGGCCGGGGGTCGGGCCCGACTGGTTGCGCGACGGCCACGGTCCGGCTCCTACTGGCCGGTGGTGAGGGCGGCCTCGAGCTTGGCCACCGCCTGGTCGATGGTGAAGCTGGCCGCCTTCTGGCGGGGCGGGAAGTCCCTGAACGTCTGGAGGAACTGGGTCACGACCGCGGTGGCCGCCAACGCGATGTAGTCGTTGTCGAGGAACCAGTCGTAGTAGGTGTTGGAGGTGCCGTCGGCCCGCTCGAAGGGGTCGGTGCGCAGGTTGAACAGCTTGGGGACGCGCAGCGCCACGAACGGCTCGGCCCAGATCTGGAGCGTCCCCTGCACCCGCTGCTCCATGAACACGACCTTCCAGTTGTCGAAGCGCAGCCCCAGCACGTCGCCGTCGTCGGAGAAGTAGATGAACCCCTGGCGTGGGCTCTTGTCGACCTCCCCGGTCAGGTACGGCAGCAGGTTGAACCCGTCGATGTGGACCCGGAAGGACTTGTCGCCGGCGGTGTGGCCCTGCTTCAGCTTCTCGACGATGTCCGGGTCGCCGGCCGCGGCCAGGAACGTCGGCAGCCAGTCGTGGTGCTGGATGATCTCGTTGGAGACCACGCCGGCGGGGATCCGGCCCGGCCAGCGGACCATCTCCGGGACGCGGAAGGCGCCCTCCCAGTTGGTGTTCTTCTCGCTGCGGAACGGGGTCATTCCGCCGTCGGGCCAGGTGTTCATGTGCGGCCCGTTGTCGGTCGAGTAGACCACGATGGTGTTCTCGGCGATCCCGAGCTCGTCCAGCTTGTCGAGCAGCGTCCCCACGACCTTGTCGTGGTCGATCATGGTGTCGTGGTAGGGCGACTGCCAGCGCCCGGCCTGCCCGACGCTCTCGGGCTTGGGATGGGTCCGCAGGTGCATGTGGGTGGTGTTGAACCAGACGAAGAACGGCGCCTCCGCCTGATGCTGGCGGTCGATGAAGTCCAGGGCGTGCTCCAGGATCTCGTCGTCGATCGTCTCCATCCGCTTCCTGGTCAGCGGCCCGGTGTCCTCGATCCGCTGGCGGCCCACCCGGCCCCAGCGGGGCTCCTCGGTCGCGTCGTCCTCCTCGGCGTTCAGGTGGTAGAGGTTGCCGAAGAACTCGTCGAAGCCGTGCACGGTCGGCAGGTACTCGTTCAGGTCGCCGAGGTGGTTCTTGCCGAACTGCCCGGTCGTGTAGCCCAGCGGCTTGAGCAGCTCGGCGATGGTCGGGTCCTCGGCCTGCAGCCCGACCGGCGCCGCCGGTATCCCGACCTTGCTGAGCCCGGTGCGGTACACGCTCTGGCCGGTGATGAACGCCGCCCGGCCGGCCGTGCAGCTCTGCTCGCCGTAGGAGTCGGTGAACCGCATCCCCTCGTCGGCGATCCGGTCGATGTTGGGCGTCCGGTAGCCCATCAGGCCGTCGCTGTAGCAGCTCAGGTTCGTGATCCCGATGTCGTCACCCCAGATGACCAGGATGTTCGGCCTGTCGCCGTCGCTCACCACCGCACCTCCCGTTCCATGCCGCCTGCCGGCTGCGGTGAGTTTCCAGGTCACCGGGTGAGCGGGCCTCACCCCGTCGGGGTGAAATCCCGGGCGGTCTCCCTGAGCACGCCGAGCATCGACGTGGTGGCGGCGGAGCGGTGGCTGGCCGCCAGGCGGGCGGCCGCGATGTGCCGCACCGGCGGCGTGGCCAGCGCGACACGGCGCAGCCCCGGTCGTACCAGGGTGAGGGCGAGACGGGGGAGCATGGCGATCCCCAGGCCCACGGCGACGAAGGCCTGCACGGCGTTGTAGTCGTCGCTGCCGAAGGCCAGGCGCGGCTCGAAGCCGGCCGCCCGGCAGCTGTGGAGGACGATCCGGCTGTAGGCGCCGTCCGCGGTGCCGCCGATCCACGTCTCGTCGGCCAG
>Ga0307289_10001383_pt1 | contig 10254 bp, 9 predicted proteins | sample ER_DNA_143_FD_194483 | JGI IMG/M metagenome (GOLD analysis project Ga0307289, IMG submission 194483) | Bulk soil microbial communities from the East River watershed near Crested Butte, Colorado, United States - ER_DNA_143 | ecosystem: Environmental > Terrestrial > Soil > Floodplain | place: USA... | reverse complement strand
CCTTGACGAGCTCGCGGAAGTCCCGCGACCGACCCTGGAGGCGCTGCGCCAGCCGCTCGAAGACGGGGCGATCAGCATCGCGCGGGTCGAGGGGAAGGCCACTTTTCCGGCGCGCTTTCAGCTGGTTGCGACGATGAACCTCTGTCCGTGCGGCGCCCGGGGCGACCCGGCCGCCGAGTGCTCGTGTTCCACGCAACGGCTGGCGGCCTACCGCGACAAGCTCTCACGGGCGCTACTCGACCGGTTCGACCTGCTCGTGACCGTCCCGCGTCCGCGGGCGCTCGAGCTCGCCGCGGCGCCCTCGGAGGCCTCGGAGCCCGTGCGGAGGCGAGTCGTCGCGGCGCGCGAGCGGTTGCGAGAGCGCCGCCCGCCCCGGAACGAAGCTGCCGATGCGCTCTTGTCGCGTGCCGTCGAACGGCTGCCGCTGTCGGCCCGGGGGCGTGCACGTGTCGCCCGCGTCTCGGCGACGGTCGCGGCTCTTGCCGGCGCCGAAGACGTCGGGCCTGAGCACCTCGCCGAGGCGCTTTCGTTTCGAACCCCGAACGAGCTGGCGGTGGCGGCGTGACCGCGGCAGCGCTGGAGCCGATCCGCGCGGTGGCAAGGGTCCGGCGCCGCGATTTGCCGGAGCTGCTTCAGCAGATCCACGATCCGCCGCGGGCACTCTTTCTTCGCGGGGCGGCTGACCCCGACATCCTTGCGCTGCCAGCGGTCGCGATCGTCGGCGCGCGGGCGTGCTCGCCCTACGGCGCCCAGGTTGCGCGCATGCTCGGGCTAGAGCTCGCGGCGGCCGGCCTGGTCGTGGTCAGCGGTCTGGCGCGAGGAATCGACGGCGAGGCGCACCGCGGCGCGCTCGACGCCGGCGGCCTCACCGTCGCGGTGCTCGGTTGTGGCATCGACCGCGACTACCCGGCCGCCCACTCCGAGCTGGCGAGGCGGATCTGCGAGCGAGGACTCGTCGTCTCGGAGTACGAGCCGGGCGTCGAGCCTGCCCCTTGGAGATTCCCTGCACGCAACAGGATCATTGCCGGCCTTACGGCCGTGACCGTGATCGTCGAAGCACGGGAGCGAAGCGGCGCGCTGATCACAGCCGACTTCGCGCTCGAGGATGGCCGCGAGGTCTTCGCGGTTCCGGGGGAGATCACCGGGACGCTCTCAACCGGCACCAATCGGCTACTGCGCCAGGGCGCGACCCCGCTCACTACTGCCGACGACGTGCTCGAGCTGTTCGGGCTCGCGGCTTCGCAGCGGCCGCGGGTTCCTACCGTGGGCCCGAGCGCGACGGCGGTACTCGAGCGGCTTACCGACGGTGCCGCCAGCGCGGACGAGCTGGCGCGTACGACCGGGCTCGGGCCGGGGCCGCTCGCGGCTGCGCTCGCGGAGCTCGAGCTCGCAGGCCTCGCCTCGGAAGCCGACGGGCGCTATCGGGCGGTGGTGCGGCCGGGCTAGCATCGACGACATAGAGGGCTCGTATTGGCTCGAGGAAGCTCCACCAGCGCTCCCGAAGCACCGCCACTCGGGCCGCGTCGACGTGGCGATCGTCGGGGCCGGCGTTACCGGCTGCTCCTGCGCCCTCACGCTCGCGGACGCGGGCCTGCGCGTCCGCGTGCACGAGGCCCGCGAGGTAGCGGGCGGGGGCAGCGGCCGCAACGGCGGCTTCGCCCTCCGCGGCGCTGCGGCGCCGTACGACGCCGCCCGCGCCGAGCTGGGCACGGAGCACGCCGCGTCCCTGTGGCGCATGACCGAGGACGCCCTCGAGCGGCTGGCCGGGCTCGCAGGAGACGCCTTCCGGCGAACGGGGAGCCTGCGCCTTGCAGCCGACCGCGAGGAGGCGGAGTCGCTCCGCGCCGAGTACGAAGCGCTGCGCGACGACGGCTTCGAGGTCGAATGGCGACCCGAGCTCAACGGCCGCCTCGCCGGCCGCTTCCACGGCGCCATCTTCCACCCGCCCGACGGGTCGATTCAGCCTGCGCGTTGGGTGCGCCGCCTTGCGGTCCGGGCCGCCGAGGCGGGAGCCGAGATCCGGGAGCACGATCCTGTAGCGGCGCTCGAGCAGCTGGACGCCGACCAGGTCGTCCTGGCCACCGACGGCTATACGCACGGCCTCCTCGAGCCGCTCGATCGCGCCGTGAGGTCGACGCGCGGGCAGGTGGTCGTCACGGAGCCTCTCGCCGAGGAGTACTTCGCCTGCCCGCATTACTCCCGTCACGGCTACGACTACTGGCAGCAGACGCCGGACCTGCGGCTCGTGCTCGGCGGCTTCCGGGACACCGCACCCGAAGAGGAGTCCACTGCCAAAGAAGCGACGACGCCCGGCATTCAGGCGCGGCTCGAGTCCTTCGCGCGCGAGCTCGTCGGCCGTGCGCCGAGGATCACCCACCGCTGGTCGGGGATCTTCGGCGTCACCGAGGACCGCTTGCCGTTGGCGGGCCCGATGCCGGGCTATGAGGCCCTCTGGGTCGCGTGTGGCTACTCAGGCCACGGCAACGTGCTCGGCCTCGCGTGCGGTGATCTCGTCGCGTCAGCGATCCTCGCCCGGCCGGCGCCGGAGCTTCACCTTTTCGATCCGGCGCGCCGGTCCTAAGGACGCACGAATCCGCCCAAGTGAATGGGCTTGACGCTCAGCGGCACGCCCGCTCCGGCCTGGCGCCGCAGCATCTCAACGACAGCGTCGGTCGGTGTACCGAACACCTGGATACCCGCTGTTGCGTCGACGGTCTCCGCGTACGCGGCCGCGGCGCGCTCGGCGACGATCTCCATGTGTGAAGCCATCGAGTCGGCGTCCGGATGGATCTGGACAACCGCGACCTCCGTTCCTTCCTCGTTGGCGTACTCGTTGAAAGCGAGCAGCCGCGGCTCGTTCGCCTCGATGAAATCGACGAGCCCTGGCACTCTCGCCTTCTCCTCATCGAGCATTCCTGGCTTGAGTCGGTTGGTGGCGATGAAGATGAACGGTCCCGACATGGCGCCTCCTTCGTTCGCTAGAGGTCGAGCGTAGGGAGGTCCAGCTCCCCGGCGCGCTCCATCGCCGCGAGGGCGATCGCGAGGTCTTGGATCGCGAGGCCGGTCGAGTCGAAGCTCGTGATCTCGCCCGGCAATTCACGGCCCGGCGCGAGTCCGGCGAGCACCGTGCCGAGCTCGGTGACGTCCGCTCGAGCGATCGCGCCGGCCTCGACCGCGTGCACGAGCTCGCCGTTGTGACTCGCCTGCTCCCAGTCGTCGCAGAAGACGCGAGTACGGGCCAACTCGGCGACCGCGATCTCGGCCTTACCCGGGCCGTCGGCGCCCATCAGGCTGACGTGCTGTCCCGGCTGCAGCGAGCCTTCCGGGAGCAGGATCTCGTGTCCAGGCGTCACGGTTACGAGCAAGTCGGCGGCGAGCGCCTCCTCGCGCGAGCTCGCCAAGTCGGCGCCGAGGTCGTCGGCCACTGCGCGGGCGCGCTGCCCGTCGACATCCCAGAGCATGACGCTGCGTCCGCGGGCCAAGAACGTCTTCGCCGCGGCCCTGCCGTTGACCCCGGCGCCGACCACCGCCGCAGTCTCAGCCTCTTGGCGGCCAAGCGTCTCGGCGGCGAGCACGGCTGCGGCTCCCGTCCGCAATGCCGTGACGGCGCCGGCGTCGAGCGCCGCGCGTAGTGATCCGTCGGAGGCGTCCGAGAGCAGGACGAGCCCGGTGACGGTCGGCAAGCCGCGCGCCGGGTTGCCCGGAAAGGACGTCACCCACTTCAGCAACGCGTGGCCGGCGCCCAGGGCGGGCATCGCCCGGAAGTCCCCGGCCGGATACGCCGGCACGTAGACCTTCGGCGGCATCGACCACTCCGCCCGCGCGTACGCCACGAATGCTTCGCGTACGGCCTCGACCGCGCGCTCCGGGGAGACGGCGGCCTCGACGTGCCCCGCCGAAAAGACGAGGATCACTGGGCCTTGACGCCGGCGATCAGCTGGTCAATCGAGTCCTTCGCGTCGCCGAAGAGCATGACCGTCTTTGGGTTCACGAAGAGAGGGTTCTCGATCCCCGCAAACCCCGGGTTCATCGAGCGCTTGAGGACGACGACGCTCTGCGCGTCATCGACGTTCAAGATCGGCATCCCGTAGATCGGGCTGCTCTGGTTGCTGCGCGCGTCTGGATTGGTGACGTCATTCGCGCCGATGACGAGCGCGACGTCTGTGCGGGGGAACTCGCTGTTTGCCTCGTCCATCTCCTTCAACTGCGGGTAGGGCACGTTCGCCTCGGCGAGGAGCACGTTCATATGCCCCGGCATCCGCCCGGCCACCGGGTGGATCGCGTAGCTGACCTCGACCCCGCGCGCCTCGAGCAGATCGGCCAGTTGCCGCACGTCGTGCTGGGCCTGCGCGACCGCCATGCCGTAACCGGGAACGAAGACGACCTTGTGGGCGTAGGCGAGCATCACGGCGACGTCGTCGGCGGTGGCCGCGCGAACGGCGCCGCCGTCGGTGTCGGCTGCCGCCGCCGCAGCGCTCGGAGTGACCTGGCCGAAGGCGCCGAAGAGCACGTTCGCGATCGACCGGTTCATTGCGCGGCCCATGAGGATCGTCAGCAACGTTCCCGAGGCGCCGACGAGCATGCCGCTCACGATCAGGACGTTGTTCTCGAGCTCGAAGCCAGTCGCCGCCGCGGCGATGCCGGTAAAGGCGTTCAGCAGCGAGATCACGACCGGCATGTCGGCGCCCCCGATCGGGAGCACGAAGAGGACGCCGAAGACCAGCGAGCCGAGGATCACGGCCACGATCAGCCACTGCTGCTCCGCGCCGGCAACGATCGCCACCCCCGCGGCGACGACCGCCGCGAGAAGCAAGGCGTTGACGGCCTGCTGACCGGGGTAGACGATCGGCCGCCCCTGGATCAGCTCCTGCAGCTTCGCGAAGGCGACCATCGAGCCGGCGAACGAAATCGACCCGATCAGTGCCGAGAGGATGATCGAGACGCTGATGTCGCCGTGCAGCCGACCGGGATCGGGAGCCCGAACGTGAAACTCGCCGAGCGAGATCAACGCCGCCGCGCCGCCGCCGACGCCGTTGAACAGCGCCACCATCTGCGGCATCGCCGTCATCCTCACGCGCCGCGCCGCAACGGCTCCAAAGCTCCCGCCGACGGCCATGCCGACGAGGATCTCCCAGTAGCTGACCACCGACTTCTGCGCGAAGGTAACTGCGATGGCGATCAGCATCCCGACCGCGCCGATCCAGTTTCCGCGCCGCGCAGTCGCCGGGTTCGAGAGGAACTTCAGCGCCAGGATGAAGGCGACGATCGTCGCCAGGTAGGCGAAGTTAGTCGCTACCTGGCCCAACGCCACCTCATTGGCTCGGAGGAACCTCCCGCTTGCTCGGGTCCTCCTTCGCCGCTCCGCCGTCGTGGGCCGTCCGCTCTGCCGCAGGCGTCTCACGCTTCTTGAACATCTCGAGCATGCGGTCCGTGACGACGAAGCCGCCGACGACGTTTGCCGAGGCGAGTACGACGGCGACCAGTCCGACGACGGTCGTGAGCGTGTCCTTGTGACCAAGCCCCGCCACGAGCATTGCACCGACGATCACGATCCCGTGGATCGCGTTCGTCCCCGACATCAGCGGCGTGTGCAGCAGTGTCGGCACCTTCGAGATCACCTCGAACCCGAGGAAGATCGCGAGCACGAGGATCGTCACCTCGAATGAGAGCAGCAGACCGTGACTCATCGGATCGCTCCCCTTTCAGGCGTGACGGTTCCGGCCAATCCCGGCACCATCCCCCCACCCAGGGTGGGGACCTTTTGCCCGCCCCCCTCGGGGGCGACGATAACGCGGCTCGGGCGAACGCGGTGTGCCGATTCTGTGACGAAGCGTCCACACGTGGCCCTTCGGGTCACGCCGCGACCTCTTCCTTGCGCGTGACGCAGGCCGACGCGGTGATCTCGTCGTCCCAGTCGAGCGTCAGTTGACCCTCCGGGGCCAGATGCTGGAGCAGGGCGAGCACGTTCCGCGAGTAGAGCTGGCTCGCGTGAAACGGCATCGTGCTCGGCAGGTTCGTGTAGCCCAGGATCGTCACGCTTTCGCGGACGACGGCCTCGCCGGGCTCCGTCAGCTCGCAGTTTCCGCCGGCCTCGGCGGCGAGGTCGACGATCACCGATCCCGGGCGTATCGCCGCGACCGCGGACGCCGGGATTAACCGTGGCGCGGGTCGCCCGGGCACGAGGGCGGTCGTGATCACGGCGTCGAACTCCGGCAGCCGCGTTTCGAGCGCCTCTTGCTGCCGTTGCTGCTCCTCCTCGGTCAACTCCCGGGCGTAGCCGCCGGCCGTTTCTTCGCCGGTTACGCCGAGGTCGAGGAAGGTGGCCCCGAGGCTTTCGACCTGCTCGCGCACAATCGGCCGCACGTCGAAACCGGAGACGACCGCACCGAGCCGCCGCGCGGTGGCAATCGCCTGCAGTCCGGCGACGCCGGCGCCGAGCACCAGCACCTTGGCCGGCGCGACCGTGCCGGCGGCCGTCATCAGCATCGGGAAGAACTTCGGCAAGCGGTCGGCGGCGAGGACTGCCGCCTTGTAACCGGACACCGTCGCCTGCGAGGAAAGCGCGTCCATCGCCTGCGCCCTGGTGATCCTGGGGATCGATTCCATCGCAAAGGCGACGACTCCGCGCTCGCTCAGACGGTCGATGCCCTCTTGGTCGGTCAGCGGCTGGAGGAACCCGATCAGGATCTGGCTGTCTCGGAGCCGGGTCGCCTCGTCCGCCGAGGGGGACTGCACCTTGACCACGGCCTCGGCCGAGTACGCATCGTCGACGAGCGTCGCACCCGCTTGCTCGTAGTCCGGATCGGGGAAGCTCGCCGCCTCACCCGCGCCGCGCTCGACCGCGACCTCGAAGCCGCCTCCCGCGAGCCGCTTGACCGTTTCGGGAACGAGCGCGACGCGCCGTTCGCCGGCAGCCGTCTCGCGAGGAACCCCGACCTTCATCCGCAGGCAACTCTAAAGCCGCGCCCGGAAGCGGCCGTTGCACAACCGGCGCGAAGGCGTCACCCACGCGTATGCGAGAGCTCGATACGCTCGCAGCGGGGAGGAGGCCGGGCGCACCTCAACAAAGGAACCGAACCCGAGCCGCAGTAGATTGCGGGCAGTGGCCGGCCCGAGCGAACAGCGCCTCGCCGAGATCGCCGACAGCTTCTTCCGACCCGCGGTTCGCGATCTCGTCCCGTACGAGCCCGGTAAGCCTGTGGAGGAGGTCCAACGCGAACTCGGGCTCGACCGGGTCGTCAAGCTCGCCTCGAACGAGGGGCCGTTCGGCCCCTTCCCGGCCGCGCTCGAGGCGATCGCACGTTCTGCCGCGGAGCTGAACCGTTACCCCGACGGCGGTGCCTACCGCCTCCGAACAGCGCTGGCCGAGCTCCACGGTCTCGGTTTCGAGGAGGTCGCCGTCGGCGCGGGCTCCGACGGGCTCGTCGACGGCCTATCGCAGATCGCCCTCGATTCCGGGGACGAGATCGTCAGCGGCTGGCCTTCGTTCCCTAGCTACAGCATCGACGCGCGCAAGCTCGGCGCCGTTCCGAAGCTAGTGCCCTTGCGCGACGAGCGCTACGACCTCGAGGCGATGCTCGGCGCGATCACCCCCCGGACGAAGCTCGTCTACATCTGCCACCCGAACAACCCAACCGGGACGATGAACACCCGCGCGGAGCTCGATGCCTACTTCGACGGCGTTCCCGACCACGTCCTCACCGTCCTCGACCAGGCGTACTTCGAGTACATCGAGGAGCCGGACTACGCCGACGGGATCGCGGAGTACCTGAAGGATGGGCGCCGGGTCGTCGTCCTGCGGACGTTCTCGAAGATCTTCGGGCTTGCCGGGCTTCGCGTCGGCTACGCGCTCGCCCCGCCCGCCGTCGTCACTGCGCTCGGCAAGGTGCGGCGCGCATTCGACATCACGACCCCCGCGCAAGAAGCCGCGCTCGCGAGCCTCGGCGACGCTCAGGAAGTCGGACGCCGGCGCCTCGAGAACGTGGCGCAGCGGATCGGGGTCGAGCGAATCCTGCGCGAACACGGCCTCGAGCCGGCCGGGCCGGCCGTGGCGAACTTCCTCTACTGCGACCTGGGCGAGGACTCGCGGCCTCTGTTCGAGCAGTTGTTGCGCGAGGGGGTGATCGTCCGGCCGACGCACGCTTTCGGCAGCCCGACGGCGATCCGGGTGACGGTCGGAACCGCCGAGGAGAACGCCTTTCTCGCTGAGGCGCTCGACCGGGTCCCGGCGATGCTCGCCAACGCCGGCTAGTGGACTTGGCGAAAACCGCCTTGTCCGAAAAACCCCCCTTTCGGGTCGACACCGCCCTGTTACCGTTTCGGAGGCCGTGAGCCGCCACCTGATCGGCCGCCGCCTCGGGCTACTTGGGCGAGAGCCGGGCTTCCGCTCGCTATTCCTGGCCACGCTCGGCTCGGGGCTCGGGACCTGGCTAGCCCTCGTCGCGCTTCAGATCGACGTGCTCATGCGAACCCATTCGCCGCTGTGGATGAGCGCGCTGCTGATCGCGGACATCCTGCCGACGCTGCTCGTCGGGATCCTGGCGGCGCCGCTCGTCGACCGCCTCTCTCGCCGCGGCTTGATGATCGGCGCCGACCTCGTCCGCTTCGGGGTCTTCTGCGCGCTGCCCTTCGCGCCGAATGCGACCACGATCGTTGGCTTGGCGGCCGTGATCGGAATCGCGACCGGCTTCTTCCGGCCAGCGGTCTACGCGGGGCTTCCGAACCTCGTCGCGGACGAGGACCTGCCGCGGGCGAACTCGCTACTCCAGATGATCGACAACTCGACCTGGGCGATCGGGTCCCTCGTCGGCGGCGCCCTCGTCGCAGCGCAGGGGCCAAACCTCGCCTACTGGATCAACGCTGCCACCTTCCTCGTGTCCGCCGCTCTGCTGGCGCAGATTCCGCGACGGTTGCTTCAGGAGGCCAGGGCGGAGACACGCGGCCACTGGCGCGATCTCGCCGATGGCCTGGTGCTCGTGCGCCGCTCGCGGGCGCTGCTGACGGTCTTGATTGCCTGGAACGTCGGCATGGTCGCCAACGCCTTCGTCAACGTCGGCGAACCGTTTCTCGCCACGGACTCCTTCTCAGCCGGCAGCTTCGGCCTCGGCCTGATGATGGGGTCCGCGGGGATCGGGCTCGCGGCCGGGGCGTACCTGGCCGGCTCGTGGATCGACGCCCGCGGGCTCGCGAACATCTATGGCGTCTCGCTCGGCCTGATGGCGCTTGGCGTCGCCGGCGCCGCCGCGTCGCCCAACGTCTGGGTCGCGGCGGTCTGCGTGATCGTCTCGGGGGCCGGCAACGGAGCCGCGATCGTCTGCAACGCGCTGCTCGTCCAGCGCGGCGCGCCGGACCGCTTCCGTGGGAGAGCGTTCACGGTCCTGATGAGCTCGAACGTCACATTTCTGGCGCTCGGCATGGTGCTCGCCGGCCGGCTGACCGAGGCGTACGGCCCGCGCTGGGTCTGGGGCGGCGCTGCGATCCTCTCGACCGTTGCCGCGGTGGTCGGCTTCACGCTCGCGCGCGGTGCGGTGGAAGCGCCACGGCAGGCCGCCGAGCCGCCTCATACACCACCGCTCGAGCCGGAGGCCGCCATCGAGGCGCACGGCGGCGCGCGCCAACGGGCGGTCTAGCATGGTGAACGTGGCGGCCCGCCGCGACTTCACGCGGGAGTCGCTCGCTGCGGGTGTCCGAGCGGGCGAAAAGCGCGCTCTCGCGCGCGCGATCACGCTGGTCGAGAATTCGGACCCGCTCGCCTACGAGCTCGTTCGCGACGTCTACCCGGAGACGGGGCGCGCCTACGCCGTCGGGATCACGGGCCCTCCCGGCGTCGGCAAGTCGAGCCTGATCTCGTCGCTCGTCCGCCACGTCCGCGGGGACGGCAAGACGGTCGGTGTCATCTCCGTCGACCCCTCGAGCCCGTTCTCGCAGGGGGCGCTGCTCGGCGACCGGATCCGTCTCTCCGACCACTTCCTCGACCCCGAGGTGTTCATCCGCTCGATGGGGACCCGCGGACACCTCGGTGGCCTCGCGGAAGCGACGCTACAGGCGCTTCTTGTCCTCGACGCCGCCGGCAAGGAGCTCGTCTTTCTCGAGACGGTCGGGACCGGTCAAAGCGAGGTCGAGGTGATCGGGATCGCCGATACCGTCGTGCTCGTGCTGATGCCCGGCTCGGGCGACTCGATCCAGGCGCTGAAGGCCGGGATCATGGAGATCCCGGACGTGATCGCGATCAACAAGATGGATCACCCAGCGGCC
>Ga0307289_10001382_pt1 | contig 10270 bp, 9 predicted proteins | sample ER_DNA_143_FD_194483 | JGI IMG/M metagenome (GOLD analysis project Ga0307289, IMG submission 194483) | Bulk soil microbial communities from the East River watershed near Crested Butte, Colorado, United States - ER_DNA_143 | ecosystem: Environmental > Terrestrial > Soil > Floodplain | place: USA... | reverse complement strand
AGCCTGCCTCGGCCTTCCCCATCGTTAAGGGCAAACCGATCCCGCGGTGATGCATTGATGGCGGCCGCTCACACCCGTGGCCGCCATCAACTGACCGGTTCAGTGCGCTGCGGGCAGCCCGATTTGCTCTGACGAATGCGCCAACCCGGCCGACGAGCTCGACTCCAACGCGCACCCGCCGGACCCCGACGCACTGCGGAGCAGACCCGACGGCCGGCGGTCCTCATGCTCCAACCATCGTCTTGACCCGGTCGCTAGGGATCGGCCGGCACGCTGGAGCCGATCGTGCGCCAACACGTAGGGATCGACGACTGTGCGGTTCGGCCGTCTGCACTGAAGGACCCACTCCAGCCTCAATTGGCTCAGCAGGACGCGCGTAAGCTTCCGACATGACCGCCACGTGATCGACGCCCCCACCCTCTCCTGCACCTTCGCCAACGGTCTCCAGGTCAGTCCGAACTATCAGATCGTCGCCCGAACCCCATCCGTTCCCAAGCACTTTCCCTGCTTCTCGGAGCCGTGAGGCACGGCGACCTCACCGAGAATCTGGCACTTCAGTACCATGAGCGCCTCACCGAGCTGAAACTGCGGCTGCTCAGTCCGCTGCGGCCATCAAAGCGAGTCCTCAAGCGCGATCAGGCCCGAGCAACCGAGGTCACCACACCCGAGGCGTCGCGAGGTCGCCGGCCTACGGTGGCCGTCGAGTGGTGATGTGTTGGCCGGGTGGTTCGGCCATGCCTGATACAGCGCCAGCCATGGTCGCTGACGTCGAGCCAGCCACAGCCTCCGACGCTGCTACAGAGCCCGCGGACCGCGCTAGCGGAGGCAATCATTAAGAGGGACCGGCCGGAGCAGCCGCCGCGGCCTGGCAGCGGTAGGATGATCACCAGGTCCTCGTGCCAGCCGGAGCCAGTAGCTCAGCCGCTCGTCAGGCGCAGGAGCTGCAGGCCCTTGAGCGGGCGAGCGTCCGAATCCGGATAGGTGTGATCCTGGCCCACCTGTCCTGCCCCATCGATATGGTGGCTGATTTCAGGCCAGTGCTGAGCGCGTTGACGACGTCATCGCCGTCTCGTTGAGGGTGCGCAGCGTGGTCCGCATCGTGGTTGAATCACCGCCGCGCAAACACTGGCAATGTACCGGACTGACTGAAGCGGCCATGACCAGACGGGATTGCGTTAATCGGAACCGCTGATCCCGGCCCGCAGATCAGCCTTTGGGAAGCCGACGGGTGTCGCTGCCGAACGGCCACCCTTTCAGCTCGATGGACGCAACATGCGGCGGTTGATTGACTGAGCCGCAGCCGACCGCCTTGCGGGCCTGGTTGGGAGCGAGGTCAGCGAGCTCGGCGGTCGACCGCAAGGCTGGCGGAGGCCCGCGAGTTGGCCCGCCTGGATGGGCGCATTCGAGCCAAGAGGCGCGACGTAGCGCGACCGTGGGCCGCAGGGGCACCAGCCGACCGGCTCGGCAGCCTGCGAGGCGAGGATTCCCATGGGTGTCGAGCTAGCGGTCGCCAGTGTCCCGAACCGCCGCTGGTTGCCACCATTGAGCCAGCCGGCGGCGAACTGGCTGCGAGTCACGCAGAACGCCATGCACCAGCAGCCGCGGGTAGTCCTCTGACTCTCGAACAGTCTCGCCAGGTCAGTCACGTCTTTCGGTCCCACGGGCCGAGTGTCGATGTCTGCTCTCACGAACAGGAGGCTACCCAGACCCGGTCGCAGCCGACCCCGTCAGCGGGCGTCGGCGAGGCCAGTCTGGTCTATGGCTCGGGGGCCGATCCCAAGCCCCGGCCGGCGAGAGCCAAGCTCGCGCGACAGGATGACCGAGGTCGGGCCACGATGAGGCGAGAGTCATTGCGGATGGCGAAGATTGCAACCAATCGTCGAGTCAACCCCAGTCGGGCTCGATGGAAGTGGCGCCGAGCAGCGGATTCTTTAGTGGCGTTCCAGTCGATACTTTCGCACCTGCACGACTGCGGAGGAATGAGGGAAGGCGCAGGGAAGGTGGGCCTTCTAGCGTCGCCGCTGTCAAGGTCCACCAACCGAACGGAGTTCCAACATGACCACAACGACGGTTCGGCGACCTGCTCGCAACGGCGTCGACGTCCCGACCTTGTTCGCCACCCTCGACGCGGTCAAGGGTGCGCCGCAGATCGCCCAGTTCCAGTTCCGCGCGACCAACGAATGGATCAGCGGCACCCACAACCGCTCAACCATCCATGGCTTTTACGGCGCCGGACAGGAGGACACGTCCCGCCCAGTGCCGTTCAGCTACGACGCCGATCACCCAGCGGTCCTCGTGGGATCGAACCAAGGTCCCACGCCGATCGAGTTCCTGCTACATGCCATCGCCGCCTGCCTCACGTCAGGCCTTGCAAATATTGCCGCCGCCCGAGGCATCGCGCTGCGGAGGGTCTCCTCGACCGTCGAGGGTGACATCGACCTGCTCGGGATTCTCGGGCTCTCCGACGTTGTTCGCAACGGCTATCGGCAGATCCGTGTGCATTTCGACGTTGAGGGTGATGCGTCGCCGGAACAGCTGAGCGCGCTCGTCGAGCAGTCTCGGCGGCGTTCCGCTGTCTACGACGTGTTGGTCAACGGCACCGATGTGCAGATCGATGTCAGCACCCCCTGACCTCCGCCGTGCCTGGGATGTGATCATCATCGGCGGCCGGGTGGCTGGCGCCTCGGCGGCCCTGCTGCTCGCCCGCGCCGGTATGCGGGTGTTGGTCGTCGAACGCGCGCGCCGCGGCGCGGACACCGTGTCCACTCATGCCCTCATGCGTGGCGGAGTCCTGCAGCTGCACCGCTGGGGCCTGCTGGATCGGGTAGCCGCCACCGGCGCACCACCGGTCCGCCGGGTCACCTTTCACTATGGCCATGACTCGATGCCCGTCACGTTGAAGCCGTACGCCGGGGTGGATGCGCTGTACGCTCCCCGGCGAACTGTCCTTGACGCTCTGCTGGTCGGCGCCGCCGAGGAGGCCGGCGCAAGGTTCGGTTTCGGACTGGCGATGACCGACGTGGCTCGAGATCGTGCCGGGCGGGTTGTCGGTGTCGTTGTGCATGACCACCTCGGCGCGACGTGGACTGAACGCGCGGGGCTGGTCGTGGGAGCTGACGGGCGCAGCTCGCTGGTGGCCAGGCAAGTTGGCGCGGCCACCGTCGTCGCCGGCGGCCATGCCGCAGCGTACGTCTATGGGTACTGGCCCGCAGCGGACCTGGACGGCTACCACTGGTACTACGGCGACGGGCTCTCCGCGGGCGTGATCCCGACGAACGACGGCATGGCCTGTGTGTTCGCCGCCGGCCCGGCGGCGGTGCTGGCGGCGCGGATGCGCCACAGTCGCCCGCTGGATGCGGTGCGCGGGCTCTTGGCGCGGCTCGACTGCAGGCTTACCGACCTCACCTCAAGCGCGCCGCTAGGGCCGGTCCGATTCTTCCGCGGCCTGCCAGCCCGATTGCGACGGCCGCATGGACCGGGCTGGGCGCTGGTCGGGGATGCCGGGTGGTGGAAGGATCCGCTGTCCACCTACGGAATCACCGACGCGTTCCGCGACGCCGAGTTGCTGGCCGGGGCGGTCGTCGCAGGTGCCGCGTCGGACCACGCGATGCGGATCGTCCTCAGCCGCTACCAGGCTGAACGTGACCGCCTGGCGTTGCCGATGCATCCGATCGTCGACCGGCTCGCCTCCCATCAGTGGGACTTGACCCAAGTGCAACAGCTGCTCCGCGAGCTCTCGTCCGTGATGGCAGACGACGTGGAGGGCATTCGGGCCTTCGGTCCCGTTGGCGTTTCGGTCCCAACCGCCTGACCCTGCCACGACCAAGGGAGTTACATTCGCTGTGGAGCAACCATGAACGTGGAGATCGACCTGCTGGGCGGTTTCGCTGTCCGGGTCGACGGGCGGCCAATTCCTTCCGCGGAGTGGCGCCGCCGACAGGCCGCCTCGCTTGTCAAACTGCTCGCGCTGGCGCCCCGCCGCACGCTGCACCGGGAGCAAGTGATCGACGCGTTGTGGCCTGACAACGCGATCGATGATGCCGGCCCGCGGCTGCACAAGGCGGCGCACTTTGCCCGCCGTTCGCTGAGCGACTCGAGCGCGCTGGTCTTGTCGGGGGACACCGTTTCGCTGTTTCCCGACGCCCACGTGATCGTAGACGTCGACGAGTTCGAGCGCAGTGCCAAGCAGGCTATCGCTGCCCTGGACCGCGATCCCGATGGAGGGGCAGCCGCGGCCGCCACCGCTGCCGACGGGTGGGCCGGCGAGCTCCTTCCTGATGACCCGTACGAGGTCTGGCTGGAAGGTCCGCGGGACCGTTTGCGGCAGCTTCATCAAGAGCTGCTGCGGCGATCCGGTCGGTGGGGCGAGCTCGCCCTGGCCGACCCGGCCGACGAGGAAGCCAGCCTCGCCTGTGCCCGGCAGCTTGCTGAGAGCGGCAACCGAGGAGCCGCGCTTCGCCAGTTAGAGCGGTTGGAGCGGGCGCTTCGCCGCGAACTGGGCGTCAGGCCTGGACCTGCGGTGGTATCACTACGGGCCGAGTTGCTCGCATCCGACGCTCCCGAGACGCAGCGTCGTCCGGCGAGGGTGCTCTTCGGGCGTGACGCCGAGCTACGCCGGATCGACCGGTTGATCGTCGCGGCCAGCACCGGCGAAGGGCGGACGCTCTTCGTGTCCGGGCCCGCTGGCATCGGCAAGACTGCCGTGCTGCGGTGGCTCGACCGCCGCGTGCAGGAGCGCGGGTTGCGTGTGGGCGTGGGCGCGGCCGCGGCCTTGGAGGGTGCCTGGCCGTACGCGCCGGTGCTGGAAGCTCTCGCGGATCTGTGCCGGCGCTACCCGGCGCTGCTCGACAACCTGGCCGACGAGTACCGAAGCGAGATCGAGGGAGCGCTGCGGGGCAGCTCACCTGAGTGGGTAGGTGAGAGCCGTCACCAACGACTGTTCGTTAGCGCCGCCGAACTGCTGCGACTTGCCGCGTCCGGCGGGGGCGCGGTGCTCATCGTGGATGATGCCCACGACGCCGACGAGGCGAGCCTGCGGCTGTTGCACTATCTGTCGCGCGCCGCGGTCGGCGAGCGGATTCTGATCGTGGTCGCGCACCGGCCGTGGCCGCTGCGACCGGCGATGGACACGATGCGTCGAAGCCTGATCGGTCGCGGCACCTCGGTGCCACTCGATCTAGGTCAGCTCCCCGGCGAAGACATTCGGCGGCTGGCGAGCCACGCCGTCGGCGAAGACCGGGTCCTTCTGGAACGCGTCGTGAAGCTTGCCGGCGGCAACCCGTTCGCGGCCATCGAGCTGGCCCGCACGGCCGCGTCCGGCGATGATCGAGGTGGCCCGACCGGTGCCCTCGTGCTGCGCGGTCTTGGCGATGCGGCCGTCTCTGCCTTGACCAAGGTCGCAGTGTTGGGAGCCGAGTTCGACACCGATGAATACGTCGCCGTAGCCGGGGTCGGCGAGGCGCAGGCCTACGCGCTCCTCGACGAGGCGCTCGCCGGCGGTGTGATCGAGCGAATGGCAGCCGGCTACCGCTTCCAGCACTCGCTCGTCCGGGACGCCCTACTCGACGGGCTGCCGCCGCACCAGCTGCTCCCACTGCATCGTCGCGCGGCCGAGGCGCTGCGCAGCCTCAGCGCGTCCCCGGCGCGGATCGCCCACCAACTGCTGCAGGCCGGCGATGTCGGCGCCGCTGCACCGATCCTGCTGCAGGCCGCCCGAACCGAAGCGGCCATCGGCGCGTACCGCGACGCCTTGTCATTGATCGACACTGTCCGCCAAGATGTCCGGGACCCCGAACGGGGGCCGCTGCTGGGGTTGCGTGCCGACATGCTGATGGCCACCGGTGACGCGGGCGCCGTGGCAGCGTACCGCGAGGCGTTGTCGGCCACCGACGACCCTGCTGAGCATCGGCGGTTGCTGCCGCGGCTGGCGAGGGCCGCCACCTTCGCCGGCGATTACGCCACCGCGGCTGAAGCGCTGGAGGGACTGGAGCCGGACGGGTCCGCCGATGATGCCGCGCTCCTTCTGGCGCGCGGCAACCTCGCCTATTTCACAGGCGATCTGGTAGCCGCTGAGGCTGCTGCCGATGAGGCGCGTCGCCGTCTTGCATTTGCCGATCTGGCCGATTGGCGCCTATACGACCTCATCACGCTGCAGGGATTGATCGCCCATCTGCGTGGCGAGTGGTTTTCGCGGCTCGCTGTGGAGCTCCGCGCCAGTGCTGAGCGGCCGGACATGGCGCGGGCGATGTTTGACAGCCACTTGTGCGTAGGGGAATACCTCCTGTACGGGCCTACGCCGTACGAGGAAGTCCTCGCTCTCGCCGCCAAGTTGCGCGCGTCGGCGCGGCGATCAGGCGTGCTACGGGCCGTCGCCTTCGCCACCGCCCTGCGCGGCGAGGCCGCGCTCCTCTCCGGTGACCTGACCCTTGCCGATACCGAGCTGACTGAGGCTGCCGAGCTGCACCATGACATCGGATCCACCGCCGGCGAGGCGCACAGCCTGCAGCGGCTCGCCGAGGTGCGCCTCGCTCAGGGAGACCGTGCCGAAGCTCAGCAGCTGCTTCGCCGGGCTCTGCCGCTCGCCCGCTGGTCGGCGACAGCTCTGCATCTGCTCCAGCGCGTGTACGGGACCATGATTCGCGCTGCGCCGGACGTAGAAACAGCCCGTGCCGTCGTCGACCAGGCCATGTCCACTGTCGGTCAGGAAGATGCGTGTCCCTTCTGTTCCATCATGCTCGCCGTGCCAGCCGCGATCGCCTGTGCTGACGCCGGCGACCTAGACGATGCCCGCCACCATCTGGCGATCGCTGAGCGCTCCGCCGCATTGTGGAAGGGGTCCGCATGGCAGGCATCGATAGCCGAAGCCCGCGCGCACCTGTACCGCGCGGAGGGTGATGCTGAAACCGCGCGCCGTCGGTTGCGCGAGGCGGCCGAACTCTTCGCCGCCGCTGGTCAACCGCTCGACGTAGACCGCTGTCTCGCCTGACGTCCTCGCCAACTCACCACCTTGGTGGGTCCCTCCGCGCCGCGTCAGGGAAGCCGCCCGGAATGTCGCGGGAAGACGAGGGACGTAGCGTCACATTCGAGCGCGGGAGGAGGTGACACGGTGGTTGCGGAGCTGCTCGGATGGTTCGGGGCCGGTCTCTCCTGCGTGATCAGCCTGCCGCAGGTTGTCCGGACAATGCGCGCCAAGCGGCTCGACGGCATCTCCTTCGCCACCTACTGGCTTGTCTTGGCCAACGCTGCAGCATGGACCGCCTGGTCGCTGCTCACCGGCGAATACGCCGCGGGAGTCCCGGCCCTGGTCAACGGCCCGGCTGCGATCGTGATCTTGCATCGACTTCTCGCCACTCGCCATACCGCTCGTCGGACCGAGTTCGATACCGAGGTTCGCGAAACGCGGCCCGCCCGATTCACAGACACCCGGCGGCAATCGGCTCCCCGTCAAATCGAAGCGGCCACACCGCACCTCACAGGGCGCGTCGTTGGGCGACTGTAGGGGATGCGGCATTCCATCCCCCGAGACACTCTCCCTCCTACTGGATGAAGGATTCCCGTGGGTCGACACCGAATCGGGTGTGCAGCAAGGACCCCGCTTTCGGGCCGTCGCGGCGAGTACTTGACGGTCATGGCAGCGGCCATTCGCCTCGATCGCCATGCCGGCGGTTACCAACACCGAAGCCAGCGGCCGCAAACGCAGCCGAGTGATCGATGCGACCACCGCCGACACAGACGCATGCGATCCAAGCAAGAGGCCCCGACCTTAGTCGGGGCCTCTCCGTCAGGTACCGCCTCTCGACTGTCCGTCATCATGTTCTCCTGCGCTGAAAATTACCGAGGCAAGCCTGCGGCGGTCTGTGAGCCTGCCGATAACCGTATTGACGATAACCGTATTGATGCTACGGGCCTTTCCCGCGCTCTCGCTGATTGGGTTCGTCCTGAGGAGCTTGAGAATCCCAGAAGCCGACCCGACCCTCAAACGCCCGCGATGCGAAGAAGTCGCTGTCCGTCATTCGTGTGCCGCTTGTCGAGCTATCTGCCGACGGTGCCAACGCATTCCCACGCCAGATGCAGCGCTCATACGAGGAGAGAGCGCTGCAGTGTGTCCGCCAGCCAGGTTTCGTATTGGTTGCTGGTCCATCCACTCTTGACTACCAGGCTGTCGTAGGTCGCGTGGGAGCCGAGCGTCACGATGATGTCGGCCGCATGCTCCGGAGTGAGCCCGTCCCGCAGTGCGCCGCGTTGTTGGAGGAGTCGCGCGAACCGGGTGAGGCCCTCCAGACGTTGAGTGTCTTGTTCCTGCTGCAACCGGCGTAGGTCGGGCTCGGAAGCGGCTGCGACGTCGAGCACGCGTAGCAAGGGTCCCACCCGCGACCAGATGCCCGGCTGGGTGTGGGCGTACAGTGCCAGCTGCCGATACGGGTCCTTCTCGTCGATTACGGCCCGAATTGCGGGCCGCTCCTCCACCAGGGTCATGGAGCGTTCGAAGCCGCCGGCCACCGCGGCCGTGACCGCTGCTGCCAGGAGGCCGGCCTTTCCGGGCGCTGCTCGGTACACCGTTTGGAGGGCCACACCGGCCTCCACCGCGATGGCGGGGATGGTGGCCCCGGCGTACCCGTGCTGCAGGAACACGCGCGCGGCGGCGGTGACGACCTTTGCACGAGTGGCCTCGGCTTGGCGGCGGCGACCGGCGCCGTCGTATCTCCGTTTTGGTCTTGTGCTTTCAAACATTGAATAGAATGATAGTGCCATGAATATTCAGGCAGCCTCTGACACGCTTCGCGCAGTCGATATCGACACCAGCACCGCCAACAAGACGCTCGCTCGGCGGGTGCTCGAGGAGATCTTCCCGGCCAACGATGTCAACGCACTGCGGCAAGTGATCAGCGACGATTTTGTGAACCACGAGGCACCTGCCGGCACACCACCAGGCCTTGGGGCCATCACGATGTTCATGAACCTGCTGGACGAGGCCTTCAGCGACCAGAGATGGGACATCCACGACGTGCTGGCCGAGGATGACAAAGTCGTTATCCGCTGCACGCACGCCGGCATCCATACCGGCGACTATTTCGGCCTGCCGGCAACCGGTCGCAGCTTCGCGTACAACCAGATCCACATCATCCGCATCCGGGACGGCAAAGGAGCAGAGCACTGGGCAGTGCGTGACGATGCCTCCCTGATGCGACAGCTCACCGCGTGAGCGGGGTCGGGCGCTCGAGCCCCGAGGACCTGGCCGTCCAGTGCGCCAGCGCAGAGCCAGTGTCGTCTCGACCAGAATTCCGCCGTGCAGCCCCCGGCGGACCGCGACGTCCTGAGCCCAATAACGCCGAAATCCACCCAAATGCCCGCGCTATGGCTGGCTTTGTGAAGGCAAGCGATCACGCTTCGGAGTTGGACAAGCCGACCGTGCTGCGGTGACACGATCGGACAGCGGATGGGAAGGGCCGGGGCGAGGCTCTCGCGGTGATACCCCGGGGGTTCGGCCCGCGGACCAGGCAACCGATTAACTCCGGTGAAGTAGTTAGGTAACGGTCGCCTAGACGCGGCCGAGGAAGTCGAGCACCCGGCGGGTGAGGAGCGCAGTGGCCTTCGGGTCATACCACGGCAACGAGCTGTCGGGCCTGCGAGGCGCGAAACAGCTCGTCGAGCTCGTCGTGAGACATGCTCAGCAGATCCACGATAACTCGGAGTGGCCCATCGTCAATTCACGGTTGTAAACGCACACATGTGTGCTGACCGAACGCATCGGCTCGAACCTAGCGAAGATTGCAGAGGCCTGTGGCTGCAGTCCTCAAGTCCGTGGATACGCGCGGTCGAGCATGATTTGACCTAACTTTGGCGAGAGTAGGACCGGTTGCTTGAGAGATCAAAGACTCCGGCTGGCCGATGCTGCGCTCGTTTATCTCCTCCATATTCCCCTGCAGCTCGGCCGGTACCTCCGTGCGTTCGCCCTGCCGGGCGCCGGCCTCACAAAGTACATGACCTGGTCGACGGATCGCCGTGTTGCCCGACCGCGACGCTCCCGATCATTTCGGGACGGAAATCCGCCCACTTGCCTGAGTCCCCGGCCATGAGCTGCTGGCCCCTCAGGATCGGTGCTACGGCCTGCATGATCTGGACGAAGCCAGCCTCGTTGGGGTCGCCCTACTCGGGTTGTCCCGCGAGAGGACCATTCAGCACGAAAGCACAAGATCACCTCTGCGGTGTTCGCTGGACCTCAGCGGCGTCCCGGAAGCCTGGTCCGGTTAGATTCCCGATTACCTGGGTG
>Ga0307289_10001380_pt1 | contig 10273 bp, 8 predicted proteins | sample ER_DNA_143_FD_194483 | JGI IMG/M metagenome (GOLD analysis project Ga0307289, IMG submission 194483) | Bulk soil microbial communities from the East River watershed near Crested Butte, Colorado, United States - ER_DNA_143 | ecosystem: Environmental > Terrestrial > Soil > Floodplain | place: USA... | reverse complement strand
CACCGACAGCACCGGCCCGAAGATCTCCTCCTGGGCGATCCGGTAGGACTGGGCGACGGAGGTGAACACCGTCGGGCGGAACCAGAAGCCCCGCTGGGGCAGCTCGCACGGCGCCTGCCAGGCCTCGGCGCCGTCGGCCTCGCCCGAGGCGACCAGCTCCTGGATCTTGTCCAGCTGGGCCCGGGAGTTGATGGCCCCGACGTCGGTGTTCTTGTCCAGCGGGTCGCCGACCCGCAGCGTCGCCATGCGCCGCTTGAGCTTGTCGACCAGTGGCTCGGCGATCGACTCCTGGACCAGCAGCCGCGACCCGGCGCAGCAGACGTGGCCCTGGTTGAAGTAGATGCCGTTGACGATCCCCTCGACCGCCTGGTCGAGCGGGGCGTCCTCGAACACGATATTGGCCGCCTTGCCCCCCAGCTCCAGCGTCAGCTTCTTGCCCGACCCGGCCAGGGTCCGCTGGATCGCCTTGCCGACCTCGGTCGAGCCGGTGAAGGCGACCTTGTCGACGCCCTCGTGGCCGACCAGGGCCGCGCCGGTCGCCCCGGCGCCGGTGAGGATGTTGACCACGCCCTCGGGCAGCTCGGCCTCCAGGAGGACCTCGCCGAGGCGCAGGGCGGTGAGCGGGGTCGTCTCGGCCGGCTTGAGGACGACCGTGTTGCCGGCGGCGAGGGCCGGGGCCAGCTTCCAGGCGGCCATCAGCAGCGGGAAGTTCCAGGGGATGACCTGGGCGGCCACCCCCAGCGGGGCCGGGCGGCGGCCCGGGAAGGCGTAGTCCAGCTTGTCGGCCCAGCCGGCGTGGTAGAAGAAGTGGGCCGCGGCCAGGGGCACGTCGACGTCGCGGGACTCCTTGATCGGCTTGCCGCCGTTCATCGTCTCCAGGACCGCGAACTCCCGCGCCCGCTCCTGGAGGACCCGCGCGATCCGGTAGAGGTACTTGGCCCGCTCGGCCCCCGACAGCTTCGACCACACCTTGGTGTAGGCGGCCCGGGCGGCCCGGACGGCCGCGTCCACGTCCTCCTCGCCGGCCTCGGCGACCTCGGCCAGGACCTCCTCGGTAGCCGGGCTGATGGTCTTGAAGCGCTTGCCCGAGGCCGGCTCGACCCACCGCCCCCCGATCAGCAGCCCGTGGTGGGCCCGCAGCTTGACGTGGTCGGTCGCCTCCGGCGCCGGCGCGTACTCCAGCCCCCCGAACCGGGTCGGGGTCCGCTCCCGCCGTTCCAGCTGCTCTGCCATAGGTGGTCCCGCCCTCGGGTGTCCGGCCGCCGCGTCGCTCGCGGCCAGGCTAGCGCGACCGCCCGCGCGGCTCCAGTATGGACACCATGGGTGGGATCGACCGCCGCCTGGCCGTACTGCTGCTCGGCGCCGGGCTGGGTGCTGGCCGGCTGCGGCGGCGGGGGCGGAGGTTCCGGCAGGCCCGGGTCCGGCGCGTCGGCACCGACGACCACCGCGCCCACGGCGGCGAAGTCGTGCCTGAAGAACGGCGAGCAGGCCTTCAGCATCCCGGCCGCCGACGGCCCGACCACCGGAGTGGCGCTGGGCCAGGGCCGGACCGGGGTGGTCCTCGGCCACCAGGCCGGCAGCGACCTGTGCGAGTGGCTGCCCCAGGCGCGCCGCCTGGCCACCCACGGCCGCCAGGTGCTGAACCTTCGACTTCGGGCCGCTATGGGGCCGTCCCCGACACGACAAGAAGCTCGGGGTCCTGGAGGGCGGCGGCCACGGCACCTCCCTGGTCGAGTTCGGCGACCGCGCTACGGGTATCGGGGTGTGGACAAGCGATCGGGCCACAGCGGGGCCGTGCTATGGTAAGCACATGGATGTAATTCGTTATGCAGACGAAAGGGGATTCTTTGACCAAGGAAACTCAGATCCCCCTGGATCGTATTGTAAATGGCGATTGCCTCGAACTTCTGGAAAGCCTTCCAGACGGTTGCGTCGACCTGGTCGTTTCTTCCCCGCCCTACAACCTGGGCAAGGAGTATGAATACAAGCGTGCGCTCAGTGTCTATTTGGAGGAGCAGACACGGGTCTTGTCAGAGTGCGCACGAGTTCTCAGCCATTCCGGATCGATATTCTGGCAGGTAGGATCCTATTCCAGTAATGGGCTGTTGCTACCCCTCGACATACGAGTCTTTCCAATCCTCGAAGACCTCGGGTTGCTTCCGAGGAACAGGATTGTCTGGGCACGGCAGCATGGCCTCCATGGGCGGCGCAGATTCTCGGCTCGCTACGAGACCATCATATGGTTCACAAAGGGAGACGACTACGTTTTCAACCTCGATGCTATCAGGGTTCCACAGAAATACCAGAACAAGAAGGCTTGGCGTGGAGAGAAGAAGGGCGAGTACAGTTGCCATCCCGAGGGAAAGAATCCGGGAGATATCTGGGTCTTCCGGAATGTGAAGCACAATCATGAAGAACAGACCATCCACCCGTGTCAGTTCCCCGAAGATATGATAGCCCGTATCATCCTAGCCACCACCAATCCTAACGATGTCGTGCTCGATCCATACATGGGAGTAGGAACCGTGGCGGTCGTCGCTCGAGACACTGGGCGAAGGTTCCTCGGGGCAGAGTTGGACAGTAGCTACCATGCTGTCGCGGAACAGCGCCTCAAGGGAGAGCCAGATGCAGATGGCGTCTTTCCTAACCTGAAGACCTTGCGAAACTACGCGGAGCGAACCGGCACGCCCGTTTCTCGCTATCGATTCGCCGTTCAGGTCGGCAAACTACCAACTGATCGTCAGAGAGCCAAGATATTCTCGGAGGAACATCACCTCGAGGAATTGTACTCTCGACTCATGTATGAAGAGGAAGCATTCGCAGCGAACCGTCGCGAGGAACCTCTGCCAGACATACGACCGTCAGACGCCAGACACCTTCGCCCCGTAGCGGTTCCATCTGGGAATGGGTCATCAAGGACCATCCAGGAGTCCTTGCTGGAGTAACTCGGTCAGGAGGACGTGAAGCGAGCAGAACGATTGCCGAATTTCCGCATAGCAGTCCAAGTCACCTTCGTCCTTATCCGGACTTTCCGAAGCGCAGTGCGCGACGTCCTGTCAGCGTATTCTGTCCACACAGCTTCGTATTCGTCTACCTGCGACTTGATCGTCAGCCCGACCAGTCTGATAGGGATTGTGAATATGCCAAGGGCCGTGGCTGACGCCAGCTGGGCTTCCGCCTGCTCGAAGTAGAGACTGCTTTGCGCGGCAGGGAAGAGTCCGCTCTTGGTGACGATGATAAGCCCCTTGATAGGACTCATCTCCGGCAGCTTCAATCTCGTCTTGTGTACGATAGTTCGAGAACTGCCACTCAGCAAGCGTTTCACTCTTGCCGCCGTCCCAGTCGTTACCAAACGCCTTGAGGTCTCTTGGGACTGGGATGGTCCGCCAACCTCTTGCCTGAGTTTCGCCTTGAGATGTAAGTTCGTCGCCTTTGGGTCGAAGACCGCTGATCCAATCCTGCCCGCCTGCAGAGAGCCTTGCAGGTAGAGAGGCATCTCTGTGACGATTTCGTTCAGGTCGGTCCATTCCCGTGCACCAGAACCGTGGTAGTAGCGCTCGGCGCCGTTGAAGTCGACGACTTCGAAATCCACTCGCGTCCTCCTGCTGGTCAGGATTGGTGCGCAAGTGTACGGCTGATCCGGTGGTCGTCGTTCCGCTCCTCGCGACGCCCTGTAGCGCCTTGAGGCGTAGTGCTCGAAGGCGAGGAACGCCATGCAGGAGACAAGGGCAACCGCCGTTAGCGACCTCGGTGGCGGAAGGGTCGAGTATGCCGGTGAAGCGTGAGGTGACGCTCTTAATCCTTGGTGAAGTAGTCGCCGGACTGGTAGCGGCCGGTGCGTTCCTTGGCCAGCTGCATCAGGCAGTCGTTGAGGAGGCTGGAGGCGCCGAGGCGGAACCACTCGGGGGTGAGCCAGTCGGGGCCGAGGGTCTCGTTGACCACGACCAGGTGCTGGATGGCCTGCTTGGCGGTGCGGACGCCGCCGGCGGGCTTCATGCCGACCATGCGGCCGGTGCGGTCGTGGAAGTCGCGGATCGCCTCCAGCATGACCAGGGCCACCGGGAGGGTGGCGGCCGGCTGGATCTTGCCGGTGGAGGTCTTGATGAAGTCGGCCCCGGCGGCCATGGCCAGGACGCTGGCCCGGCGGACGTTGTCGAGGGTGCCGAGCTCGCCCGTCTCCAGGATCACCTTCAGCCGGGCCGTGCCGCAGGCCTCCTTGACGACCACGATCTCCTCGAACACCTCCTGGTGGCGGCCGGCCAGGAAGGCGCCGCGGTTGATCACCATGTCGATCTCGTCGGCGCCGGCCTCCACGGCCTCGGCGACGTCGCCCAGGCGCACGGCCAGCGACGCCTGGCCGCTGGGGAAGGCGGTGGCCACCGAGGCCACCTTGACCCCGGACCCGGCCAGGGCCCGCCTGGCCGTGGCGACCAGCGAGGGGTAGACGCAGACGGCGGCCACCGGCGGGACCTCGGGGTCGCCCGGGTCGGGGCGGCGGGCCTTGGAGCAGAGGGCCTCGACCTTGCCGACCGTGTCCGCCCCCTCCAGGGTGGTCAGGTCCATCACGGCCACGGCCAGGCGCAGGGCGGCCACCTTGGAGTCCTTCTTGATGCTGCGCTTGGCCAGGGCGGCGGCCCGCTCCTCGGCGCCCACCTGGTCGACGGCGAAGCGGCTGAGCAGCGGGCCCAGGGCGACCTGCTGGAGGAAGCCGCTGCCGGCCTCGGGGAGCCGAACGGGCGTGGTGGCCATGGTCGCCTCATTGTAGCGGCCGGGTCGGGCGGGCCCGCCGCCGGAGAAGCTGTCGAAGCTGTCCACAGGCGCGAGAATGACGAGACGGGCCGAGACCACCATGTCACCATCTCGTGACCTACGGGGCAGAGACTGACTCGTTGAGGAGGAGACCCGGGGATGCGGACCATGGCCAGGGTGGGCGTCCTGGTGCTGGTCGTGGCCTTCTTCGCCGGGGTCTGGGACACGAGGCACGGGCAGGAGCGCCGGCCGGGCTCGCCGGCGCCGTTCCGGACCGAGCCGGTCGAGCGCAGCCGGCTGACCCGGCCGGCGCCCGAGCTGGTCTCGGTCCAGGCCGTGGAACGGGAGGGGTACGACCGGGTGCTGTTCACCTTCCAGGGCGCCATGCCCGGCTACCAGGTCCGCTACGTGCCCGAGGTCGCCGACCAGGGAGGCCGGCCGCTGCCGCTGCGCGGGAAGGCGTTCCTGGCCGTCACCTTCGACCCGGCCCGGGCCCACGACCCGGGCGGCGAGCCGACCGTCTCGACCGCCACCCTGACCCTGGGCTCCCCGGTCCTGCGCCAGGTGCGCTTCGGCGGGGACTTCGAGGGCCAGGTCACCTTCGGGCTCGGCCTGGCCGGGCGGGACGGCTTCCGGGTCTCCGAGCTCCGCGGCCCGACCAGGGTCGCGGTCGACGTCCGCTGACAAGGGAGGCGGCTTGGGCCTTGACGTCTATGTTGGTCCCCTGACCCGGTACTACGTCGAGGGGCCGGCCGACGTCGTGGAGCGGATCGCCCGCCACCAGGAGCAGCCGGTCGGCGACGGCCTGGAGGCCGAGGAGGTCATCAGGGCCGCGGTGGTGCACTGGCGCCAGGGGCTGAGCCGCTGGCTCGGCGACCGGCTGGCCGGGCCGCTGAACTGGGACGAGTCCGGCCCGGCGCCCTGCTTCACCGACAAGCCGGGCTGGGACGGTTACGGCGGCACCCTGCTGCTGGCCGCCCACGACGAGCACCCGGAGCTGCCGCCGCCCGAGGTCGTCTCCGCCGACTGGCCCGACGACCCCGCCTACCAGGCCGCCTCGGCCTCGGGAGCCGGGTCCCGCTACCGCCAGCTGCTGACCCCGGAGCTGTGGCTCCCCTGCCGCTTCGAGTTCACCGTCCACACCCAGGACATCACCGGCGCGGAGGTCGAGCTCGGCTCCAGCGTCGCCCTGCTCGACCAGCTCGAGCTGCTGTCGGCCCGCTACCACCTGGACGGCCAGCCACCGGAGCCGTCGGCCGACGGCCAGTCGCTCTCGGCCGCCGCCGGCGGCGGCCTGGCCGTGCTGCGCCGCCTGGCCGAGCGCTCGGTCAGCTTCCGGATCCCGATGAAGCTCGACTTCTAGGGCCGGTCTGACGGCTCATGTCGTGCTGATCACCGTCGGCGTCGACTCCACCACTAGGCGAGACGCGGGCCAGGTCCGGCCCCGGCCCGTCCGGGTCAGCCCCAGAACAGGTTATGGGCGCCGAACAGGGCGGCCGGGTTCCAGGGGACGCGGGGCCCGCGGTGCATCCTGACGGTGCGGGAGCGCTCGGAGAAGCCGGCCGACTGGAGGGAGCGCACGGCCGGGGCGTTGGCCGCGGGCACCGAGACGGCGACCTCGTCGCCGGGGGCGGCGCGGACCGCGTCCAGCAGGGCCAGCCCGGCCCGGGGGTCGGCGGCGACGACAGCCCCGCCCGAGCGCCAGGGCGAGGCCAGGTGGTAGCCGAGGGCCCGGCCGTCGCCGGCGACCAGGCCGCCGGTGGGCCACAGGGCGGTGAGCAGGCGCCGCCGGTCCTCGCCGGTGGCGGCCAGGTCGAGGGCCAGCACCGCCTCCAGGTCGGCCTGGCGGCCCGGCCGCACCGGCGGGGTCCCGGGCGGCCGGGGCCGGGTGGGGCCGGCGAGGGTCAGGTAGGCGGTCTCGGGGACGAAGCCGAGGCGCTCGTACACCGGGCGGCCGAGGGCGGTGGCGTGCAGCAGGGCGGTGGCCACGCCCCGGCCCTCCAGGAACTGGAGGATCGCCTCGGTGAGGGCGCCGCCGAGCCCGGCCCGCCGGTGCCCGGGGACCACGGCCACGCCCCCGACCCAGCCGGTGGCCCCGAACACCGCCCCGGCGGCCACCCCGACCAGGTCGCCGCCGGCCTCGGCCACCACCACCTCGCCGTCCAGCCGGGCCCTGGCGAACCCGACCACCCCGGCCAGCCGGGCCCCGAACCCCGACCGCTCGTACACCGGCCCGAGCCGGGCCAGGTCGCCGGGTCGCGCCGGCCGGATCGCGGGCCGCCGGGGGCTGTGGACGACCCGGCCACCCTTCCCCGGCAATGGGCTACGCTCCCCCACCGGAGGACCCGGCGCCGGCGGGTCGCGGCGCGGCGCGGACGGGCTCGGGTACCGGGTCGGCGACGGCGCCGAAGCGGCGGTGGCGGCCCTGGTAGACGCGCAGGGCGTCGAACAGCTCCTGGCGGTTGAAGTCGGGCCACAGCACCGGGGTGAAGTGGAGCTCGGCGTAGGCGATCTGCCAGAGCAGGAAGTTGGAGATCCGGAACTCGTTGGAGGTGCGGATGAGCAGGTCGACGTCGGGCATGTCGGCCGCGTAGAGGTGCCTGGCGATGGCCCGCTCGTCGATGCGGCGGGGGCCGCGGCCCTCGCGGACCTCGGCCGTCAGGGCCCGCACCGCCCTGGTCAGCTCGTCGCGGCCGCCGTAGTCGAGGGCCACGGCCAGGGTCATCCGGGCGTCGGCGGCGGTCAGGGCCTCGGCCTCCTGGATGCGCCGGCGGACGTGCGGGGGGATGCGGTCGCGGCGGCCGATGAAGCGGATGCGCACCCCGCGCTCGTGCAGCTCGTGGGAGCGCCGCACCAGCAGCCGCTCGTTGAAGTTCATCAGGAAGCGGACCTCGGAGGCCGGCCGGCGCCAGTTCTCGGTGGAGAAGGCGTACACGGTCAGCCAGGACAGCCCGGCGTCCAGGGCCCCCTCGACGGTGTCGAACAGGGCCGCCTCTCCCGCCTCGTGGCCCTTGTTGCGGGGCAGCCCCTTGGCCCCGGCCCAGCGGCCGTTGCCGTCCATGACGATGGCCACGTGGTCGGGCACGGCCTTGGGGTCGAGGTCGGGCGGCAGGGCCCGCGGGTTGCGGCTCGGCATCAGCGGGCCACCAGGGGGTAGGCGCGCAGGCGGCGGTCCAGGTGGTACTCGACGTAGCCCTTGACCAGGGCACCGGCCTCGCGGCGGGAGACCGGGGCCGGGTCGTCGGCGGCGGCGGTGGTGTCCAGGTCGTCGCCGAGCAGGGCGGCCAGCAGGGGCATGGTGGCGTCGTCCAGGGTCGACTCCTGGCCGGTGCGGCAGCGCTCGCACAGGCCGCCGCCGCGGGCGATCGAGAAGCAGCGCGGCGGCCCGGTGGCCCCGCAGCCGGCGCACTCGGTCACCGCCGGCCGGTAGCCCTCCAGGGCCATGAGCTTGAGCAGGAAGGCGTCGAGCACCACCGAGGGGTCGCGGGGGCCGCCGTCCAGGGCCCGCAGGGCCCGGACCAGCAGCAGGTAGAGGCGGATGGCGGCCTCGCGCTCCTGGGCGACCTGGTCGACCGCCTCGAGCATGGCCGCGCCGGCGAGCACCCGGTCGTAGTCCTCGCGCAGGGCCCGGAACGGGTTGATGACCTCGGCCTGGGTAACGATGTCGAGCTCGCGGCCCCGGTACAGCGACAGGTCGACGTGGCTGAACGGCTCCAGGCGGCCGCCGAAGCGGGACTTGGTCTTGCGCACCCCCTTGGCCACCGCCCGGACCTTGCCCTCGCCCTGGGTGAGGAGCACGACGATGCGGTCGGCCTCGCCGAGCTTCCAGGTGCGCAGCACCACGCCCTGCTCACGGTAGAGGTTCATTCCGCTCAGTCTATCGGGGTGTGGCGACGGGCAGGGGCGCCTCGGCGACCCGGCCGGCGACCACCTCCAGGCGCCGCCCGAGGCGCAGGTTGGCCAGCAGGCGCCGGTCGTGGCTGACCACCACCAGGGTGCCGTCGTAGCCGGCCAGGGCCCGTTCCAGCTCCTCGATGGCGTCCAGGTCCAGGTGGTTGGTGGGCTCGTCGAGCAGCAGGAGGTTGGTGCCCCTGGCGACCAGCACGGCCAGGCCGGCCCGGGACCGCTCGCCCGGCGACAGGTCGGCCTCGGCCCTGGCCAGGTGCTCGGCGCCCAGGTCGAACTTGGCCAGCAGCGAGCGGGCCTCCTCGACCGAGAGCTCGGTGCGCTCCCTGACCGCCTCCAGCAGGGTGCCCGTCCCCGGGGTGCGGTCCTGGCCGAGGTGGCCGACGACCACCCCCGCCCCGAGCCGGACCGTGCCCGCGGTCGGGCGCAGCTCGCCGGTCAGCAGGCCGAGCAGGGTCGACTTGCCGGCCCCGTTGGGCCCGGTCAGGGCCAGGCGGTCGCGCCAGCGCAGCTCCAGGTCGACCGGGCCGAGCCGGAAGCGGCCGCGGTCGACCTCCGCCCCGGCCAGGCTGGCCACGACCTGGCCGCTGCGCCGGCCGGCCTGCAGCGACAGGCGCAGGTCCCAGCCCTCCCACGGCTTCTCGGGGCCGCCGAGGCGCTCCAGGCGGCGCTCGATCGCCTTGGCCTTGGTCGCCCCGGCGGTGGCCCGCTCCTTGCGCCGGCCGGCCAGCGCCTTGTCGTTGTCGGTGCGCCGCTCGCCCCGGCGGCTGACCGCCCACTCGCGCTTCTGGCGGGCCGCCTCCTCCAGCCGGGCCCGCTCGGCCCGGGACTCCTCGAAGTCGGCGTAGGCCTGCTCGCGCCGGCGGCGACGCTCCTCGACATAGGCGTCGTAGCCGCCGCCGTACTCGCTGAGCCGGCGGCTGTGCAGGTCGAGCTCGGCGATGCGGGTGGTGGTGGCCGACAGGAACGCCCGGTCGTGGCTGACCAGCACCACCGGCCGCTCCTCGGTGGCCAGGAACCGCTCCAGGCGGGCCAGGCCGTCGAAGTCGAGGTTGTTGGTCGGCTCGTCCAGCAGCAGCACGTCGAAGCGGGCGAGCAGGATGGCGGCCAGGCCGGCCTTGACCCGCTGGCCGCCCGACAGCCGGGCCAGGGGGACCTCGAGGACCCCGGGGTCCAGGCCGACGTCGGCCAGGACCCGGGGGGCGCGGGCGTCATGGTCGTCGCCGCCGAGGGCCAGGAAGCGGGCCAGGGCGTCGTCGTAGGCCTCCAGCTCGCGCCGGCCCGGTTGGTCGCCGACGGCCCGCAGGGCGGCCTGCATGGCCTCCTCGGCCACCGCCAGGCCGGTGCGCCGGCGCAGGTAGACGGCGGTCGTCTCGCCCGCAAGGGGATCGGGCTCCTGGGCCAGATACCCGGCGTTGAGGCCCGGCGGCGACCGCTCCACCGTGCCGGCGGTGGGCGCCTCCAGCCCGGCCAGGGCCCGCAGCAGGGTCGACTTGCCGGCCCCGTTGCGGCCGAGCACGCCGATACGGCTGGTCCCGTCGACGACCAGGTCGACGCCATCGAGCACGACCTGGGCGCCGCGGACCACGGTGAGATCCCGAGCAGCGAGCATGACCCA
>Ga0307289_10001370_pt1 | contig 10316 bp, 14 predicted proteins | sample ER_DNA_143_FD_194483 | JGI IMG/M metagenome (GOLD analysis project Ga0307289, IMG submission 194483) | Bulk soil microbial communities from the East River watershed near Crested Butte, Colorado, United States - ER_DNA_143 | ecosystem: Environmental > Terrestrial > Soil > Floodplain | place... | reverse complement strand
TGAGAATCGCACGCCGGGTTCGGCGGGCGGGCTGTGGAAACCCACCACGGGCAACCGTGACAGGGCGCCACAGCCCGACCCAACTGGCGGCCGTCGCGGGTCGGGGTCGATCGGGCCGTCACCATCATCGTTGATCTGCCCCGTGACCAGGCCGGATGCCTGCATGCCCGACTGCTGGATGCGGTTGCGGGCCGCTCCGGACCTGACTACAAGGCCTGGTTGAACAACCAACCCGAGAGCTTCATCGACGGCGTCGACCACGCCCCATTGGACCCGTTCCGTGGCTACGCCAACGCGATTCATGACGGCCTCCCAGATGCCGTCGCCGTGCTCGACGCGTTCCACGTGGTGCGGCTCGGCACCCAGGTGGTCGATGAGGTCCGGCGTCGCGTGCAGCAACACACACTAGGCCGCCGCGGCCACAAACACGACCCGCTTTATCAGATCCGCGGGCTGCTCCGCCACGGCGTAGAGCACCTCACCGAGCGCCAGCAGGCCAAGATCAGCGCATGTCTCGACGCCGGCCAACCCAGCGAGGAGGTGAACGTGGCCTGGCAGCGCTACCAGCAGCTGCGCGCCATCTACCACGCAGTACCGGCCAAAGGCCGACAGATCGCGATCAAGGTCTTGGACAGCTTCCACTCCTGTCCCATTCCCGAGGTCGCCCGGCTGGGCCGTACCCTCCGCGCCTGACGAGCCCAGATCCTGGCCTACTTCGACACCCACGGCGTCAGCAATGGCGGCACCGAAGCGATCAACCTGATCATCCAGAAGGTCCGCTGGCTCGCCCACCGATTCAAAGACTTTGATCACTACCGGCTTCGGATCCTGCTCGCCGCAGACGGATCACACCGCTACCCCAACAGCCAAACCACCCTTAAATCCGAAGAGCCACATTCCCGTCTGGAGCATGCGGACAGGTGAGGTCCTGGCGGCTGGTCGTCAATTAGACCTGGGGGCAATCCAGGTGCTCTCCACTGCACGCGCTAGCACTATATGCCCTAGTCAGGGACATATCGCTCATCAGATAGATAAGTGCTTTGGCCTGTAGGAAAGGCTTCGTCCTCTCCAATTGCACCCGATCTGAGCTATTCCCGGGCATGGAAGCTCGCAATTCGGAAGCACCTTGGCGATAGCGAAAGCAAATCGCGATAGGTAGCCTACTGAGATACCTCGAGCCACATAAGCTGGGCATCATGCGATTGCGATTCTGGAGAACCGGGCGCTCGACGCCGACCACGACTTCAAGCCTAATCCATTCCAGCCCAATGTATGGGTCTCCAGCATTGGATTCCCTTGAGGATGCGGGCCTACGCTACTGCGAAGACGTTTTAGCAGTGCCGCTCTCGGAGGGGACTTATGCAACCTATCGCGGTGGGCTAGTCGACAGCAAAATCGCCGAACTCGTTCCCGAAGCGGTTCACTTTGACGGAACTAGCACTCAAGAACCGCCTGACAGGGATTGGATAGCGCGCTTGCCTGCGGCGGACCGCCTGCTCGGAACTTGGCTATATGGGGGGCTTCTGTTTGATGATTTCCCTCATTTCATGTTGGAAGGCCTTGGCCGTCTCTGGGCCGCTAATCGCTGTGGGCTAGAGGGTACAAGGCTGGCTTTCTTCGCGCCTTGGGGAGTTCCGGACTCTCTGAGCCCCACTAACTTCGTGAACCAAGCACTTCGCGGTTTCAATATCGATCCCAAAAGGATCGTGATTATCGATCAGCCGGTTCAGTTCCAAGGCATGATTATCCCCGTCCAGCAGTACGGGTATCAAATTGCCTCTTCTCCGGATGCTTCCATGCTTAGCTTCTTGAGGAGCTTTCGCGTGCCGTCTGGCATTTCTCATTCATTCAATGAGAAGATCTATGTATCTAGATTTCGGCTGCCGGCAAACAGGGGGCGGCCCGTTGCGGAGCACGTACTAGAAGACCTTCTAAGAAGAAACGGTTATTCGATTTTCCATCCAGAAGAGCATGATCTATATACGCAGATTTCGGTCTATTCTTCGGCGAAGAAGCTTATATTCTGCGATGGAGGGGCGGTCCATGGCTGCATTCTTTTGCCAGATCTGAAGGCTGATGTCGCAGTGGTAGCGAGAAGGAGAGACCCGCGTTGGGATGGTAGCGAGATCGGAGATCAATTCAGAGGCTTCGGAAACAGTTCGTGTGGATTGATCAGGTCAAGCACCAGTACCAATTCGGTTTGGAAACCTGGGAAGCCCTTTCGCTTGTGGACTGGGGTGCAGTGAGCGATGAGTTGCTGCGGTTCGGCTTCATCTCCAAAGGGCTGGATACCTCGCTCGACTTGGAAAATATGATCCCAGTCGATCTTCGTAGGTTCATAGGTGCAATTGCGGAGGATCAAAGATTTCTTTCCTTTATGGCTCGGATAAGAGATCCAAAATAGAGAGGGCCATGTGGAAGCGTTTTGCGGTCTGGCGAAAATTCGCTAGAGCGGCGGTAGGAGGCAAGCCATGGAATTGGGATTGTCGGTATATTGAACGAACGGAACCTCTCGGCCCCGCCGGAGGTCACAAAGACGAGTTAAACGTCCAGCGCCTGCGAAGAGAAACCCGGCGGTGAAAAAGGGCACGGCAAAGGACTGGACAGGTTCAAAGTCCAGGAGAAGGAAGCGGAGAGGTTTGTTGTTGTCGTGGCTGTGGTCCTAGCCCACTGCATCCCATCTGATCTTAATCAGGTCCACGTCCGAAATCGAGCCTTGGCTAGGTGTAATGGAGACGCTTTCACAGCGATGCGATAGTGACGCCCCATGGAATTGAGCCGCCCCTGACATGAAGTTTCACGAAGCTCCCCCGTTGACATATCACTTGTCTTGTGACCAAGACAAGTGCGTACTAGCTCCAAAATTTTCATCGGGGCCAAGGCGGCGCACTCATCGGTTGCGTAAAGGGAGGGGCCATTTCGGGGGTGGTGACGGTCCTAACCTCAGGATGGGGCCACTACTGGACATATTGGGCCGCACGGACAGCATCGGAGCGTGATTATGAACGGTGCCACGAAAATACTGCGGACCTCCGGCGTACGCCTAACTCCAAGAGAGGCGAAGGCCGCTGAAGGGCATGCAGCGTCTAGGTCCGCGGCGCCCTGGGATGCTGGGCCCCCTCACCAAACTTATCGTCGCGGTCGGGACCCGATACGGCGAAGCAGATCGCCGAGTTGTCGATCCGCCGATCCGGTGGAGACGGCCACGTGGTCGAGAGCTGGCCAGCTCGACTGGTGGGTGAGGGAACGGCGGGAGTGGTGGGGTCGGGTACGCGGTGCAGATGGCCTCAGCGGTGGATCGGAGCTGTTGATCTTTGTCCCGCGAACGGTTCACAGCTGCGACTTGTCCTGGTCATTCGTCGGTGGTGACCGGGCAATCTCCGCCGACCTAGACGTTGCGAGGCCACCTGACGGCGTCGTCAGAAAGGCGAGCAGCGCGACTTTATCTCGGTCGTTGCGCCCTCCTCGCCCGCGCTCGCGATTGCGTGGCTGATCTCCGTGACGTGCAGCGCGAGCTCGGCGGAAAGGCGCGAGGGGCGCTTTTCGCGTAACGCCGCCGCCAGTTCGGCGACTCCCAGCGCATAATCCATCTCATGCCGCCGCAAACGACTGCGCCAGTCCCGTTTCGGGCTGAGGTCGGACCTTCGCCGAACCGCGCCAAAGAGGCCGCGCGTCCAGGCATGCCGCACCAACCATGGATAGGTTTCCGCGCGAAGCTCCAGCGCGCCGAACCGGCGAACTGTGAGAGGTGCTCCGAAGTGCCAGGCTTCGTCCACCTCGAGCACCTCATCGTCGCCGACCAGCCGCAGACTGTGGTTGTGCGGAGCGACGACGCTGCACGTCAGCCGCGCGACGAGGCCGCATTCGAAGAGGATCGCCGCGGTCGAGAAATCCGGCCCGCATAGCTCCGACGGCAAATCGGGATGCTTTACGGGAACTACAGTGCGGGAAAAGGCCGTCACGCGCTCCACGCTTCCGAACAGCGCGACGAGCCAGGTGAGGTGATAGCTGGCATGCTCGAGCGTACAGCCGACGGCGAACTCGTCGCGCCACGGCCACGGCGTGCCGGCCGGGCTCGCCCACTCATCCGGGTGCATGAGGTGGATAGGGCCGTCGTCGAGCTCGGCATAGGCGAGGCGGACTCGGCCGATGTCGCCGCGGCGAACGGCCGCGCGCATCGCCACGGCGGAATCTCCGAGGACGCTGCACGGCGCGGAGGAGAGCAGAAGGCCCCGCGATCGCGCGAGTTCGACGAGCTCGCGGGCCGACTCCACGTCGGAAGCGAGCGGCTTTTCGGTGTAGACGTGCTTGCCAGCCTCGAGCGCGAAGCGGGACACGGCGGCATGGCTCGAGGGGTTGGTCAGGTTGACGACGATCTCGACGTCAGGATCCGCAAGCAGGTGATCGAGGCTCGCGCAAACCTTGCAGCGGTTCCGCGCTGCGAAACGCTCGGCGCGTTCACGCTGCAAGTCCGTGCAGCCGATGAGGCGGAGGTCCGGGTGCAGCGGCAAGTTTTCCGAATAGAAATCGGCGACGAAGCCGCAGCCGACGATGGCAATGCCGGTTTTCGGGCCGTCTACCTGAGGGGTCGTCACGCGGTGCCCGGGCCCGCTGCCGGTAAACGCGTCGATCCGATCGAGCAGGCGACTGCGCAGCTCGTCCACTGACCTCACAAAACGCCCCCTGCCATCGGCTAACCCTTAATCCCTGGGCGACGACGTACCACTCGCTCGAATCCTTGCGGCTGGCTGGCGGCTTGGCATGCGTCACGTGCAAAGGCAAGGATCAGAACGGCTAAGGCGGCGCCAGTTGCTACTGCGTTCTCGAGTAGCTGCAGGCCCGCGTCGCTGGGAGTCAGTTGTTGTGCGGCTATCCCCGAACCGACGACCGCGACGGGGCAAGCGGTGCCAACGAGCTCTGCCACGGCACGGTATCGTAGCGCTGGCCACCGTCCGTATCGACCGGAGAACAGACCCTCCTCGCGGAGTTCGATGAGCGATGCTGATATTGAGCGGCTGCGCCAGCAGTCGCTTGCGTGCCCAGTAATGGGGCTCTTGGATCTTTAGCGGGGTCTTCTAGCGGCTGAGGCTCGTGTCGTAGCCGTCTGTGGGCTCGTGGTGTCCGCCTACGACCTCATATGTCGTTCTCCGTACGATCTGACGTGTAGGTCGGTCTCGGCGTGTTGAGACCCTTCCGCCCCGAGTGAGGGATCACCCTTCGGTTGTCCACCGCCAAGTAAAAGACCGAAGGGTAACCCTGCTCATGATCGGCGGTTACGGAGTCCCGGATGAACATTCGTCGTTTCCGCGCCTTGCACAAGGCAGGCGCCACGTTTGCTGAGATCGGCCGCGAGTGCGACTGTGATTGGCGGACGGTCCGAAAGTATTTGGCCGAGCACACAGTCTCGGTCCCGCCGGAATGCCCGTCGCGGGCTGGGACGCAGCCGTTGCTGATCACCCCGTTCATCCCGCTCGTGGAGGGTGGCTGCGGGCCGATCCGAGGATCAAGAGCACGGTGGTCCATGAGCGGCTAGTCGCCGAGTACGGCTTCACCGGCCACTCCCAGCGGGTCAAGATGTTCCTAGCCGAAGCCAGGCCGCGGATCGGCTGCCGAACTCGCTGAACGGGACGAGAACCCGGTGAGCGGTTTGCATCGCCGCTTCGAGGTCGTCCCGGGCGCGCAGGCGCAGGTCGACTGGGGCGACGAGGGTGACTGTTGGCCATGTCGGCATCTGACTGTGTACTCGTTTCACATAGTGCTCAGCCATTCGCCGGACTCGTTTTGCTGTTTCACCACCAGCATGGATCTCGCGACGTTCTGGGACTGCCACCGGCGAGGATTCGCCCACTTCGGCGGGGTGCCCGGCGCAATTCGTCTACGACCGCACCAAGACCGTCATCCGGCGTCACGTCGCACCCGGTGTGGCGGTGCCGCTGCATCCGGAGGCGGCCGCGTTCGCCGACCATTACGGCTTCACCATCGATGTGCTCGCTGCGTATCGGCCGACCGGGAAGGGTCGGGTCGAACGACAGGTCAACATCGTCCGTGACCATGTGCTCGCCGGCCGCAGCTTCGATTCGATCGCCGAGCTCGACGGCGCGTTCGCCGGTTGGCTGCCGATCCGCCGGGGGCAGGTTCATCGCACCCGTGGCCCGGTCATCGCCGTCCGCGCTGAGGCTGATCGGGCCGCGTTGGCACCGTTGCCGGCTCAGCCCTATCTGGTGGCGAGAAGCATCTGTCGCAGGTCGGCCAAGGACTGCTTGATCTCCTTCGAGGCCTCCTGCTACTCCGTGCCCGCCCGGCTGGTGCGGCCCGGTCAACGAGTCCTGCAGATCCACCCCGACCCAGCCGGGGACCGGATCGCCATCCACGCCCTCGCCGCCGACGGCGGCGGCTGGCTCGCCAGCCATCCCAGGGCGGCCCGCCGCGGTGAGTGGATCGTCGACCGATCGCACTGGGATGGTCTGCCCGACGGCCACACCCGCACCACCACCACAGCAGTCGAGACCGACCAGCCGACCCGGCCCGGACTCCTCGAGCCGCTGTCGGCGCTGCTGACCCGACGGCACGCCAACCCGAGGGTTACCACCCGACCCCTGGCCGATTACGCCCGCCTCGCCGCTAGCCATCCGGAGGAAACCTCGATGAGCACACTGACCGCCGACCGGATCCGCGACCATGCCACCCGGCTCGGCCTCACCCATCTCAGCGACACGATCACCGACCTGGTGACCCGGGCCGAGACTGCGCAGATGGGCTACCTCGACTTCGTCGACCTGCTGTAGAGGAAGAAGTCGGACTGCGGGAAGGACGCCGGTTCCGCAACGCGTTGAAACTGTCCAGACTGCCACACCACAAAACCTTGGACCAATTCGCCTTCGCGTTCCAACCCGGCCTGGACGCCCACAAGATCAAAGATCTCGCCACCCTCGAATTCGTCCAAGCCAAATCCAACGTGGCCCTGCTCGGACCGCCCGGGGTCGGCAAAACCATGCTCGCCGTCGACCTCGCCGTCACCGCGTGCCAAGCCGGATGGTCAATCTACTTCACCACACTGGACGACCTGGTCCGTCGGCTCCGCGCCGCCGAAGCCACCGGCCGATTCAACCGGCAGTTGCAAGCCTTCCTCCGACCCGGCATTCTCGTGGTCGATCTATGCGGACACGGCGATTATGCCGAGGCGGCGGCCGTGGTTGGTGCGCGGCGACGCGGTCGCGGGTTCGGGTTGTCGGCATAGTTACAGGCTCTCGAGGAACGCGAGTGTCTTGTCGGCTGGCCGGTAGCGGCCGGGTTTGGCGCTGGCGGGGGTGGTGAGGGCGAGCGCTCGTTCCTTGATCGTGATGTCGGCATGCAGGTACGGATCAGTTGATCTGACACCGGCGTGTCCGAGCCACAGGGCGATGATGGAGGTGTCGACTCCGGCTTGCAGCAGCGTCATGGCGCAGCTGTGCCGTAGGACGTGCGGGTGGATCTTTTTCCCGGCCAGGGAGGGGCAGCGGTCGGTGGCGGTTTCGGCGTGGGTGTGGACGCGTAGCGCGACGGCGTCGCGGCTGAGCCGTCGGCCGGTCCGGGTGCAGAACAGTGGGTCGCCGGGTTGCCCGCCGCGTTCGGTGAGCCAGGCGTGGATCAGGTTGATCACCGGGCCGGTGAGGGGCACGGCGCGGTGTTTGCGGCCTTTGCCTTCGCAGCGGACGTTGGCGCCGTCGCCGAGGGTCACGTCGGCGCAGTTGAGGCCGATGAGTTCGGAGACACGGAGCCCGGTCTGCACGGCTAGCAACATCATTGCCCGGTCTCGTCGGCCGTCCCATCGGTTGGGGTCGGGGGCGGCGATCAGCGCGGTGATCTCGGCGGCGGTCAGGAAGGACACGATGCGTTTGTCGAACCGTTTCGGCGGGATCGCCAGGACACGCTGGATGAGCAGGGCGTGCTCGGGGTGGCGCAGCGCGGCGAAGGAGAACAGCGAACGGATCGCGGTCAGCCGCAGGTTGCGGGTCCGGACGCTGTTGTGCCGGTCGGACTCGAGATGGTTGAGAAACGCCGAGATCGTGGTGACGTCGAGGTCGTCCCAGTCCAGCCGCGTGGGCGGCTTCCCGCTTCGCCGGTGCACGAAGATCAACAGCAGTTTCAGCGTGTCGCGGTAGGCGGCGACGGTGCGCGGGCTGGCGTGGCGTTGGCTGGTGAGACGGTCGGTGAAGAACGCCTGCAGTGTGGCGGCGATCAACGTCATGGCGTCACCAACGCAGACGATCCCTGGCGGGCGGCGGCGCAGGCGAGGAGCTCAGGGACCGCGGACAGGTACCAGTAGGTCGAGCCCGGTTCGCGGTGACCGAGGTAGGTCGACAGCGCCGGAATTTTGGCCTGCACATCCTCACCGGATCGGTACCAACCCAGCAGGGTCCGGACTGCGAAGACGTGTCTGAGGTCGTGCAGCCGGGGCCGCCGCGGCGCGTCGGCTCCGATACCGCTGGCGTCGATGACAGTGCGGAACGCCTCAGAGACGACGGCGTAGCACAACCTGTGCTGGGTGCGGGGGTGAAGAAGCTCGGCTGTCGCACCCGGGGCTGCAGCTGGTCGCGAAGGCGGGCGTAGTCGGACAGGGCCTGCAGCGTGGTGTCGGTTACCGGCACCAGCCGGGATTTGCCGAACTTCGATTCGCGGATCAGCAGCAGCCCGGTGGACCAGTCGATGTCGGCCCGGTCGAGTTTGATTGCTTCCCCGATCCGTAGCCCGGTGGCGGCGAGCAGGCCGATCAGGGTGAGGTAGGTCGCCGACCGCAGCGGCGGGGTGAAGTCGCCGACCCGGTTCATGATCAGGCCGATGTCGGCCGGTGAGAACACGAACGATCCACGCCAGCGGGTCTGCTGCGGCATCAGGCCGAGCGGTGGGACTTCGGTGGCTGGGTCGACGCCGGCCAGGTAGCGGGCGAAGCCACGGACTGCGGTCATCCGACGCGGCCCGACCGTCGACCGGGGATCGGCTACCGGCAGCGCAGCCCACTCCATCGCGGCCGCGATCGTCACCGTCGACAGGCCGCGGTCATCAAGGAAGGCGACGAAGCCCGGCACCAACCGGCCCGCGTCGTCCAGCTGATGGCCAAGTGATCGCCGCAGCTGCAGGTAGTCAGCCAACGACTGCTCCAGCCGGGTCACCGCGCCACCGCCGCCGGCCACGGCTGAGCGACTCCACGCAGCGTGTTCAGATCGACCTTGGCATACAAGGCGGTGGTGGCCAGGTCTTGGTGCCGCAGGACCTGACCGATCGCGGCCAGGCCGGCGCCGCGACGCAGCAGCTCGGCCGCCAACGCATGACGTAGCCGATGCGGCCCGACCCGGCGCAGTCCGGCCCGACGGCAGGCTTGCTTGGTGACATCGTTGACGAGTTCGGCGCGGATCGGGCCATGTGGGGCCTTGACGGTGACGAAGACGTGACGGCAGCCGGCCGCAGCTCGACGGCGACACAGATAGCCGACCAGCGCCTCGCCCACATCCGTAGGCAACGGCAGCCGGCCCTCGCGGCGCCCCTTGCCGCGCACGACGATCTCACCGGCCCGCCAGTCGAGATCGCCCAGCTCGAGCCGAGCGACCTCAATCGAGCAAAGCCCGAGTCGTGCGATCAAGGTCAACATCGCGAAGTCGCGGACGCCAACATCAGTGGAGCGGTCGCAATGGTCCAGCAGCGCCTGGACATCAGCAGCGGTCATCCTCGGCGGCACCGTCGCCAGCCGCCACCCACCGACCGGCGGCACCGCGGTCCCCAACCGGCACGCGATGACCTGCCGCACGAACAGGTAGCGCAGTAGCGACCGCAGCTCAGCCACCCGTCCCTTCGCCGAGCCTGCCGACACCCGGCCGCACTCGGCGATCAGGAATGCGTTCACCTCTCTCCCGGTCAGAGCCGACGGCTCCACACCGGCCGCTGAGCACTGCTCCAGGAACCGCCGGGCGGTCTTCGACACGTGGCCCCGCGATGCTGTTGGTCTTCCACAATGTCCAGCAGCGAGGCCACGAGTATGGCGGATGCTACGTCAGGCGACCCACGGAAGTGTTGTCCGACGCGACCAAAGTGTTGTCCGACCCGACGGGGGTGTTATTCGGTTTGGAGGGCGAGTTCCGCGTCTTGTTTGTGCAGCGGATCGTCCGATTTGTGCAGCGGATCGTCCGACGGCAGTGAAGATGATCATCGAGCAGATCGCGCGGGAGAGCAGCGCACGCGGCGGAGCGATGTCATGGGTTTCGCTGAACACCCTGACCGGGCACGCCGGCTCCCGGCACCGCCACATCCGTTTCAGCCAACGCACCATCGTGACCCGGCCCAGG
>Ga0307289_10001368_pt1 | contig 10345 bp, 10 predicted proteins | sample ER_DNA_143_FD_194483 | JGI IMG/M metagenome (GOLD analysis project Ga0307289, IMG submission 194483) | Bulk soil microbial communities from the East River watershed near Crested Butte, Colorado, United States - ER_DNA_143 | ecosystem: Environmental > Terrestrial > Soil > Floodplain | place... | reverse complement strand
ACCGTGGGCGGCCGGCTTGTTTCGGTGCTGTCGCTCGTCGGCGGTGCCGTTTTGTTGGCCATCACCCTGATTGGCCGCCGCAGCCGCCGGCCCTCCGAGGTCGCATCGCCCGCGTCGTGAAAGATGGTGGCATGGTCGAGTTCGCCGAGTTCGCCGAGCGGACGGAGCGGGTCGTCGTACTAACCCGACAGGGTTGCCATCTTTGTGACCAAGCGCTCGCACAAGTGGCGGCCGTCTGTGCCGAGACTGGCGAGCGGTACGCGGTCGTAGACGTCGATGGCGATCCGGAGCTGCGGCGGCGCTACACCGACCAGGTGCCCGTAACGTTCGTCGATGGCGCGCAGCATGACTTTTGGCGGGTGGATCCGGTACGCCTCAAGGCCGCGCTCTTGCGGAGTCGCTGAGCGCAATGCTCTTCACCGCTGCCACGCTCCGCGGATTGACGGAGGATCGGGTGTCTTCTACTTATCGCCGCTGGGAGGTCGTACGACCCAAAGTCGGGTCACGATTCACTACTTCGGCTGGGGTCGTCGAGGTGACGTCGATTACGCGTGCCGACGAACACCAGCTGACCGAGCGGGACGCCGCTGAGGCTGGCTTTCACTCGGTGGCTGAGTTGATCAAGTGGTGTAGCGCGAAGGGCAACGGCGATCTCTATCGAATTGGCATCGCCTTGGCCGGACCGGATCCGCGTATTGAGCTTCGGCGCACCGACAACCTAGATGCGGCCGACATTGCGATGCTCAATGCCAAGCTCGACCGGATGGATCGCGCCGCCGATCAGGCCTGGACCCGCAGCACATTGCGGCAGATTTCACGTTTGCCGGGTGTCGTCTCAACCGAACTTGCTGGCGAGGTCGGTGAGGAGCGCCGCGCGTACAAGTTGCGGGTACGTCGGCTCAAGGCTCTGGGACTGACCGAATCGCTGGAGCGCGGATATCGGCTCTCGCCACGCGGCCAGGCTTATCTCGCAGCCCTGGATAGCACCGGCTAAGGCGGCGGTCGCGGATTCGAGCGTTTGCGCAGGTTTGGGGGGAAAAGCGCGCGTGGAGCGGGATTTGGTCAACCTTTTCGCACATTTGGTGGGAAACGTACGCTCCAGGGTCACGCTGAGACGTTTGTGCAGCCATTCACAAACGCCTTAGAGTGGCGCTGTTTGGACCGGATCCGAGCGCCGATTCAGGAGTTGCGTGTCGCAGACCTTCCCGACCGAGCCTCCGCAACGGGCGGCGGCAGGCGACCATTGGCGGGCGGTCCCCACGCTCAAGGGAATTCCGCACGCCACAGTCGCGCGTCTGCCGGTCTATCTCCGAGCGCTCAACCAGCTGGCAGAGCAACAGACTGACACCATCAGCAGCGGCGCGCTGGCTGAGGCGGCCGGAGTCAACTCAGCTCAGCTCCGCAAGGACCTCTCCTACCTCGGCTCGTACGGCACCCGCGGAGTCGGCTACGACGTGGCATACCTGCGGTTTCAGATCGGCCGCGTGGTCGGCTCAGCCCATGACTGGCCGGTGATCATCGTGGGCCTAGGCAATCTTGGTACGGCGCTGGCCAATTACTCCGGCTTCTACTCGCACGGGTTCCGCGTCGTCGGCCTGATCGATACCTCGCCCGATCTTGTGGGAAACCGGATTCATGGGCTGGCGATCTGTGATCTCAGCGAATTGGAGGAGGTCGTTTCCCGCACGGGCGCGGTGATTGCGGTAATCGCGACTCCGGCCGATGCGGCCCAGGCTGTTGCCGACAGGCTGGTCTATCTGGGAGTAACGAGCATCCTCAACTTCGCGCCAACGGTGCTCGTGGTGCCCGAAGGGGTCAACGTCCGGAAGGTCGACTTGGGCCAGGAACTGCAGATCCTCGCCTATCACGAGCAGCGCAAGACCGATGACAGCCAGGTCTTGGCCAAGAGCAGGAGGACGAGCCGATGAGCATTCTGGTGGTCAGCGTCTCGCACAAGTCGACATCGGTGTCTCATCTTGGTCAGCTTGCCCTCGACTCTCCGGCTTCGGCCAAGCTCGCAGAACAGCTTGTCGACTCCGAGCACATCAATGAGGCGGTGGTCTTGTCGACGTGCAACAGAACCGAGCTGTATGCCTCCGTCTCCCGATTCCACGGCGCCCTGGACGATGCCACCCAAGCACTTGCCGATGTCGCCGATCTGCGGCCAGGCGAGCTCCGTTCATCGTGCGCAGTCTTCTTCGATGAAGGTGCGGTCGCCCATACCTTCTCGGTGGCGTCCGGTCTGGATTCCCTTGTCGTCGGAGAGAGCCAGATTCTTGGCCAGGTCAAGAACGCCCTGGCGCTGAGCCAAGTCCACGAGACCGTCGGTACGGTGTTGAATTCGCTATTTCAGCAGGCGATCAGGGTCGGCAAACGGGTTCACACCGAGACCGGCATTGGCGCGGCGGGTCGCTCGCTGGTGAGCGCCGCCTACGGGCTGCTCAATGAGGAGATCGGTGAACTGGCCGACCGCCGCGTGCTGGTCGTCGGAGCCGGGGCGATGGCGGGTCTCGCTGCGCGAACCGCGGCAGCCGATGGCGCATTCGTGACGTGCGCTAACCGAACGCTGGCTCGCGCCGAACGCCTGGCCGAGGCCGTCGGCGGCAAGGCTGTCGCCCTGTCGGACCTCGCCGATGCAATGGCCGCGACCGACGTGCTGGTGACATGTACCGGAGCACGAACACTGACCATCGGCGTCGAGGACCTGGCGGGCACGCCAGTGCGTGGCGTCGTTGATCTGGCGCTGCCGGCTGATGTAGCACCCGAGGTGGCAGAACACGACATCTGCCTGGTGAACCTGGACCGCCTCGTCACCGACCAGCCCGACGGCGCCAGCGCCCAGGAAATCGACGATGCCCGCGACCTGGTTCTAGAGGAGGTCGCCAACTTCCTTGCCCTACGTCGAGCTGCCCAGGTGGCCCCGACCGTTGTTGCCTTGCGCTCCATGGCCTCCGATGTGGTGTCGGCAGAGCTGCGGCGACTGGAGGCCCGGCTGCCTCAGCTTAGCGATCATGAACGCCAGCAAGTCCAGCGCAGCATGCACAGGATCGTAGACAAGCTGCTGCACGCCCCGACCGTACGGGTGCAGGAACTGTCTAGCGAGCCCGATGCTGTCGATTACGCCGACGCTTTGCGGAAGCTCTTCGCCCTCGACCCGCAAACCGTTGCAGCGGTGATGTCACCAGAGGTCGGACCCTGATGGTTAGCCAGCCCTGATGCATGCGGCCCAGTTGACCCGGCCGATTCGGCTGGGCGCACGTAAGTCCGCGCTCGCCCGTGCGCAGGCGAACCAGGTGGCGGCCGCGCTCGCGGTCGGCGGCATTGACTCGAGCTTCGTCGGCATTACGACGGCCGGTGATACCGACCAGCGCCACCTCACCGAAATCGGCGGCCGAGGTGTCTTTGTTAGCGCCGTACGCGACGCCCTGTACACAGCCGAGATCGATGTCGCGGTGCACTCGCTCAAGGACCTGCCGACCGCAGAGCCGGACGATTTGGAGATCATCGCGATTCCCGAGCGCGAGGACACTCGGGACGTTCTCGTGGGCTGCCGCCTTGATGATCTTGCCGAAGGCGCCCGGGTAGGGACAGGGGCTCCACGGCGCGCGATGCAGATCCTCGACTGGGCGGCGAGCCACAACTCCTGGCTGGAAGTTGTACCGATTCGGGGCAATGTCGAGACCCGAATCGAGCGGGCGCGAGCAGGGCAGGTAGATGCCGTGATCTTGGCTGCAGCGGGCTTGCGCCGGCTGGGTCTGCTAGCGGAGTCAGAGGCAGCCACCGACGAGGTCGTCATCAACGAGCTCCCAGCACAGATCCTTGATCATCAGGTGATGCTTCCAGCACCTGGACAAGGTGCCCTGGCGCTAGAAATTCATCGTTCTCTCAGCATTGAGCTGCGGCGCCATTTGGCAGCTCTCGACAACTCCGTTGCGCACGCAGAATCCCTTGTAGAACGGGGTTTTCTGGCCGCACTGGAGGCTGGCTGTACAGCACCGGTGGGGGCCAGTGCAGCAGTGACGGCAGTCCGTGGTACAAGTCTCGATTTGACTCTGACCGCGGTAATTGGGAGAACGTTACTGAGCAACTTGTCAGAACCCACCAAAGCAGGCCCAGTGATACGGCTGGAGGCACACGGATCAACGACTGATCCGCAGCAGTTTGGGGTCGCTCAAGCCGGTGAGGTACTGGCGCAGTTGCGGGAGCAAAACGTCTGACAACCTAAGGCTCGGAGCGCTGCAAGGCGGCCGAGTTGAGACAACAGAACGCGAGAAGTCAGTGAGTACATCCTCGGCTCGTAGGCCCCGGACCTCCCCCTCAGCTACTCCCACCGCACCCGTTGCCAAAGGCCGGGTGATCTTTGTCGGCACCGGGCCTGGTGATCCTGATCTACTGACACTTGGCGCCATTGCTGCTCTCGCCGATGCGAGTTCGGTGATTCTGGACAACGACCGGCAGCGAGAGATTCTGACCCATCCCGCCATCACGCTCGCCAAGGACGCTGAGGTCATCACCCTTGGACTGACCGAAGCGCGCAAGTCGTTGAGCCCATCGGCGCGAGCCAAGATCGTGCTGAAGCAGGCCTCGACAGGTTGCCGCGTGGTACGACTCGTCGCCGGTGATCCGTTCTTGGACAACGCTGTCGCCGATGAAGCCGCCGCCTGCGTACGCGGCGGCATCGACTTCGAAGTCGTGCCTGGAGTCTCCAGCCTTACCGCGGTTCCGGAGTACGCCGGTATCGACCTGATCCATGCTGGAGGTGTGCAGTTCGCCTCGGTCACCGAGGGCAAATTCAGCAAGAACGGAACGTCGCAGTGGGGTGCCGCCGCGACGATTGTGGTCAGCACCGTGGTGTCCCTGGTTGGCAGTCTGGTTGAGGCAGCAAAGGCCGCCGGTCGGCCGGGAGATGATCACGTCGTGGTCACGCTGCACGGGGGCAGTACCGAACAGATCACGCTGACGACCAGCCTGGATGGACTGGCGGCCGCGGTTAGGTCCGTCCGGGCTCCGGCCTCCGATCCGGTGCACGTCATCATCGGAGCCGCGGCGGAACAGCGTCACGAGTTGAGCTGGTACGAGACCAAGCCGCTTTTCGGCTGGCGGGTCTTGGTGCCGCGTACCAAGGACCAGGCGGCACCGATGGTCGCTCGGCTGCGCACTTACGGCGCGCATAGTGAAGAGGTGCCCACCATCTCGGTCGAGCCGCCTCGCAGTCCATTGCAGATGGACAAGGCGATCCGCGGCCTGGTCGAGGGCCGCTACGAGTGGGTGGCGTTTACCTCGGTCAACGCCGTCCGGGCCGTACGTGAGAAGTTCGAGGAGTACGGCCTGGATGCGCGAGCCTTCTCTGGCCTGAAGGTGGCAGCCGTCGGCGAAGTGACTGCGAATTCCTTACAGGCTTGGGGAATTGAGCCCGATCTAGTGCCCGATGGCGAGCAATCCGCCGCTGGCCTGGCGGCCGAGTTCCCGCCCTATGACGACGTATTGGACCCGATCAATCGAGTCTTTCTGCCACGTGCCGACATTGCCACCGAGACGCTGGCCGAGGGTCTGAGGAACCTGGGTTGGGAGGTCGAAGACGTCACCGCGTATCGCACGGTCCGAGCCACTCCACCTCCCGCGCCGGTGCGTGAGGCGATCAAGACGGGCAAGTTCGATGCCGTGGTGTTTACCTCTTCATCGACCGTGCGCAACCTGGTGGGTATCGCTGGCAAGCCGCATTCCTCGACGATCATCGCGGTTATCGGTCCGGCAACGGCCCGAACATGTGAGGAGCACGGCCTGCGGGTAGATGTCATCGCCGCAAAGCCGTCGGTCGTTGATCTTGCTGACGCTTTGGCCAGCTTCGCCGCGCAGCGGCGGGACGCCTTCACCGAAGCCGGCGAGCCGGTTCTCAAGCCGTCGCAGCGTCGCCCCGGCACTCGGCGGAAAGTCTGAACTCTTCGCGGTACCGTGTTGGCAGAATAGTGTGGGCAAGTTGCAGGTTCCGGACGTCGAACCTGCCGTTTGCCCACACTTTTGAGGGAGTGGAGTGATTAAGGACCGGCCACGAAGGCTCCGGACCACCGCGGCAATACGAAGCATGGTGGCGGAGTCGAGCCTCCAGCCGCGGCAATTGATCTTGCCCATGTTCGTGGCAGAGGGTCTGCATGAGCCGCGTCCGATCAGCTCCATGCCCGGCGTCGTACAGCACACCCTTGACACGCTCCGCAAAGCGGCTGTGGATGCAGCGGACGCAGACCTGGCTGGCGTCATGCTCTTCGGGATACCCGAGCACAAGGACGCGCAAGGCTCCGGCGCGCTAGATCCGGACGGCATCTTGACCTCCGCGATCCGAGCTGTGCGTCAGGAGGTCGGCGATGAGTGCTTGGTCATGTCCGATGTCTGCCTTGATGAGTTCACCGATCACGGGCACTGTGGAGTGCTTACCGCGTCCGGCGCGGTCGACAATGACGCAACGATTGAGATCTACGCCCAAATGGCGGTGTTGCACGCAGAGGCTGGGGTCCACATGGTCGGGCCCAGCGGCATGATGGACGGCCAGGTCGGCGCCATCCGAGAGGCGCTAGATGCATCCGGAGCGCTTGATGTGGCGATCCTCGCCTATTCCGTCAAGTACGCGTCAGCCTTCTACGGTCCCTTCCGGGAAGCCGTGGCATCCTCACTGCGCGGGAATCGGCGGACATATCAGCAGGATCCGGCCAACATTCGTGAGGCGCTCCGCGAGGTGGAACTCGACGTCGAACAGGGTGCGGACATCGTCATGGTCAAGCCGGCGATCGGCTACCTGGATGTGGTACGTGCCGTGCGGGAGGCTGTCGACTTACCCGTGGCCGCGTACAACGTGTCCGGTGAGTACGCCATGATCGAAGCCGCCGCAGCCAACGGCTGGATCAACAGGGATGCTGCGATCAACGAGACTCTTACCTCGATCCGACGCGCCGGAGCCGATGTGATCTTGAGCTACTGGGCGCTCGACCGGGCACGATCACTGCGCGACGAACGTCGATGACTGTTCGACCAGCTGCGGCGACGGTACGCAGCGAGGCTGCTTTCGAGCGGGCCCAGGCCGTGACGCCAGGCGGTGTGAACTCCCCGGTGCGGGCCTTCCGATCCGTCGGCGGCACGCCACGCTTCATTGCCAGCGCTAGCGGTCCGTACCTCTACGACATCGACGGCAATGAGCTCGTCGACCTGGTGTGTTCCTGGGGCCCTATGCTGCTCGGCCACGCCCATCCCGAGGTCATCGGCGCGGTAGCCGATGCGGCGCGGCGCGGAACCTCGTACGGCGCGCCTACGCTCGCCGAAGTTGATCTTGCTGTTGAAATCATCGAGCGGATGCCGGTCGAACAAGTTCGATTGGTCAACTCGGGCACCGAAGCCACTATGTCGGTGCTGCGATTGGCCCGCGGGGCCACCGGCCGCAACAAGATCATTAAGTTTGCCGGCTGCTACCACGGGCATGTGGATGCGCTGCTCGCGGCGGCCGGCTCGGGAGTGGCGACCCTTTCAATACCGGGCACCCCGGGAGTAACGGAAGGGACCACGATGGACACCGTGGTGCTCGACTACAACGACCGAGCCGCAGTCCGAGAGGCGTTCGGCAGCGTCGGCAGCGAGATCGCAGCGGTGATCACCGAGGCTGCACCAGGCAACATGGGAGTCGTTCCTCCCGGGACCGAGGATGGCATTGGTTTCAACACCTTCCTGGCCGACATCGCGCACCAGCATGGCGCCTTGTTCATCTCCGATGAGGTGATGACCGGCTTCCGGGTCAGCAGATCGGGACAATTTGGCCTCGACGGAGTGCGGCCTGACCTGATGACCTTCGGCAAGGTGATGGGTGGCGGATTTCCGGCGGCTGCATTCGGCGGGCCGGCCCAGCTTATGGAGAACCTGGCACCAGTGGGCAACGTCTATCAGGCCGGCACGCTGTCGGGGAACCCGATTGCGACAGCCGCTGGCCTAACCACGCTACGACTCGCAACGCCGCAGATCTATCAGCAAATTGACAGCACCTCCTCGCGGCTGCGAGCCGAGGTGGCGGCTGCATTGGATGCGGCCGGAGTGCCCTATGTCATTCAGAATGCGGGGAACTTGTTCAGCGTTTTCTTCGTGAGCGAAGGCGTGACCGGAGTGCCGGATTATGCCGCCGCGACGCAGCAGTCCACCGGCGCGTACGCTGCGTTTTTCCACTCCATGCTCACCTCCGGCGTGTATTTGCCGCCGAGCGTGTACGAAGCTTGGTTTCTGTCGGCGGCGCACGATGATAGAGCGTTGAATCGGATCGTCGAAGCGCTACCAGCTGCGGCGGATGCCGCCGCGGGCGCCTCGGGATAGAAGCGAGGCCAGCATGGGTCAGAACCGGACGATTGTGCACCTCGTACGACACGGTGAGGTGGACAACCCGGCGGGGTTGCTTTACGGGCGCCTGCCCGACTACCACCTTTCTGAGCTGGGCCGGGAGATGGCTGATCGAGTTGCCGAACATTTCCGCGACCGTGACGTCGTACACGTCAGAAGCTCGCCGCTGGAGCGGGCGCAGGAGACGGCCGCACCAATCGCCGAAGCGCTCGGTCTGCCGGTGGTCGTCGATGGCCGGCTGATCGAAGCGGCGAACTATTTCCAAGGGCTGCGGCTTTCGTTTGATGGCGCCCTGCGTCATCCGAAGAACTGGCTCTATTTCCGAAACCCGTTCCGGCCGAGCTGGGGCGAGGCCTATACCGACATCCTGGCCAGAATGCGCCCCGCATTGAAAGATGCGGCCGATGCCGCATTGGGCCATGAAGCGGTAGTCGTCACCCATCAACTTCCGATCTGGGTCGCCCGTACCTACGCGGAGGGCCGCCGGATGGCGCACGATCCGCGGAAACGCCAGTGCACGCTGAGCAGTGTGACGTCGTTTACCTTCATCGACGCTCATGTGACCTCAGTCAGCTATTCCGAGCCGGCTGCTGATTTGTTGCGTCCGCACCAGACCAAGAAGTTCGTCGCGGGAGCCTAATGCTGCGGCGTACTGCAGTCCGCATAGCTGCGGGTCTAGCCGCCATGGTGATGCTTGCCGCCTGTGCTCGCACCGGGGCAGATGAGCAGAGCCGGAGCGCCGGGGAGGTCGGCTACCCCGCTGTTGCCCGCAATCTGACCCGAGTTCCACCTGACCAACGCAAGGAGCTGCCGGCGGTGTCTGGTCCAGCTCTGGGGACTAGCACGACGATCTCGACCCAGGAGTACCGCGGCAAGGTAGTGGTGATCAACGTCTGGGGGTCCTGGTGCCCGCCTTGCCGCAAGGAGGCGCCCGATCTTCAGGCGGCGAGTGTGGAAACCAAGAACGTCGCACAGTTCGTTGGCATTACGAGCAAGGATTATGACCCGGCGCCGGCTGAGGCGTTCGTTCGGAGCTTCAAGATCACCTATCCAAGCATTTACGACCCGACCGGGAAGGTTCTGCTGACTTTCGCCGGCGAGCTGCCGCCGAGCGCAATCCCGTCGACCATGATCATCGATCGAGACGGCCGACTGGCCGTCCGGGTACTGAGTGAGGTCTCCAAGATCACCCTGGTCGACATGATCAATGACGTGGCGGACGGTCGATAGATGACCCCGCTCGACCTCGCAACGTGGGCCGAAACCGCAGTTGGCGGCTCAATGGCGTTGGCGCTTCCGGTCGCTCTGATCGCTGGTTTGGTTTCGTTCTTCTCACCGTGCGTAGTGCCGCTGCTGCCCGGCTACCTCTCCTATGCGACGGGTCTGGGAGCCGCCGAGGTTGTCGAGGGATCCCCACGCCGCGGCCGGATGCTCGCCGGTGCGTCGCTCTTCGTGCTGGGATTCGCGGTCGTCTTTGTCATCACCGGTGTCGTCGCCGGCTCAGCCGGCCGGCTGCTTGCGGAATATCGCGATGTGATCACTCGGGTACTCGGTGTGGTGATCATCCTGCTTGGCTTGATCTTCGCAGGTGTACTGCCGATCGGGCAACGTGACCTGCGGATACATCGGATACCCGCGGTAGGCGTTGCGGCCGCGCCGCTGTTGGGTGTGGTGTTCGCACTGGGCTGGACGCCTTGCCTGTCGCCGACTCTTGGTGTTGTCGTCAACCTCGGCTTCAACGAAGGTACTGCCGCACGGGGTGGGTTGCTTGGCTTTGTGTACGCCCTCGGGCTTGGCATTCCCTTCGTGATTGCGGGACTTGCTTTTACCAGGATGGCCAGCGCGGTCGCGTTTCTCCGAGAACGCCAGCAGTTGATCATGCGAATCGGCGGAGCATTCATGATCATCGTTGGGGTGCTGCTGGTTACCGGTACCTGGAACACGCTGACCGCAGTGCTGCGGCAGTGGGCATCGAGTTTCG
>Ga0307289_10001366_pt1 | contig 10352 bp, 10 predicted proteins | sample ER_DNA_143_FD_194483 | JGI IMG/M metagenome (GOLD analysis project Ga0307289, IMG submission 194483) | Bulk soil microbial communities from the East River watershed near Crested Butte, Colorado, United States - ER_DNA_143 | ecosystem: Environmental > Terrestrial > Soil > Floodplain | place... | reverse complement strand
CGGAACGGCGCCGCGGGACTCGTCTGGAGTCTAGGCGGCCCTTCCAACACGCCGTGCCACCTGCATGCCAGATCGCCCGGGCACGAGCGGTATCCCCCGGTCAGTCCGTGAGGGTCGATGAGCGGGGCGCCCGCTCCTGACCTGGGGAGGCGATGCGGCCGAACCTGCATGGCAAGCAAGGGGTCGGACCACAGCGCTTGCGAGCCGCTGAGCGGGGCGGTGGGATGCGGCCCGAGCAAGCACGCTCCTACCCAGAGGAGGGCGCATGGCGGCCAAGTTCGTGCTCAGGAAGGGCTCGACCGGCAAGCTCCGCTTCAACTTGGTCGCGACCAACGGCCAGGTGATCGCGACTAGCGAGGCCTACGAGAGCAAGGCGAGCGCGATCAAGGGGCATCGAGTCGGTCAAGCGCAACGCCCCCAACGCCGAGATCGACGACCAGACCGACAAGTAGCCAGCTGTACCGCTCAACGCCTGCATCAGCCTTGCCATACCCGGCCGGCCGATCGGTCCCTGGTCGCGGAGGACCGGAGCGCCAGAGGCGTCCGCGACCGGACGGGACCGGACCCCTGAGCCTGCTCACGTGCTGCTCACGAGACCGTCCAACACTGGCGGGGACAGCGCGAGAGCTACCTGTGGGGCAGAGGCCAAGGCTCAAGTAGAGAGGCCGGTACGGCATCAGATCGACACCTCGGAACGGCGCTCCAACGACTTAGAGAACGTTTCATACCTTCGACCACTTCACGACTTTGTGGAGGGTTCTCTTCTTGAATGTCGGTGCTTATCGACATCGCGGAGCACTCCGTCGATCCTCCGCTGACCGTCACAGCAGCGCGCCGAGCAGGGCAGCGGCGCGGGTGGCCCTATCGGTCTCGACCGGGCGGTAGTCGACCGGGCGGCCGACCTCGACGGCGATGGCGGCGTCGATCACCTCGGGGCGGGTGTAGGCGGCGTAGTCGCGGGGGCGGTCGGAGCGTCCGTTGCCGCGCGGGTCGAAGGTGACCCCCGGCCGTGGCGGGCCAGGTAGGGGATCTGGCACTTCCAGGAGCGCGAGTGGACGATCTCGTAGGTCGGTGGGAGCAGGAAGGTCGGCTCACCCTGCCCGTGGCGCTCCCAGAACACACGCACGCCGTCGCGCTCGACGTAGCCGTCACGCGCCGGTTGGCACGCGCGCATCGTCCGTCCTCCCTGGCCCTTCCTCGAGTTGCCGGATGACCACGCCGATCCGCCGCAGCGCCGAGCGGATCGGCAGCAGCTGGCGGTCGAAGCCGAGCAGCAGCAGCGCCTCCGAGCCGAAAAAGGCGCAGCCGACCAAGGTGGCCGCCTCCTCGGCGGTGAACGGGCCCAGCGGCCCATGGCGGCGCTCGGCCTCACCGGCCACCTTGGCGAGCAGGGCAACCCAGCCGCCCAGCAGGTCGCGGACCGCGTCGCGGACCTCGCGGTTGGACCAGCCGGCGGCGATCGACTCCTGCAGCACCCGCACATAGCCGGAGTTCAGGTCGTCCTCCAGGTAGTCGCAGGCCTGCTCGTAGCGCTGCCACAGCGGCAGCTCCTGGGCGTACATGCTCCGCTGGCGGGCCAGGCGGCGCTGGTTCTCCTCGGCGAACAGGGCCAGGATGAGGCCCTGCTTGGAGCCGAAGTGGTAGTGGAGCTGGCTGAGTGGCACCTGCGCTTCCTCGGCGACCTTGCGGTTCGACAGGCCCGCGTAGCCATCGGCCAGCAGCCGGCTCCGCGCCGCGTCAAGGATGAGGGTGCGGGTGTCCACGGCAGGGACAGCGGCATCCGCCATGATCGGGCCTCCTCTCCAGCCTCCGGGTTTCAGGTTCGTTCGGTCGCTCGACGGTCTTGACAAGACCGTACCACAGGGCAACAATCGTCTAGCTCGGTCGACCGACCGACCTCGATGCCCGATCCGAGCATTGTCCCCACCGGGAGGCAGATGGCCATGCCCGACACCACCGACCCCACCTTCTACCGCAGCCCAGGCGAGGCGATCGCCGCCCCACCGGAGCGGCTGGCCTACGTGGCCGCGTTCGACCCGGCGGGCCAGGCCAAGGACGCGATGGCTGTGCTCGACTGTGACCCGTCCTCGTCCGACTACGGCCGGGTGGTCGGCTGGAGCGAGCTGCCGACGGCCGGCAACGAGCTGCATCACTTCGGCTGGAACGCCTGCTCCAGCGCCCTCTGCCACCAGGGCCACGGCGACCACGGCCAGCCGCTGGAGCGCCGCTACCTGATCGTCCCCGGGATCCGCTCCTCCCGGACCTATGTGCTGGACACCAAGCCCGACCCCCGCAATCCCCAGGTGGTGCGGACCATCGAGGCCGAGGAGCTGGCGGCCAAGGCCGGCTACTCCCGCCCTCACACCGTCCACTGCGGGCCCGGCGGGATCTTCCTGTCGGCCCTGGGCGGGGCCAACGGCAACGACGGCCCCGGCGGGATCGCCCTGTTGGACCACGACACCTTCGAGGTCATCGGCCCCTGGGAGGCCGATCGCGGCGACCAGTGGTTCGGCTACGACGGCTGGTGGCACCTCAACTACGACACCATGATCACCTCGGAGTGGGCCACCCCCTCCATGTTCGAGAACGGCCTGGACCCCGAGGACCTGCTGGGGCGCCGCTTCGGCCACCACCTCAACTTCTGGAGCCTGAGCGAGCGCACCCTCACCCAGCGGGTCGACCTGGGCGACCAGCATCAGCTGGTGTTCGAGATCCGCCCGGCCCACGACCCCTCGAAGGCCTGGGGCTTCGTCGGGGTGGTGATCAGCGTCGAGGACCTGTCCGGCTCGGTGTGGCTGTGGCACCGCGACCGGGACCAGTGGGCGGTCGAGAAGGTCATCACCATCCCCGCCGAACCCACCGACCCCGACCTGCTGCCCCCCGCCCTCAAGCCCTTCGGCGCGGTTCCGCCGCTGATCAGCGACATCGACCTGTCGGTGGACGACCGCTGGCTGTACGTCTCCTGCTGGGGCACCGGCGAGCTCAAGCAGTACGACGTGGCCGATATCTTCCACCCGCGCGAGACCGGCTCGGTGCGCCTAGGCGGCATCACCCGCCGTCAGCCCCATCCCGCCGCCCCCGAGCTGCCGCTTGCTGGTGGCCCCCAGATGGTCGAGGTCAGCCGGGACGGCCACCGGATCTATGTCACCAACTCCCTGTACGGGGTCTGGGACGACATCTTCTACCCCGACGGGGTCGGGGCCTGGGCGGCCAAACTCGACGCCGACCTGGACCGCGGCGGCATCACCCCGGATGAGCGCTTCTTCCCCAACGGGGAGGCGTTCCGGGGCCTGCGGGTGCACCAGACCCGGCTGCAGGCGGGCGACGCCTCCAGCGACTCCTACTGCCACACCAGCTGACCATGCACCCCTTGGCGCACCATCTGGGCGAGGACTCGCTGGTCAACCTGCTCCTGCTCGGCGGCGGCGGGCTGACGCTCATGGTGGTCGAAGGCCGGGCGCGGCTGGCGGCCGCCCGCGCCCACCTGGCGAGGAACCTGCGACGGTCCAAGGAGCAAGCCGGAGGCTGAGATGCGGGCACGGGACCCGGACCGGGAAGGCTACGTCGATCGGGACGGGGTCAAGCTCCACTACGAGGTCTACGGCTCGGGCGAGCCGACGGTCTTCCTGCTGCCAACCTGGTCGATCATGCACTCCCGCCACTGGAAGATGCAGATCCCCTACCTGGCCCGCCACTGCCGGGTGCTCGCCTTCGACGGGCGCGGCAACGGCCGCTCCGACCGGCCGACCGAGCCCGAGGCATACCGCTCGGCCGAGTTCACCGCCGACGCCCTGGCCGTCATGGACGCCACCGGCACCGACCAGGTGGTGCTGGTCGCCCTGTCGCTGGGCGCCACCTGGGCGCTGGAGCTCGGCGCGCTCCATCCCGAGCGGGTGGCGGCGATCGTCTTCATCGCCCCGGCGCTGCCGCTGGGCCAGAGCGACGCCAAGGTCGCGGACTCGTTCACCCAGCGGCTGGACACGACCGAGGGGTGGGCCAAGTACAACCAGCACTACTGGCGCGAGCACTACCGGGAGTTCCTGGAGTTCTTCTTCGCCCAGATGTTCACCGAGCCGCACTCCACCAAGCCGATCGAGGACACCGTGGGCTGGGGGCTGGAGACCGACCCGGAGACCCTGATCGCGACCCGGCTCGGCTCCAGCGCCCACGGCGAACCGTTCTCGGATCCCGACCGAGCCGCCGAGCTGGCCACCCGGGTGCGGTGCCCAGTCATGGTGGTCCACGGCGACCAGGACGCCATCCGCCCGTTGGCCAACGGCGCCACGCTCGCCGAGCTCACCGACGGCGAGCTGGTCACCCTCGAGGGCTCCGGTCACGCGCCCCACGTCCGCGACCCGGTCAAGGTCAACCTGCTGCTGCGCGACTTCGTCACGCCGGCCCCGCCACCCAAGCGCTGGGTGCGCGGCAAGTCCCGCCGCAAGCGCGCCCTCTACGTCTCCTCGCCGATCGGGCTCGGCCACGCCCAGCGGGATGTCGCGATCGCCGGCGAGCTGCGCAAGCTCCATCCCGACCTGGAGATCGACTGGCTCGCCCAGCACCCGGTCACGGCGGTGCTGGAGGCCCACGGTGAGCGCATCCACCCGGCAAGCGCGCTGCTGGCCAACGAGTCCAGTCACATCGAGAGCGAGTCGGCCGAGCACAACCTGCACTGCTTCCAGGCGATCCGCCGCATGGACGAGATCCTGCTCTCGAACTTCATGGTGTTCCACGACCTGGTCCGCGACGAGCCCTACGACCTCTGGATCGGCGACGAGGCCTGGGAGCTCGACTACTACCTGCACGAGAACCCCGAGCACAAGCAGGCTGCCTACGTGTGGCTGACCGACTTCGTCGGCTGGCTGCCCATGCCGGACGGCGGCCAGCGCGAAGCGGTGGTGACCGCCGACTACAACGCCGAGATGATCGAGCACATCGCCCGCTTCCCACGTTTACGCGACCAGGCGGTGTTCGTCGGCAACCCCGACGACATCGTCCCCGACACCTTCGGGCCGGAGCTGCCGCTGATCGGTGACTGGACGCGCGAGCACTACGCCTTCGCCGGCTATGTGACCGGCTTCGATCCGTCCGACCTGACCGACCGCCGGGCGCTGCGGCAGGAGCTCGGCTACCGGGACGACGAGCAGGTCTGCATCGTCACCGTTGGCGGCTCCGGCGTCGGCGGCGCGCTGCTCCGCAGGGTCATCGCCGCCTACCCCCTGGCCAAGCGGGCTGTCCCCGCGCTGCGCATGATCGTGGTCGCTGGGCCCCGCATCGACCCGGCCAGCCTCCCCACGCATGACGGACTGGAGGTCCGCGCGTTCGTCCCTCAGCTGTACCGGCACCTGGCCGCCTGCGACCTGGCGGTGGTGCAGGGGGGACTGACGACCTGCATGGAGCTGACGGCGAACCGGCGGCCGTTCCTGTACTTCCCGCTGGCCCACCACTTCGAGCAGAACTTTCACGTCGCCCACCGCCTGGACCGCTACCGGGCGGGCCGGCGGATGGACTACGCCAGCAGCGACCCCGACACCATCGCCGACGCCATCACCGACGAGCTGGGCCGCGAGGTCGACTACCGGCCGGTGGAGACCGACGGCGCCGCCCGGGTCGCCAAGCTCATCGCCCAACTCCTGTGAGGAGCTGAGGGGGGGCCGCCTCCGAGCTCGGCGCCCACCTCCCATCCTCAGAGACCTTTCATACCTTCGCCTGTTCAGTGATGGAGGCAGATCAGCGCGCATGCCAGGTGCACGAACCCGAGCAGGATGTCGGCGCGCCGCTCGTAGCGCACCTGCAGCCGGCGGTAGCCCACCAGCCACGCCAGTGACCGCTCCACCACATACCGGTGGCGGCCGAGCCGCTGGCTCGACTCGATGCCGCGGCGGGCGATCCGCGGTGTGATCCCACGCGCTCGCAGCGCCTTGCGGCAGCGCGGGTAGTCGTACCCCTTGTCGCCATGGAGCTTGGTGGGGCGCTTGCGCGGTCGGCCGGGTCGCCCGCGTGGGCCCTTGACCGGTGGGACGGCATCGACCACGGCTTCCAGCAGCATGGAGTCGTGGGTGTTGGCGGCTGACAGCCCCACGGCCAAGGGGATGCCGTTGCGGTCGACGAGCAGGTGGTACTTGGACCCGGGCTTGCCGCGGTCTGTCGGGTTCGGGCCGGTTAGCTCGCCCCCCGTTTGGCGCGCACGCTCACACTGTCGAGGCTGGCCCGCGACCAGTCGAGCTGGCTGTCGCGGCCGAGTTGGTCGAGCAGCTGGTGGTGGAGTTGCTGCCACACGCCGGCGTGCTGCCAGTCGCGCAGCCGCCGCCAGCAGGTGATAGGGCTGCCGCAGCCGAGCTGGCTGGTGGGCAGCAGCCGCCAGGGGATGCCGGTGCGCAGCTGGTAGACGATCCCGGCAAGGGCGGCGCGGTCGTCCACCCGTGGACGACCGCCAGAGCGGCGCGGGAGTGGAGGCAGCAAGGGCTGGATCGCCTGCCACAGATGGTCGGGGACCAGGGTGTCGGCGGTGATGGTCATGGCCGGCGATCATGCCGCTGAGCAGAACGAGCAGCAAGAACCGGCCGAAGCTCGGAAACATGCTTTTATGACTAGCGGCGCCTTGGGGCCAAGAACTACGGACATCAAGGTAGACCAGGCGTGAACTGCTGCCCGCTGTCCGGCTGGTCGGGCCGATAAAGGCTAGCGGGCATCGGCCGCTGTCTCCCGCTCCTTGGGTTGCTGGGACCGGCTGGTGCGGTCGGCTCGGTCGGCGTGGCGGCGCTCGGAGCGGCTGGTGCGTTGGCCGGCCAGCCGGTGGTTGCGGTCGGCCCGGCGGATGATCGCCCAGGCCCGGGTAGTGGGCTTGCGGGCGTGGCTTTCGCTGTACAGCTCGACCACCACGTTGGCGCCCAAGATGGCGTACTGCTCCTCGCGGCGGACCCACTGGTACAGCTCGGCCGGTGACCGTTCTCGGGCCGGGAGGGTACCAGGGTTGAGTGCCGCAAACACGGGGTCAAGGCTCGGGATGGCCGGCTGGCCGCTGCGCTGACGGGCCGCGTCGATGGTGCGCTGGCGGACGACCTGGGGGTTGCGAGCTGGCATGCCGAGGCCGTGGCGGGTGAAGGCTTTGCGCAGCGATGGCCAGGTGGTGCCAAGCTCCTTCGCGGCGGCGTTGACACTGCCGAGTTGTTCGGCGAGCTGGAAGGCGCGTTCGGCTTCGCCCCGGTCGGTGAGGAACCGGCTGGGCTGCCAGCCCTGGCGGCGCTCCGGAATGGGCAGCTCCCATTGGGTGAAGGCGGCCTTGAGGGCATCGCGGTGGACTCCGAGCTGGCCGGCGGCCTGCCGCAGTCCGACCTGACCGGCGAGCTGATGCGCCTGCTCGGCCAGCTCTCGGTCCTGCCGGTAGGCGCTGGGCTCGGGGAAGGTGTTGCCCCGCAGCCGGCTTCGTACGGCCGGCAAGGTGCCGCCGAACACCCCGTGGTCGGTGTCGATCCCGCCGGCGGCGTTCACGGCCAGGTCGCGGCACTGGTCGCGGACCTGGCAGCCTGAACAGATGGCCTTGGCCTCCGCCGCCTTGGTCTGCTCACCGGGCTCGGGGAAGAACCGCTCGGAATCCAGGTCGCGGCAGGCGGCCTGATCCAACCATGCTTGGCGGCCGCCATCCTCGATCACCGCGACCGGCTGTCCGGCCCGCTCGGCCTCGGTGGCGTGGCGGTGGGCGGTCCGCAGCGGCCCCAGGACCTGGCGGACCCGACCCTCGCGCACGCCAATCAGGCGGGCGACGTCGGCGAACGCGAGCCGCTGGCCGCCCTGGACCTCCCACAGCCGCCACAGCTGCTCAATCCGCTCGGCGTTGGTCAGCTTCCCGCCCCGTAACGCGCCGAGGGTGCCACGGACGTAGTGCTCGCTCACCCCAATCTGGCGGGCGGCCTCGGCCGGGTCGAGGGGCCGGCCACTGGTGATCTCTCGGTCGCGGTAGAGCTGCTCGATCCGCTCCAGCGGCCGGCCCGCCGGGGTGGGCTGGTCGGGCTGGGGGCGGCCACCGCCGGCGTAGGCCGCCTGCAACGCGTGCAGTTGCTCGTTGGTCGGGCGGCCGTGGCTGACCGGCTCGACCCGCAGGCTTCCCAGGCGTGGGTCGGTCTGCTGGCCGGCGCGGAGGGTGTGCAGCCACTGGCGGGCGACCGTGGCGGTGGTGCCAACCTCCCGGGCCAGCACCGCCGGGTCCAGCCACTGGTCGCCCGGCAGCTCGCGGGCCAGGTAGGCGGCGGTGATGCGGTCGCCGACCAGCCGGACCCGCAGCTCGGCGAGGTCGGGGTCGCGCTGGCGGTGGGCGCGCAGCACCCGGACCAGATCGGCGGCGAACCCAGGCGCCACACTCACCTCGGCCGCCAACTCGGCTGGGTCGACGGGCCGGGCATGGTCGACCTCGCGGTCAAGCCAGGTGTAGGCGACCCGCTCCCACGCCGGCCGCGGATCCACCGGCCGCTCCTGTTCCGGCTGGTCGACGGGGGTGCCGGCGGAATACGAGTCCGTGGTCATCGCCGGCCCCCTTTCCGCTCCAGCCACACCGTTCGCTCACCCGCGGCTCGGCCCTGTTGGCGCAGCCGCTGGCGCTGCACACGGTTGAAGGTTCGTTTGGTCGTGCGGCCCAGCCGCCGCTCGGCCCGAGCGGCCCGCCGCTGGCCGCGATGCTCGGCACGCTGGCGGCGGGCCTGCTCGCGCGGCTCGTAGTAGGGACGCAGCCGGATCGGGGTCGGGCGCAGGTGGCCGTACAGCAGCACCCCCTCCCCCGGCCGCAACCGGCGAAGGTCCTCCACCGGCAGCAACGGCCGATAGCTGGTCGACTCGTTCATAGAGTGGCGGCCGTCGGAGCCCATCGAGCGGTTCCGCTCGACCAAGGCGCGGTCGCCGATCAGCTTCGCCCCGAGCTCCAAGGCGGAAAGGTCGGCCAGACCGGACAGGAACAGCTTGGCCCGATGGTTGTTCAAGATCGTGGACGCCTTGGGACCGTACCTGGCTTCCAGCTGGCTCTTGTCATGCCACACGGTCACCAGCTGGATGCCTTGCCCGCGGGCGGTGGTGGCCAACACGTCCAGATCCGACAGGGCGGCGCAGTTGCCGGCCTCATCCAGAAACAGCCCCAGCCGGGGCGACAGCATGCCGTCAGGGGCCAGGGCGGCCTTTTCTTGGGCGGCGGCCACGACTTGCTGGGTGATGGTCTCGAACAAGGGACGCAGGAGGCGTTGCTGGTGGGCGGGGGCGTACAGGTAGATGGTGTTGTCACCGGACAGGAAGCTGTCCAGGTCCAGGTCGTGGCCGTCGGTGGAGGCAGCCACCCGCTGGTCGCCGTAGACGTGCAAGACTTCCTCAGCGGTGGCATACAGCGAGTCGACGGCCCGGTCGGTGCGGGTCTGGGATGACGCCCAGGCGTCGATCGCCGGCTGCACCCCGCTGGCCTCCAGGATGGCGGTGATCTCGTTGTCCTCGCGGTTGTCCAGCCAGTGCAGGACCTCGGGCATGCCAAGGCCCTTGGTCGCGGCGGCGAACAGGACCGGGGCGAGGAACTTGGTGCCCATGGTCTTCCAGAAACGGTGGTCAGGGCGTTGCTCCTCGGTGGGGGTCTGCTCGATCGCGTTGGCCAGCATGAGGGCGGTCTGTTGGGCGCCCGCCCAAGTAGTGCAGGTGGCCAGGGGGGTCCAGCGGGCGGCCTGGACGCCGGAGGCGCCCAGCGGGTCGATCACCACCACCTGGCCGCGGCGGGCTCGGTGGGCCAGGGTGGCCCGCAGCAGGTCCGGCTTGACCGAGGTGGCCAGCAGCGGCCCGAACCACTCCAGAACCGCTGGTACCACCAGGCCGGTGGTCTTCCAGCTGCCGGTGGGGCCGAACACCAACACCGAATGGCAGTCCTCGGCCGCCAGCAACCGGCCCAACATGCCCGGAGTACGGCCCAGGATGACCCGGCCCGGCTCGGGCTCGCCCACGGTCAGCAGCCGCAACTCCCGGCCTCCCGCCCAGGTGGCGGCATGCTTGGCCGACCGTTCGTAGCCGGGTCGGTGCCCGGCCGCTCGGCCGGGTAGGTGCCGCAGGACTGCGGCAGTGCCGCCGGACAGGCCGCCGACCACCCCGGCGAAGGTGGCGTACATGCCGGCCGGGCCGGGCAGCGGCCCGCGCACATCGGTGGGCCAGGCCAGGGCCGGGTTACTCCAGTGCTGGGGCAGGTGCCAGAGGACGTGGGCGACGTCGGCCGGGGAGACCTCCAGCCAGGTCTGCCCAAAGGCCAGGCCGGCGGCCTGGCCAGTGGCCCACACCAGCACGCCGGCGCCGGCAGCGGCGCCCAGCCCTACGGCCAGGAGCTGGTCGCCCGGGATCCACCG
>Ga0307289_10001365_pt1 | contig 10358 bp, 8 predicted proteins | sample ER_DNA_143_FD_194483 | JGI IMG/M metagenome (GOLD analysis project Ga0307289, IMG submission 194483) | Bulk soil microbial communities from the East River watershed near Crested Butte, Colorado, United States - ER_DNA_143 | ecosystem: Environmental > Terrestrial > Soil > Floodplain | place: USA... | reverse complement strand
TCCACGATCAGCACCTGCTTCCTCCCTGGCTCGACTCCGGCCAGGGTCACGAAGGAGCTGGTCAATTTTCAGTTGCCGCACCGTGGTCAGTATTCAGTTGCCGTCGACATTCGAAGCCGGGCGCCGCGATTTCATCACTCACGGTCTCGACGTCCATGCCCTCGAACCGTTCGAGCATTCACCGACAGCTCGCGGGTTCGCCGATGCGATTCCAGTTGAACCCATGGCAAGCCCCAGCACGATAGCTGAAATGGCTGCTGGACCCTTGGGAGGGGCTCGTCTACTACCCGCTGATCATCGCGTTCGGGATAGGTGCCTGACGATCGGCCCGGGGTAAACGTGCGCTGCGTGATCGGTGGCCTTCTGATCCTGTCCGGAGCTACGTTTCCGCTGTGGATGCTCTTCGGAGAAGCAAGCCTTAGCGCGCACATCATCCTCTCTGTCGTAGGCATCCTGACGATGCTCGGATCGATGGCCTTCAGCGCCGCGGCATTCCGCAGTTGGTTCCGGCTCTACCGGCTCATCAGCCTCGCAGCGGTCGTGACGTTCTTCGGTCTGGCACTGTCGGACGCGCCGGAGGTGAATGCAGAGGAGCCAACACCCTTCATTGGCGCCTCTATGAGGGCATCGCCTTCAGTGCCTACTTCCGGTGGATGCGTGCTTGTGACGGCGATGTGGCGTAGGCGGGTGAACTGAGGCGGTGAGGGAAACGCACAGCGTTCGGTCGTCTCGAATCGGGGACCTCCTCCACTGAGGCGGTTCTGGCAAGGCCCGGCCCGTCGTGGATTACAGGTTCAGTGTTGAACCGGGGGCGGTTCGGCCAGGCGATTCGGATTGTGGCCGGCATTGAGACGCGAGTTCATTTGAGTCGTGCCCACGGTCACGAAGTGTGGAGCGCGCTTGAGTCGCCCAGCAAACGACGGGCAAAGTGCGCGCATTATGCAGCCGCGGGCCGATCACGGCGCCAGGCCATAATGCGTCGATCACTTGTTACGGTGCAGCGTGCGGCGGGGCGCCAGTGCGAGCAGTTCGACGAGTGAGGCCGCCTGCCGGCGGCGCCACTCCGTGGCAGGAATTGGGCCGACAGGCGACTCCGGACGGCGAAGCCGCCCAGCAGGTCGATCTCCGCGTTCGTTGTTGCTCCACAGCGAATGTAACTCCCTTGGTCGTGGCAGGGTCAGGCGGTTGGGACCGAAACGCCAACGGGACCGAAGGCCCGAATGCCCTCCACGTCGTCCGCCATCACGGAGGAGAGCCCGCGGAGCAGCTGTTGGACTTGGGCCAAGTCCCATTGGTGGGAGGCGAGCCGGTCGACGATCGGATGCATCGGCAACGCCAGGCGGTCACGTTCGGCCTGGTAGCGGCAGAGGGCGATCCGCATCGCGTGGTCCGACGCCGCACCTGCGACGACGGCCCTGGCCACCAACTCGGCATCGCGGAACGCGTCGGTGATTCCATAGGTGGACAGCGGATCCTTCCACCACCCCGCGTCCCCGACCAGCGCCCAGCCCGGTCCATGCGGCCGTCGCAATAGGGCTGGCAGGCCGCGGAAGAATCGGACCGGCCCGAGCGGCGCGCTTGAGGTGAGGTCAGCCAGCCGGCAGTCGAGCCGCGCCAAGAGCTCGCGCGCCGCATCCAGCGGCCGGCTGTGGCGCATCCGCGCCGCCAGCACCGCCGCCGGGCCGGCGGCGAACACACATGCCAGGCCGTCGTTCGTCGGGATGACGCCGGCGGAGAGCCCGTCGCCGTAGTACCAGTGGTAGCCGTCCAGATCCGCTGCGGGCCAGTACCCATAGACGTACGCCGCGGCATGGCTGCCGGCGATGACGGTTGGCGCGCCAACCTGCCTGGCCACCAGCGAGGTGCGCCCGTCAGCTCCCACGACGAGCCCCGCGCGTTCAGTCCACGTCGCGCCGAGGTGGTCACGCACGACGACACCGACAACCCGCCCAGCGCGATCTCGAGCCACATCGGTCATCGCCAGTCCGAAGCCGAACCTCACGCCGGCCTCCTCGGCGGCGCCGACCAGCAGAGCGTCAAGGACAGTTCGCCGGGGAGCATAGAGGGCATCCACTCCGGCGTACGGCTTCAACGTGACGGGCATCGAGTCATGGCCATAGTGAAAGGTGACCCGGCGGACGGGTGGTGCGCCGGTGGCGGCTACCCGATCCAGCAGGCCCCAGCGGTGCAGCTGCAGGACTCCGCCACGCATGAGGGCATGAGTGGACACGGTGTCCGCGCCGCGGCGCGCCCGCTCGACGACCAACACCCGTACGCCGGCGCGGGCGAGCAGCAGGGCCGCCGAGGCGCCAGCCACCCGGCCGCCGATGATGATCACATCCCAGGCACGGCGGAGGTCAGGGGGTGCTGACATCGATCTGCAGGTCAGTGCCGTTGACTAGCACGTCGTAGACGGCGGAACGGCGCCGGGACTGCTCTACGAGCGCGCTCAGCTGTTCCGGCGACGCATCACCGTCGACGTCGAAGTGCACACGGATCTGCCGGTAGCCGTTGCGAACAACGTCGGAGAGCCCGAGGATGCCGAGCAGGTCGATGTCACCCTCGACGGTCGACGAGACCCTCCGCAGCGTGATGCCTCGGGCGGCGGCAATATTCGCAAGGCCTGACGTGAGGCAGGCGGCGATGGCATGCAACAGGAACTCGATCGGCGTGGGACCCTGGTTCGATCCCACGAGGACCGCTGGGTGATCAGCGTCGTAGCTGAACGGGACTGGGCGGGACGTGTCCTCCTGTCCGGCGCCGTAAAAGCCATGGATGGTTGAGCGGTTGTGGGTGCCGCTGATCCATTCGTTGGTCGCGCGGAACTGGAACTGGGCGATCTGCGGCGCACCCTTGACCGCGTCGAGGGTGGCGAACAAGGTCGGGACGTCGACGCCGTTGCGAGGAGGTCGCTGAACCGTTGTTGTGGTCATGTCGGAACTCCGTTCGGTTGGTGGACCATGACAGTTGGCGACGCTAGAAGGGCCACCTTCCCCGCGCCTTCCCTCATTCCTCCGCTGTCGTGCAGGAGCGAAAGTATCGACTGGAACGCCACTAGGGAATCCGCTGCTGGCTGCACACTTCCATCGAGCCCACCGCGGTTCACTCGACGATTAGGTTTTGCAGCGTTCGCCCTCTGCAGTGACTCTCACCTCATCGTGTCCTGGCCTTGGTCATCCTGTCGCGCGAGCTGGGCTCTCGCCGGACGGAGCTCGAGATCGGCCCCCAGCCACAGACAGACTGGCCTCGCCGACGCCCGCTGAGGGGTCCTCCTTTGATTCCATCCTCCGCGCTCGGCAGCCTTGCAGGAGCCATTAGCCTCTTTGCCCAATCCGGCGCGCCCAGGGGCGAACTCTGTGCCGCCCGGCCGATCGACCACGGACCTCGTTGTCTGGGCCGCGCTCCGATGCGCCTCAGCCGGCGAGGGACGGCCGTACGTTCCCGGGCGGGCATCCGGCGGAGTTAGGGCGGAGTCTCACTCAGGCTGCGCGTTTCACCCAGGCCGCCCTGATCATCCGGAGTGCCTCGGGGACACCGCCGGTCCAGGCATCGCCGTGGCCGGGGAGTACCCATCCCGCGGACAGGCCGTCGAGGGCTTCGAGTGATACCAAGGCCTTCGCCGGGTCGACGGTGAAGGGTGCGAGCGCCGGCCCAACGATCCCCGTCGTCACGAATCGGGTCGTTATGGCGTCTCCATGAAGATCGCATCAAGCGATGGCACATGGTAGGCGACCGAGCCTGGGGTGTGGCCGGGCAGCGGGATAGCCGTCGGTGCGCCCGGCACGTCGAGCGTCATCGCCCCATCGATCGGTGTGACCTCTTTGATAGGGGTGCTCCTTAGGCCACCGTGGGTAAGTCCGTAGACGAGGAACTTGGCCATCGGCACGAGGCGCATCCGATCCCGCACGGCGGCCGGGACCAGCCGGTGGCCGCGGCGCACCGCTGTTCGGTCGATCCGATGAAATGGTGGACGATTTGGTCGGGCCCACACCCTCCCCGGCATGCTTCGCCTTGATGGGAGATATTGACCGTTGGGGGAAAGGCAAATGCTCTGGATCCCACCGGTTCAGTCGGCGCAAAGTGGAGGTTCCAACTGACGGCGGGCACGGCAGCGGGAGTTGGCCGAGGCTGGCGAGACGAGATCGAGCCGGGCGCCTGGAATGCGTACCCGTTGGGAAGGTGGCGGCCTGGCCGGGTGCGGCCGCGGAAAGGTCAGTGACCAGCCCGGGCCTACGAAACCAGACGCGCCGCCCAAGGCAAGACGGCACGTGCCGCGGCAGCCATCTACCTATGCCAGGCAGCTGCGGGCGTTCACCGGCGCCATTCTGCGGGGCGAACAGGTGCTTACCGGAGCGGACGACGCGGTCGACAACATGACGGTGATCGACGCGTGCTACGCAGCGGCTGGGCTCCCGCGGCGAGAACCTAGCCCGTGAAACTTCGCCGCCGACTGCAACAGCATCAACCATACGCAGCAGTAAGGCTCGGACCGAGGAGCACTGACCGATTGGCTTGCAACGCATCGCGTGACCCTTCCGCATTTGACCTTAGCCAGGTGTCCGCAAGAACCCGGGGATCGGCTTGCGACACGCTGCTTGTGGTAGATCCGAGACGGTCGCAGTCGCTAGCTCGACGGGCATGGCTGAACGCGGGATGGCGTCGGTTTCGCCTACGCGGGGTCGACGCGTGATCCGACACCGCACCGCAGATCGCCCGCCGCCAGACCGAACACGGCTCCGACCTCGGTGCTCCCTGTGTTGTCGAGCGCACCTTCGGCTGGCTGCGCCACTTCCAGCAGCTGCTTGGTCGGGCTACGACCGGCGCGTCGAGATCCATGAAGCTTTCCTCGCACTCGGCTGCTGACGGAGCCGGGAGCTGACCGGATCGCTGGCAGGAGGCGGGGTCGCGCCGCGAATCAATGAGTGCTGCTTTCGGTGGTACGGCCGCGATAGAGACAAGACAGCCGTGTCGCGGCCATGCCTCATACTCATCGGCGGTCTTTGTGTGCCCGGACTCCTGCTGCTGATGGCGGGTGGTCGATGAGTTGATCTACCTGCCGAGGTCTATAAGGTCGGCACGGATTGAGGGAGGAATTCCATGACTATCCAGGAGCAGGTTCAGGAGACGCTGGATGAGCTCGTCGCGAGTGGAGCAGAACTGGGCGTTCAGGTCGTGGCATATCGCGATGGCGTCAAGGTGGTCGATACGGTGGCGGGCGTAGCCGCTCCCGACGGGCCGCCGGTCACAGCGGGCACCGTCTTCTACAACTTTTCCCTGGGCAAGGGAGCGATGTCCACACTGGTGCACCAAGAGGTCGACCGTGGCGCCTTTCGCTACGACACGCCCGTTGTGGAGTTGTGGCCGGAGTTTGGTGCCCACGGTAAGGAAGGCGTCACAGTACGCCACGTCTTGACCCATACCGCTGGACTGCCCGGCATCCCCCTCGAGTCCACAACGTCAGACATCTCCACCTGGGACACGATGATTCGCGCGCTCGAGAACGCGGAACTCTGGTGGGAGCCGGGCACCAAAATCGGCTATCACGCTTACACGTTCGGGTATCTAGCCGGCGAGATCGTACGCCGGAGCAGCGGTCGTCGGCTTGCCGAGGTGCTCCGGGAAAGGATCGCAACGCCGCTGGGATTCCCTGACGAGCTGTTCTTTGGGATGCCGGAGGACAAGCGAGGATCCTTGGCGACGCTGGTCGATGCACCAAGTGAGGTGGACTGGTCCACCATGCAGCTGCCGGAGGATCTGCCGATGTTCCGCGCCGCGCCGATGTCGTTGTTCCCTAACGCCGACCTCGGAAACGACTCGGAAGTCATCGGCGCCGATATTCCTGCCGGCGGCAAGACCTCCGCGCGAGCCATTGCGAAGATGTATGCGGCTCTGCTCGCTGAGGTCAACGGCCTTCGGCTCATCAGCCCCGAAGGGCTAGAGCAGGCAGCGACCCTAGCGGTCGAAGGCAAAGACGAGGTGTTCGGCAACCAGGTGCGTTGGACTCTCGGGTATGCGCTGGGCGGGCCTTCGGTTGAGGAGCGTTCGGAGACAACGTTCGGGATGGGCGGTGTAGGAGGCAGCTGGGCAGGTGCAGATACCGCCACCCGCACGTCGCTAGCCGTGACCAAGAACCTGCTGACCGAGAACTTCGACACAGCCGCTCGGATTGCCCGCATGGTTTTTGCATGAGACCAGAGGTTGATCACTGTTCAACTAATGGATCGTGCGGAATCCCACGCAGCGGTTCGCGAAGCATGGACAGCGTCTGGGGGTTGCGCAGTTGGGCTCGCTCAGCAGCCGGCATCGAAGTGATGACTACTGAACAGGCCGATGCCTTCGAGGCTCAATTCGATCAGGCCGTGACGAGAACCCAATTCGCTTCACCGTGACGTTCTTCATCACCGCCGGGACCGCGAACGAATGACCTAGCCGATGTCCGCCAGTCCTTCCGCTTCCGGGCGCCGCTAGTCGGTCCCCTTTTTGGCCCTGACCGACGCTCCGTCGAGAACCGCGCGGGACCAGCCGATCAGGCCGTGGCTGCATAACTCGGCGAGCACCGCGCGATGCCGCCCGGCGCCGCAGGCCGGCCTTGGTCCAGTCGGTGAACCGGCGATGCGCCGTGGCGACCGTGACCCCGAACGACGGCGGCAGATACCGCCACGCGCAGCCACTGGTCAACACGAACACGATCGCAGTGAACACCGCACGGTCATCCACCGGTGTCGTGCCTCCACCTTGCGGACGCGGATCAAACCCCGGAATCAACGGCTGCGCCAACGCCCACAGCTCGTCCGTCACCAACCGTCGCGACAGATCATCAACCACAGAAACGATCATGATCCTGCCGGCGCTGATGACCCTGCTCGGCGACAAGAGCTGGTGGCCGTCACGGGCGGTGCTGTGGGCGTGGGCCGCCGCGCCCAGGAGCCGCTGACTATGCCGATCCCGGTCGTTTGCTGAGCCTGAGCACCGGTGGTTTCAGCGCAGCTTTCTGAAGAACTCCCGGACGTCGCCGACGAGCAGGTCGGGGGCCTCCATGGCGGCGAAGTGGCCGCCGCGGCCGAATTCGGACCAGTGGACGACTGTGTGTTCGAGCTCGATAGTGCGCCGGATCGACACATCCAGGGGGAACACCGCGACCCCGGTCGGCACCGTGGAACGCTCACTGGCGCCCCAGGCTCCGGCATGCGCGGTCTCGTAGTAGCTGTTGGCCGAGGACCCGGCGGTGCCGGTCAGCCAATACAGCATCACGTTGGTGAGCAACAGATCCCGGTCCACCGCGTCTTCGGGCAGTTCGGCGGCAGGATCGGTCCACTCCTTGAACTTCTCCACGATCCAGGCCAACTGCCCGACCGGGGAGTCGTGCAGCCCGTGCGCCAGGGTCTGCGGCCTGCTGATCTGGATCATCATGTACCCGGACTGTTCGGTTTTCAGGTACTCCAGGTGCTCCAGCCGCGCACGCTCGGCCTCGGTCAGCTCCCCTACCTCGTCCGGCTTGACCTCGGTGAACGCGGAGAGCCCGTTCGCGTGCACGCCCACGACCTTGTCGGGGTTGAGCCGGCCGAGCCCGGGGGAGATGACCGCGCCGGTGTCGCCGCCCTGCGCACCGTAGCGGTCGTAGCCGAGCCGGTTCATCAGCTCAGCGAACGCCCTGGTCACCCGGTTGGTGTCCCAGCCGACCTCGCCGGTCGGCCCGGAGAACCCGCTGCCGGGGATCGACGGGATCACCAGATGGAACGCGTCCGCTGGGTCGCCGCCATGTGCCCTGGGGTCGGTCAGCGGGCCGATGACGTTCAGGAACTCCACGATCGAGCCGGGCCAGCCGTGGGTCATGATCAGCGGCAGCGCGTCCTGCTCGGGCGAGCGCACGTGCAGGAAGTGGATGTTCTGCCCGTCGATCTCGGTGGTGAACTGCGGGTACTTGTTCAGCTCCCGCTCGTAGACGCGCCAGTCGTAGCCATCGCGCCAATACTCGGCCAGCCCCTTGAGGTAGCTCACCGGCACCCCGCGGCTCCAGCCGACATCAGGCAGGTCCGCAGCCCACCGGGTCCTTGCGAGCCGGTCCCGCAGGTCGTCCAGGTCAGCGTGGGGAATGTCGATGGTGAAGGGCCGAATCTCGCTGTTGTTCTCCATGCCAATAACTCTAGGAGCCAGCTAGGTCAGGTTCGGTCCTAGGCCAATGGCAGACTTCAAGCCATGTGGGATACCTCGGCACGGCTGCTGCGACTGCTCTCGCTCCTGCAGACCCGACGCGGCTGGTCCGGTACCGAACTGGCCGAGCGACTGGAGATCACTCCGCGCACCGTGCGCCGCGATATCGACCGGCTGCGCGGCCTCGGCTACCCCGTGCTGGCCACTGCGGGCACCGCCGGCTACCAGCTGGGTGCGGGAGCGGACCTGCCGCCGCTGCTGCTCGACGACGACGAAGCCGTCGCGGTCGCGATGGGCCTGCGCACGGCCGCTGGCGGTTCGATCACCGGCATCGAGGAGACCTCAGTGCGGGCCCTGGCCAAGCTCGAACAGGTACTGCCGTCCCGGCTGCGCCACCGGATCAACGCCCTGCGATCGGTAACGGTGCCGATGGCCAACACCGGCCCCACCGTCGACCCGAGCACACTCACCGCCATCGCCGCCGCCTGCCGCGACTCGCTGCGCCTGCGCTTCGACTACCGCACCCACGACGGAACCAGCAGCATCCGCACGACCGAGCCGCACCTGCTGGTGCACGCGGGCCGGCGCTGGTACCTCATCGGCTGGGACGTCGACCGCCAGGACTGGCGCACCTACCGCGTGGACCGCCTCGACCCGCGCACGCCCACCGGCCCCCGGTTCACCCCGCGCACCCCGCCAGACCCCGATATCAGCGGCTACACCTCGCGGGCGATCTCCACGTCGGCCTACCGCTACCAGGCCCGGTTCACCCTGCACGTCAGCGCCGAGACCGCAGCCGAGCGGATCGCCCCCACCACCGGAGCGCTGGAGCCGATCGACGAGCACAGCTGCACCCTGCGAGCCGGGTCCAACTCGTTGGACGAGTTGGCTATCTACGTGACAACCAAAGGGTTCGACTTCCAGGTACACGAACCCCCGGAGCTTGTCGAGCACGTCAGGACGCTGGCAGCCCGGCTCGCCGGCGCGACGGATTAGTACCGCGGTCGGGTCGGGGCAGCAGGAGTGGGGAGGTCAGGATGAGCAGGCTGGCGATCGCGATCGCGGTGCGGAGGCTGGTGATGTTGGCTGGCTGGCCCCCAGGGCCGCGGCGACGCGGCCTTGCTGGTGACCGACCACGCGCCTCCCGGCCGTGAGCACCATGATCGCGGCTATGGCGCTGATGCTACCGAGCGGATTCCGGGAGCGATGGCATCGATCTCTATGATCTTGCAGTCGGCGACGGTGAAACCCGTGATCGGAAACGTCAGGCCCCGTTCGGTGATCACCATCCCGGCTACCCCATTCACCAGGGCGGCGTGCAGTTCGGCGCCCAGGGGTGCGGCCCAAACGTGCCTGACTGGCAACGGCTGCTGCGCTACGGGTGATCTTGGGGGCGGCGGCGCCGTCTTCCGCCAAAGTCGGAGCGCAGCACGCAGATCGGCCGCGCGATGACCCAGCTGGCTGCAGACGTCAAGACCCCGCCATGTGACGCCCGCAAGTGGGTCGCCCCACGGGATGCTCAACCGCTTGTGTGCCGCGAGGATCTACCAGGAGAGCCACTCTAGAATCTGTGTTGCCACTGTCGACTCGTGGAGGATGTCGCCCGCGTCGGGCAGTGACCGGGCGAGCCGCTCCAGCTTGGTGACGACCAGCGTGTCACCGGCTTGGCAGGCTGACGCCGACCTTGAGCGCGTCCGCTGCGGTCGGCTATGTGTTCGTGGCGTGGCGTTCGATGAGCTCGGCGACCTCGTCAGGTCGCTCCTCGGGCAGGTAGTGCCTGCCGTTCTCGAGAATCTCGACCTGCACGTCGGTCCAGCCGTGGTGGGCGCGAAGGTTCTCGGCCAGAGCCGGCATGACCGGGCCGAACACGTGCTCGCCGCCGACGAGCATGAGGGGGACGTCGATGGTGGTGGTGCCTTTGACGTTGAGCGTGATGTTGGCCGGGAGGGCGCGGTAGACCTCGAATGCCGATCGCAGGTGGTCCGGGTCACCGTAGGCCTTGGCGTAGTGCTCGACGTCGGTGTCAGTGATGACGCTGTTGTCGTTGGTGCCCACATCAAAGAAATGGCGGAAGTAGATCGCCTGACGTCCGGCCACCAGCGCTTCGGGCAGGTCGGGGATCATGTGGAACTCGCCGTGCCAGAGGGGAACGTCGATGTTGAGGTGCTGGAAAGGCTCGATGCCGGGAATCGGGGTCTCCATGATCA
>Ga0307289_10001363_pt1 | contig 10364 bp, 10 predicted proteins | sample ER_DNA_143_FD_194483 | JGI IMG/M metagenome (GOLD analysis project Ga0307289, IMG submission 194483) | Bulk soil microbial communities from the East River watershed near Crested Butte, Colorado, United States - ER_DNA_143 | ecosystem: Environmental > Terrestrial > Soil > Floodplain | place... | reverse complement strand
CCAGCAAGGGAGGCGTGGTCGCCAGCACCAGGAAGCTCAGCGGAAAGAACGCGAAGCAGGTGACGAACGTGGCCCGACGCGGGAGCCTGTGGCCGATCGCGCTGTAGACGAGCGCACCGACGAGGGCTGCGCCGCCGAGCGTTCCGTACATGAGACCGAGGTCGGTCGCGCTGCCGTAGGCGTCCTTCGCGAAGACGGGCATGATCACCGGGAACGGCGCGTCGAGCAGGTTGCTGACGAGCACGGTCAGGATCATCGCCCGGAGCAGGCGCCCGCTCCGGATGAACCGGATTCCCTCCCCGAGCTCCGCGAGGAAGCGGCCGGGCTCCTCGGGAGATGCGTTCGATCCGGGCCGAGGCACCGCCACGACGACGAGCGCGGCCGAGAAGAGGAAGCTCGCGGAATCGAGCCACAGGGCGTTCGTCGCTCCGACGGTGGAGATGAGGACTCCTCCGAGCGGGGCTCCGACGAGGGTGGCCCCTTGCTGGATCGCGCCGCGAATCCCGCTCGCCCGCTCCATGGGCACATCCGCGAGCTCGACGAGGTCGGGAAGCAGCGCGGCTCGGGCCGTCGAGCCGGGAGCGTCCAGGAGCGAGCCGACGAAAACGAGGATCATGAGCTGCCACAGGGCGAGCCCGACGGTCGTGTAGAGGAGCGGGATCGCAGCGACCGCACCGGCGCTCGCGAGGTCGCCGAGCACGCTCGTCGCCCGGAACCCGAGGCGATCGACGACGACCCCGCCGAAGAACGCCGCGAGCACGATCGGAAGGAAGTTGACGAACACCGCGAGCGCGGTCAGCGTCGCGCTGCCGGTCGTCGTCAGCACGAACCAGGGGATCGCGATCTGGGTGACGGCGTTTCCGGTCAGCGAGATCGCGTCCGCGCCGTACAGCGCGTACAGCGGAATCCGCCTGCGCACGGGGGCCACAGTAGGCCAGCACTACAATCCGCCGCGCCGTGAACGTCCTCGTCTACGTCTCCGACGCGCTGCGCACCGATCACCTCGGCTGCTACGGCGCACGCTACGTCGACACACAGACGATCGACGAGCTCGCGGGGGGCGGGATGCGCTTCTCGCACGCGATCACCGCCGCGCCGTGGACGGCCCCGGCGACGACGTCGATCGTCACGGGCCTGTATGCGCATCGCCACGGCTTCCTGCACTGGGACGCGGAGCTCGATCCGGCGGCCGAGACGATGTTCCGCGCCTTCTCGGCGCACGGGTACGACGTCGCGAGCTTCGTCTTCGACACGCAGTACCTCTTCAAGAACCTTTCCGAGGCGAACGTGCGCGGGACGAGCGAGACGCTCGACGGCGTCGTGGCGTGGCTGCGGGAGCGCCGGGAGAAGCCTTTCCTCCTGTACGTCCACAGCTGGGAGACGCATCTGCCGTACGGCGCCGCGCACGATTCCGCCAACTGGAAGGCTGCGAAACGGGAGGTGATCGAGGGCATCCAGTCCGACTCTGCCCTCGCTCTCGAGACGATGCGCGAGGGCTACTGCAAGGCGGTCGAGCGGCAGTCCGAGGTGCTCGTCGCGTCGCTCCTCGAGGAGCTCGACTCACTCGGCGTGCGCGAGCACACGATCCTCGCCTTCCTCTCGGATCACGGCGAGTCCTGGGGCGAGCGGCTCGCCGCGAAGGACGACGTGCAGGGCGTCTACCACATGCACGGAGCGACGCTCTTCGACGAGATCGTCGAGGTGCCTCTGATCCTGTCCGCGCCCGGCCGCCTCGAGCCCGGCGTCGTCGACGCGCAGGTGCGCACGGTCGACCTCGTGCCGACGCTTCTCGACGTCGCCGGCCTGCCGGCGCGGGAGACCGACGGGGAGACGCTGCTGCGTGTCGACGCGGACCGCCCCGCGGTGATCGCCGGCACGGATCGGGGTGCTCTCACGAAGCTCGCGGTGCGGCAGCCGCCGTGGAAGCTGATCCTCGACGTGGAGAGCGGGGTGGAGGAGGCGTACCGGCTCGACGTCGACCCGCGCGAGCTCGACAGCCGGCCCGCGGATGTTCCGCCCGAGCTTCGCGAGCTCGTCTTCCGCGAGCTCGAGAGGGCCGAGAGGCACGAGCTCTCCGCGGAGGAGGAGGCGACCGTCGCGAAACGCCTCTCGGATCTCGGTTACCTGTAGTGGGCGACCTCGCGAGCTTCTACGAGCGGATGTTCTTCATCCGCCGGTTCGAGGAGACGCTCCTCGATCTCTTCTCCCTCGGCAAGCTCGTCGGGACGACGCACACGTACATCGGCCAGGAGGCGAACGCGGTCGGTCTCATCGACCACCTCGAGCCCGAGCGCGACGTCATCTTCTCCAACCACCGCTGCCACGGTCACTACCTCGCGTTCACGGACGACGCGTTCGGCCTCCTGTGCGAGGTGATGGGAAAGGCGCCGGGCGTATGTGGCGGCAAGGGCGGCAGCCAGCACCTGTGCAAGGGCAACTTCTACTCGAACGGCGTCCTCGGGAGCATCGTCCCGGTGGCGACGGGCATCGCGCTCGCCGAGAAGAGGAAGCGCACGGGTGCCGTCTCCACCGTGTTCCTCGGCGACGGCACGCTCGGCGAGGGGGTGACCTACGAGTCGCTCAACATCGCGTCCCTGTGGCAACTCCCGGTGCTCTTCGTGGTCGAGAACAACCACTACGCCCAGTCGACCCCCGTCGAGCTCGAGCTCGCCGGCTCGATCGCCGCCCGCGGCGCCGCGTTCGGGATCGAGACGGAGGAGCTCGACACGACCGACGTCGAGGAGATCCACGAGTCGGCGGGACGCGCGATCGCTCGCGTGCGCGAGACCGGAGCACCGCTCTTCCTCGTGCTGAATACCTATCGCTTCAGCCCGCATTCGAAGTCGGACGACCAGCGCGATCCCGCCGAGATCGAGGAACGGCGTGCCGTCGACCCACTGCTCGTCGCGGGCGCTCGGCTCGACGAGCACGAGCGGCGGGCGATCGAGGCGCGCTCCGAGCAGCGGCTCGCGGAGACCGTCGAGGCGGCCGACGAGGCGCCCGCCGCGACTCCCGGCGTCGCGGCATGACGACGACTGCACAGCCGCAGCGCGGCGTCCAGGCGCTGAACGAAGCGCTGCACGCGATCTTCGCGGCGCGGGACGACGTCGTGCTCCTCGGCGAGGACGTCCTCGACCCCTACGGCGGCGCGTTCAAGGTGACGGCGGGGCTCTCCGACGCGTATCCCGACCGCGTCCTCACGACGCCGATCAGCGAGGCCTCCCTGTTCGGCGTCGCCGCCGGGATGGCGCTCCGCGGGCAGCGTCCGATCGTCGAGATCATGTTCGGCGACTTCGTGGCGCTCGGCCTCGACCAGGTCGTGAACGGGATCTCGAAGTTCCGCGAGATGTACGACGACCAGGTGACGGTGCCGCTCGTCGTGCGGACGCCGATGGGCGCCCGGCGCGGGTACGGGCCGACGCACAGCCAGTCGCTCGAGAAGCTGCTGCTCGGGGTCCCGAACATCTGTGTCGTCGCGTGCAGCGAGTGCCACGACGTCGGAGCGCTCCTGACGGCTGCGGTCGACGACGAGCGGCCGGTGTTCTTCGTCGAGAACAAGCTCCTCTACGGGCGGCCGCTCAGGCGTCCCGAGGACGGGCACGTGGGCGAGCTCGCCGTGCGCGAATCGGGCGCTCCGTATCCGGCACTGAGCTTCTCGGGAACGGGGTTCGCGGAGGACACGGCGACCATCGTCACGTACGGCGGGATGCTGCCGCTCGTCCTGGATGCGGCGACCGAGCTCATTCTCGAGCACGAGATCTTCTGCGAGGTCATCGCGCTCTCCCAGCTCGTCCCGATGGAGCTCGAAGCCGTGCTCGAGTCCGTCGCGCGCACCGGCGCCCTCGTGACCGCGGAGGAGGGGACGCTGACCGGAGGGCTCGGTGCCGAGATCGCCGCCCGCGTCCAGGCGGCGGCATGGGGCGAGCTGCGCGCGCCGGTGCAGCGGGTGGCGGCGCGCGACGGGATCATCCCGTCCGCCCGCGCGCTCGAAGACGAGATGCTGCCGAGCGTGCAGGACGTCGTCGACGCCGTGCACGCGCTCGGCGGAGACTCCGCGTAGTGCTCGAGATCGTCCTCACGCGCGAGGACGCGAACACCGAGCACGCGCTTCTCGCCGAATGGCTCGTCGAGGATCGCGCCGAGGTGGCGCAGGGCCAGCCGGTGTGCGTCGTGGAGACGACGAAGGCGACGGTGGAGGTCGAGTCGCCGGGGGCCGGGACCATCGCGCAGCTGTTCCCCGAGGGCTCGGAGGTCGAGCTGGGGACGACGATCGCGTACGTCGCCGAGTCCGCGGACGAGCTCGCCTCGCTCGAGGCCAAAGCGGAGCAGACCCCTTCTCCAAAGCCTGCCGGCGACCGCAAGGCGACTCGCAAGGCGGTCGAGCTCGCCGAGCAGCACGGCGTCGACCTCGTGGCGATCGAGAAGCGCGGCTTCATCACCGAGAAGGACGTCCAGGCGGAGGTAGATCGCCGGCGGGCGACCGAGATCCCGAGCGGGAAGCCGCCGCTCACAGGCGTCTCGACGGAGAGGGTCTCGCTGCCCGGGACGTTCGATCCGGACGGGACGGAGGGTGCGCTCGACGCCAGCTTCCTCGCGTCGCTCCACGCCGACCCCGAGGCGTTTCGGGCGCTTCCACCCGCGGAGAAGCTCGCCGCGCTTCGCGGGCACGGCGCCGTCGTCGGCGACGGCGTCGACCTCGGAGAGGGCTCGCTCGTCGCGGCGAAGCGGATCGTGCTCGAGGACGGCGTGCGCCTCGGCCCGCGCGCGACGGTCGTGTGCGAGGAGATCGTGGCGATCGGAGAAGCGTCGTGGTTCGGGGGCGACCTCGAGCTTCGTGCCCGGCACGCATTTCTCGGTGCCGGGATCCACGGCGGCGCCCGCGTGCGCTTCGGAGGCGGCGGGCACCGAGAGCCGTGGGCGACGCTCGTCGTCGGCGATCTCGCGTTCGTCGGCGACGAGGTGTTCGTGAACGTGTGCCGTCCGGTCCTGATCGGCCGCGAGGTGTTCTTGACGATGCGGGCGCTCCTCGTGACACACAACATCGGGCACTCGGTGCTCGAGGGCTTCGAGAATCGATTCGCCCCGATCGTGCTCGAGGACCGCTCGCAGGTGGGGCTCGGCGCGATCGTGTACGCCGGCAGCCGCGTGGGCGCCGAGGCGATCGTCGCCTCGGGCTCCTACGTCGTCGGCGATGTGCCAGCAGGCGCGTTCGCGATCGGCGTTCCTGCGAAGGTGACCGGGAGCTCGAGCCACAGGCTGTCCGACGCCCGCAGGCTCGACCTGGCACGCCGCTTCGTCGACGATCTCCACGAGCTGCTCGTGCTTCGCGGTCACGCGGTGTCGGCGATCGAGGGGAGCGACCCCCGCGGCTTCGAGGTCGAGGGCACGCGCGTCCTCTTCACACCGAGCTACCGCGGTGGCGTCGAGGGCCCCGCCGTGATCCTGGCGCTCGACGTCCGCGCCGACGTCCCCGACGGCGTCGCGGTCCTCGACCTGCTCGGACGGCAGGTACAAGGCGGGGGAGGAGTCGTGCTCGACTCCGTGCGCGAGTTTTGCCGCAAGCGCGGGATCCGGTTCGAGCCCGGGCCCTGGCGCTATCCCGGCGGCCTCGTTTAGGCCCGGACTTCGGCCGGAGGCGCCGGCGGCAGCGAGGCGACGAGGGCGCGGACGAGATCCGCGTCGCCCGTGACCTCGACGGCGTCGACGTCACGCTCGACCAGCAGGCAGTAGAAGGCGGGCGGATCACCGGCGACGACGACGTCCGGGGCGTCGATCGGGCCCTCGACGACGTGCCCGTCGGCGACGGCCGCGACCTCGTTCCCGATCCGGAACTCGATGCGTCCCACGACAGCGGGAGGCAGCGCGATCCGCAGAGCGCCGGGGAGCCAGCCGGGCTCGAGGTCCCCGGACGCGGCCGGCGCGCGGAGCGAGCGAGCCCCCCAGTGCGCGAGCACGTGGAGGACCGCCTGGAGCCCCTGGCCGTACTCCGTGAGCTCGTACACCCACGAAGCCGCCGGCGGGTCGAGACGCCGCCGCCGAATCACCCCGCCCGCCTCGAGCGCCCTCAGACGCGCGGCGAGGATGTTCGTGCCGCAGCCTTCGAGCCGGGCGTGCAGGTCGGAGTACCGAAGCGGTCCCTCGTGCAGGAGCTCGCGCACGACGAGCAGTGACCAGCGTTCGCCTACGAGGTCGAGCGCATGGGCGATCGGGCAGTACTGGTCGTAGCTCTTCGCCATCCGCCCCAGTGTAGCGGCAGCACTGGCTATTTAGAAGTGGTCACTTGCGAAGTGCAAGTATATTCGTGTAGCATCTCCGCCTCACACAGAAGCGAACAGCAGGCAGCTGGAAACGGAGGTCTCGATGGTCGGTTCCGATCGAAAGAAGTGGTTTGCACTCGGGCTCATCCTGGCGGTGCAGTTCATGGTCATCCTGGATGTGGCGATCGTGAACGTCGCCCTGCCGTCGATCCAGGTCGACCTCGGGTTCTCGCAGGAGAACCTGCAGTGGGTGATCAGCGCGTACGCGCTCGTGTTCGGCGGGTTCCTGCTGCTCGGCGGGCGGTCGGCGGACCTCCTCGGCCGGCGACGCATCTTCATCGTGGGCACGATCATCTTCACGGTCGGCTCCCTCCTCTGCGGTCTCGCATGGAGCGAAGGCGCGCTCATCTCCTCCCGCGCGTTCCAGGGCTTCGGCGCGGCGTTGATCACGCCGGCGGCCCTGTCGATCCTCGTGGCGACCTTCGCCGAAGGGCGTGAGCGCAACATCGCCCTGGGCGCATGGGGTGCGGTCGGAGGCGTCGGCGCAGCCGCGGGCGTCCTGTTCGGCGGGATCCTGACGGACTACCTGTCCTGGGAATGGATCTTCTTCGTCAACGTCCCGGTGGGCATCGCGGCCCTGATCCTGGCGCCGTTCCTGCTCTCGGAGAGCCTCGACAAGCACGGCCAGGGGTTCGACATCCCCGGTGCGGTGCTCGTCACGTCCGGGCTCTCGCTGCTCGTTCTCGGCGTCACCCAGGGTCACGGCTGGGGCTGGTCGTCGGGACGGACGATCGGCGTGTTCGTCGCATCCGCACTGCTGCTCCTCGCATTCGTCGGGTGGGAGTCCCGAGCGAAGGATCCGCTCATGCCGTTCTCGATCTTCCGCATACAGACACTGACTGCGGCGAACATCGTCGGCTTCGTCCTGGGTACCGCATTGTTCGCGATGTTCCTGATGCTGACGCTGTACATGCAACAGGTGCTCGGGTTCTCGCCGCTGAAGACCGGGATCGGGTACCTCGCCGTCGCGGGGACGGCCATTCTCTGGGCAAACGTCGCGGCGGCCGCCGTCACGCGGGTCGGCGTCAAGCCCGCGCTCGTGTTCGGCATGTCGCTGATGACGGTCGGCCTCCTGTACTTCACGCAGGTCTCGGCCGACGGCTCGTACTGGAAGGATCTGTTCCCGGGCTTCCTGATCGTCGGCCTCGGACTGCCCTTCGCCTTCGTGCCCGTCACGATTGCCGCGGTCGCAGGTACCAAGCGAGAGGAAGCGGGCTTGGCCTCCGGGCTCATCAACACGTCGCAGCAGATCGGTGGAGCCGTCGGCATCGCGATCCTGTCGACGGTCGCGGTCTCGAAGACGGACGACGCGCTCGCGACGGGGACGGCAGCGCCCGTTGCGCTGACGGACGGCTTCCAGGCGGCGTTCTGGACCGGTGCGGGGATCGCCTTCCTGGGCGTGCTCGTCTCGCTCTTCCTCGTCCGCGGGCGCGACCTCACGCAGGAGCAGGACGCGCACGCCGGCGAGCCGGCGCTCGAGGCCGCGGCCTGATCGCGAACGGGGCGTCCGGCTCCGGCCGGGCGCCCCCTCGTGTTTCCCGGTTTCGCGCGGGCGGGTACATTCGCCCGCGATGCGGTTCCGAAAGGACGCTCGACTCGATCCGTCGCAGGTAGAGGACTACCGCGGGAGCGGCGGCGGCCTACCCGGTGGCCTTCCGGTCACTCTCGGCGGCGGCGGCGGGATCGTCGCGATCATCGTCGTCCTCGCCTTCGTCCTGCTCTCGGGGGGCGGCGGCCTCGGCGACCTCGGGTCGCTACAGGGCCAGACCGTGGGGCCGAGCGGGCAAGCGGGGGACCTCTCGCAGGAGTGTCAGACCGGCACCGATGCGAACACGCGCGAGGACTGCCGCATCCTCGCCGTGATCAACAGCGTGCAGGCGTACTGGTCGAAGACGCAGCGCAACTACACGCCGACGAAGACCCGGTTCTTCACGGGCAGCATCCAGACGGGGTGCGGAGCCGCGTCCTCCGAGGTCGGGCCGTTCTACTGCCCGAACGACAAGTACGTGTACATCGACCTCGGCTTCTTCGACCAGCTGACTTCACAGCTGGGCGCGCGCGGCGGGCCGCTCGCCGAGGCGTACGTCCTCGCCCACGAGTACGGCCACCATGTGCAGGACCTGGCCGGGACGCTAGACAGCGCGGGCCACGGCACGGGAGCGCAGGGGGCCCAGGTGCGGATCGAGCTGCAGGCGGACTGCTTCGCCGGTCTGTGGGTGGGCCACGCGATCGACACCGGGTTCGTCGAGGACGTGACCCGCCAGGACGTCTCCGATGCCCTCGATGCGGCCGCGGCCGTCGGCGACGACCGAATCCAGCAGCGCACGCAGGGCCGCGTCTCGCCCGAGACGTGGACGCACGGTTCGTCCGAGCAACGGCAGAGCTGGTTCGTTCGCGGGATCGAGGGCTCGGGCCCGCAGAGCTGCGACACCTTCAAGGGCCAGGTCTAGCCAGGCGCCTCCTCGGAGGCGTCCCGCTCGCGCCGGGCTCGACGCGCGGCCTCGTGGGCACGTCGGCGGGACGCGACGAGGTACGCGACGAACCCGACGAGCAAGACCGCGAGGAGCGCTCCCGCGAGCGATCCCCCGCGGAAGGCGGGGGCTTCGACGTCGAGGACGCGGTCTCCGGCATGCGCGGCGTTCCCGCGCCCGAGGACGATGCCGAGGGTCATGAGGTTGGGCAGCGCGAGAAGGATCGCGAGAACGAGGGCGACCGCGATCGCCCGCGGAGTCCGCCGCCAGCGCAGGACCACTACGAGCACGAGGATCGGGACGAACGTGAAGACGAACCCGTAGAAGAGCCCGAGGAGCGTCCCCTGCGTGATGCTTCCTCCGACCTGATCGCCGACGCGGTGTGCCCACCAGCGCGGCACGGTCGCCGACGTAGCGAGCCCGGCGACGAGGAGGACGAGGAGGAGCCCGGCGATCCAGAGTGCGCGCCGGCCCCAGCGCGGCCCCGCGTCGACACGAACCGGCTCCGTCATCTCACGCGCGGGCAAACGTCACAAATCAGCAAATACCGCCTCCGGCTGCCCTTTACAGTGCCTGGCACTGGAAGGGTCACAAATCGGACAATTCTTCGACGGCCCCTCAGTCGAGCACGAAGCTGATGCGCAGCGTGACGCGGTAGTCGACGATCTTCCCGTCCTCGACGTCGACTTTCTGCTCGGCCACCCACGCGCCCTTGATGTTGCGCACGGTCTCGTTGCTCTTCTCGATGCCCGCGCGTACCGCGTCGTCGAAGCTGTTGGGCGACGTCGCCGTCACCTCGATGACCTTTGCAACCGACATGCCTGCCTCCTCCGGAGTGGTTTCCGCGAGCGTACCCCGCAGGCTCGCGCCCCACACCGATGAGTTCCGGCGGCGGGGCAGGTCTCGACCAGGGACGGCCGAGCAACAGTCGCCGACGAACGAAAGGAGCGAGCAATGCCGAAGATCACCCCGTTTCTGTGGTTCGACGACCAGGCCGAGGAGGCGGCGGAGTTCTACGTCTCCGTCTTCCCCAACTCCCCCATCCTCGAGGTGTCGCGCTACGGCTCGGCGGGGCCGCGGCCCGAGGGCATGGTCATGACGGTGAGCTTCGAGCTCGACGGCCAGCGCGTCACGGCGCTGAACGGCGGTTCCGAGTTCACGTTCTCCGAGGCCGTGTCGTTCCTCGTCGACTGCGAGACCCAGGACGAGGTCGACGCCTACTGGGAGGCGCTGACGGCGGGCGGCGAGCCGGGCCCGTGCGGGTGGCTGCAGGACCGGTTCGGGCTCTCCTGGCAGATCGCCCCGACGGCGCTGCCGCGCCTCCTCGCCGACCCGGACCGCGAGAAGTCGCAGCGCGTGATGGCCGCCATGTTGAAGATGGGGAAGATCGAGATCGCCGAGCTCGAGCGCGCCGCGGCAGCGGCCTAGGTCAACCTTCGAGGGGAAGGCGGACGCGCATCGTCGTCCCGCCTCCCGGCGCACGTGCGGCCGTGATCGTGCCGCCGTGGGCCTCGACGAGACTGCGGGCGATCGCGAGCCCGAGGCCGCTGCCGCCCGAGTCGGCCGAGCGCGTGTA
>Ga0307289_10001359_pt1 | contig 10373 bp, 11 predicted proteins | sample ER_DNA_143_FD_194483 | JGI IMG/M metagenome (GOLD analysis project Ga0307289, IMG submission 194483) | Bulk soil microbial communities from the East River watershed near Crested Butte, Colorado, United States - ER_DNA_143 | ecosystem: Environmental > Terrestrial > Soil > Floodplain | place... | reverse complement strand
CTTCATGATGCTCGCCAGCTTCCTCGCTCCCGGCGGCCCCTTCGCGGCCGGCTGGACGGGCTACGCGCCGCTCGCCTCGACGCACCAGCCGATCGGCGCCGTCTTCTTCAACATGGGCGTCCAGTGGGCGGGCGCGAGCTCGATCATGACCGCACTCAACTTCCTGGTCACGATCATCACCATGCGCGCGCCAGGGATGAGCTTCTGGCGCATGCCGCTGCTCGTCTGGGCGAACTTCACGACCTCACTGCTGGTCGTGATCGCGACGCCGTTCATCGCCGGCTCGCAGTTCTTCGTGATGTTCGACCACGTGATGCACACGCACTTCTTCGACTTCACCGCGGGCGGCTACCCGCTCGGGTACCAGCACATCTTCTGGTTCTACTCCCACCCGGCGGTCTACATCATGATGCTGCCCGGCTTCGGGATCGCCTCGGAGGTGATCTCCGTGATGGCGAGGAAACCGATCTTCGGCTACCGCTTGATGGCCCTCTCGCTGATGGCGATCCTCGTGCTCGGCTTCTCGGTCTGGGCCCACCACATGTTCGTCGCCGGGATGGCCCCGTGGCTGCGCGTCCCGATGATGGTGACCTCGATGGTGATCGCGGTCCCGACCGGCATCAAGGTCTTCTCCTGGCTGGCGACCTTATGGGAGGGGCGGATCCACTTCGACACGCCCATGCTGTTCGCGCTCGGCTTCGTCTCGATGTTCGTGATCGGCGGCCTCTCGGGGATCTACCTCGCGGCGGTCCCGATCGATATCCACGTCTCGGACACGTACTTCGTGGTCGCGCACATCCACTACGTGCTCTTCGGCGGCTCGCTCTTCACGATCTTCGCGGGGATCTATTTCTGGTTCCCGAAGATGACCGGCCGGATGTACGACGAGCGGCTCGGCAAGCTGCACTTCTGGCTGACGTTCGTCGGCTTCAACCTGACGTTCTTCCCGATGCACTGGCTCGGGATCCAGGGGATGCCGCGGCGCGTGGCCGACTATGTGCCGCGCTTCGCCGACGTGAACCTGTTCATCTCGATCGCGTCCTTCGGACTCGGGGCGTCGACGCTCGTCTTCCTCTACAACATGATCACGAGCTGGCGCTTCGGGCCGGCCGCCGAGGCCAACCCGTGGCGCTCCCTGACGCTCGAGTGGCAGGTCAGCTCGCCGCCGCCGATCTTCAACTTCGACGAGATCCCGCAGGTCGTGGGCAACCCGTACGAGTACGGCGTCGAGGGCGCCCGGCATGCGGTCTTCAACGGTGATCGCGCGGGCACGCTCGAGGAAGTGCCGGTCCGATGAAGCACGTGCTCGTGATCGCGAACGAGACGGTCGCCGGCCGCGGCCTGATCGACGCCCTGAAGCGGCGGAGCGCGGACGGCCCGCTCCTCGTGACGGTCGTGGCCCCGGTCAACCAGCCGCGCGAGGGCTACGTCGTCTACGAGGACACGCGCCGCGCCTCGGCGGGCCGCAGGCTCGAGCGGACGCTCGAGACGCTCCGCGGCGAGGGCATCGCCGCGTCGGGCCACGTGGTCGAGGCGGATCCGGTCGCGGCGCTCAAGGACGCGCTCGCCCAGCTGGAGCCCCGGCCGGACGAGATCATCGTCTCGACGCACCCGCGGCAGCGCTCCGGCTGGCTGCGGCGGAACGTCGTCGAGCGGATCCAAAAGGCCGCGGGCGACATTCCCGTCGAGCACATCGAGGTGGACCTCGACGAGGAGAAGGGCGGTGAGGCGAACGTCCTCGTGGTCGCCAACCAGACGCTCGTCGGCGATCCGCTCCTCGACAAGATCCGGGCGCGAGCCGAGCAAGGGCCGGCGTCGTTTCTGCTCCTCTGCCCGCAGAGCGATCCGACCGCCGCGGAGCACCCGGAGGCGGACCGGCGGCTGAGGCGCGCGCTCACGATCCTGCGCAGCGAGGGTCTCGACGTCCACGGGCAGATCGCGCACCCGGACCCGTTCACTGCCGCGTCGCAGGCCGTCCAGGACGAGCGCGTCGACGAGATCATCGTCTCGACGTTCCCGGGCGAGAACCGCTCGAACTGGCTCCGGGGCGACCTCGTCAACCGGCTGCGCAAGTCGACCGGCCTGCCCGTCGACCACATCGAGATCGAGGTCGAGCCCGAGGCGGTGACTACATGAGCGTTCACGCCGAGGCGCACGGTCCCCCGGTCGCGAACCAGAGCTCGCGCGTCGACGCGCGCACGCTCGGGATGTTCCTCTTCATCGCGTCGGAGATCATGCTCTTCGGCTCGTTCTTCACCGCGTACTTCTTCGTGCGCGTCGCGGCGGGCACGCCGTGGCCGACTCCGCCCTACGAGCTGCCGGTCTTCGTCGCCGGCATGAACACGATCATCCTCGTGACCTCGAGCTTCACGATGCACTGGGCGCTGCAGGCGATCAAGCGCGGGAACCGCTCGGGCCTTCAGGCCGGGCTGACGCTGACCTTTTTGCTCGGCCTCACCTTCCTGCTGACGCAGATCCTCGAGTACTCGCGAATCGGCTTCGCCCCCTACACCGACGCGTTCGGGACGATCTTCTTCTGCCTCACCGGCCTGCACGGAGCGCACGTCTTCGTCGGGCTGACGCTGCTGCTCTTCGCCACGATCCGGTCGTACCGCGGCCACTATTCGCCGGAAGAGCACCACGGAGTCGAGATTCCCGGGATCTACTGGCACTTCGTCGACGTAATGTGGATCGTGGTCTACACGACGGTCTACATCCTCTAGCCTCCGGCCCGTGAAGAACCCGCTTCGCAGTGAGGCCGACGCGTTCCAGTTCCTCCTGGGCGCCGCGGTCTACTTCGGGCTGATCGCGATCGCGGGCGTGATCAACGCCTGGGCGGGGCTCGTGGTGTTCATCGTCCTCACCGCGGCCGTGCTCGTCTGGTGGCTGCGATCCCGCCGGCACGAAGTCCCGCAGAAGGAGACGCCACGGCGACGAGGTAGCGCGGACGAGCGGCGGATCCTCGTGGTCGCGAACGAGACCGTCGGCGGTGAGGCTCTGCGAGACCAGATCCGCAGCCAGACCGAGGGCTACCGCGCAGAGGTGCTCGTCGTCACGCCTGCGCTGAACTCGCCCATCCGGCACTTCACCTCCGACGTCGACGGCGCGCGCGAGCAGGCGCGCCAGCGGCTCGAGCGGAGTCTCGGCCAGCTGCGGGAAGCGGGGATCGAGGCGCGCGGCGAGATCGGCGACGGCGACCCGCTGCAGGCGATCGAGGACGCGCTCCGCACATTCGGCGCCGACGAGGTGATCGTCTCGACGCATCCCGAAGGCCGCTCGCACTGGCTCGAACGAGGCGTCGTCACGAGCGCGCGCGAGCGCTTCGAGGTCCCGATCACGCACGTCGTGGTCGACCTCGAGGCCGAACGCGACGAAGTGCTCTGAGCTACTTCTTTCCGGCCGACGACGAGACGTACTTGGCGACGGCCTTGATCTGAGCGTCGGTCAGCTGGCCCTTGAAGGCCGGCATGATCGAGCCGCCGTTGATCACCTGGTGCTGGACGGTCGCGAGGGCGGGCTTGAGCTCGTCCAGGTTCGGGCCGGTCGTTCCGCTGGTCCCTGCGTCCGCGAGGGTGTGGCAGCTCCCGCAGTTGGCCGAGAAGATGTCCTTGCCGCTCGTCGCGGTTGCCCCGCCGCCCTGGCCCGGAACCCCTGCGGAGGCGGCTACGAACGCGGAGACCGAGTCCGCGTCGGCTCCCTTGACGAGGTCGGCCGGCATCTTCCCGCTCGCGAGGGAGATCTGCTGGCGGACGACCTGCTGGATCGTCACCTGCTCGAAGCCCTGCTTCCGGTCGGATGCGAACGCCTCGTCCAGGTTCGGTCCGGTCGTGCCGTGCGTCCCTGCGGCGTCGAGCGTGTGGCAACCACCGCACTTCGCCTGGAAGAGCTGCTTGCCCTTCGTCTGGTCGCCGCTCTTGACTATCCCGCCCGTTCCGCAGCCCGCCGCCAGCAGCGCGGCCAGGACCCCGAGGACCGCCGCTCCGGCGCGCACTACGCCGGGGTCTGGCCCGAGATTGCCGAGATCGCCTCGTCCCGCGTCGGGTAGATCGTGAAGACGCGGTCGAGCCCGGTGATCTCGAAGATCTTCGTGATGTTGCGGTCGCTGCAGACGAGCGAGAGCTGGCCGTCGTTCGTGCGCAGCCGCTTGACGCCGCCGACCAGCACTCCGAGCGTCGTCGAGTCGATGAACGTGGTGCTCGAGAAGTCCACCACGACCTCCTTGGCGCCCTTGCCGATGGCGTCGAGGAGCTCCTGCTTGAACTCCGGCGCGGTGTAGAGATCGACCTCGCCCGAAAGCGAGATCACGTAGAGGTCGTCACCCACCTGCTCGGTGCTGATGTCGAAGTTCACCCGCGGCGGATACTACTTAGTGTTCTTCGGGAGGAAGGCCTGAAGCTGCGCGATCGTCTGCTTGGCCAGCGTGGCCTGGACGCCGTTCGGCTCGAGCTTGAGGTAACGCCTGTAGGCGGCGATTGCGAGCCGCGCGTGCTCCGACTGGCCGGTGACTTGAAGCGTGTCCTTGGCGATGCTCGCGAGCTGCAGCTGGGCGTTGGCCTCCTCTGAGGTTCCGCTCGCCGCGGCCGCCAGCCGCTTGTAGGAGCTCTCGGCCTTAGTGAAGGCGGTGCCCACCTTCGTGAACGCCTCCGTCGCCTGCGTCTTGAGCGTCTGGCTCAGCGGGTCGGCGGTAAAGGCCTGCCCGAAGTTCGAGTTGACGTCGACGCCGGGCGGCGTCGCATTCGCCGCGGCCAGGGCGGCCTGCGCGTCGGCCGCGGCGTTGCGCGCGTTCTCCGCCTGGCTCTGGTAGATGCTCGCCAGCCGCGAGAGCACGTCGAGATCGTTCGGCTTGACCTTCAGCGCGGACTCGAGCGTCGCCGTGGCCGCGGCCTGGTCCTGCTGCTGCTGGTAGAGCGTGGCGAGGTCGAGGTACGGCTCGGTGTTCCGCGGGTGCGCGGCGATCTTCTTCTGGTCGCTCTTGATCTGCGAGCTCACCGAGCTGCCAGTGCTGCTGTGGAAGAGGTTGCTGAGGACGTCGGCGACCCCGCCCGAGCCGGAGCCGACGCCGAGCAGGACGAAACCGGCCGCGAACACCACCGCGAGCAAGACGTAGATCACCTTCGCGTGCCTGCGCAGGCGCGAGAAGAAGAGCTGCTCTTCCCAGCTGGGTGGCGCCTTCTGCTTTCGCTTCGGCTGTGCCGCCTGCGCGCGCTTGCGCTGTGCCTGTGCCGCTCCTCGGGCCATGTGACTCTTAGCGTATCTGCGTTTCGAGAGAACGGAAGGCGTCCCACTCGAAGGTCGCGCCGATCGCCTCGAGGCGGTTCTTGGTCTCCGCGTCGCAGAGCGCGCCTTCGACCCCGGCCGCGTAGAAGTCCTGCGGATCGAGCCCGAGGCCGACGGCCGCCGCGCAGTCGCGGGTGAGGTCGGTGCCGAAGAGCGCCGGGTCGTCGGTCGAGATCGAGCAGCGCACGCCCGCGGCGGCGAGCCGGGGCAACGGGTGCTCGTCGAGCGAGGCCACGGCGCGCGTCCGCAGGTTCGAGATCGGGCAGACGTCGAGCACCGTCCGCCGGCCCGCGAGCTCGCGCACGAGGCCGGGGTCCTCGACGGCCCGGATCCCGTGGCGGATGCGGTCGGCCTTGAGCGCGTCGAGCGCGCCGCGGACCGACTCCGGGCCCACGACCTCGCCCGCGTGCGGAACCGACGCGAGGCCGCCCTCGCGCGCGATCGCGAACGCCCGCTCGTACGGCTCCGGCGGGTGGCCCTCCTCGGGGCCGCCGAGCCCGAGGCCGACGACGCCGCGATCCCGGTACTTGACTGCGTAGCGCGCGGCATCCTCCGCGGTCTCCGGGTCGTACACGCGCGGGATGTCGGGCGTCAGCCGCACCTCGACTCCGTGCAGCTCGCGCGCCTCCTGCGCGCCGTCGCAGTAGCCCGCGAAGACGTCGTCCGGGTCGAGCTCCTTGCGCCAGAGACCCGGCGCGAAGATCCCCTCGAAGTAGACGGCGCCGTGGGCGGCCGCCTCCGCTGCGTAGTCGACGACCACCTGGCGGAAGTCGTCGGTGGTGCGGAGAGCGCCGGTGACGAGCATGAACACATCGAGGAAGTGCGCGAAGTCTCGGAAGTCGTAAAGGGCCTCGACCTCCTCCTCGGTCCGGGCAGGCAGCGCGTAGTCGTTCCGCCGCGCCATCTCGAGCAGCGTCTTCGGCCGCACCGTCCCCTCGAGGTGGACGTGCAGCTCGATCTTGGGGTAGGTCATTCGGTGGCGGCGGCGGTGCCTGCCGAGCGCCAGCGCGGCTCGAAGAACGTCGCGAGGCCGATCGAGAGCGCGTAGAGGCCGACGAGCGGGATCACCGAGAGGATCGTCGACACGGGGTCGACGCCCGGAAGCAGCACGCCGATCACGACCATCACGAAGATTCCCAGGCGCCACGTGCGCCGAAGCTGCGCGGCGGACAAGATCCGCAGCCGCACGAGCGCGAGCACGAAGACCGGCACCTCGAAGGCGAGCGCGACGCCGAGCAGCACGAAGCTGACGAAGCGGTAGTAGTCGCGAGCGCGGATGAGGATGTCGTAGTGCTCCGAGTCGTAGTTCGTCAGGAAGTGGAGGGCGGGCGGCAGGATCACGAAGTAGCCGAACGCGACGCCGCCCAGGCCGAGCACGCTCGCGAAGAAGACGAGCGCCGCCATCGAGCGCTGCCGGGGCTCTTCGATCGCGGGCGCCAGGAACGCCCAGACCTGCCAGAAGACGATCGGTAGGGCGATCAGGAAGGCGGCCCAGAGGCTGACCCAGATCGAGGTCGTGAAGGGCTCGATCGGGCTGAACGTGGCCGGCTTCTTGAGGTCGTCGGGCAGCGGCTCGTTCAGCCACTGCAGCAGGTGCCCGTGGAAGCTGTAGGTGACGACGAACGCCGCCGCGAGCGCGCCCAGCGCGATGATCAGCCGCGTGCGCAGCTCGTCGAGGTGCTCGACCAGCGTCGCCTCCTCGCCGTGGCGCAGGCGCCGCGGAAGGCCCTTCATGAGCTAGCTGCGCGTTGTGTCGTCGGCCGGCGGGGCGGGCAGCTCGGGGTGCTCGTCCTTGCCGGAGATCGAGTCCTTGAACTCGCGCATCCCCTTGCCGAGCGAGCGCCCCATCTCCGGGAGCCGCTTGGGGCCGAAGATGATCAACGCGACGATCAGGATGAGGATCAGGCCGGAGATGCCGATCTCAGGAACCATGCTTTCAGGGTAGCGCGTCCGGGTACCGCGCGATAGATGGCGAGGAAGAAACCGGTCTCCGAGCAGGTCGTCCTCGTGACGGGCGCCTCGAGCGGCCTCGGCCGCGCGATCGCGCGCGCCGCCGGGGAGCGGGGCGCGAAGGTCGTCGTCACGGGGAGGAACGAGGAGGCGCTCTCCAATGCCGTCGCCGAGATCGAGCGCGCCGGCTCGGAAGGCCTTTCCGCGCCCGCGGACTGCACCGAGCAGGACCAGGTCGAGCGCGTCGTCGCTCAGGCGATCGAGCGCTTTGGCCGCATCGACACGTACGTCGCGAACGCGATCGTGACCGTCTATGCCGAGGCCGAGCGGCTCACGCCGGAGGAACTGCGCCGCGTGATCGACGTCAACTTCTTCGGCACGGTCTACGGCTACTGGGCTTCGCTACCGCACTTGCGCGCGGCGAAGGGCACCTTCCTGCACATCAGCTCCGCGCTCGCGTACCGCGGGATTCCGCTGCAGGCGGCGTACTGCTCGTCGAAGGCCGGGCTGCGCGCCTTCTTCGAGTCTGCGCGGGTCGAGGAGCAGAAAGCCGGCACTGGTGTCGACATCTCGCTCGTGCTTCCGGGCGCGATCAACACGCCGCAGTTCGATCGCGACCGCCAGAAGATCGGCTACCAGCCCCAGCCGGTGCCGCCGATCTACCAGCCGGAGCCCTACGCAGAGGCCGCACTCCGCTGCATGGAACGGCCGATCCGCGAGCTCCCGGTCTCCTGGGGCGCACAGAAGCTGCTGTGGGGCCAGAAGCTCGCGCCGCGCGCCGGCGACTGGGTTCTGCGCCGAAACGGGTGGAAGAGCCAGCACACGGACGAGGCCAAGCCGCTCGACGCGCCCGACAACCTCTTCGATACCCTGCCTGGAGACCCCGGAGCGCACGGTCGGTTCGACGACCAGTCGCGCGGCTCCACGGTCTGGACGAAGCTGCGGCTGTTGCTGCCGAAGGGCTGAGGCAGGCCGCTAGCATGACCTGGACATGGCTTTGCTCGAACTCAAAAACCTGCATGTCGCGCTCGAGGACGGCACCGAGATCGTCAAGGGTGTCGATCTCGCCGTGGACCGCGGCGAGGTGCACGCGGTCATGGGCCCGAACGGCTCCGGCAAGTCGACGCTCGCGTACGCGCTGATGGGCCACCCGGCCTACGAGATCTCCGAGGGCCAGATCATTTTCGACGGCGAGGACGTGACGGAGCTCGCGGCGGACGAGCGCGCGCAGCGCGGCCTCTTCCTCGCGTTCCAGTACCCGCACGCGGTCCCGGGAGTGACGGTCACGAGCTTCATGCGCTCCGCGATCAACGCGGTGCGGAAGGCGCGCGCCGGCGGCGTGGACGACCCGGTGCCGATCAAGGACTTCCGCATCGAGATGCTCGCTGCGATGGAGCACCTGAAGATCCCGCGTGAGCTCGCGCAGCGCTACCTCAACGACGGTTTCTCCGGCGGCGAGAAGAAGCGCGTCGAGATCCTGCAGATGGCGATGCTGAAGCCGCGGATCGCGGTGCTCGACGAAACCGACTCGGGGCTCGACATCGACGCGCTGCGGGTCGTCGCCAACGGTGTCCAGGAGCTCGTTGGTCCCGAGATGGGCGCTCTCGTGATCACGCACTACCAGCGGATCCTCAACTACATCACGCCCGACTTCGTGCACGTCTTCGTGGGCGGGCGGATCGTCGAAGAAGGCGGTCCGGAGCTCGCGCACAAGCTCGAGGCCCAGGGCTACAAGGCATATGAGGAGGCGGTCGCCTGATGGCGACGACAGAGACCGAAGTCGTTCAAGGAATCGGGTCCGACTACGAGATCAAGTACGGCTTCCACGTCGCGGAGGACTACTTCTTCAAGTCGGGGCGCGGGGTCTCGCACGAGCTGATCGACGCGATTTCGTCGCACAAGGATGAGCCCGACTGGATGCGCAAGTTCCGGCACAAGTCGCTCGACTACTTCCTCGCCCGCCCGATGCCGACGTGGGGGCCGGATCTGACGACGATCGACTTCGAGAACATCTTCTATTACATCCGCCCGACCGAGAAGCAGGCCAACTCGTGGGAAGACCTGCCGGCCGACATCAAGGACACCTGGGACAAGCTCGGCATCCCCGAGGCGGAGAAGAAGTACCTCGCCGGCGTCGGTGCGCAGTACGAGTCCGAGGTCGTCTACCACAAGCTCCAGGAGGAGCTCGAGAACCAGGGCGTCATCTTCAAGGACATGGACTCCGGCCTACGCGAGCACGAGGAGCTCGTCAAGGAGTACCTCGGGACGATCATCCCCCAGAACGACAACAAGTTCGCGGCCCTGAACTCGGCCGTCTGGTCGGGCGGCTCGTTCATCTACGTGCCGCCGGGCGTGAAGGTCGAGATGCCGCTCCAGGCTTACTTCCGGATCAACGCCGAGAACATGGGCCAGTTCGAGCGGACGCTGATCATCGTCGACGAGGGCGCCTACGTGCACTACGTCGAGGGCTGCACCGCCCCGATCTACTCGACCGACTCGCTCCACTCGGCTGTCGTCGAGATCATCGTCAAGCCGACCGCGCGCTGCCGCTACACGACGATCCAGAACTGGTCGACCAACGTCTACAACCTGGTCACCAAGCGCGCGGTCGCCTACGAGAACGCGACGATGGAGTGGGTCGACGGCAATCTCGGCTCGAAGATCACCTCCAAGTACCCGAGCATCTGGCTGCTGGGCGAGGGCGCGCACGGCGAGGTGCTCTCGATCGCATTCGCCGGCAAGGGGCAGCACACGGACGCCGGCGGGAAGGCCGTTCACATCGCGCCGAACACGACCTCGGTGATCACGTCCAAGTCGATCTCCAAGAACGGCGGCCGCGCCGGCTATCGCGGGCTGCTCGAGGTGGCTAAGGGCGCGAAGGGCGCGAAGTCGAAGGTCGTCTGCGACGCGCTGATCCTCGACGAGGACTCCCGCTCGGACACGTACCCGTACATCAAGATCGACGAGGACGAGGTCGACATCGGTCACGAGGCGACCGTCTCGAAGATCGGCGAGGAGCAGCTCTTCTACCTGATGTCGCGCGGGCTCTCGGAGTCCGAGGCCTCGGCGATGATCGTCTCGGGCTTCGTCGAGCCGATCACGAAGGAGCTGCCGCTCGAGTATGCGGTCGAGATGAACCGCCTGAT
>Ga0307289_10001354_pt1 | contig 10393 bp, 8 predicted proteins | sample ER_DNA_143_FD_194483 | JGI IMG/M metagenome (GOLD analysis project Ga0307289, IMG submission 194483) | Bulk soil microbial communities from the East River watershed near Crested Butte, Colorado, United States - ER_DNA_143 | ecosystem: Environmental > Terrestrial > Soil > Floodplain | place: USA... | reverse complement strand
TGGGCACCGCCAGCAAGATTCACCAACTCGAGGCGCCAGTTACCACCTTCAGGCGCCTCGTCGGGCTCGTCGAACGAAACATGCTCAAATGGCTGGCTAATGCTCAGATCCTCGCTCGGTCGATCACTTTGTGCCATCTTGCCCGAGACAGTCGCTACGTGTATTTAGACCCCTCAAGCTGAGCTTCATTCATTCGTCGCACTATCGCGCCGCACGGCAAACTCACCCTCCGCCACAACGGCCAAGACATCCGCACTATCCACGCCACCACCGGCGAGTTGATCCGCGAGCTAACCCTCAACCCAGCCGTCGACTACCAAACCCGAGGCGTCCGCAAACCACGGTTACCCTCGCCGCTTGACAGAGGAGCAAGTGACACTTCCGTAGCAACGCGTGCTGGTTCAGCGTGCTACGACTGCTCGGAGCAGTCGAGCTGCTGCGTCCTTTTCGCTGGCGTTGAGGGTGATGCCAGTGGCCGTGTGACTCCAGTTCCACTCGGGCAGTGTCTTCACCGGTGGGTAGACCTGTGTGACCTCGACGTTGCGACCGGCAAGCACGGGAAGGTTCAAACTGACCTCTGACGGGGCGTGCTTTTGCCGCCATGCGAGTAGGTATGTCTCGTCGTCCCCGTTAAAGGCCACGGTGATCCAGGCGTCGTCCCAGCTTGGCAAACCCGTGGGGAAGCTGACGGCGGCGTGGGTGAGGAAGTTGCGCAGGTCCTTGTGCGCCGAGATACCTGCGGCCACCAGCGCGAGCTGATCGGGGGTCATCCGATCCAGCAAGCCGGCCTGATAGAGACGACCCGCTAGTCCGGTGCACATGTTGAAGGCGATCATCTCGTCCGACATGGTGGCTTGCGGGTAGGACCAGTTTCCGGCCTGTTCGGGAAGGATGTGCACCAACGCGCCGACGGCGATTGCTGGATAGAGCAGTGGATCTTGCTGGTCCGAGGTCGATTGCAGCTGCAGACGCGACAGCATTGCGAAGTCCGACCGTAGTGCGCCAGATCCGCAGTTCTCGAGCACCAGCGTGGGATGCCTGTCGAGCACACTCTCGAGCCACGTCAGCAGCGCGCGGTTGTGCTCGAGAAGACCGTGCCCGACGCTGGGCGTGTCGTAGTCGGTGCCGGCTCCGGGCGTCACGTTGTAGTCAAGCTTGAAGAAACCGACTCCCATCTCCCCCACTAACCGATCGACGGCAGCGTCCAGGTGCGCGCGAGCGGTGTGGCTACGAAGGTCGAGAAAGTACCGATCTCGTTCACGGATCCGTACACCCGCCCGCTGCAGGAACGCGTCGTCCGGCAACATTGAGGCCGCCGAGCTGTCGACACCGACCACCTCAGGCTCCAGCCACAGGCCAGGGACCATTCCGTGATCTCGGATCGCATCGAGCACGTAACCGAGTCCGTTCGGGAACCGTACGGTAGACGGCTGCCAGTCGCCTACAGATGCCCACCACCCGGAGGTGTCGTCGTACCAGCCGGCGTCGATGCAGAAGTACTCGCAGCCGACCGCCGCTGCCGCGGCGATCAGTGGGAGAAGCTTCGCTTCGGTTGGGTCGCCTTCCAGGGTGTCCATGTAGTCGTTGAAGATGACGGGCAGCGTCTCGTTCTGGGGATGGTCTCGTCGGATAGCGCGCCGGTAGCCCGCCAGCTGTGTAAACGCCTGGTCGAAGCTGTCGGCCACGGTGAAGCTGACCGGCACCGTGGTGAAGGGTCGGTCGCTGTCGACCACATAGGACCACTGATGCAGACCGTCGGTGGGCCCGAGAAGTGCGATGTAGGCGCCGTCGTCGTCATTATTGTGGACCGGTGGGCCGGCGGCCTCTGCACTGCCGACGTCCGGGGCGTCAAGGGCCTCAGTCCACTTCGGCCGTTCACCCGCCTCCCAAAGCCATGGGCCGTTGTGTTCGATCTGGAAAGCGAGCGTCACGCTCGTGTTCCGGTCCTGGACTGCGCCAGCCGGGACATGTTCCCCGGACGACCATGTGCTTTGGGAGGCGAAGCTCAGCGCGCTGCGGCAGGTCTCCCCGCGGGCACGCGGCTGGGTTGACGCGAGCCCAGCGGCGCGTAACGGTTGGGACGACCAGCGGTTCTCTGCACTCCAAGTGCAGCGGGCGGACCAGATGTCCAGCGCGTTGATATCAGATGAGATGGCGGCACCGGTCGCCAGGCTGGTCACGGCCCACAATGTCAGTGGCGGCCTGCCGGGGGCGATGGAGACGGTCGTTGCCGCGCGTGCAGCCGGCACTCCCACGGGCGCGGTGAAGGTGCTGACGCACGTGAGTCCGGTGACCGGATCGTGCTGCTCGATCGTCAGCTGATCCAGTGTCGCCTCCGAGGTGACGTGGTGGGTGACGTAGCGCAGCATCGTCCCCAGTTTTGTTCCGCTGTATCGGCCGCTGTTGCTGTTGTTGGTGTTGCCGTACTGCGGTCCGAAAACTTCGACTAGCGGCTGGTGCGCCCGCGGGTAGGTCGGCTCCGCCGACAGCTTGCTCGTGGAAATATCGACGAGGCGGACTGGCTGATCGTCGCCGGCGAGAAAACGCAAGGCGAAGGCGGGGGTGATCCAGTCGATCACTGGCATGTTGGTGACCTTTCGAAGTGATCTGAGGCGGATAAGGGCTGGGCAGCGGAGTTGCTCTTTGCGGCCCGACTCTGGGACGTGGCCCTCGGCAGAGTGGGGTTATGCGGATTCGACCGGTTCGACGATCTCGAAGACCCGGGCCGTTGGGTCGGCGACCGCCGGCTGGAGGATGATCGCGTGATTGTCTCGACGGACACGGTCCACGGGGCAAGCCGTCTCGGGTATCGCTCGACGAGCCAGTCGGCGTTCACGCCTGGGTCCAGCTTCAGTGACACGTCGCCTTCGCGGTGTTGCCAGACGTACAGAATTGTCTCCTTCGGAGTGCGCAGCAGCAGCGAGATGGATGAAGGCATTCCAGTCGGGTAGCCCGGTCGGCCGGTGCGGGACGCTGGCAGCGATGTGGGACCGAATGTTCTTGTAGCTCGGGCCCGTCGGCCACCAACTCGAGTTGAGCGGCGGACACGCCGTCCACAAACCCGGACATGTACAGCCGACCGGTGAGCACGGTGACCATGGCGAAGGCGATTTCCTCATCGGTCATGCTTGGCTGCGCGTAGGCCCAGTTCCCGGCCTGCTCGGGAAGCATCTGGATCGGTGCACCAACAGCGATCGGCAGGTACTTCAGAACGTCTTGCTGGTCGGAGGTGGATTGGAAGTCGAACCGCTCCAGCCGAGCGAAGCCGGCTCGCATGGCTCCGGAGCTGCAGTTTCGGTCGAGGCCGGCTCTGGGAATCGGCGCGTTGACGCACCCAGCACCAATTCGGCGGCCCCAGCACCTTCAAGCGGGTGGAAGCCGGGACCGATACGGCGGCCCGGACGTCGGCACCGACGGAGTCGGACGACAGAAGGCAAGAATCCGGCAGTCGGCCGTGACCCTGACAGGCACGGCCGACTGGACCAGCTACATCGGCGCTCGTCGACTATCCGAAGAGCGCATTGACCTGGTTGTTGGCCTCAGTGAATGACGACGGATCCGCCTGGCCGGTCAGCACTGCATCCATCGCAGGCTGCATGATGCCCTCAATCTGCGACGCGTGGTCGGTGATCGGGAACAGGAAGGTCGTCTTGTTTTCCAGGTGACTGGTGAACGGCTCAAGGTCGATCCCCTTGGCTTTCCATGCAGCCTCCGCAATCTTGGTGCCCGACGGGATGGCGGGGAAGACGACCGCGGCCTCACCGACGATGTTCTGGCACTCGGGTGATCCGAGGAACTCGACCCACTTGGCCGAAAGCGGCTTGTTGTCGGTACCTACCCAGATCGAATCGGCCAAGCCGTTGTACATACTGGCGTTCTTGCCAGTCGGGCCGACCGGGGTCGGCGCGAGGCCGGTTTCGATGCCCTTGGCGCTGAACATTGCGTTGGTCACCCATGAGCCGTTGACAAGCATGGCGTACTTGCCTGCCGCGAAGATGTCGCTGGAGCTCTGTCCGGTGACTGCCGGGATTGACGGCATGTAGCCCTTGTCGATCAGCGTGCGGACCCAGCCGATGGTTTCCTGGAATTGTGGCTGGTCGTAGTTGTAGTGCGTGCCCCACGGATTCTTGTCGGTGAAGGTCCAGCCGTTGGAACCGGTGTACATGCTCCACTGGGTCTGCCCGACACCATTACCACCGCCGCCGTCGAGTCCCAAGCCATAGACCTTGACCTTGGACTTGTCGAACCCTGCCTCGTCGCCTCGCTTGCCGTTGACGTCGACGGTCAGGTGGGCGGCCATCTTCTCGTAGGTGCCGCCGTCCTTCGGGTTCCAGGTCATGGCCTTCAGCTGGTCCTCGCTGATCCCGGCGTCCTTGACGAGCTTCTTGTTGTAGAAGACGGCGGTCGTGTCGAAGTCCTTGGGCAGTCCGTAGCGCTTGCCGTCGGATCCCACCCACAGGTCAGCCAGGCCCGGCTGGTACTGGTCGACGTTGAACCCGTCCTTCTTCAAGGTGGCGTCGAGCGGAACCAGCTGCTCGTTGGTGATGTACTCCGGGTACTTGGCCAGGTGATCGGTGAACACGTCCGGGGCGTCACCTGCCACGAAGGCGTTGTTCAACTTGTTCCAATAGTCGTCCCAAGCGAACTGGCCGATCTTGATCTTGGTGTTCGGGTTCGCTGCCTGGAACTTGTCGGCGCACTTCTGGTATGCCGGCTGCTGGGCGCTCTCCCAGAGCCAATAGTCGATCTCGCCGGAGACGTTGGAGGTGTCGATCGCGTCATCACCCGAGCCGCCACCGCCACCGCCACTTCCCGAGTCTCCCCCACCACCGCAGGCGGTCAGGGTGAGGCTGAGGGCCGCAGCTCCGACGACCAGGGCACTGAACTTCTTTCTTAGGTTTGCCATCGTTGGCAAGTCCTTCCGTTGGACCTCGAGAATCGAGGCAGGGTTTGGTTGGGCAAACAGGACGACTACTTCATGCCAGAGAAGCCGATGGAGTTGACGATCCGCTTCGCGAATGCGAAGAAGAGGATCAGCAGCGGCAGCGCGGCTATCAGGACCGCCGCCATCAGGCCGGCCCAGTCGGGGCCGCTCTGGGGCGATTGGGTACGGAACACGCCCAGGGCGACAGTCAGCACACGTGTGTTCTCACCGGTACCGACCAGCAGCGGCCACAGGTACTCGTTCCACATGTTGATGAAGGTCAGGATCCCCAAGGTGACGAGGGGCGCGGAGCTCATCGGCAGAATGATCTGGAAGAAGATCCGCCAGTGACCGGCTCCGTCCAGCTTCGCTGCCTCCTCAATCTCCTGGCTGAGCCCGAGGAAGAACTGACGAAGGAAGAAGATCGCGAACGGGGTCATGAAGAAGTACGGCGCAATCAGGCCCGGGAAGGTGTTGAGCAGGCCGAGGTTCTTGATCAGGATGAAGTTCGGCAGCGCGGTGTAGATCGGCGGCACCATCAGCGCCGTCAAGAAGAGGAAGAACACGATGTTGCGGCCGGGCCACTTGAGCCGAGCGAACGCATAGGCCGCCAGGGCGCTGCAGAATACCTGTCCGGCTGTGGCGACGATCGAAAAGATCGCCGAGTTGCGCAGGTAGAGGAAAAACTGGACCGAAGCACCCGAGCCACCCTCGGCTCGAGCCTCGGCCGGCGTGGCCAGCCCGAGTACTCGTGCAAAGGCACCCCAGGTGAATTCGACCGGTAGCAGCTTGGCCGGATCGCTGAACAACGCGTTGGTCGTGGAAAGGGCGGTACGCAGCATCCAGTAGAACGGGAAGAGGGTGACCAGGATGATGATGATCAGCGCCGTCCAGGCGACAATCCGCCCGCCCCCCATTCGCCGATGGCTCTTCACGGGAGCGGCTGAGACTGCAGCCGTGGAGTTGAGCGAGGCGGTGGTGGTAGCCATTTCAGTTCCTCTCAGGCCAGGTCCGACTCGCCGGCTCGCAGCAGTCTTAGCTGCACGAGGGCGACGATCGCCAAGATGATGAACAAAATCACGGAGATCGCACTCGCATAGCCGAACTCGCCCTGCTGGAAGCCCTTCTGCACGATGTAGTACTGCATCACCCGGCTTGCGTTGACCGGTCCACCTCTGGTGGTGACGGCTACCGTGTCGAACACCTGGAACGACCCAGTTACCGTGATCACCAACACCAACGCCAGGATGGGCCGCAGCAGCGGCAGGGTGATCCGCCAGAATGAGCGCCATTCGGTGCTGCCGTCCACTGAGGCGGCCTCGTAGACGTAGGACGGGATGGTCTGCAATCCGGCGAAAACCAGCAAGGCGGTGTAGCCCATGTGCCGCCAGACGTTGACGAGTGCGATGGTGGGGATGGCCCACTTCCCGTCTCCGAAGAACGCAATGCGGTCCAGACCGACGAAGCTGATGAACTCGTTGACCAGACCGACCTGGTAGTCCAGCAGCCAGAACCACAGCAGTGCGGCGATCACGTTGGAGATGAGGAACGGCATCAGGATGAGGCCGCGGACCAGCGTCGATTTGGTCAGCCGATGCATCAGCACCGCGATGCCGACCGCCAAGATGGTCTGCAACCCGATGTTGATCAGCACGTACTCGACGGTCACCAGAAGCGCGTTCCAGAAGAGCTTGTCGTTGACGAGCCGCACGTAGTTGTCGACCCCGATGAAGTGCGGGCTGCCCAACAGGTTGTACCTCGTCAACGAGAAGTAGAACCCGCGGATGCTCGGATACAAGTAGAAGACCACGAACCCGATCGTCGCCGGGATGATGAAGACCAGCGCCATGGCGAGATCACCGCCGCCACCGGATCGGCGTCGCGGTCGGCGGCTGACATCCTCGCTGGTGACAACTTCAGCGGGCACCCAGGTGTCGCTCATGACAGCACATCTCGATCGGTCGAGCTCTCGACCGAGTCGCCGGCGGCCGGGCGTCCCTCGCCCACGGGGGCGGGTTCATCGCAGGCCTTGAGCCAACGCTGGGGAATTAGTGTCGTTGTCGATCCCACAAATCCTCCTCGATTTGATCCTGCATCTCGGTTGAGAAGCTCAGCATCGTTCCCGCCCATACCCAAGAAGTTCGACTCTGGCAACACGCCGGCATACAGATGCGACGGCTTGGGATTTCCCAAGAATCCTTCAGGATCGACCGTAGCCTCCTCGGAGGCGGCCGTACAGGTGATCAGCGATCCGGCTCTCGCTCGGGCCGGATCTCGTCGCCCCTAACGCTCGACCAGTTGTGCGTAGCAGCTCGGCGTCCCGAGCCGAGCGAACCCTTCGTGCCGTGGCCCTGCGTCTCGATCGTGACCACAGTGGTCTCCTTCGGACTCGTTCGCCGCGGCGGCCAGAGGCGCATGGGATCGGCGATGGTTGCGTTAACATGCCACATCCTGCACCAGCTACTGCGGCAAGGTCTGTGAAGACTTGGCTCCCCGCCGCATCGGGTCGGTCTGACCCCGGCCAAGGTATGACCACGGTGTCCTTCGTTCGATTTGTCGGCCGGCTCCGGTGCAGCGTCACGGCGCGCACCGGCCAGACGGATCTGACCTGATAGGGGCTTGGACAAGAGCCCCGTCACAGACCTGTCGCTCCGCCCAGCCGGTTCGCCCTGTCCGTCAGATCAGCCCTAACGGAGGAGCGAATCCCAGCATGACAACCGAAGCAGTCACTGTCGTCGGCGGTGTCGACACCCACAAGCACACCCCACTACGCAGCCGCACTCGACCAGCATGGCCGGCCGCTCGGTCACCAGGAGTTCCCCGCCACCGACCGCGGCTACCAGACGCTGCTGGCCTGGATGCGCGGACACGGCCAGATCCGTGCGATCGGTGTTGAAAGCACCGGATCCTTCGGTGCCACCCTGATCAGGGCACTGACCAAGGCCGGCGAACGGGTCGTGGAGGTGAACCGGCCCAACCGGCTGGCCCGACGCATGGACGGCAAGTCCGACCGCCTCGATGCCGAGCAGATCGCTCGCGCGGTCCTCGGTCAGACCTCGACCGCGATCCCCAAGGCCAAGTCCGGCTGTCGGGATACGACCTCATGTGTCGGTCGGGGTACGACCTCACGTGTCGGTCTCGGCAGGGTGATCATGTCATGGGTTCACCTCCGGCGACGAGGGTGAGGCGGTCTTTGAGGCGGTAGCTGGGGCCGTTGATGTTGATCACGTCGCAGTGGTGCAAGAGGCGGTCGAGGATGGCGGTGGCGAGGACGTCGTCGCCGAGCACGCCGCCCCATTCGGCGAAGGACTTGTTGCTGGTGATGATCATGGTGCCGCGTTCATACCTTCGGGAGACGAGTTGGAAGACCATGTTGGCTTCGGCCCGGTCTAAGGGCAGGTAGCCGACTTCGTCCACGACCAGGACGGCGGGCCGCAGGTAGGTCTGGAGTTGCCGGTTGAATCGGCCGGTGGCCTCGGCGGCGCGGAGCCGGCGGACCAGGTCGTCGAGGGTGGTGAAGTAGATCGACAGGCCGGCTTGGCAGGCGTCGACGGCCAACGCGACGGCGAGCATGGTTTTGCCGACCCCGGGCGGTCCGAGCAGGGCCACGTTGGACTTGGCTTTGGCGAACTCCAAGGTGGCGAGGTCACGGACCTTGCGGGCGTCCAGGCCGGGTTGGAACGCGAAGTCGAACTGGTCGAGGGTCTTGTGGTGTGGCAGCCCGGACAGCTTCAGCGCGTTGCGGAACCGGCGGCCCTCGCGCAGTCCGACTTCTTCTTCGAGGAGCAGGTCGACGAAGTCGAGATAGCCCATCTGGCCGGTTTCAGCCCGCTCGACGAGCTCGGTGAGCGTGTCGGTGAGGTGGGTGAGTCCGAGCCGGGTGGCGTGGTTGCGGATCCGGTCAGCGGTCAGGGTGCTCACGAGTTCTCCTTCGGGTTGGCCAGGTAGGCGTAGTCGGTGAGGGGTCTGGCCGCGACGGTCAGGTCGGCATGCCGTCGGACCAGCAACGCCGACAGCGGTTCCAGGGGAGCGGACCCGATAGACATGGCCGGAGGCGGCGTCTCGGTGGTGGTGGCCCGGGTATGTCCGTCGGGCAGCCCGTCCCAGTGCGCCTGGTCGATCATCCAGGTGCCGCGGCGGGTGGCGCGGGGATGGGTGGCGAGCCAGCCGCCGCCGTCGACGCCCAGGGCGTGGATGCTGACCCGGTCACCGTGTGGGTCGGGATGAATCTGCAGCTGGACTCGTTGCCCGGGCCGGACCAGCCGGGCGGGAACCGAGTAGCAGCTGGCCTCGAAGGAGATCAAGCAGTCCTTCCCGACCCGTCGCAGGTGTTTCTCGGCGACCAGATACGGCTGGTCCGGCAGGCCTCGGAGCGCGGCCCGATCAGCCTGAGCCCGGACGGCGATGACCTGGCCGTGGGTGCGATGCGCCTGGGATCGGCGGATCGGCAGCCAGGCGTCGAACGCCCCGTCGAGCTCGCGGATCGAGTCGAAGTTCCGGCCGGCGATCACATGGTTCCGGAGGATGTTGACCTGCCGTTCGACCCGACCTTTCCCGGTCGGCCGGTAGGCGGCGAGGACGTCGATGGTGAACCCGTAATGGTCGGCGAACGCGGCCGCTTCCGGATGCAGCGGCACCGCCAGCCCGGGGGCGACGTGGCGCCGGATGACGGTCTTGGTGCGGTCATAGACCAGCGTGCCCGGGACGCCACCGAAGTGCGCGAACGCTCGCCGGTGACAATCCCAGAACGTCGCCAGATCCATGCTGGTGGTGAAACAGCAGAACGGGTCGCGGGAATGCGACAACACCAGGTGGAACGAATACACCTGGAGGATGCCGACATGGGCCAACAGGTCGCCCTCGTCGCCCCAGTCAACCTGGGCTTGCGCACCAGGGACGACCTCGAAGCGGCGGTGCAAACCCCTCAGCGGGTTGTCGTCGGACTCCTCCAGCGCGGCGGCGATCCGGGGCCGAGCCTCGGCCAGGAACATCTTGACTCGCTGGTAGTTGCCGGTGAAGCCGTACTCGGCGACCAACCGCTCATGGATGACGGTCCCTTTCAGGGTCAAATCGGATCGCAGCCACGCCTCGATCCGCTCCACAAACGGCTCAATCAATCGAGGCTGGGTGCCCGCTCGAGACGCTGAAGTCGGCGGGACGGCGGGCGCGTCCTCGGCCAGATACTTACGAACCGTGCGCCAATCACAACCGCACTCGCGGCCGATCTCGACGAACGTGGCACCCGCGGCATGCAAGGCGCGGAAACGACGAATGTTCATCCAGGACTCCGTATCCAGGATCATGAGCAGGGCACCCTTCGGTTTGTCTGCTTGGCGGTGGACAGCCGAAGGGTGACCCCTCACTCGGGCGGAAGAGGGCTCAACGCGCCGATACCGACCTACACGTCAGGTCGTACGGAGAACGACATATGAGGTAGTACGCGGACAGGTGCGGAGATCATCCAGGAAC
>Ga0307289_10001353_pt1 | contig 10394 bp, 11 predicted proteins | sample ER_DNA_143_FD_194483 | JGI IMG/M metagenome (GOLD analysis project Ga0307289, IMG submission 194483) | Bulk soil microbial communities from the East River watershed near Crested Butte, Colorado, United States - ER_DNA_143 | ecosystem: Environmental > Terrestrial > Soil > Floodplain | place... | reverse complement strand
CTGCAGGTTGTCGTCGATGTCGTCGTAGACCTCGTCCTCCATCCAGGTGGCCGTGGCCTCGAGCAGCCACTGGTCCTCGAAGGCGTCGTAGGCGAACTGGACGGCATGGAAGAACTCGTGCGCCGCGGTTACCTGGAGGTTCTCGAGCGGCGAATGATTCTGGAAGATGGCCTCCGTGTAGTTGTTGTCGACGACGCAGTAGGCGGAGCCGTCGAAGAACTGGTAGTTGCTGCCTGGGTCGAAGTGCGGATCGTCCGACGTGCAGTAGCCGTAGAGTTGGTCGTCGCCCAGGTTCGCGAGATAGACATCGAACTTCGCGCCGGTCGCGTCGGCGCTGCTCGAGCCGTTGTTTTGGGACGTGATGTCCGACTTCGGCGCCCGGTAGCCCTTCGCGGTCACCTCGTCGCCCCAAACGACGTTGTTGAAGACGTCGAGTGCCGAGTCAACATAATCGGGTTTTCCGTTGTTCGGATTCGTATCCGTCGCCGCGACAGCGTCCGGGGTGCTGGTGACGTAGTGGATGCAGACGTGGGTGCCGCAGACGGGGGTCTGCTCAGCGGTCGAGTACCGGTCGGGATCGCCGGGCGCGCTGTCCGTCGGCCGCGAGAGGATCGCGAGCGCCTGCTCCCGGTCGGCTCCGGAGAGATAGCGGGCGCGGATCGCGAGATCGCGCAAGATCAGCGTCGCGGCACGCGGATCAGGCCGCTTGACGTCTCCGTAGCGGGCAGCGACGCGCGCCGGGTGGAAGAGCGATTGAGCCCTCTCGAGAGCGTACTGAGCCTCAGTGAGCTCGCCGGTGGCGAGGGCGCGCGTAAGGGCGTCGGGCGCTGTCTGAGTCAGCGCAGGCAGAGGCTTGGAGTCCCGCGCCGACGCCGACGAGGTGGCGATGACCAACGACCCTGCTACGAGCGCGGCCGTCGCAAGAACAACTCGTAGTGTTTTGCGGCGTTTCATGAATGACCCCCGGGCGGATAACGATTGTCCTAACCCTCTCACCCTGCTAGGAGAGACTCAATGGGTCAAATGGTCTATTTCGGCCCCGCAGGGTCCCACACCTAGCGCGAGCGCTCGATCGTCGCGGCGGTATAGGAGGCGGGGGCATCGAGTTGCACCTCAGGCTTCCGGACCCGAACGCGAACCCGGGAGACGTCGAAGCGCTCGACGAGCGCGTCCGCGACCGCGGCGGCGAGCGCCTCGATGAGGTTGAAGCGGTGCGCGTCCGAGATCTCACGGATGCACGCGACGACGCTCGTGTAGTCGATCGTGTCGTCGAGCCGGTCGCTACGGACACCCGCGTCGTGCGCGAGCAGCCAGACGTCGAAGAGGAAGCGCTGCCCCTCCTTCCTCTCGGCGGGCGTGGCCCCGTGGAAGCCGATGAGCTCGAGGCCGTCGATCTCGATCTCCATCTGACTCATGTGCGTCCCTCGCCGGCGGCGGCTTCCGGGCGGCGTCTCATCGGCTTACCTCTTCGAGAGCGCTTGCGGTGGTCAGGGCCTCGACGTGCTCGCGCACATCATGGACGCGGAAGATCGATGCGCCGCGTTCGTACGCCATCACGGCGACGGCGACACCGGCGGAGACGGTCCCGGTCAACGCGGCCTCGTCGCCGAGGAGGCGGCCCAGGAAACGCTTGCGCGACGCGCCGACGAGCACCGGACGGCCGAGGGCGACGATCTCGTCCAGCCGGGCGAGGAGCTCGAGGTTGTGCTCGACCTTCTTGCCGAAGCCGATGCCCGGGTCGAGGCAGATGCGCTCTTCCGGGATCCCGGCCTCGGTCGCGAACCCGAGCCGCTCCTCGAGGAAGGACTTCACCTCGGAGACGACGTCCTCGTAGCGCGGCTCGTCCTGCATCGTCCGCGGCTCGCCGAGCATGTGCATGAGGCAGAGGCACGCCTCCGAGTCGGCGACGACGCCTGCGAGCTCGGGGTCGCCTCGAAGGGCCGTGACGTCGTTGACGAGGTCCGCGCCGGCGGCGAGTGCCCGGCGGGCGACCTCGGCCTTCGAGGTGTCGATCGAGATCGCGACGTCGAACAGGGCATCCAGCACGGGCTCGACGCGGCGCAGCTCCTCGTCCAGAGAGACGCCCTCCGAGCCCGGGCGCGTGGACTCCCCGCCGATGTCGATGATCGCGGCGCCCTCGTCGATCATGCCGCGCGCCTCGGCGATCGCCGCGTTGGGGTACAGGAAGACACCGCCGTCCGAAAAGGAGTCGGGCGTCACGTTGACGACGCCCATCACGCTCGGACGCGGGAGCAGCTCGTCGATCGCCGTCATGCGGCGATCTTAGAGCGCGGCGGCCGAACCGGCCGCCCAGGGCGTTAGTTCGTTTCGGGCTCGGGGGGAGGCTGCATGGTCGCACCCGGGAGCGGGAAGGGGCGCGGCTTGGGCTCGGTGCGCGGCTTCGGCGAGTCGGGCGCCACCTCAGGTGCAGGCACCTCGTCCGGAAAGACGGTTTCGGGGTTCTCGCCGGCGAGAAGCCGCTCGAACTGATCCTTGTCGATCGTCTCTCGCTCGATCAGGAGCTTGGAGATCTGGTGCAGGTCCTCCATGTGCTCGCGGAGGACGCCGAGCGCCCGCTCGTGTGCCTCCTCGATCACCCGGCGGATCTCGTCGTCGATCTCCCTCGCGATCTCCTCCGAGTAGTCGGGCTCGGCGCCCATGTCACGACCCAGGAACGGCATGTCGTGATTGCGGCCGAGCACGCGCGGGCCGAGCTTCTCGCTCATCCCGTAGCGCATGATCATGTGCTTCGACGTCTGCGTGACCTTCTCGAGGTCGTTTGCGGCGCCGGTCGTGACCTCGTTGAAGACGAGCTCCTCTGCGGCACGGCCGCCAAGCGTCATGGCCATCTGGTCCATGAGCGAGGACTTGGTCATCAGGAACCTGTCCTCGGCCGGCAGCGAAATCGTGTAGCCGAGGGCCGCTCCCCGGCTGATGATCGAGATCTTGTGCACGGGGTCGCAGTTCGGCAGGTAGTGGCCGACAAGGGCGTGCCCCATCTCGTGGTAGGCGGTGACGTTGCGCTCGTGCTCTGAGAGGAGGCGCGTCTTCTTCTCCGGGCCGGCGATCACGCGCATGATCCCTTCCTCGAGCTCGTGCTCGCCGATCGTCTTCCTGCCGCGGCGGGCGGCGAGAAGAGCTGCCTCGTTGACGAGGTTCGCGAGGTCGGCGCCCGTGAAGCCCGGCGTCCCGGCGGCGAGCGTGTCGAGGTCGATCGTCGAGTCGATCGGCTTGCCCTTCGTATGCACCTCGAGGATCTTGCGGCGGCCGTTCCTGTCGGGGCGGTCGACGACGATCTGGCGATCGAAGCGGCCCGGGCGGAGAAGCGCCGGATCGAGGATGTCGGGGCGGTTCGTGGCGGCGATGAGGATGATGTTGTCCTTCATCTCGAAGCCGTCCATCTCGACGAGGAGCTGGTTCAGCGTCTGCTCGCGCTCGTCGTGGCCGCCGCCGAGGCCCGCGCCGCGGTGACGGCCGACGGCGTCGATCTCGTCCATGAAGATGATGCAGGGGCTCGCCTGCTTGGCCTGCTCGAAGAGGTCGCGCACGCGCGAGGCGCCGACGCCGACGAACATCTCCACGAAGTCCGAGCCGGAGATGGAGAAGAACGGCACGCCGGCCTCACCGGCGACCGAGCGGGCGAGGAGGGTCTTACCGGTGCCCGGCGGCCCGTAGAGCAGCACGCCCTTGGGGATGCGCGCGCCCAGCGCCTGGAACTTCTTCGGGTTCTCCAGGAACTCCTTGATCTCCTGGAGCTCCTCGACGGCCTCGTCCACGCCGGCCACGTCCTTGAACGAGATCTTCGGCGAGTCGGGCGCCATGCGCTTGGCGCGGCTCTTCCCGAAGCTCATCACCTTCGAGCCACCACCCTGCACCTGGTTCATGAGGAAGATCCAGAAGCCGAAGAAGAGGAGGAACGGGAGCAGGTACGTGAGGATCGACCACCAGGCCGAGTCGCCCGTGCCCTTGGAGTCGAACGGGATCGGAGTCGACGCGGTCTGGAGCTCCTCCTGGAAGGCGAACTGCGACTGGTCGGTCGGGTAGTTGACCGTCACCTTCTTGCCGCTGACGAGATCCGCCTGGATCTCGCGGCTCTTCGGGACGAAGAGCACGCTCTCGATCGCGCCCGGGTTGTCGTTCACCAGGCCGATCAGCTGGCTGTACGTCATCTTCTGGGTGTCGCTCGAGCCCCCAGGCAGAAGTGTCCGCGAGGCCAGGAAGACCAGGAGGACGATGACGATGAGCGGGAAGAGTGCGCTGCGGAAGAAACGGTTCAAGAGGGTTCCTCTAGTGGGTTAACGGTAGCAGCCTGACTATTCGTTACAGGGATCTGTTCCGGTTTCGTCAGACCGTGTCCTCGGCCTGTGCGGCGAGCTCGTCCCGGAGCACGCCGACGTAGGGCAAGTTGCGGTAGCGCTCGGCGAAATCGAGGCCGTAGCCGATCACGAAGCGGTTGGGGATCTCGAAGCCGACATAACGGCAGACGACGTCGTTCTCCCGGCGGTCGGGCTTGGTCAAGAGCGCACACACCTCGAGCGACGCGGGCTCACGGGCCTCCAGGTTTCGCAGCAGGTAGGAGAGAGTAAGGCCGGAATCGATGATGTCTTCGACGACGAGCACGTTCCTACCTTCGATCGAAACGTCGAGATCCTTGAGGATGCGCACGACGCCGGAGGAGTCGATCCCCGCGCCGTAGCTCGAGATGGCCATGAAATCGACCTCGCAGGGGATCTCGATCGAGCGCATCAGGTCGGCCATGAAGAAGATCGCGCCCTTGAGGACGCCGATGAGCAGGAGGTCCTGCCCGCGGTAGTCCTCGCTGACCGACGCCCCGAGGTCGGCCACGCGGCCGTTCAGGGTCTCCTCGTCGATGAGGATCTCGCTGACCGCGGCGGAAAGCTCGTTCACCTGGCTCACCCTCGCTCCTCCCCGACGGCATCCTCCCAGCCGGGCGCCGCGGCGATGCCGGGCACCACGACGACCTCGTCCCCGCGCACGACGAGCGGCCAGGCCTCGCGCTCGGAGCGCGGGACCTTCGCGTCGACGAAGAGGTCCTGCACCTTCTTCCCCCGCGAGGCGAGCCGGTCGCCCGCGCGCCAGGAGCGCACCCAGAGGCCGCCGCGCCTGGGGCGAAGGCGCCACGAGCCCCAGGACACCGGGCCGTCCAGCCGGACGGGCGCCCGTTCGAGCCAGACGTTCGCGTATTCCCTTACCGCCACCCGGCCGTCACCTAGGTCTACTCGCTTGGCTCCTGCCTGCGAGCCGAGCAACTCTAACAGCGCTCTCTCGACAGGCCTAGGGAGGGACGGACGCGGCTCGAGGGCGCGCAGGACGTTCTCCTCCGCCGCGGGATGGAGCTTACGGAGAGCAGGGACGATCTCCCGGCGAATGAGGCCGCGCAGCGTGGCGTCGTTCGTGGAGTCGAGGCGGAAGTCGAGGCCCTCCGCGCGGCAGTACGCCTCGGTCTCGTCGCGCCAGACCGTCAGGAGCGGCCTGACGACGCCGTCGTCGCGCCGCGGGCGGATCCCGGTCGTCGTCCCACTCGCCGCGAGCCGATAGAGGACCGTCTCGACCTGGTCCGATGCCGTATGCCCGGTCGCCCGCAGACGACCTTGTAACAGTCTGTTACTTGCGTCGTAGCGGAGGCCGCGGAGCTCGTCCTCGCTTCCGCCTTGCGCCGGCGGCGCCTCGACGACATGGGCCCCGAGCCGCTCGCGGCAGAACAGCGCGTCCTCTTCGGACTCGGCGCCGCGGAGCCTATGGTTGACGTGGAGCGCGCCGGCGCGGTAGCCGAGGGCCCCAAGCGCATGCCAGAGGCATGTCGAGTCCGGACCACCGGAGACGAGGCAGACAACGTCCCCGCTCGGAGGAATGAGGTCGTGCCGGCGGATGTGCTCTTCGATCCGCGCGCGCAGCGCAGCGGGGTCCACGAACCAATCTTACGGCCTGGTTGGCCGGCTCAAAGCAGAGGCGCGACATCGCATCCCTGCTTGTAGAGGGCCGGCTGGGCCTGCACGAGCACGTCATGGGCGAAGTTGGCGAGCCCGTACGCGCGGTACATGCGCTCGCCTGCGTCTCCGCCCTTCGCCTGGATCGTGACCGCCGTCCCGTATTCCTGGAACATCGCGTCGAGGTAGCGCTGCGCGGCCCGAAGCGACGGATCGTCCGGATCGGTGTGCTGCATGCGGACGGCGGCGTCGTTGGCCTGCTGCGCGACGTCCTTCGCCTCCACTTCCCCGCTCTGGTAGTCGACGGCCAGCGCGCCGAGGCCCGTCACGTCCACCGAGGCCGTCTGGATGAAGCGCTGGTCCGTGGCGGTGCAGCTGTGTCCCTGAGCACTCCGCCCGCCCGAGCAGGCGCTCGTGGCCGTGACGAGGACAAGCGCCGCCGCAATGACGCTGAATCGCCGCAAGATGGCGACTTCATCGGCGCCTGGAGGCGTCGGCTCATCACTCGTTCAAGGGTGGCCACGTGCGGATCGGAACTAGGCGAAGATCAGCGAGCGGTAGGCGCCGACCCTCCGCATCCCGATCGAGTCGTAGAGCGCGATCGCCGGCTCGTTCTCGGGCCGGACGAAGAGGCAGACCGACGATGTGCGCTCGAGCAGGAGCCCGCAGAGGTCGGAAAGCCCACGCTTTCCGTACCCGTTGCCCCGCACCTGCGGGTCGACCCAGACCTGCTGGAGCTGAACCGCGCGGTCCGTCCACGCGGAGGCCTCCGCCTTGAAATAGACCGTGCCGTCCTCCACCCAGAGCCAGCTTCTCCGCTCCTCGATCTGCACCCTGGTGCGCCACTCGAAGAGGGCCGGGTCGCGGGCGTACGCGTCGATGCCGACCTCCTCGAAGAACGCAGCGGCGGAGGTGCGGACGAGGAGGTCGAGATCGTCGAGAGTCGCCTCCCGGAGGCCCGATTCGCCCGCTGTCGGCCTCTCGTCGAGGACGTAGACCGGCTGCCCGGGGCGATCCTCGCGCACCTCGGGAAGGTCGGCGCGGGCCGCTTCCCAGAGGTCGGTCACGGCGCCCTCATCCCCGATCAGCATGCGCGGGTGTGCGCGCGCGGCGAGCTTCGCGAACGCACCAGCTCCCACGCCCGAGGGGACGAGATTCGCGCCGAGATGGCAGACCGCGACGAGCTCTCCTCCGTCGCGCAGGGCGGCGAAGCGGCCCAGCCCCCGGCGCGCGACGTCTTCAAGGAAGACGCGCTCGATCGGCTCGCGCGCGCAGAAGTCGAGGATTTCCTCGAGCGACGGCCGCTTGACCAATCGCCGCATTGCCAGGGACGATAACCGGCATGCCAATCCATGTACGAGCCGAGAAGGGCGACTACGCAGAGGCCTGCCTCGTCCCGGGCGACCCTCTGCGCGCGAAGTACATCGCCGAGACCTTCCTCGAAGGGGTCGAGCAGAAGAACTGGGAGCGCGGGATGCTCGGCTACACGGGCACGTTCAACGGCAAGCCGGTCTCGGTGCAGGCGACCGGGATGGGATGCCCCTCGGCCGCGATCGTCATCGAGGAGCTCGTCATGCTCGGCGTGCAGCGCATCCTCCGCATCGGAACGTGCGGCGGCTTGCAGCCCGATCTCAAGCTCGGGGACCTCATCGTCGCCATCTCGGCGGTCCCGCAGGACTCGACGGCGCTCCACTACCTCGCCGGCGAGCCGCACGTCCCGACGGCAGACTGGGACCTCGTACACGGGGCCGTGCACGCGGCGAAGGAGCTGGGGAAGCCCGTCCGCGTCGGCCCGATCGTCTCGAGCGACATCTTCTACGACCCCGACAAGGAACGCGCGCAGCGCTGGTCGGACCGCGGCATCCTGGCAGTCGAGATGGAAGCCGCCGTGCTCTTCACCCTCGGCGCGCTGCGCAAGTTCAAGGCCGGCTGCCTCCTGACCGTGAGCGACGTCGTCGTCGAGGGCGAGTTCGTCCGCATCACGGACAAGGAGATGAAGGCGGCCGTCGACCAGATGACCGAGCTCGCGCTCGGCACGGTCACCGCTTGAGCCGCACTATCTTCCTGGTCAACCCGGCCTCGGCGAACGGCTCCACGAAAAGAGCCTGGCCCGAGATGGCGCATCGCGCCGCGAGCGCCGGGCTCGACGGCGAGACGCTCTTCAGCGAGGGCCCAGGCGGGATCGCCAAGGTCGCCGGGCGCGCGGCCGAGATGGGCGCGAAGCGCGTCGTCGTCGTAGGCGGAGACGGCACGGTGAACGAGGCGGCGAACGGGCTCCTGGCCGCCGGCGCGGGCCACGAGGTCGAGCTCGCGGTCATCCCCCGCGGGACCGGCACCGACTTCGTCCGCACCTTCGGGATCCCGAACAAGCTCGACGGGGCCATCGCCGTCGCGCGCGACGGGGAGATCAGGGAGATCGACGCAGGACGCGTCTCTTACCGCGCCTGGGACGGCTCCCCCGGGAGCGCTTACTTCGTCAACGTCGCGAGCGCGGGGATGAGCGGAGCGGTCGCGATGCGGGCGAACTCGACGTCGAAGGCCCTCGGCGGGAAGGCGTCTTTCCTGTGGGCGACCCTCGCCGTCTTCGCACGCTGGAAAAACGCCCAGGTCTCGGTCGACATCGACGGCGAGCACCGCGAGGGCAGCATGCTCGACGTGATCGTCGCCAACTGCGAATGGCTCGGGGGCGGGATGCACATGACCCCGAAGGCCAAGCCGGACGACGGCGTCTTCGACGTCCTCCTGATCGGGGACATCACGAAGCGCGACCTCGTCCAGACCCTGCCCAAGATCTACCGCGGCACGCATCTCCCGCACCCGAAGGCGGAGGAGCTACGCGGGCGCGAGGTTCGCGTCGAGGCGCCCACCCCGCTTCCGGTCGAACTCGACGGCGAGCAGCCGGGAACGACTCCGGCGACCTTCGAGGTCGTGCCGGGCGCGCTCCGGCTCGTGGTTCCGGCTTCCTAGGAAGCGCTCGAGCCGCGGCCCGAGCCGCCGCCGATCGCGCGGCCGGGAGGCGGGGACGGAGCCTTCTCGGCGTCCTTCTTCACCGTCGTGCGCTTCTTCGCGGTCGGAGCCTTCTTCGTCTCCGACTTCTTGGCGGTCGTCTTCTTGGCCGCAGGCTTGCTCTTGGTCGTCTCGAGCTTCGCCAGCCTGCGCTCGAGCCGCTCGATCTGCTTGCGGAGCTCCTTGAGCTCTTCGGCGGCGGCCACGCCGACCTGGGCGAGGGCTCCCCGGGCGCTCTGGTCGATCCGGCCCTTGGCCTCCATCGCCCGGCCAACCGCGTCCGTCACGCGTGGGTTCTTGCCCAGCTCCTCGACGAGGCGCGTGACGGCTTCCTCGCCCCGGCCTGCGAGGCGGTTCACCATCCCGCTGTCGTCTGGTTTCTTGCTCGCCATCGAATCCCTCCGTTCGGTTTCGGAAGGACCTTACCCGCACCCGCCCGTTCGCTATGCGTGCGCGAGACGCTTCCGCACCTCGCGGCCGACCAGAAATCCGAGGCCGAGGAGCACGAGCACGGGCGCGATGACGGCGAGCCCGATGAAGAGCCAGCCGACGACGGTGAGGAAGGCCGCGCCGGCCGTCGCCCAGGCCTCGACGACGCTGAAGCCGTCGCCCTTGGGCGGGACGACGCCGGTCTCGTGCATGGACAGCGAGATCGTCGCGAAGGCGACCTGGTCGTCCAGGTACTGGAGGCGGCCGCGGGCCTGCTCGAGGTCGAGCTGCACCTGCGAGAGCTCCGACTGGACGGCGAGCGCCGCGGGCACGTCGTTTGCGCGCTGAAGAAGCTCGAGGAGCTGCGCCTCGACGGCTCTGAGCTGCCGCGTGCGCGCCTGCAGGTCGACGAACTCCTGTGAGACGTCGTTGCCGCGTTCGTCGAGCGCCTCCACCTTTCCGAGGCCGCGAAGGTCGGCGATCGCCTCGTCGTAGCTGCTCGCCGGAATCCGCAAGACAAACGTGCCCTCGACGAGACGCTTCTCGCTTCCCTGGGAGGCCGACGAGCTGACGACGAAGCCGCCGAAGGAAGCGGTGATCCTGTGCGCTTCGTCGACCTCGTCCTCGAAGCGGCCGTGCTGGATGGAGATGCGAAGCGACGCGTTCCGGATGATCCGGGGGCCAACCTGTGGAACGGCTGAGGAGACCGCGGTGCCGCCACCTTCCGAACCGCCGCCTGCGGAGCGCGACTCGCCCGCACCGGACTTCGCCGGAGAGGAGGAGTCCAGATCGGCACCGCCCCCGCCGGTAACGCCGGCAGCTTGGCCGCTGCTTTCGTTTCCGCCCGAGCTGCAAGCGGAGACCACGAGTACGAGCACGAATGGGACGAGCAGGCCGAGCTTCTTCATCTCTTCCTCCTTTAGCGCCCGCCTCAGAGTGAAGACCTGAGCCGCCGGAGCCCACTGCACAACGCGAGGCGGCGTCCTCGGTCGCGCCCGTATCTACTCGATA
>Ga0307289_10001352_pt1 | contig 10396 bp, 8 predicted proteins | sample ER_DNA_143_FD_194483 | JGI IMG/M metagenome (GOLD analysis project Ga0307289, IMG submission 194483) | Bulk soil microbial communities from the East River watershed near Crested Butte, Colorado, United States - ER_DNA_143 | ecosystem: Environmental > Terrestrial > Soil > Floodplain | place: USA... | reverse complement strand
CTCGCGGAGAAGCCGCTCCTGCGGACGGCTCCCGCCCCGCTCCTCGAGCTGGCCGGCGCGGTTCAGGACGCGCGGTTGAAGGTCGTGCTCACCGGCGAGGGCGCCGACGAGCTCCTCGGCGGCTACGACATCTTTCGCGAGGACAAGGTTCGCCGATTCTGGGCCCGCAGCCCGGAGTCGAAGCTCCGCCCGCTCCTGTTCGGGCGGCTGAACCGCTGGCTCTCGACGGATCCAGCCCGCGCGGGGGCGTTCCTGGGGCAGTTCTACGGACGCGACCTCACCAACACGGATGATCCTCTGTACAGCCACAGGATCCGCTTCGCGAACACCGCGCGCTGCCTGCGTCTGCTCAGGCCCGACTTCGTCGCACGGTCGGCGGGCGACACCGACCCGGCCGAGCGCCTGATCCGCTCGCTTCCTCCTGCCTTCGGCGGCTTCTCCGCGCTCTCGCGGGCGCAGTACCTCGAGGTGGCGACGTTCTTCGAGGGCTACCTGCTCCACGCGCAGGGCGACCGGATGCTGATGGGCCATTCGATCGAGGGTCGCTTCCCGTTCGTGGACGTCCGCCTGGCCGAGCTCGCCGCGCGCCTACCCGACCGGCTTCGCCTTCGCGGCCTGCGCGAGAAGTACGCGCTGCGCAAAGTCGCGGCCAGGCTGCTGCCGCAGCAGATCCACGAGCGGCCGAAGATCCCGTATCGCGCGCCGATCGGCGGCGTCTTCTTCGGTCCCGGAAAGCCTGAGTACGTCGGCGAGCTGCTCCGGCCCGAGGCGCTCGAGGCGGCCGGAGTGCTCGACGCGGCCGCCGTCGGCAGGCTCGTCGCGAAGTTCGAGGGCGGCACGGCCCGCGGAGTCAGCGAGACCGACGAGATGGCGCTCGTGGGCGCGCTCTCGATCATGCTCCTCCACGAGCAGCTGGTCGCGAACCCCGTCCTGGCCGAGCCTTTGAAGGCGACGAAGACCGTGATCGGAGACGCCGTCCAGGCGGAGCCGGTCGCGGAGGCCGTCTGATGTGGCAGCCGCCTCAGCGGCTCGTGCACGAGAGCCTCCTCGCCTCCGCGGCGGAGGTTCCCGACAAGCCGGCCGTCGTCGACGAGTACGGCAGCAGGACCTGGGCCGAGCTCCTCGACGACGCCTCCCGATTCGCGCGGCTTCTCCAGGACGCGGGCCTCGAGCGGGGCGACCGCGTCGCGCTGTATCTCGACAACACCGCGCTCTGCGCGAGCGCGATTTTCGGCACGCATCTGGCGGGCGGCGTCTTCACGTTCGTCAATCCGCAGACGAAGGCCGACAAGCTGGCCTTCATCCTCGACGACAGCGAGGCGTCGTTCGTCGTCGCCGAGGCTCATTCAGCGCCGATAGCCGAGGAAGCGGTGCAGCGCGCCCGTCACGTCAAGCAGACGTTCACGAGTGATGCCTACTACGGGGCAATCGCGTCCGCGCCGCCCGAGCCGCGGCCAGTAGGCACGATCCCGAACGACCTCGCGATCCTCGTCTACACGTCGGGGACGACCGGCGAGCCGAAGGGCGTGATGCACAGCCACGCAGGGCTCGTCTTCTCGGTCGAGAGCATCGCCGAGTACCTGGGGCTGACCCGGGACGACCGGATCCTGAGCGTCCTCCCGATGGCGTTCACGTACGGCCTCAGCCAGCTGCTGCTCGCCGCGCGGCTCGGCGCGACCCTCTCGCTCGAGCGCTCGTTCACGTTCCCGGCGAAGACGCTCGCGCGGCTTCGCGAGGAGGAAGCGACCGTCTTTCCGGCCGTCCCGACCGTCTACGCCACGATCCTCGCCATGTCCGAGGAGACGACGTACCCGTCGGTGCATTGTCTGACGAACGCTGCCGCCGGCCTTCCGCCGGCGCTGCACGACGGCCTGCGCCGGGTGTTTCCGAACGCGGAGCTCTACCGTATGTACGGCCAGACCGAGTGCATCCGGGTCTGCTACCTCGACCCCAGCCTGATCGAAGAGAAGCCCACCTCGGTCGGCAAGGCGATTCCCGGGACTGAGGCCTTTGTGGTCGCAGACGACGGACGGGTCGTGGAGCCTGGCGAGGTCGGAGTCCTGCAGGTCCGCGGCCCGCACCTGATGATGGGCTACTGGCGCTCTCCGGACCTGACGCTCGACAAGCTCCGCGAGGGCCCGTATCCCGGCGAGCGCACGATGTCCACGCACGACCATTTCACCGTGGACGCCGACGGCGACCTCTACTTCGTCGACCGCAGCGACGACATCATCAAGACGCGCGGCGAGAAGGTCAGCTCGGTCGAGGTCGAGAACGTCCTCCACGACCTCGACGGGGTGCGTCAGGCGGCGGTGGTCGGCGTTCCGGACGAGCTGCTCGGCCAGGCAGTGCGCGCGTTCGTCGTCCTCCAGGAGGGGGCGACGCTCACCGAGCAGGACCTAATCAGGGCCTGCAGGGCTCGGCTCGAGAACTTCATGGTGCCGCGAGACGTGGTCTTCACAGAGGAGCTGCCCCACACAGACTCCGGAAAGATCCGGAAGAAAAGCCTTCTGGAACTGGACGTAGACGAAAAGTCCGGGCAACCTGTTCACAAGGTGGGTCCCGTATGAGCAACACTGTGAGTAAGCGGCGAATCACCGTCGGCCTTCGCGTTTGGCCGGCTTTCTCGGAAGGAGCAAGCTCAACATGAACCCGCGCTACCGCGCGACCGCTCGTCGGCACCGCGTGCTGTTCGTGCTGATCATCCTGCTCTGCGCGCTGTTCGGGCTGTCCACGGCCCTCGGGTCGCCGAAGCTGTATCGATCGAACGCAGCACTGGTTTTCAAGTCGCTCGACACCGGCGCGAGCCAGTTCGGAGCCACGCCGCCGGCCGCGCAGAACCAGGCGATGCTGAACGAGCTGCTCCTGACGCGCAACTTCCCGGAGGCGGTCGCGCGCAAAAGCCCGCTCGGCGCGTATTTGAAGACACACACCTCGATGGGCAGTGGCCCGATCACGCTCCTCAAGCGCGTGCTCAAAGGCGACTCGACGTACGACGAGCGCGTCGCGACGGCGCTCGGTCCCAAGCGAATGACGTCGATGCCGGCGGGCTCCGACCTGCTCAGCCTCAGCTTCGAGGCCCCCACGCCGGCTCTGGCCCAGGCGACGCTGAGCGTGGTGATCAGTCAGTTCCTGCAGGAGCGCAAGCGTCTCCAGGGCAGTGCCCTCTCGGCTGCGACCGACCAGTTCGCGAAGGCGCGAAGCCAGCTGGTGAAGGCCCAGTCCGACGTCAACGGCTACGCCCGGTCCCATCCCGCCTCCACGACGAACAGCGACCCCGAGCTGAGGGCGCTCGCCAACGCCCAGCTTCAGGCCACGAGGCAGCTGCGGGCCGCGGGGAGCGCCATGAACACCGCACTCGCCGCGGTCAGCGGAGGCACCGGGCTGCCGACGACCGCAGGCGTCTTCGACCCGCCGAACCTGCCGATCGCGGCGACCACCGGAAAGAAGCGAATCGGCGAGCTCGCGCTCGTCGGCGCCTTCGTGGGGGCGCTGATCAGCTTCGGGCTGATCGTGCTGATGAGCAGGAACCGCGACGAGCCGCTTCCGGCCACCGGCCCCATCGAGCTCCACGAGCGTTCGCCGAACGGCACCGCGGGAGCTCCGGAGCACGAGCCTCCGCACGAGGTGCGCGCCGGAGAGGCGGGAAGCGGCGAGCGAATACGGCGTGAGTAGTGACCCGTTGGGGCCTTCTACTCCTGCTCATTTTCGTCGCGCTCGGGCTTAGCCCGATCGAGACGCGCCGCGCCCTGAAGTACTGCGTCTGGGCGGTGGCACTCGTGATCGTGTTCGTCAGCGCCAGGAATCACGCGCTGTGACGACGGCCGTCGAGCCCCGCTCCTCGCAGCCGCGCCCGCCCGCGGGCGATGTCCAGTCGCTCGTCGTACTCGGCGGGCTCGTGCTCGTCCTGCTGGTCGCGCAGCTGGTCACGGGCGGCAAGTCGCCGTTCATCTGGGCGCTCGCGCTGATCCTGCTGCCGTTTCTGTTCGCGCAGCGGCCGGCGCTCGGGCCGGTCGTCCTCCTCGTCGCGGCGCTCGCGATCGAGCAGTTCGGCTACTCCGTCGGGCCGCAGTCGGGGGCGGTGACGTCGAAGATCCCGCTCTTCCACGGCATCGGCAGCTTCCACATCAACGCCGCGGATCTGCTCCTGCTCGTGCTCCTGACGATCGCGATCGCGAAACGCAGCACCGGTGAGGCCCGCCCGTGGCCGAGGACGCCGCTCGCGAAGAGCATGTACGTGGTCTTCGGCTTCGTGATGCTCGGCGTCCTGATCGGAAAGATGCACGGAGGGCAGCTGCGGTACGCGTTCACCGAGACGCGGCCGTTCGCGTACCTGCTCGCGACCTTCATGCTGTCCTACGCCCTGCTGACCACGCGCTGGGCACTGCGCGCGGTCTTCTGGGCGCTCGTCGCCACAGAGGCGTTCAAGTCGGTGCAGGGCATCCTCCTCTTCAGCGAGGTCCGGAACTACGCCATACGTCCGGACGCCGTCCTCGGGCACGAGGAAGGCGTCTTCTTCGGGCTGTTCATGCTGCTGACGATGGCGCTCTGGATCTTCGACGTCCCGATGGGCCGGCTGCGCAAGACCGCCACGTGGCTGACGCCACTCGTCATCGCCGCGGATCTCGCGAACACCCGCAGGGCCGCGTGGCTCGTGCTTGCCGGCGGCCTGATCACGCTCCTGGCGGTGGCCTACCGGGTGCTGCCTCATCGCCGCGCGCTGGTCGGGAAGATCGCGGGCGCGATCGCGATCGGGCTGATGGTCTACCTGCCGGCCTACTGGAACAAGAGCGGCGGCCTCGCGCAGCCGGCCCGCGCGATCCACTCGGTGATCAAGCCCTCACAGCGCGACGCCTCCTCCGACCTCTACCGGATCCAGGAGGACGCCAACCTCCAGATCAACATCCGCGAGGGTAAGCCGCTCGGCCGCGGGTTCGGCGTGCCGATCGACTACGTGCTCCCGATCCAGGACATCAGCTCCATCGACCCGCTGATCAAGTACATCCCGCACAACGGGATCCTCTACGTCCTCATGCGGATGGGCGTCCTCGGCGGCATCGCGTTCTGGAGCATGATCGGCATCGCGATCATCGGGGCCTGTCGCCTCGCGCGCTCCCACGACCGGGAGCTCGCGATGATCGGCGGGCTGACGGCCGCGCTGATCGTCGCCTACGTGTTCGAGGGCGCGACCGACCAGGGGTTCTTCTACTACCGCGTTGCGTTTGTCATGGGAACGTTCCTCGGCCTGTGCGAGGCCGCCCGGCAGCTGGATTCTTCGCGGTCTACCCGATCGGGCAGTGCCGTTGCCGAAAAGGCGCGCTAAGGTCGAAGCGTGGAGGGTGGTCGACCGTTGAGCGTCGCCGTGGACGGCGTCGGGACCGAGCGCGCTGCCGCGCCGGCGAAGTTCGAGCCCGCTGAGAAGACCGGGCGGCTCAAGCTGTTCCTGGTCCGCGCGCTGAACTACGTGACGAACCATGTCGTCTGCCACATTCCGAGCTTCCATCTCCGGCACGCGTGGTACCGGCGCGTGCTCGGGATCAGCCTGGGCCAGGGAGCCGTCGTTCACCTCGGCTGCTACGTCTGGTTCTACGGCCCGGGCCAGCTGCGGCGTGAGGGGCTCGTGATCGGAGCGCACACGCGGATCAACCGCGACTGCTGCCTCGACGCCCGCGGCTCGCTGCGCATCGGCGAGAACGTCAGCATCTCGCCCGAGGTCACGATCCTGACCGCATTCCATCCGATCGACGATCCCGAGTTCCGCGTTGCGACCCGGCCGATCGAGATCGAGGACTACGCCTTCGTCGGAACGAGGGCGACGATCCTGGCGGGAGTGCGGATCGGCCGAGGCGCCGTCGTCGGCGCGGGAGCGGTCGTCACCCGCGACGTCCCGCCGCTCGCGGTCGTCGCCGGCGTGCCTGCACGGCAGGTCGGCGCGCGCCCGGAAGAAGCGCTCCGCTACGTCCTCGACCAGCCGCCTGCTCTCTTTGAGTAGCGACGCCGTGGGCGTTCCCAGCGGCTCCCAGGCCGCCGAGGCCAGGGGCGTCGGGCGCAACGTCACCGTGATGGCGACGGGCCAGCTGATCACGTGGACGATGACGCTGCTCTGGACGCTCGTCGTTCCGCGCACGCTCGGCCCCGAGGGGTTGGGCACGATCATGGCGGCGTGGTCGATCACCGGGATTCTGGGCATCGTCCTCGGGCTCGGCACACGGAACTACCTCGTCCGCGAGAGCGTCGTCGATCCGGAGGCCGCTCCGCGGCTCGTCGGAACCGCGCTCGTGCTTCGGCTCGTGCTCTCGCCGATCATCCTCGCCGCGGCCTTCGCCTACGGCCAGATCGTCGGCTGGGATCACGAGGCGACGACCGTCCTCTACCTCGCCGCCGCCGCAACGATCTTCGTCCAGATCGCCGAGCCGCTGCAGGCCGCCTTCCAGTCGCTCGAGCAGATGCAGTACCTCGCCTACTCGGAACTCATCAGCAAGTCGGGTCAGGGCCTCGTCGGCATCGTCGTCGTGCTCCTCGGCGCCGGGACGATCGGGGTCACCGCCTGCTGGGCGGTCATGACGGGCCTGGTGGTCATCCTCGACCTCTACTGGCTCCGCGGCCGGCTTCGCCTGGACCTGCACACGAGCTTCCGGCGGATGGCGCAGCTCGCGAGGGCGAGCCTGCCCTACTGGGCGTTCGGCCTCTTCTTCATGGTCTATCTCTGGATCGACTTCGTGATGCTGTCGCTGATGACGAGCTCCGAGGTCGTGGGCTGGTACAGCGTGCCGACGCGCCTCTTCCAGACGATGATGTTCCTCCCCGTCGTGATCGCCACGGCGTGGCTGCCGCGCTTCGTTCGCAGCTTCGAGGAGGGCCGCGGGCGGCTCGGCGAGGTCGCGCGCTCGCCGGTCGAGCTCGTCCTGCTGCTGAGCCTGCCGATCGCCTCGCTGACGATCGTGGCGGCCGATCCGCTGATCGGTCTGCTCTACGGCTCCGCCTACGCCAATTCCGTGCCGGTGATGGTGATCCTCGGCCTCTGCATCCCGGCGATGTACCTCAACATCATGCTCTCGCAGGTCCTGATCGCGATGAACCGGCAGGCGGTCTGGACGTGGGTAATGGCCGTGACGACGGTCGTGAACCCGCTCTTCAACCTCGGGCTGATTCCCTGGACCCAGCACCACTACGGCAACGGCGCGATCGGCGCCGGGATCAGCCTCTTCCTCACCGAGCTCGTCTGCGTCGGTGCGGGTTACGTCCTCATCGGCCGCCTCGTGTTCAACTTCGGAAGCCTGAAGCGGACGACTCTCGGGCTCGGCATCGCCGCCGCGATGTGGGCAGTCGGCTACGAGCTCGAGCAGGTCACCGGCTGGGTCCCGGCGCTGATCGCGGCGGCAGTCACCTTCCCGCTGCTCGCGGCGCTGGTGCGGCTCTTCACCCCCGAGGAGATCGCCCTGATCCGCGCGGGCCTGGTGAAGGCGCGAAACAAGATCCCGGGCCTGCGACGCGGGGTCGCCGGCCCTCCGCGCGAAGCGCCCCAATCTCCGTAGTTACTTCTTCGTCGCCAGGTAGTGGCGGCGGACCCAGCTCGCGTAGGCGTTCGCGGGCGCGCCGCTGCCGTAGCTCGACACCAGCGACGAGCAATTGCCCCACGTGTCCCACGTCCACGCCATGTAGCCGGTGGCGTGGGCGTCGACCCAGTTCATGAACCTCGCGATGTTCGCGGCGCGGCAGCTCGAGCCGTCGTAGGTCTCGCCGGTCTCGCCGAAGATCACGGGCACGCTGCGGGTCACGGGCAGGATCGTCCGGTTGAAGCAGGAGACCGACGAGCACGTGTTCTTGCCGTAGATGTGCGCCTCCGCGACCAGCTGGTGCTTTGGGTCGCGCGGACGGTGCGAGAGCCACTGGGAAAGGTCGTTCGCGTAGTTGATGCCCGGGATCGAGATCACGCCGCGGTAGCCGGCCTTCCGCATGACCGTCACGGCCTGCTGCATCCCGGCGACGCGATAGTGGCCGACGCTCGGCGAGAACGCGGCCTCGCAGCCGCCCTTGAGGAAGCAGTTCGCGTCCACGATGGTCTCGCCCCACGGCGCGAGGATCACGCGACGGTCGTTCCTGAACGTCCTGGCGAGGCTCGCCCAGAACGCGGGCGAGTGGTCGGCATCCGGGCCGGCGGGCTGGTACGAGGCCTTGGCGTGCCCGGGCGCGGCCCACATCAGCGAGAGCTCGGCGTACATGCCGTAGCGGTGGAGGAGCGCGACGTAGCGCACGATGGCGCGCCGGTAGTTCGCTCCGGAGTAGGCGCGCTTGACGCCGTTGATCCCGAGCCAGCAGCCCTCGTTGATCGGTATGCGGACGGCATTCACGTGCCAGCCCGCGATTGCTTTGACGGAGGCCGCGTCGCTCGGCCCGTCGAAGATGCCCCAGCCCTGGACGCACGCGTACTCGGTCCCGGAGCGGTTCACCCCGCGCAGGTGGACGACGTGGCCGCCCGCGTTGAGCAGCCGCTTGCCCGAGACGTGGATCGCCGGCAGGGAACGCGTGCCCGCGCCGGGTGCAGTTCCGGCGAACGAGCAAAGCGCAAGCACCCCTACGGCGACCGTGAGCATCCTCACCGCAGTCATCGCCGAGTGTCAGGATATCAGCGCTTCGTGCGCACCCATGAATCCGGCCTGAATGTCCGGAAGCGGTGCAACGAGGCGGCTTTGCGGAGCACGAACAGCGGCGCGCTCAGCAACGACCGGTAGGCGGAGGCCGGCGCGTGGGCGGCGCGGAAGCCGACGAGCACGTAGACCGGGATCGCGACCAGGGTGAGCGCCCACGGCGCGACCGACCACGTAGGCAAGACGTCCAGCGCCGCGAGAAGCGCGGAGACGAGCGTGCCAACGGCGGCGATCGCGGCCAGGATCCCGAGCGGCGGGACGGCGAGGTCGACGGCCGCCTCGAGCAGCGCCGGGTCGCGTTTTCGGACAGCCGCGGAAAGCAATCTCGGGAGCTGCGTCCGCGCGACGTGCAGCTTCCCGCCTTCCCAACGGAGCTGCTGGTCGACGGCAGCCTCGCGGCTCGGGGCGGCCGGGCTCTCCACGATCGCGCCGCCGGCGAACCGCGCCCGCATTCCGGACAGGAGCAGTCCGATCGAGTACTCGAGGTCCTCGGTCGCGCTGAACGCGTCCCACGGCCGTCGCCGGAGCACGTCGGCCGAGACGAGCATCCCGTTCCCCTGCAGGTTGCAGCCGAGGCCGAGCACCGCGCGGCCAGCCGGCCGGACCCAGTTGACGAGCCGGAACGCGCCCGCGCGCAGGACGGTTGGGCCGGAGCCGTCGTCGACCAGTCGTGACTCGGCCTGCGCCGCGCCCGCGCCTTCCTCCAGCGGCCGGACGAGGGCGGCGAGGAAGTCCCGGCCGGCCGTGGAGTCGGCGTCGACGACGGCGAACGCGTCGAAGCCTGGCGTTCGATCGAGCAGCTGATCCAGCGCCCAGCGCAGGGCACGGCCCTTGCCGCGGACGTCCGGCTCGTCGCGCACGAGGACCTCGGCGCCCGCTTCCCCCGCGACGGCCGCGGTCCGGTCCGAGCAGTTGTCGGCGATCACGATCACGTCGAAGAGGTCACGGGGGTAGTCCTGGTCGAGCAGCGACCGGACGCAGCGCGCGATCGAGGCCTCCTCGTCGTGGGCCGGCACGAGCACCCCTACGCGGTTTCTTGGCTCGCCTGCGCCCCGCGGAGGCCGGTACCAGAAGGCCGCGACCGCGAGGACGAGCTGGTAGACGCCGAGACCGGCCACGAGGCCGCCCAGGGCCGCGACCACTGCGCCTGCCGCGACCACGCTTACCTCCTGACCGCGCGCTCGAGCTTCCGCAGCGGCCCGCGGGCGGCCCGGCGGGCACGCTCCAGTCCGTGTGCCGCCGCCGCCGGCGGCCCGTGCGTGAAGCGCAGGGCAGAGACGCGCAGCGCGGCGGGCCGGAAGCGCCCGGCGACGAGCGCCTCGTAGACCGCGGCGGGCGAGAGCGCGCCGTCGAGCTCCAGCTCCATCGCGAGCGGGAAGAACTGCCGCCGCGTGTGGAAGTCGAGCGAGGCGAACGGCGCGAGGCCGTGCTCCTGCGAGAGCCGCAGGCCCTCACGGCTCGGCGCGACGCCGTCGTAGTGGCGGTTCCAGATCTCGACCGCGGACAGCAGCCGCGCCCACTCCGGCCGGAAGCGCGTGGAGGCGTCCCGCCGCCGCGGGTGGGCCAGCACCGCGGCGCAACCGGCGGTGCGCGCGTCTTCGAGCGTCTCCAGCGTTTCGCGCCCGTGGCCGAGGTACGGCGCCTTGTCGCCCCAGACCGCGACGTGCACGACGTTGTCAGCGTCCTCGTACTCCATGCCTGGGACGAGCAGGACGCGGCCGTTGCTCGCAGCGGCGCAGGCCTCGCGG
>Ga0307289_10001349_pt1 | contig 10416 bp, 12 predicted proteins | sample ER_DNA_143_FD_194483 | JGI IMG/M metagenome (GOLD analysis project Ga0307289, IMG submission 194483) | Bulk soil microbial communities from the East River watershed near Crested Butte, Colorado, United States - ER_DNA_143 | ecosystem: Environmental > Terrestrial > Soil > Floodplain | place... | reverse complement strand
TGGCCGCCGGCCTCTTCGGCGTGCCGCTTCGGATCGTGCGCGGCGCATCGAACCGGGCGGGCGACCGAAACCATGCGGAGTGGCGGATGGCCGAGGCCCTCGCAGCAGCCCGCGCCCGCGTCCTGGAGTCGGCATGAAGCTCCGGCTCGGCCTCTCGACGTGCCCCAACGACACCTTCGCATTCCACGCGATCCTCGAGCGCCGCATCGACCTGCGCGGACTTGAGTTCGAGGCCGAGCTGCTCGACGTCCAGGCGCTGAACGACGGGCTCTTCGCTGACCGGTACGACATCTCGAAGGCCAGCTTTCACGCGGCGCTCCTGCTCGCCGACCGCTACGGCGTCGTGCCCGCCGGATCGGCGCTCGGGTTCGGCGTCGGGCCGCTGATCGTCGCCGCCCGCGACGGCGTCTGGCCGTCGCCCGAGGCGCGCGTCCTCTGCCCAGGGCCGACGACGACGGCCACGCTGCTCTACCGATGCGTCCATCCGGACAGCATGCGGATCGACCACGCCGTCTTCTCGGACATCGGCCCCGCGCTCAGGCGAGGCGACCACGACCTCGGCGTGCTGATCCACGAGGGCCGGCTCACCTACCGCCGCGACGGCCTCCAGCTGGTCGAGGACCTGGGCGCGTCGTTCGAGGAGCTGGCGCGGGCTCCGGTCCCGCTCGGCGGCGTCGTGGCGCGCCTCGACCTGCCCGACGGTGTGGTCGAGCGGTTCACGGCCGTCCTGCGCGATTCGATCGCCTATGCCGCCGCGCACCGCGGAGACGCCCTCGTGACGATCCGGCGGCACGCCCAGGAGCTGGGCGAGGACGTGATCTGGCCGTACGTCGCCCTGTACGTCACCGAGCACACCATCGATCTCGGCGCGGAGGGGGCCCGCGCGCTCGAGGTGCTGGAGCGGACCGGCCGCGAGGCGGCCGCGCTCCCCGAGGGCCTGCCCCGCCTGCGCATCCTCGCTTGAATTGAAGTTTCGCCTCGTCTAAATTGTGGTTTAGATGTTGAGCGAGGCGGCACAGGACTACGTGAAGCAGATCTATCTGCTCGAGCGCCGGGATGGCAAGGCGTCGACGTCGGCGCTCGCCGAGGCCATGGGGGTCTCGGCGGCCTCGGCCACGGCGATGGCCAAGAAGCTTGCGACCCTGGGGCTCGTCGAGCACAGCCCCTACCGCGGCGTCACGCTCACGCCGCCGGGCGAGAAGGTGGCGCTCGAGGTGGTGCGCCACCACCGGCTGCTCGAGGTCTACCTGACGCAGACCCTCGGGCTCTCGTGGGACCGCGTGCACTCCGAGGCCGAGCGGCTCGAACACGTGCTCTCGGAGGAGCTCGAGGCCGAGATCGACCGCGTGCTCGGCTACCCCGCGACGGACCCCCACGGCGATCCGATCCCCACACCCGACCTCGTGATCGCGGCAGAGCCCGCCCAGCGCATGGCCGAGCTCGAGCCCGGCCAGGTCGCGGTGGTCCGCCAGGTCCCCGACGGCGATCCCTCGCTGTTGCGCTATCTCGCCGGGCTCGGGCTCGTGCCGGACGCGCCGTTCACCATGGTCGAGAAGGCTCCGTTCGGCGGCCCGCTCACGCTTGACGTCGGCGGGAGGCAGCAGGCGGTCGGAGTCGAGCTGGCCGGGCGGATCGGCGTCGAGGTGACCGCGTGACGCCGAACGCCGTTCGCGCGGCCGTCGCGCCCGCACCGGCCATCAGCTCACCCTTGGATCGGATCAAGCGGGTCCTCCCGTTCCTCGGGCCGGCGTTCGTGGCCAGCGTGGCCTACATGGACCCCGGGAACTTCGCGACCAACATCCAGGCCGGCGCCGACTTCGGCTACATGCTCCTCTGGGTGCTCGTCGCCTCCAACCTGATGGCGATCCTCATCCAGTCGCTCTCGGCCAAGCTTGGCATCGCGTCGGGGATGACGCTGCCGCAGGCGATCCGCGCGCACACCAGCCGGCGGGCCAGGATCGGGCTGTGGCTCGCCGCGGAGTCAGCCGCGATGGCGACCGACCTGGCCGAGTTCCTCGGCGCGGCCATCGGCATGCACATCCTGTTCGGGCTCGGCCTGCTTCCGTCGGCCCTCCTGACCGCCGTCGCCTCGTTCGCGTTGCTCGCGGTCCAGCGCTTCGGTCACGTGCGCTTCGAGGTCGCGATCATGGCGTTCGTCGCCGTCATCGGCGGCGCCTTCGTTGTCGAGATCTTCATGGCGAACCCCGATCCCGCCGGCGTCCTGCACGGCATGCTCGTGCCGGGGATCCAGTCCAGCGCCATCTACGTGGCCGTCGGCATGGTCGGCGCCACCGTTATGCCGCACGTCGTCTACCTCCACTCAGGGCTCGTGCAGCACCGCAACACCATCCTTGACGGCAAGAGCAAGCACGAGCACTTCCGCCACGAGCTGATCGACATCGCACTCGCGATGAACGGCGCGTTCCTCATCAACGCGTCCATGGTGATCATGGCCGCGGCTGTCTTCTTCCACGCCGGTGCCGACATCTCGGGGATCGAGGACGCCCACGCCACGCTCGGCCCGCTCCTGGGCTCGCTCGCCCCGGCGGCGTTCGGGATCGCGCTGCTCGCCTCGGGGCTGTCGTCGTCCACCGTTGGGACGATGGCCGGGCAGATGATCGTCGACGGCTTCATGAACTGGCAGGTCTCGGTCTTCATCCGCCGGCTGATCACGATGATCCCCGCGCTGATCGTGATCGCCGCCGGCGCCGACACGCTGCGCACGCTGGTCGCAAGCCAGGTGGTGCTCTCGCTCGTGCTGCCCTTCGCCGTGGTGCCGCTCGTCTGGCTCACATCGCGACGTGATGTGATGGGCGAGCTCGTGAACGGCCCGGTCATCCGTGCGCTGGCGATCGGCGTCGCGGGAATGGTGATCGCGATGAACGTCGTGCTGCTCGTGGTCACGGTCGCCGGCTGAGCGGCCCGTCCGGGGTCAGCCCGGTGCGTGACCGAAGAACCAGCGCTCAAGCGGCTCCAGCAGCTCGGGTTCGCCGAAGGGCACGACGTCCTGGTCGCGGCCGTCCTCCCGCGAGACGTCGAGGTCGGACGCCAGAGCCTCGTTGGCGGCTTCAAGCGCGTCGCCCATCTCGAAGCCCTCGAAGACGTAGTCGTCGTCGCGGATGGCGCCGTTCGTCCGCTGCGCAAGATCCACCGCCCGGCCGACGGCCCACACCGCACCCGGCTTCCGCTCGATCCAGATCGTGATGCGTTCGGCTGCGCCGTCCTCACCCACACCCTGGACTGAGCGCTGCGCGAACCACTGGCTGGCGTTGTGCGGCATGTCGGATCGCCTCCCGGGCCGTGTCGCTGAAGGTGGAGCTTAGGCGGCGGGCAGCCGGACCGGCAACCCGCCGATATCATCCGCCGCCATGCAGCCCCGGGCGGCCGCCTTTGCGCGCGAGCAGGTGATCCCGGCGATCGACGGCTGGGAGCGGGACGGACGCTATCCGCGCGCGGTGGTCGCCGCGTCGGGGCTGACCGGGCTCTTCTGCCCGGCGACCGTCGGCGGAGCGGCGCTCTCCTATCCCGACGGGATGGCCGTCTTCGAGGAGCTCGGCCGCGGCGACGCCGCCCTGGCATTCTCGCTCTCGATGCACAACGCGGTGGCGGCGGCGGTGGCCGGGCATACGGATCTCGCCGAGCGCTGGGCGCGGGCTCTGGCCGCCGGAGAGGCCCTGGGCGGGTTCTCGCTCACCGAGCCCCACGCCGGCTCCGACGCAACGGCGATCACGACCCGCGCCGAGCCGGACGGAAACGGCTGGCGCGTGACGGGGCGCAAGGCGTGGGTGTCGCTCGCCGGCGAGGCCGACCTGTTCCTGGTCGTGTGCAAGACGGCGGCCGAGCCGGGCCACCGCGACATCGCGATCGTCGCCGTCGAGCGAGCGGCGGCCGGCGTGTCGTTCCCGGTCCTCTATCGCAAGGCGTGCGCCGACTTCCTGCCGATCGGCGAGATGGAGCTCGACGGCGCACCCGGCACGCTGCTGGCCCCTCCCGGCGCCGGGATGCGCGCGGCCCTGGGGGCGATCGACGTCGCCCGCTGCGACATCGCAGCGATCGCGGCCGGCCTTCACGCCGAGGCGCTCGACACTGCGGTGCGGTACGCCGCCGAGCGGCGGGCGTTCGGCGCGCCGCTCCTCGACCTCGACCCTCTCCGATTCGCGTTGGCTGATGTGGCAACGGAGCTGGAGGCGAGCCGCCTCCTCTACCGCCAGGCCGCCGAGCGCCTGGGGACCGCGGACGGCCCGGTGGCCGTCGCGCACGCGAAGCGGTTCTGCCCCGACGCCGCCCTCCGCGCCGCCATCGCGTGCAGCGAGGTGCTGGGCGCCTACGGCTGGCTGCTCGACCACCCGCTCGCCCGGATGATCGCACTCGCCAAGATGCTCCAAGTCGTCGACGGCACCGCCGAGATCCAGCGCGTCGTGATCGGGCGTTCACTGGCGGCGACGAACCGACGGCCAGAGTGAGCCCGGGGACAGGCTTCAGCCTGTCCCCTAAACTGCTCCATCTCCAGCCGCGACGGGAGCTAGTTCCCGAAGTCTTCGGGGCTCACGTTCTCGAGGAACTTCTTGAACTCGTCGATGACCTCGCCCGAGTCCTCGGGCTCCTGGTTGAACTCGATCGCCGAGTCGTCGATCACCTCGTCGGCGACGAAGATCTTGGCGTCGGCGCGGACGGCCAGGGCGATGGCATCGGACGGGCGGGAGTCGATCTCGATCTCCGACCCGTTCACCTGGAGTGTGATCTGCGCGTAGAACGTGTTCTCGCGCAGCTCGGTCACCGCCACCTTCGAGACGCTCGCGTTCAGCTCGCCGAGCATGTCGGTGACGAGGTCGTGAGTCATCGGCCGCGGGGTGGGCGTGCCCTGGAGCTTCATCAGGATCGCCGCCGCCTCGGGATGCCCGATCCAGATCGGCAGGAACTTGGTGCCGTCGAGGGTGCGGAGCAGGACGATCGGCTGCTTCCCCACCATGTCGAAGGACACGCCGTAGATGCTCATCTCCTGCATCCTCTGGCCAGTATAGCCACGGCCCTCGCGGTCTCAGTGAGCGCCGGCGGCGGCCTCGACGACGCTCCTGAGAGCGGCCTCGTCCGACCTGTGGCCGAGGGCGCAAATCCGTGCGGTGCGCTCGCCGTGCACCGTCGTGGCGCTGATATAGGCGCCTGCGGAGATCACCTCCGCCATCATCTGCTCGACCGTCACGCCGACCGTCGAGCGGAAGTTGACGACCCCCAGCGACGGCCCCGTCACGAGCTCGAGCCGGGGCGACTCCTCGACGAGCCGGGCAGCCAGCACGCCGAGGTCGAGGCTACGGTCGAGCGTGGCCCTGATCTCGCGCATGCCGAACGTCTTCACGGTGAGCCACACCTTGAGGGCGCGGAAGGGACGCGACAGCTCGATACCGCGGTCGGCGAAGTTGACCCCACCGTAGCGGTCCATGTCCTTCAGGTATGCCGGCCGCACCGTGAATGTCCGCTCGAGGTCAGCGCCGTCGCGGGCGAAGACGATGCCGGCGAGGAGCGGGCAGTAGAGCGACTTGTGCGCGTCGAGCACGAGGGTGTCGGCGAGGTCGAGCCCCGGCATCACCGCACGGCCGCGTTCGGTGAGCGCCAGGAAGCCGCCGTAGGCGCCGTCGACGTGGAGCCACGCACCGTGATCGTCGGCCACGCGCCGCAGCTCCGGCAGGTCGTCGACGGCGCCGGTGTTCGTCGTGCCTGTGGCCGCCACGACGCACCACGGGACGAGGCCGGCGGCAGCGTCGGCCGCCATCGCCTCGGCGAGGGCGTCGGGCCGCATGCGGAACCGTTCGTCGACCGCCACCTCGTGCACTCGCTCCATCCCCAGGAGGCGCAGCGCCCGGCCAACCGAGGAGTGAGCCTCGGCCGTCGTGTAGGCAACCCGGGCCGGGCCGCCGTCGGGGCGGCGGTCGCGCGCCACGGCAAGACCGACGAGGTTCGCGGTCGATCCGCCGCTTGCGATCACGCCGTCGGCAGCAGGCGCCAGGCCGAGCAGCTCGCGGAACCAGCCCAGCACCTCGAGCTCGACGACCGACGCGCCCGGCGCGCTCTGGAAGCTGCCGGCGAACACGTTCATGCCCGCGGCCAGCATGTCCGCGACGACACCAGGGAACGTGGGTGCCACCGGGATGAAGGCGAACATCCCCGGGTGGTGGTTCCGGACGCCCGCCGCCAGCACCTCGGAACGCAGCCAGCCCAGGAGCTCGACTGGGTCGGCGCCGTCCTCCGGCACCGGCTCGACGATCCGCTCGACCAGGTCGGGCGGCGGCGGGCTGAACGTCGGCCCGGAGCTGAGGGTCGTCAGATGCTCGACGACGGCGTCAACCGCCGCGTACCCCAGCTCGCGCATCTTCTCCGGGGTGAGATCGAGCCCGCTCTCGGCCACGAGGGGCGAGTCTAGATGATCAGGTCGCCGCGGCCCGCTGCACCGCGGCGTATCGGTCGCAGTCGACGGTGTGGTCGTTCACGAGCCCAGCCGCCTGCATGAACGCGTAGCAGACGGTCGGGCCGACGAACCGGAAGCCGCGCCGCTTCATGTCGCGGCTCATGGCCTTCGACTCCGCCGTCTCGGACGGCACCTCGGCGATTGCGCTCCAGCCGTTCTGGATCGGCGCGCCGCCGACGAAGCTCCAGACGTACGCCGCCAGGCTGCCGAGCTCGTCGCGCACGTCGAGCGTCGCCCGCGCATTGGCGACCGCCGACTCGATCTTGAGCCGGTTCCGCACGATCCCCGCGTCGGCCATGAGCCGCTCGACGTCGCCATCGCGGAAGCGAGCCACCCGATCCGCATCGAACCCGGCGAACGCCCGCCGGTAGCCGTCGCGCTTGCGCAGGATCGTCGACCACGAGAGGCCGGCCTGGGCGCCCTCGAGCACGAGCATCTCGTAGAGGTGCCGGTCGTCGCGCGACGGCAGGCCCCACTCCTCGTCGTGGTAGGCGGCGTAGAGCGCGTCGCCGGCAGGGACCCAGTCGCAGCGTTTCGGCATCTCGAGATGGGCGATCCTGGACTCGAACCAGGGACCTCCGCCTTATCAGAGCGGCGCTCTAACCGACTGAGCTAATCGCCCGAGAGAACGGCACGATACCACCGGGGACAGGCTTCAGCCTGTCCCCAGATTGCTCCATCTCCACCGCGCTTTAGTCAGCCCAGGACACGCGCTCGGCGCGGAGCTGGTCCACGATCCTCCCGAGCTCGGCGGAGCTCGAGAAGTGGATCTCGACCCGGCCTCCGCGCGGCCCCTGGCGGACGGCAGCCCGCAGGTTGAGCGACTGCCAGGCGGCATCGACCGCCAGGTGGGCGAGCTCTTCGTCCATGGCGCCCGCGCGGCGGGCCGGCTTGGGCGTCTTCCGCCCGGTACCGCGCGCCGCAGCCTCGGTGTCGCGGACGGACCACCCGCGCTGGATCGCCCGGCGGGCGAGGGCAAGGCGCTCGTCCTGCCCGTTTGCGAGCAGGAGCGCGCGGCCGTGGCCCTCGGACAGCTCGCGGCCCGCGATCAGGCCCAGTACATCGTCGGGCAGCTCGAGCAGGCGGATCGTGTTGGCGATCGCCGGCCGGCTGCGGCCGACCCGGCGCGCGATCTCGGTCTGGGAGAGGTCGAGCTCGTCGGCGAGGACGGCATACGCCCGCGCCAGCTCGACCGCGTTCAGATCCTCGCGGGCGACGTTCTCGGCGAGCGCCAGGATGAGCGCCTCGCGCTCGTCGGCGTGGCGCACGATCGCCGGGATCGTCCCCAGGCCGGCCTGCCGCGCTGCGCGCCAGCGCCGCTCGCCGGCGATGATCTCGAAGCCGTCGCCCGTATCGCGGACGACGATCGGCTGGACCAGCCCCGCGGCCCGGATCGACTCGACGAGCCCGTCGAGCGCGCTGTCGTCGAACGTCCGGCGCGGCTGGCGGGCATTGGGCCGGATCCGATCGAGCTCGATCTCGACGGATGCCGTGCCGCCGCCGCCCGGGAACTCGGCCACGAGCGCGGCCAGGCCACGGCCGAGACCGCGCGCCTTGGTCTGGTCAGCCACGCTCGACGACCTCCATCGCCACACGGTAGTAGGCGTCGGCGCCGGGCGAGGCCGAGTCGTAGCGGGAGATCGGAAGCCCGTGGCTGGGCGCCTCGGCGAGGCGCACGCTGCGAGGGACGACGGTGTCGAACACGAGCGGGCCGAAGTACGAGCGCACCTCGCTCGCAACGTCGGCGGCCAGCCGCGTGCGGCCGTCGAACATGGTGAGCAGAACGCCGGTGACGCCCAGCTTCGGATTGATCCTCGTCCGCACCAGCTCGACGCTCTGAAGCAGCTGGGCCAGCCCCTCGAGCGCGTAGTACTCGCACTGGACCGGCACGATCAGGCGGTTCGCCGCGGCGAGCGCATTCACGGTGAGCAGGCCGAGCGACGGCGGGCAGTCGACGAAGACGTACGGGAACCGGCTCTCGGTTCCAGCCAGGAGGTCGCGCAGGAGGGTGCCGTGGTCGGCTCCTCCCGGGATCTCGACCTGCGCGGCCGCCAGGTCGGGGTGCGACGGCGCGAGGAACAGGTTGGGCACCGTCGTCTCGATGATCACCGAATCGAGCGGTCGTCCGTGGAGCAGGTCATACGTGCTCGCCTCGAGCTGGTCGGGCCGGAATCCGAGGCCGGTTGTGGCATTGGCCTGGGGATCGAGGTCGATCAGGAGCACCTGGGTTCCCGCCTCGGCGACACATGCGGCCATGTTGATCGCCGTAGTGGTCTTGCCGACGCCGCCCTTCTGGTTGGCGAGCGCGTACACGCGGGAACTCATGCTGATGACGATGGTACCGCCGAACGCGGACGCGCACGAGCGATCACGCAGACCGTGAACGCGGTTCCGCAGGGCCGCAAGCCGAGCGGCCATTCGTGCATCGGTCTCAGGTCGACGGCACCAGCGGGCGCGCACGGGCGATTCCGGGACGGCGCGGAAAACGCTCCGGAGTCGCCGCAACCTTCCGGAGCACCACAAGACGCCGGCCCGCTGCGGCCTCGTGGACCGCCTCGACCGCACCGCCCACGAGGGCGGCCGTGTCCGCCAGAGCGTCGTCGTCCACCAGAGCGCCGGTCCACAGGATCGCCGCCCCTCCCGCGGCGACCAGCGGGAGCACCAGCTCGGCCGCCACCGGCGGCGGCGCGAGCGCACGGGCGAACGCAGCCGGGAACCGGTCGCGGCCCTCGCCCCGGCCGTACTCCTCCGACCTGGCGTGGACGACCGTGCACGGCGCGTGGAGCGCGGCCGCGGCGCGCTCCAGGAACCGGCACTTCGTCCCCGTGGCCTCGAGGAGCGTGACCGGGAGGCCCAACACAAGCGCGAGCGGGATGCCGGGGCTGCCGCCTCCGGAGCCGACGTCCACGGCGTCGGCGGGCGCGAGCTCGCGGACAACCGCAACCGCGGTGAGCGCATCCTCCACCAGGACATCCCAGGCCGCGGCGGGATCGCGGACCGCCGTCACCGACACCGGCTCGGCCACGACCAGGTCGCAGTACGCCCGCAGCCTCGGGTCGGGGTGTTTCACGTTTTACACCTCGGGCTGCGGTTCGCCCTCGGCCGGCAATACGACGACATGCCGGTTCGGCTCCGCCCCCTCGCTGGCCGTCTGCACCCGCGGCACCTCGGCCTTCAGGTACACGTGGACGATCTTTCGCTCCACCGACGACATCGGCTCGAGCGGGACGGGCTCCCCGGTGCGAATGGCATCGGCCGCGGCGCGTGCGGCGACGTCGCGCAGGGTCCGCTCACGCCGGGCCCGGTACCCCTGGGCGTCGATGACGACCTCGGCCGGGGCTTCCTCATGCCGGTGGACGATGGCGTTCGCCAGGTACTGCACCGCATCGATCGTGTGGCCGTGACGGCCGATCAGGAGGCCCAGGTCCTCGCCCGTCACCGTTGCCGCCACGCCGGCGTCGGACTCGACGACCGAGACGGAGGCGTCGAGGCCGAGCCCGTCGACCACGTGCGCCATCAGGGCGCGAACGCGGGCCGCAGCCGGCGAGTCCTCGGGATGCGGCTCGGCGACGGCGCGGGCCGGCGCGGCGGCCGGCGGCGCTCCGGAGAGCGTCGCGATCACGCGGGCCGGTTCATAGCCGACCCCGAGCAGGCCGCGCTGGCCCTCGGAGAGGACGACGAACTCGACCGCCGTCCGGTCGAGCGCGGGATACCGCCGCTCGAGCTCGTGCAGCGCCGCCCAGCGCGCCTCACCGACGGTTTCCCCCGTGGCCTCGACGTGCACCGGCGACTCGGTCATCGCCGGCCGCCCCCGCCGCGCTTCTTCCGGTTCCGGCGACTGGTCGGCGACGGCGGTGTCCGGCTGCCACCGGTCTTGGCCGGCGTCGCCGCCGCCGCTGCCTGCGCCGGTCGCAGCTTGTGCCCCATCGTGCGCTTGATGACCCCCTGCTGGCAGA
>Ga0307289_10001344_pt1 | contig 10429 bp, 8 predicted proteins | sample ER_DNA_143_FD_194483 | JGI IMG/M metagenome (GOLD analysis project Ga0307289, IMG submission 194483) | Bulk soil microbial communities from the East River watershed near Crested Butte, Colorado, United States - ER_DNA_143 | ecosystem: Environmental > Terrestrial > Soil > Floodplain | place: USA... | reverse complement strand
GGGAGGCGTGTCTGCCGCGTTGCTGCCAACCGGCACTGCTCGGTTGCCTCGGCATGAATGAATTGGCTTCCCAGCCGAGTCGATCAACTCCAACACATCGCCTCGCATGTCACCGCGGTTGGGTGTGCGGCCCGGTTCTCAGCTTCCGGCTACATGTCTAGATCGGAGACACCAGCCTGAGTTTCAACAGCCTCTTTGGCTCGCCCGAGCTGGCCTTTGGTGGCGATGATCACCGCCGCCGCGAAAACAACGATGACGGCTGTGAAGATCAGGAATCTTGCCGTGTTCGACCCCGGTACCACGTCGGAGGAGAGCTGGCTGATTGCGGCATCGAAGCTGGCATGGAAGATCGCCACCAGCAGCACGCTGTACCCGGTCCGGTTGTAGAACCAGACGAACAAGGCGCGGGCGAAGAACAACGAGACGAACCCAATAGCGAAAACCACAGGTGCCGATATCAGCGCCTCGACGCCCAGCCTACTTCGGCGAAGTGGTCGGGGACGTGCCACAGCGCCCACAGCAGCGCGACGTACAAGGTGAGTTTCATGGGGTGATACCGGGCCTGCCAATGGTGCTGGAGGAGCCCGGTGAATCCGATCTCTTCGGCAAGTTGAAAGAGCACCAGCTGGAGCAGGAAGACGGCGGCGACCTCCGCCAGCGCTCGCGGCCAGCCACCGGCTGGCGACGCGAGCGCTTGTGGGCCGTAGATGGCGAGTGAAATAAGCGTCGCTCCGACCGGAACGGTGAGCAGTGCGACCAGATACCAGCGCACCGGGACCCGCCACCGCACACTGCGCCGAGCAAGATCAACGACGCCTTCACGGCCTGCGAGCGCCGCGGTGACCACAAATGCGCCTAATCCGACGCCGAGCACCGTACCCAAGAATCCGTACAGGGGCAGGCCGTACGGCAGGACGTCGGCTTCTGCAATCGGCCGGATCGCCGCGGTCAGGAAGCCAGCGCCGAGGCCGAGCACCATGAACGCCAGTACGGGATGGCGTGCGATGGTGCAGAGCAGCGCCGCCATCAATCCATTCTGGCCTGCCGAGCCTGGCGAACCGGAGGAAGTGCGGTTTTATCTAAATCGGTGCGGCCACCCAGACTCCACGGCATCACATGATGCGCCACCATGTTTGTCAACGATGGCGCCCAACACCGCGCTGTCGCAGGCCAGCCACCCCCTCAACCTGACACACCGCCGCAGCCGGCTGAACCGTTCCTGCGGGAACGTCCGGACCAGTCCTGGCCAGGTTCTCAACACCTGCACATTCGTGCTCAACATGCGCGCCTTCCCCGAAAACCCAACCAAACAAGGAAGAACGTACAGATCAGCACCGACACTGTCGCCCCGCAAACCATGGACGGCTGGCCGCCAAATGGGGTGGGAAGCAAGAACGAGCCACGTGGCGTCGAGGGACTGGCGATCCTCCCGCGATTAGAGTGCGACCATGCCCAATGCTGGCTTGCCGTCCGACCCGTACGCCCTCGCCAAGGTCGCTGCATCAGCCATCATTGAACGCTTCGACATCGCGCAGCTTGACGTCGCTTTCGTGCTGGGGTCCGGATGGTCGGCCGCCGCTGATGATCTTGGTCAGCCGATGGGCAGTTGCGAGCTAGCCGAGCTGCCGGGCTTCGCGAAGCCCACAGTCGTTGGTCACGGAGGAGCGCTCCGGATCGCCTCGACGCCAACGGGCAGGACCGCGGCGATCTTCACTGGCCGTACCCACTTGTACGAGGGCCAAGGGCCAGACCAGGTGGTGCACGGGGTACGCACGGCCGTGTGTGCGGGCGCCAATGTCATCGTGCTGACGAACGGATGCGGTGGTCTGAACGTGGATTGGGCACCCGGCTCAACGGTGCTGATCCGCGACCACATCAACCTGACGAGCACCACTCCGTTGACCGGTGCGCGCTTCATCGACCTGTCCATGGCCTACTCGGCGCGGCTCCGTGATCTTGCGCGGTCGGTCGATCCAGGGCTGCCGGACGGGGTCTACGTGCAGTTTGGGGGACCCCAATTCGAGACTCCGGCAGAGGTGCGGATGGCCGGGGTGCTCGGCGGAGACCTGGTGGGCATGTCAACCACGCTCGAAACCATCGCTGCACGGGAGATGGGCGCAGAAGTGCTCGGCATCTCCCTCGTCACCAATCTGGCAGCGGGCATCTCGCCGCAACCACTCAGCCATGAGGAGGTGCTGGAAGCCGGGCGGGAAGCTGCGCCGCGGCTGCGGCGGCTACTCGCCGGCATCGCGGCGGCACTGTGACATCAAATGCGCCGGCTCTCTCCGACGACCTCGCGCGCGCAATCGCTGGTTGGACTGAGCAGGACCCGGATCCGCAGACTCGGCTGCAGCTGGACGATCTCCTGGTAGCAGCCAACTCGGGAGACGCCCGCGCGATGGCTGAGCTTGTGGACGCGTTTTCTTCCCGACTCCAGTTCGGCACGGCCGGGCTTCGCGGGGCGCTCGGTCCAGGACCGAATCGCATGAATCGGGTCGTTGTGGGGCAGACGACCGCCGGGCTGGCCAGCTACCTTCTTGATCATGGTCTGGCTGGCGGAAAAGTGATCATCGGCTTCGATGCGCGCTACAACTCTGATGTCTTCGCTCGAGACACGGCAGAGATCATGTCGGGTGCCGGCTTCCAGACCTTGATCACCCCAGAGCCGTTGCCGACACCCGTGGTGGCCTTCGGGATCCGCCACTTGGGCTGTGTGACCGGCGTCGTGATCACCGCGTCGCACAATCCGCCTCAGGACAACGGTTACAAGGTCTTTCTCGGCGACGGCTCGCAGATCGTCCCGCCCACCGACGTTGACATCTCCTCCAGGATTGAGGAGGTCGCCAAGCACAGCCTGGACGACGTGCCACGCTCCCAGTCCTACGCAGTCCTCGGAGAGGAGTTGGTAGCCGCCTATCTGGATCGGGTCACGTCCCTCGTACCACCTGACGCGCCGCGAGAACTTCGCTGGGTCTACACCCCACTGCACGGCGTGGGCGGCCCACTGGTGGAGCGCGCGGTCGATGCGTGCCGGTTTCCTGCTGCATCTGTGGTTGCCGAGCAGGCCAACCCGGATCCGAGGTTCCCGACGGTGCCATTTCCGAACCCAGAGGAACCCGGTGCCATCGACCTGGCTCTAGCTCGGGCACGGCAGATCAGCGCGGACCTGGTGATCGCCAACGATCCGGATGCCGACCGCTGCGCGGTTGCCGCGGTGGTGGATGGAGAGTGGCGGATGCTACGCGGTGACGAGCTCGGTGTGCTGCTTGGCGAGGACGCGCTACGGCGCGGCGTACTCGGGACGTACGCCTGTTCGATCGTCTCCAGTTCCCTGCTCTCGGTCATAGCTACCGCGTACGGTCAACCCTTCGTCTACACCTTGACCGGATTCAAGTGGATCGCACGGGCGCCTGGCCTCGCGTACGGCTATGAGGAAGCGATTGGCTATTGCGTCGATCCCGAAGCGGTGCGTGATAAGGACGGCATATCCGCGCTGGTACGGGTGCTGACGCTCGTTGCTGGCCTGAAAGCGGAGGGACGGAGCATCACAGACCGGCTGGACGAGATCGCACGCCGCTACGGGGTCTACGAGACCGATCAGCTGTCGGTACGCGTCCAGGATCCCAAGATCATCACGGCGGCCATGGCCCGGCTTCGGGCGCAGCCGCCAGGAATGCTTGCTGGGCAACCCACCTCGGTGGTCGATCTGGCCCATGGTGGTGCCGATCTGCCACCCACCGATGCGGTGCTGATCAGTGGCCAAACGGTCAGGGTCGTAGTCCGACCCTCAGGAACCGAACCGAAGCTCAAGTGCTACCTCGAGGCACATCTGCCTGCCGCCCACAGCGCAAACCTGATGACCGCTCGGGCCGAGGCGCGCTCCCTCCTGGCGACCATCCGGTCGGAGACGTCGGCAGCCCTGGGACTCACGACATCCTCCTTCCAGTAGACCGGCAAACCAGCTGGACCGGAGTATGCACGACTTCCTCCATTCAGCCTTCGCCATATTGGCGCAAATCGGCGTATCTGCGTTAGAATCTATGGCACCTGTGTGGGGGTCACATGGATTTTTTTTGCTCGGGGAAGGAGTTCCAATGGCCGAACAGACCCACCTCCAGCCGTCGGAGGTGCGGGAGGTGCTTGCGCGGCACGTTCTGACCGACGGTATGAAGCTGGTTCTCGATCTGCGGCGCAGCCGAGGTAGCCGGCTACTCGATGCCCAAACCGGGCAGCGCTATCTCGACATGTACACCTTCTTCGCCTCAGCTCCGCTCGGGCTCAACCCGCCCGGCATCGCAGACGACCTGACGTTCATGGCCGAACTTGCCGAGATCGCTGTCAACAAGCCGGCAAATCCGGACATGTACAGCACTGCCTACGCCGAGTTCGTCGAGACGTTCGTACGTGTGCTCGGCGATCCCGCGCTCCCCCATCTGTTCTTCATCGAGGGCGGAGCGCTGGCCGTTGAAAACGCCCTCAAGGTCGCCTTTGACTGGAAGAGCCGGAAGAACGAGGCCGCTGGGCGCGACCGAAACCTGGGCACCCAGATCATGCACCTGACGCACGCCTTCCACGGCCGGAGCGGCTACACCCTGTCGCTGACCAACACCGAACCCAACAAGACCGACCGATTCCCGAAGTTCAACTGGCCGAGGATCGACGTGCCGGCGATCACGCATCCGCTCAGTGATCATCTCGAGGAAGTAATCGCGGCGGAGGAACGCGCCCTGCGTCAAGCGGAGCGTGCGTTTGCGGAGAATCCACACGACATTGCGGGGTTCATTGCCGAGCCGATCCAGGGCGAGGGCGGCGACAACCACATACGACCGGAGTTCCTGCAGGCCATGCTCCGGCTGGTGCATGCCCACGATGCGCTCTTCATTCTGGACGAGGTGCAGACCGGAGTTGGCACCACCGGAACTGCCTGGGCGTATCAGCAGCTGGGTATCCAACCCGATGTCGTCGCGTTCTCCAAGAAGGCGCAGGTCGGCGGCATCATGGCCGGCGGCCGGGTCGACGAGGTGCCAGACAACGTATTCAACGTCTCCGGACGGATCAACTCCACCTGGGGTGGCGGGCTGGTCGACATGGTTCGGTCACGCCGGACCCTGGAGATCATCGAGGCTGAGGGCCTCATCGAGCAGGCGGGGCCGAAGGGTGAGCAACTGGTGGCCGGGCTCGAGGAGCTTCGCGATGAGTGGGGCCTGATCAGCAACGTCCGCGGTCGCGGTCTCTTCGTCGCCTTCGACCTGGAAAGCCGCGAAGAGCGGGATGCCGTGGTCACCGATCTGCGAGTTGAGGAGCGGGTCATCGTGCTGCCTTGTGGCGAGCGTTCGATCCGCTTCCGTCCTGCGCTATCAGTGAGTCAGGATGAGATTGACGAGGCGCTCGGAGCGACCCGCCGCTCCGTGATACGCGTCGCGAGCAAGGAGCTGCAGTACTCGTGAATGAAGCTACGTCAGGGGAGGCGATCGCCCTGAGACCGCCCGAGCGTCGCGGGTTGGTGACCTCAGTAATCGATGGCGCACCAGTGCCCGGTGGCCGTACGCTGCCGAGCACGAATCCGGCGCGCCCTGACGAGGTTGTCGGTGAGGTGTCCTTCGGCGATGCCTCCACCTTCGTGAGGGCCGCCGAGTCAGCCAAGAAGGCACAGGAAGAGTGGGCGGCGATACCCGCGCCGATCCGAGGCCGCGCCATCGCACACATCGGCCGACTGGTCGAGGACAATGCGGAGGCGCTTGCACGGCTGGTCACTGCTGAGATCGGCAAGCCGTACGGAGAAGCGCTGGGTGAGGTACGCGAGATCATCGACACCTGCGACTTCTTCCTCGGTGAAGGCCGGCGGCTCTACGGGCAAACCGTGCCGAGCGAGATGCCGGACAAGCAGTTGTTCACCTTCCGCCGGCCAGTCGGCACGGTCGTAGTGATCACCGCCGGGAACTTTCCGGTGGCCGTGCCGGCGTGGTACATCGTGCCCGCGCTGCTGGCGGGCAACACCGTCGTTTGGAAGCCCGCCGAATACTCAGCAGTCAGCAGCGCAGCATTTCACGAACTCTTCGTCCGAGGTGGCGGACTGCCGGATGGGGTCTTCAATGTCGTACACGCCGGCGGCGCCGCGACGTTCTCAGGGCTGGAGCAAGCGCTGGAAGCTGGCCTCGTCGACAAGGTCGGCTTCACTGGCTCCTCTGCTGTCGGCCGGGAGATTGGAGCTCTGACCGGGCGTTATCTGCAGACAGCGTGCTTGGAGCTGGGCGGCAAGAACCCGCTGATCGTTACTCCGAGCGCCGATCTTGATCTTGCCGTGGAGGGTGCGCTCTTCTCGGGTTTCGGCACTGCTGGGCAGCGCTGCACCTCGCTTGGCACGGTCATCGTGCACGAGTCAGTCCATGATCAGTTCCTGGCACGGTTCAATGCGGCCGTGGCTGCCGCCGGGGTTGGCGATCCGACTCAGGACGTGCTGATGGGGCCGATGATGGACGCCAAGTTTGCGGAACGCTTCGAGGAGTTTCTGGGCTGGGTCCAGCCGCACCACGCAGTCCAGACGGTGTACGGCAGGATCACGAAAGACAATCCGCGAGACGGCTTCGTTGGTGACCCGAGCACCGGGCTGTATTACCACCCAATGGTGGTCGACGGCGTACGCCCCGGTGACCGGATTTTCATGGAGGAGACTTTCGGGCCGCTCGTCGGGGTGGCCAGCTATCAGTCGCTGAACGAGGCGATCGAGATGGCGAATGCCCCTGGGTACGGTCTTTCCTCTTCCATCTACACCACGGATCCCAAGGATGCATTCACTTTTCGTGACAAGATCAGCGCCGGCATGGTGTCGATCAACAACTCGACCTCGGGCGCCGAGGCCCACCTGCCATTCGGGGGCAACGGCAAGTCGGGTAATGGATCGCGGCAGTCTGGCATTTGGGTGCTGGACCAGTTCACTCGCTGGCAAGCGGTGAACTGGGACTACTCCGGCCGGCTCCAGAAGGCGCAGATGGATATCGTCGAGCTCACTCCGGACACCACCTTCCGCCTCTAGAGCTCTCGATGGACCCGCTGGACCGTCACTTCCGCGACTCTCTCGCCGACTTGTCAGAATCTGAGCACCATATTTGGTGGTCAGATTCTGACAAGTCGGCGTGGTGGTGGGGGTTGTTTGAGGCGCAGGCGACCAGCCGGCACCTTGATTTTGTGGCGCGGGAGCTGCAGCAAGCTGGCAGGGGCTTCTACACGATCGGCTCGGCGGGGCATGAGGGCAACGCCATGGTTGCTCTGGCCTTGCGTACGACCGATCCGGCCTTGCTCCACTACCGCTCGGGGGCGTTCTACGTCGCCCGGGCCCGACAGCTGCCGGGATCGACGCCAGTCCGGGACGTGCTGCAGGGGCTGATGGGCCTGGCAGACGAGCCCATTGCCGGCGGTCGGCACAAGGTCTTCGGCCATCCCGACCTGGCCGTTATCCCGCAGACCTCTACGGTTGCCTCTCATCTCCCGAGGGCCGTTGGTCTGGCTATCGCGCTGCACCGAGCACACCGGCTCAGGGTGGACTGCGAGTGGCCCCAGGACGCAGTGGTGGTGTGCTCGTTTGGAGACGCCTCGGCGAACCATTCGACCGCCGCTGGCGCGATCAACACCGCCCTTGCTACAGCATTCCGCGGCCTGCCCGTACCGATCCTGTTCGTCTGCGAGGACAACGGCTTCGGCATCTCGGTACCAACGCCGAAGGGTTGGATCGAGGCGGCATACGAGTCTCGGCCGGGACTCGCGTACGTAGCGGCCGACGGCTCTGACCCGGTGGCCGCCTGGCCGAAGATCATGCAAGCGGTCAACACCGTACGGGAGCAGCGGCGACCAGTCTTTCTGCACCTGCGGACCGTACGCTTCGGAGGCCACGCCGGTAGCGACGCCGAGATCAGCTACCGCAAACCGCGGGAGATTGAGGCGGACTACGCACGTGACCCGCTGCTGGCTACCGCATCATGCCTGCGTGCCGGCGGCGCAAGCACTGCTGACATCGTGGCGGGCTACGAGGCGATCCGCCTTCAAATCGACGAGGAGGTCGAAAGGCTCGCAGACGACCCCCGGCTCAGCTCGGCGGCAGAGGTCATGGCGCCGATCGCGCCTCGCAACCCTGACCGAGTTGCGGAGACCGTTCGTGCGCTCAGATCCACTCGACCCGTGGAAGAGGCCAGGCCGCGCACGCTCGCCGAGTCGATCAATGCCACGCTCGATGAGCTGTTGGCGGCCGATCATCGAGTGATCGTTTTTGGTGAAGACGTCGGCGTCAAGGGCGGCGTCTATGGCGTCACCGCACGCCTGGCCCGCAAACATGGTGCCGCCCGGGTCTTTGACACGCTGCTCGACGAGCAGGCCATTCTCGGTCTTGGGCTAGGCGCTGGTCTAGCGGGGCTGATCCCCATCCCTGAGCTGCAGTACCTCGCCTACCTACACAACGCCGAAGATCAATTACGTGGTGAGGGCGCCACTCTGCCTTTCTTCTCCCGTGGTCGCTTCACCAATCCGATGGTTGTCCGAGTCGCGGGTCTTGGCTACCAGAAGGGCTTCGGCGGGCACTTCCACAACGACAACGCTTTCGCGGTACTGCGCGACATTCCCGGGCTCGTGGTGGCTTGCCCTGCCCGGGCCGACGACGCAGCTGCCATGTTGCGGACCTGTGTTGCTGCTGCCATCACCGACTCGACGCTGTCGGTCTTTCTTGAGCCGATTGCGCTGTACCACCGACGGGACCTCTACGAGCCGGGCGATCAGGCCTGGCTGGCTGTTGATCATGACGAGCATGTGCAGATTGGTTCAGCGCGCCGACACGGCAACGGGTCGGCAACGCTCACCATGATCAGCTTCGGCAATGGCGTACCGATGAGCTTGCGGGTTGCCCGCCGACTTGCGGCCGCCGGCATCACCGCCCAGGTACTGGACTTGCGGTGGCTCGCTCCCCTTCCTGTTGAGGACATACTGGCCGCAGCCCGATCGACGGGCCGAGTACTGGTGGTTGACGAGACTCGACACACTGGAGGCGTCGGCGAGGGTGTGGTCACGGCACTCGTCGAGGGTGGCTTCACTGGCCCCATCCACCGCGTGGCCAGCCAGGACAGCTTCGTGCCCTTGGGCACCGCCGCTGAGCACGTGCTGCTGAGTGAGGACGAAATCGAGAAGGCAGTGTTGGAGTTGACCGACGCTCGGAGCACGGGAGCGACGGACCAAGCACCTGAGACATGGAGAAATGTATGAGCCGGACCGGACCGCTCGAGCTACTTGGCATTGATCATCTTCTCACCGAGGACGAGCGCGATATCCAAGCGACAGTTCGTGAATTCGTGGCACAGCGTGTGAAGCCCAACATCGCCGACTGGTATGAACGCGGCGACCTTGATCTTGGCCTGATGCGCGAGGCAGGAGCGCTTGGACTGCTCGGCATGCATCTGCAGGGCTATGGCTGCGCAGGAGCCAACGCAGTCTCCTACGGGCTAGCCTGCCTTGAGCTAGAAGCCGGCGACTCGGGTGTTCGCAGCATGGTGTCGGTGCAGGGTTCCCTTGCCATGTTCGCGATTTGGAAGTTTGGGAGCGAGGAGCAGAAGACCAACTGGCTACCCCGGATGGCCGCAGGTGAGACCATCGGCTGCTTCGGATTGAGCGAGCCTGACTTCGGATCCAACCCGGCGGGCATGCGGACGCGCGCCAAGCGGGACGGCGACGACTGGGTGATCAATGGCACGAAGATGTGGATCACCAATGGATCTGTTGCCGACGTGGCCATTGTCTGGGCTCAGACCGATGAAGGGATCAAGGGCTTTATTGTCCCCACTGATACACCGGGACTCTCGGCTCCCAAGATCACCAAGAAGCTGTCGCTGCGAGCCTCCATTACCTCAGAGCTGGTGCTGGAGAATGTCCACCTGCCACGTGACGCGGTGCTTCCGGAAGCCACCGGCCTACGCGGTCCACTGTCCTGTCTGAACGAGGCACGCTTCGGCATCGTCTTCGGTGCCCTCGGCGCAGCGCGCGATTGCCTGGAGACCGCGATCGACTATGCCATCTCACGGGAGGTGTTCGATCGCCCGCTTGCTTCCCTTCAGCTGACGCAGGCGAAGCTAGCGGACATGACCCTGGAGCTGCAGAAGGGGTTCCTGTTGGCGCTGCATCTCGGGCGGCTCAAAGATGATCATCGACTGAAGCCGGAGCAGGTTAGCCTGGGCAAGCTCAACAACGTACGCGAGGCGCTGGCCATCGCCCGGGAATGCCGGACCATCCTCGGCGCCAACGGCATCACCTTGGAGTACCCGGTGCTGCGCCACGCCAACAACTTGGAGTCGGTGCTGACCTATGAGGGCACGTCGGAGGTTCACCAGCTGGTGATCGGGCAGGCATTGACCGGGAAGAACGCCTTCACCTGAACCTCGGCTTAGTGGTGGGACAG
>Ga0307289_10001342_pt1 | contig 10443 bp, 11 predicted proteins | sample ER_DNA_143_FD_194483 | JGI IMG/M metagenome (GOLD analysis project Ga0307289, IMG submission 194483) | Bulk soil microbial communities from the East River watershed near Crested Butte, Colorado, United States - ER_DNA_143 | ecosystem: Environmental > Terrestrial > Soil > Floodplain | place... | reverse complement strand
AGGTCGAAGAGGCCCTGCCCGGCGTCGAGGTGCTCGCGGTCGAGCTGACCGGGCCCGAGCGGATGACGGTCTACGTCGACCGCGCCGGCGAGCCCGTCGACATCGCGCTCTGCCAGCGCGTCACACGCGTCCTTTCCGACTACCTGCGCGAGTACGGCATCGACGTCTCGTCGCCCGGCCCGGAGCGGCCGCTGCGGAAGCCCGAGCACTTCCAGCGCGCGCTCGGCCGCCAGGTGAAGCTGAAGACCGACAGCCGCAAGCTGCGCGGCGAGGTCAAGCGCGCCGACGACGAGCGCGTGACCGTGGCGGCCGACGGCGGCGAGTTCGACATTCCGTACGACCAGATCGTGCGGGGCAATCTGATCGAGGAGACGGCATGACCAGGGAGATCATCGAGCTCGTCCACGAGCTCGAGCGGGACCGAGGCATCGAGGGCGAGACGCTGATCGCGGCGCTCGAGGACGCGCTGCTGGCGGCGTACAAGAAGACGCCGGGCGCGTCGCGCCACGCCGTGGTCGAGCTCGACGGCGAGGGCGACTTCCGCGTGTTCTCGATCGAGCTCCCGCCGGACATCGAGGAGCGGCTGCTCGAGGAGGCGCGCGAGCGCGTGCTGACCGAGCTGGAAGCCGCCGAGGCCGAGAACGGCGAGCGCTCCCACGTGCTCGTCACCGACGAGGACCTCGACATCGACTGGTCCGAGGTGCCCGAGAACCAGGTCCAAAGGGCCGACGTCACGCCCGAGAACTTCGGCCGCATCGCCGCGCAGACCGCGAAGCAGGTGATCACCCAGCGAATCCGCGAGGCAGAGCGCCAGATCATGTACGACGAGTACGTCGACCGCGTGACCGAGGTCGTGACCGGGATCGTCCAGCAGGCCGGCGACCGCAACAACGTGCTGGTCGACCTCGGCAAGGTCGAGGCGCTGCTGCCTCGCTCCGAGCAGGTCGACGGCGAGCGCTACGAGCAGGGCTCGCGCATCAAGGCGGTCATCACCGAGGTCCGCAGCGGCACCAAGGGCCCGCAGGTGATCCTCTCGCGCCGCGACCCGGAGCTGATCCGGACGCTGTTCGAGCTCGAGGTGCCGGAGATCGCCGACGGCCTGGTGGAGATCCGCGCGGTCGCGCGCGAGCCGGGCTACCGCTCGAAGATCGCCGTCGAGTCGCACGCTCAGGGCGTCGACCCGGTCGGCGCGTGCGTCGGGCCTCGCGGCTCGCGCGTGCGCATGGTCGTCTCCGAGCTGCGCGGCGAGAAGATCGACATCATCCCGTGGAACCCAGAGCCGGCGCGCTTTGTGGCCAAGGCGCTCTCGCCGGCCCGCGTGCGCGAGGTCTACCTCGACGACGAGGCCAAGGAGGCCACGGTCGTCACCCCGGACGACCAGCTCGCGCTCGCGATCGGCAAGGAGGGCATGAACGCCCGCCTCGCCGCGCGCCTGACCGGCTGGAAGGTCGACATCAAGTCCGACACCGAGTTCGCCACCGAGGAGGCGGAGGCCGCCTTCGCCGGTGACGGCGACGAGGGTGACACCGAGTTCACCGGCCGCTGTGGCGCGGTGCTCTCGAGCGGCAAGCGCTGCCCGAACGCGGCGCTGCCCGGCTCGCGCTACTGCGGCGTGCCCGCCCACCAGGAGCTCGCGAATCGCCCGGGCGTCCAGGAGGACGAGGAGCCGGTCGTGGCCGAGTCCGAGCCGGAGCTCGAGGCCGAGGCCGCTCGCATGGAGCCGGACGCCGAGAGCATCGGCCCCGACAGCGTCGAGGAGCCGGTGGCCGAAGCAGAGCCGGAGCCGGAGGCTCCAGCCGAGACCGAGCCCGAAACGGCCGCGGAACCCGAGGAGTCCGAGCCCGCTGCGTGAGCGCGCCCGTCAGGACCTGCGCCGGCTGCGGCCGCAAGGCTCCGCAGGCGGAGCTGCTGCGCTTCGTCGCTGCCGCCGGAGCCCTGACGCACTCGCCGCAAGGCCCGGGTCGCGGCGTCTACACCTGCCGTCGCCTGGCCTGCTTCGAGAGGGCGCGCGAACGGCACGCCTTCAACCGCACCCTGCGAGCGACCGTGCAGATCGATCCGGAGCTGGCACGGCTCTACACTTGAGCGCGAATGGCTGACCGACCGAACAGACCCAACCGCCCGATCCGGCCCCGCCAGGGCGCTCCGGCGGGCCGCCGCAAGCGCCGTGTCGTGATCGACACCGGCGCGGCGCGCCCGCGTCAGGACGGCCGGCAGCGCCGCGACCAGCAGGAGCAGAAGCCGAAAGAGAAGACCCCGGTCGCACCGCTGACCGGGCCGGTGACCGTCGAATCCGGCGTCACCGTCAAGGATCTCTCTCAGGCGCTCGGCGTCCCGGTGCCGAAGCTGATCACGATCCTGATGGCCCTCGGCGCGCCGAAGACCGTCACCCAGTCGCTCGCTGACGAAGAGGTCCAGCTGATCTCGACCGAGGTGGGGCGCGAGGTCAACATCAAGCACGCTGCCGAGGAGGAGCTCGAGCCCGAGGTCTACGAGGACGACGAGGCCGACCTCTCGGCGCGGCCGCCCGTGGTCACGATCATGGGCCACGTCGACCACGGCAAGACGACCCTGCTCGACGCGATCCGCAAGACGGCCGTGGTCGAGACGGAGGCCGGCGGGATCACGCAGCACATCGGCGCCTACCAGGTCGTCCACGGCGAGCGGAAGATCACCTTCCTCGACACGCCCGGCCACGAGGCCTTCACCGCCATGCGCGCTCGAGGCGCCAAGGTGACCGACATCGCGGTGCTGGTCGTGGCCGCCGACGACGGCGTGATGCCGCAGACGCGCGAGTCGATTTCGCACGCGCGCGCCGCCGAGGTGCCGATCGTCGTCGCCGTGAACAAGGTCGACCTCCCCGACGCGAACATCGACCGCGTGCGCACCGAGCTCGCGGCCGAGGAGCTGCAGCCCGAGGAGTGGGGCGGCACCACGCAGTTCGCGCTCGTCTCGGCCAAGCAGAGCGAGGGGCTCGACGACCTGCTCGAGAAGGTGCTGCTGGTCGCCGACGCCGAGCTCGAGCTGACCGCCAACGCCAAGGCCGAGGCATCCGGCCCGATCGTCGAGTCGCGCCTCGACGTCGGCCGCGGCCCGGTCGCGACGATGCTCGTCCACCGCGGCACGCTCCGCGTGGGCGACGCGATCGTCGCCGGCGACGCCTGGGGCAAGGTGCGGGCCCTCTACAACTTCCGCGGCGAGAAGGTCAAGGAGGCGACGCCGGGCGACCCGATCGAAATCCTCGGCTTCGACCATCCGCCCCCCGCCGGCGAGTACGCCAAGGTGGTCGAGAACGAGCGCGCCGCGCGCGGGTTCGCGCAGACACGCGGCGAGCGGCTGCGCCGCGAGCAGTTCGCGACGCAGCGGCCGACGGGCGTGACGCTCGAGACGCTGTTCGAGTCGCTGCAGGGCGGTGCCGTCCAGGACCTGAACCTCGTGCTCAAGGGCGACGTCGTCGGCTCCGTCGAGGCGGCGATCTCGGAACTCTCGAAGATCCAGCACCCCGAGGTGCGAGTGAGCGTGATCCACCAGGGCGTCGGCGGGATCACCGAGAACGACATCATGCTCGCCTCCGCCTCGAACGCGATGGTCGTCGGCTTCAACGTGCGCCCGAACGCCGAGGCGCGCCAGCTGGCCGAGCGCGAGGGCGTCGAGATCCGCACCTACCGCGTCATCTACCAGCTGACCGACGACATCGAGCAGGCCCTGATCGGGATGCTCAAGCCGGTCCGCACGGAGGAGACGATCGGCGAGGTCGAGGTGCGGCAGCTGTTCCGCGTCTCGCGCCTGGGTACGATCGCCGGCTCCTACGTGACGAACGGCACCGTCAAGCGCAACGCGAGCGTCCGCATCGTCCGCGACGGCACTGTCATCCACGAGACGAAGATCTCGCAGCTGAGGCGCTTCAAGGACGACGTGCGCGAGGTCGAGGAGGGCTTCGAGTGCGGCATCCTGCTCGAGGGCTTCAACGACCTGAAGGAAGGCGACGTGCTCGAGATCTACGAGACACGCGAGGTCGAGCGCACCGATCTCGACACCGCGCCGACCGCGCCGACCACCGCCAGCACCTAGACGGTCTCGTGTCCGCCGGCTGGGTCGGCATCCTCTCCGTCGAGCTGCACTTCCCCGAGAACCACTCGCTGAAGGGCAAGCGCAAGGAGCTGCTGTCGGTGAAGGCCCAGCTCCAGCGGCGCTTCGGCGCCTCGGTCGCCGAGGTCGACCACCACGAGCTCTGGCAGCGGGCGCGACTGACGCTCTCGTGCGTGGGCCGCGAGCACCGTGACGTCGAACAGCTGCTCGCCGGCGCCGAGCGCTACCTGGCCGGCCAGACCTTCGAGCTGGGCCAGGTCGAGCGCGAGCTCGTCACCTTGGACGACTGACCGTGGCGCAGGCGTAGTGCCGCCGGCCGGTCTTGTCGACCGTGTAGCCGGGCTGCGCGTTCGCCGAGACCGTGCAGGGTGGCTTGTCGGCGCTCGCATTCGTCACCGCCGCCGTCGTGACGACGGTGAACCAGACCGCGAGGAAGAGCCGTACCGCCACTGGCAGCTAGGACGCCGCGAACAGCCCCAAGTTGGCCCCAAACCGCTTGAATACCCCGAATGGGGGAGAGAATGCGCCGGGTCAACGAGGCCGTCCGCGAGGTCGTTTCGGAGGCCGTCGGCGAGCTCAAGGACCCGCGGATCGGATTCGTCACCGTCACTGGCGTCGAGACCTCGCCCGACCTTCGGCACGCGCGGGTTTTCGTCAGCGTGCTCGGCTCGGATACCAAGCGTGCCAAGACCCTTGCCGGGCTTGCGGCGGCTCACGGCGTCCTGCAGGCGCGCCTCGCCCGCGAGCTGCGAATGAAGCGGACTCCCCAGCTGGCCTTCGAATACGATCCGACGGTCGAGCGTGGCGTCCGCATGACCCAACTGATCGATGAGCTCGCCCCAGACGCAGACCACGAGTGACCTGCAGGCGGTCGCGGACGCAATCCGCTCGAACGACCGCTTTCTGCTGGTGACCCACGAGAACCCCGACGGCGACGCCCTCGGCTCGCTGCTCGCGACCAAGCTCGCCCTCGATGCGCTGGGCAAGGACAGCGTGATGTACCTCTACGGCGACGCGCCGCTGCCGCGTGAGTACGGCTTCATGGAGCTGAGCGGCATCCGCCGCGAGCCGCCGGACGACGCGGCCGAGCGCGTGCTCGTCGCGGTCGACTGCGCGAACGAGACCCGGATGGCGCCGGACACGGCGCTGCTCGAGTCCGCGCCGCTGACGCTCGACATCGACCACCATCACGACAACTCGCGCTTCGGCGACGTGAACCTCGTCGTCGGCGACGCCTCCTCGACCGGCGAGGTCCTCCGCGACGTGTTCGCCGAGCTGGGCGTCGAGCTGACGCCCGAGATCGCGGAGGCGCTCTACATCGCGGTCGTCACCGACACCGGCCGGTTTCAGTACACGAACACAACCTCGAAGGCGCTCCGGCTCGCGGCCGAGCTCGTCGACGCGGGCGCCGACGTCCATCGCGTCTTCCAGGCCGTCTACGAGTCGGTCGAGCTCGCGAAGTTGAAGCTGCTCGGCCGCGTCCTCGACCGGGCGCAGGTGTACGAGGGCGGCCGGCTCGTGGTGTCGTACCTGCTGCGCAGCGACTTCACCGAGCTGAACGTCGCCGAGGCGTACTCGGAGGGGCTGATCGACCATCTGCGCGCCGTCGAGGGCGCCGAGATGGCGGCGCTGATCCGCGAGCCGCCGCGGCGCGACGGGCCACCCCGGCGGATCAGCCTGCGCGCCTCGAACGACGAGCTCGACGTCTCCGCGATCGCGCGCAAGTCCGGCGGGGGCGGTCACCGCCAGGCGGCGGGGTTCTCGAGCGACGCCTCGGTCGAGGAGATCACCGAGTTCATTCACCGCGAGTTCCGTGCCGCCGCGGGCGCTTGACCCGAGCGGGTTCTTCCTGATCGACAAGCCGGAGGGGCCTTCCTCCTTCGCGGTCGTCGCAGACGTGCGGCGCCGCACCGGCGCGCGCACCGGCCACGCGGGCACGCTCGACCCGTTCGCGACCGGGTTGCTGCTCGTGCTCTCCGGCTCGGCGACCAAGCTCGCCTCACGCTTCGTCGGCCTCGACAAGCGCTACCTGACCGACGTCGACCTGAGGACGGTGACGGATACCGGTGACCGCGAGGGCTCGGTCGTGGCGGAGTCCGAGCCGCCGGACACGGATGAGTTGGAACGACGGCTCGAGGCGCTTCGAGGTGAGATCGAGCTCCCGGTCCCGGCCGCCTCGGCGGTCAAGGTCGGCGGTCAGCGCGCCTACAAGCTGCACCGCCAGGGCGTTGCGGTCGAGATGCCGCTGCGCCGCTCGCGCGTGGACGCGCTCGAGCTCGTCTCCCATCGCGAAGGCGTGGCGCGGCTCGACCTGCTCGTCAGCTCGGGGACGTACGTCCGCGCGATCGCGACCGCGCTCGGCGGACACTGCGCGACGCTGCGCCGAACCGAGGTAGGCCCGTTCCGCGTCGAGGAGGCCGACCCCGAGCGGCTACTTCCACCCGAGGAGGCGCTCGCGCGCCTGTGAACGTCGCACGCAACGTGCAGGAGCTCGAGTCGAAGCCGCGGGCGGTGGCGCTCGGGACCTTCGACGGCGTCCACCTCGGGCATCGCCGCGTGCTCGAGGCCGCTCTTGCGGCCGGGCCGACGCCGACCGTTGTCACCTTCGACCCGCATCCACGCGTGGCGCTCGGCTACGGCGTCGAGTTGCTGGCATCGCTGGAACGGCGCCTGGAGCTGCTCGGCGAGGCGGGCATCGAGGACGCGCTCGTTGTCGACTTCGACCTCGAGCTTGCCCAGCTCGAGCCGGAAGCGTTCACGGAGCGGGTCCTGCGCCCGATCGGGACGGAGGTGGTCGTCGCGGGCGCGAACTTCCGCTTCGGCCGCGGCCGCGCGGGCGACCTCGCGCTGCTGCGGGGCCTCGGGTTCGACGTGCGAGCGGTGCCGCTCGTGGAAGGTGTCTCTTCCACCCGCATCCGCGATCTGCTCCGCGCCGGCGAGGTCGACCGGGCGGCAGCGCTGCTCGGGCGGCCGGCCGAGCTGGTCGGAACGGTCGTAGCGGGCGACGCGCGCGGCGGCACGCTCGGCTTTCCGACCGCGAACCTGCGGCCGGAGCCCGGCTTGCTGATCCCGGGCTACGGCATCTACGCGGGCGCCGCGGACGGTCACCGCGCGGCGATCTCGATCGGCACAAACCCGCACTACGGCGGCGGCGAGCGCCGGATCGAGGCGTTCCTGCTCGACTTCGCGGGCGACCTGTACGGGAAACGGTTGACGCTCGAGCTCTGGCAGCGCCTGCGGGACGAGCAGTCCTTCGACAGCGAGGCCGAGCTGGTCGATCAGATCGCCCGCGACGTCGAGGCGACGCGGCAGGCACAACGTCCCGCGTAGGCGCAGGTTCGCGGCCGGCGCCGCATCTATCAGGCATGGGGAAACAGACGCTCACCGAGCGGCGCGAGCTCGTTCGCTGCCTCGACTGCGGCACCGAATACCGGCTCCCGCGGGACGTTCAGGGCGAGGCCGAGCCTTGTCCGGCCTGCGGCAGCATCGCCTGGGTGGCGGTCATAGCCTGCGCTGCCGGAGCAAAGAAGAACAGCTAAGCGCAAGTTTCGGCACCTTTCCGGATCTGCTGGGCATGCGAGAGCGAAGGTCGCTGAAGGTGCTCCACTCGGTTCGCTGCCTCGATTGCGCCAGCGTCTACGCCAAGCCGGCCGGCGGCGGCACGGCCGCGACGAATCCCGGCTGTCCCGAGTGCGGCTACCTGGGCTGGTCGCCGGTCAGCGCGCAGGAAGCGTGGCTGCGGCCCCGCTTCGGCGTGGGTCGCCCGCCGCGCCGGCTCGCGTGACGGCGCTGACGCCGCCGAAGTAGTGGTGCCGATCGGGCCACGCGCGCACCGCGTAACCGGCCGCCTCGAGCGCCGGCGCGACCTCGTCGGGGAGGCCCGGCTCCACGTGGGCGACCCCCGCAGCCGGGTGCAGCCGTGGCCGGTCGATCGCCTCCTGTGGTGCGAGGCCTTCGTCCAGCGTGCCGGCCAGCACCTGGACGAGCGCGCTCCGGAGCCGGGTGCCCCCGGCCGCGCCGCCCGCGAACGCGAGCCCGTCGCCGTCGAGCGCGAAGGTCGGCGACATCATGCTCCCCATCCGCTGCCCGGGCCCCAGCGGCTCGCGGATCAGGTCGGACTCCCCGAGCATGCTGTTCAGGTGCAGGTCGAGCCCCGGCACCCAGTCGCCCGAGCCCAGCCCGAGGCTGGAGGTGAGCACGCAGGCGTTGCCCTCCTCGTCGACCGTGACCAGGTTGGTCGTGTCGCCGCTCGAGTCAGGCCGGTCGAGCGCGTGTGCGAGCGCGACCGCACGCGCTCCGGGTGCCTGGCCACGAAGGCCCGGTAGCGCCTCGAGGCTGGCCGCGAGCGGCGCGAGCCCTTCACGAGTCAGCACTCGGGTACCCGAGTACGGAACTTCGGCGGGTTCCGACCACGCAGCCTGGTAGGCAGCGAGGTCGTCGCGGGTGACGAGCCCGCCGAGCTCGTCCATCAGGTCGAGCAGCGCCGTGGCCAGCGAGCCGTCGTACGCGCTCCGCGGCCCCTCGTCTGCCAGCAGTTCGAGCGCCCGCACGAGCCCCGGCTGTCGCAGGCGCCCACCGGCCCGCAGGAGCTCGCCTGCCGGTGCGTAGATCGACGCGCCGGCGTTCATCGTCATCACCGGCTCGAGCATCGCCAGGCAGGCGGCGTGCGCGGGCAGGAAGTCGACCCCGTCGCGCGCGAGCCGCAGCGCCGACTCGACCAGTCGCGCCCACGGCAGCCGCCCGTGCTCGGCATGCAGCGCACCGAGGCCGGCCGACAGCCCGGGCACCCCGCAGGAGGCGACGCCGACCGCGTAGTGGACGAGTTCCCTGCCGAACGGCACCTCGAGCTCGAGCAGCTCGGCCCGGCGGCCCGGCTCGGCGCCTAGGCCCGGCATTGCGACGAAGCAGTCGAGGTTCCGCGCGCGCCCGGTGGCCGCCTCGTAGTGGATCGCGTGCCCGCCGCCGAGCAGCCCAGTCATCACGGTCTCGGCCACGCACGAGGCGATGCTCGCCGCGACCGCGGCGTCGGCCGCCGACCCTCCGGCCGCCAGCACCTCGATCCCGGCCTCGACTGTCGCCGGATGCCCCGCTGCCACTGCCGCCTGCACTGTGGACAATCGTGACGGTTTCGTCCCCTTCCCGTCACCAGGCACGAAAACACGGGAAAACGGCGTGGTTGCTACCCTTCTCGGCCTAGACCGCCCTCTCGGCCGCTCGCGTGTGCTTCCTCGCGGCGGGCTTGGTAGGCGGAGTCGCGTCAGAAGGAGGACGACTTGACCCTCACCAAGGAAGCGAAGCAGGAGATCGTCGGCAAGCACGGCAGCAGCGAGCAGGACACCGGCTCCGCCGAAGTGCAGATCGCGCTCCTCACCGCCCGCATCAACGAGCTCACCGAGCACCTGCGCACGCACCCGAAGGACCACTACTCGCGCCGCGGCCTGCTCAAGCTCGTCGGCCGCCGGCGCCGGCTCCTGCAGTACCTGCAGAAGCGCAACCTCGAGGGCTACCGCGCCCTCATCCAGGAGCTCGGCCTGAGGAGGTAGGCCGACCAGCAACACACACCAACCGCCGGAGGGTGGAAGTTTGAGCGAGCGGCCTACGGCCTCCAGGATCGGGGCAAAGCCGCTGTCTCAAACCTCCACTCTCCCTCAGAAGTGGAGGAACCACATGGCAACAACTACTGAGCCCCGCGTCGCGACGGTGTCCGTCACCGTCGGCGACCAGGAGCTGACCTTCGAATCCGGCAAGATCGCCAAGCAGGCCGACGGCGCCGTCGTCGTCCGCTCGGGCGACACGATGGTGCTCGCCGCCGCGACGGGGAGGATGGAGGCCCGCGAGGGCGCCGACTTCTTCCCGCTCACGGTCGACGTCGAAGAGCGGATGTACGCGGCCGGGAAGATCCCCGGCGGCTTCTTCAAGCGCGAGGGCAGGGCCAGCGAGCGCGCGACCCTGACCGCGCGGATGATCGACCGCCCGATCCGGCCACTCTGGCCGAAGGGCTACAAGAACGAGGTGCACGTGGTCTGCACGACCCTGTCGGCCGACCTCGTCACCGCCCACGACATCCTCTGCATCAACGGCGCCTCCGCGGCGCTGATGGTCTCGCCGCTGCCCTTCATGGGGCCGGTCGGGGCCGTCCGCATCGGCCGGATCGACGGCGAGTTCGTCGTCAACCCGTCGCTGCCGTCGCTGGAAGAGGAGAGCACGCTCGACCTGATCGTCGTCGGTAGCACGGACGCGCTGACGATGATCGAGGCCGGGGCCGACGAGGTGCCCGAGGCGACGATGCTCGAGGCCTTCGAGCTCGCGCATCGCGAGATCGTGAAGATCTGCGAGGCGCAGGAGGATCTCCGC
>Ga0307289_10001337_pt1 | contig 10463 bp, 12 predicted proteins | sample ER_DNA_143_FD_194483 | JGI IMG/M metagenome (GOLD analysis project Ga0307289, IMG submission 194483) | Bulk soil microbial communities from the East River watershed near Crested Butte, Colorado, United States - ER_DNA_143 | ecosystem: Environmental > Terrestrial > Soil > Floodplain | place... | reverse complement strand
AGCTGCTCGTTGTGCTGGTCGGCCTCGTACTCGTCGCGCTTGCGACGCTCGTCGGCCTCCTTCTCGAGCTGGTCGAGGATGCGCTTGCCGTGCCTACTGATGTCGTGCTTGCCGAGGATCTTCTCTACCTCGTCCGCGCGCGGGAGCTCCTGGCCGAACCCGAAGATCGGGTGGCCGCTCTCGCCTTTGGTGACCACCCAGTCGCCGGTGATCTCATGCCGCTGGAGGTCGAGCGTCGCGTCGTATGCCTTCACGGCGCGCGCCACCCGGCGGACACGTAGATCGGCCACGCCCACTCCGGGAAGCCAGAGCGAGATGGGGGCCTCCGGCACAATCGGTGCCGAGTTCTCCACGATGTCTCCTTCGTTAGTAGTCGAACGTTGGGTCGATGAGGAAGTCGCTGAAGCGACGTCCGGTGATGTAGACCTTCGAGTCCACGACTCCGCCAGAGGTGCCGGCGGCCGCCAGCGCGAAGACCGCGAGGACGGGGGACCCGGTGCCACTGATCGGATTCGAGGCTACCGTGCCTGCGCCCGCGAGGGCGAGGACGCCGAGGGTCGGCGAGCCGGACCCCTGGACCGCTACCGTGCCTGCACCCGCGAGGGTGAACGCGGCCAGCGTCGGGGATCCAGAGCCAGTCCTCGGGACGGTGCCAGCGGCCGTCAGTGCGAACACTGCCAGCGTGGGGGTACCGGTGCCGTTGATCCCGGGGGAGACCACCGTACCCGCACTCGAGAGCGAGAAGACGGCGAGGATCTTGTTCAGCGTGCCCTGGATCGCTACGGTGCCCGCCGCCGACAGCGAAAGCGCTGCAAGCGTCGGAGAGCCGGAGCCGGTCCGAGGGACGGTCCCTGTAGCCGAAAGGGTCAGCGTGCCCAGAGAGGGCGAACCAGAGCCTTGTACGGCCACTGTGCCGGCACTCGAGAGGGTGAAGACCGCTAGGGTCGGGGTGCCGTCACCAGAGATTGCGCCGGCGTCCGCCGGAAGCAGGATCTCATAGTGCCGGGTACCTGGGGCTGGCATTTAGAACCCCGAAACGGTTCTCGTTACACCGCAGTACGGATAGAGAGCCTGAGAGGAGATTGCTAGCGTGGCCGGGTTAGCTAGTGCGAGGTTCGACGCCTGGGACAGCACGCCCCCCATCTTGAGGAGCTCAAGGGTGTAGAGAGCCGTCCCGGACGCCACGTTGGTCGTTCCCGAGGCTGCGTAGGCGAAGAAGTACTCGCCCGCGGGAAGGAGAAACGGGGTCGGAGTGGTGAACTGAGGCGCCGAGGCGCCGGCCGTCACCGTCGACCCGACTGCGTAGATCCGCTTCCCCGCCCGGTCGAAAATGCCGAAGTTGGCGTTGCCGCCGACAACCGACCCGTTCACCCAGAACACCCGGTTGACCGGATAGTCCCAAGGGACACTCACCGGCACAAAGCACGAGTAGTTGGCGACCCACGTAAGCGACCCGCAGCTCCCGTTCGCCATCATCCTGAGTTCGTGCGCCGCCGAGAAGACCGTGTACGTGTGCAGGAAAAGAGGCAGCACGTTGTTTTTGTCGCTCATGCTGCCTCCTTAGATGACGGAATTGTAGTGGGCCGAGAGCAGCGGGACGAAGGTGCGCGTGTACGCGACCGGAACGCCCGGGTTGGGCGGGGTGTCGGTGATCCCCGTCTGCTCGAGCACCCCGCAGGTGCGGAGAGAGAGAGCGGTCTGGGACCCCGCGCACATGTACGTTGCCGTCGCCGAGGCCACCACCATCATCAGGTAGTAGATGCCCGGCGGGACCGTGATGTCGGCGATGTCGAGCGTCTGCGTGACGGAGGCTCCCGTCTGGGTAGCAGCCGCCACCGACGTAAGCCGATTGAACGACTCGTCGTAGATGCCGACCCCGAGCGTACCGTTGAGCGTGACCCCGTTCAGCACCGTCATCTTCTTGAAGGTGCAGGGCTGCTCGACGGTGACCGGGACGTAGATACCGAGGCCCGACAGGGGCCAGGCGGTGGACGTCACGAAGTTGTTCGCCCGCTGGTAGGTCATGTACGCCATCTGCGAGTTGAGCAGGCTGCCCGTGGACATCACCCCGGTCTTGGGGGCGATGGTCACCTGTCGCTGGTCGCTCATGCGAACTTCAGCACCTTCCACGGAACCGAGATGGTCCCGGCAGTGGTGGTTCCCTGGATGCTGAAACGCAGGGAGTTCGCGTCGGTCAGCTCGTTCGAGACAGGCCCGACGTTGACGATCTTGTCCTCCGCCGGCTGGATGTCGTCGCGGCGGACGGTGTAGAGCACGCGTGACGTGCCTCCCGTGAGGACCATCTGGTACACCTTCAGGATCACCGTGTCGCCATCTACCATGTCGTTCAGGTCGACGACGAACTGGAACGTGCCCGCCACGTTGGGGGACGTGACGAACGTCTCGGTTCCGTCGGACGTGTGAGTCCCGGTTGCGTGCGCGGTAACAGCCATGACCTAGAGGCTGAAGCTGAAGGAGGTGATGGTGACCGACTGCCCGGCCGTGATCGACACGGAGTCGAGGTTGATGTCGGACCCGGAGGTCCCCACCGTTCCCTCGAGGCGGCTGGTGGTCGTGCTCGCGCCGCCGGAGTCGCCGGAGCGCCTCATGCGAAAGTGGGCTGCGGTGCCGGTGCCGTCGGCTGACGCGTCCTGCCAGGTGCCTGCCTTGGCGATGGCCGAGCCGGAGGCCGCGGCAAAAGCGTCGGCCGGAAGGGTGATGGAGGCGAGGAGGGTTCCGCCCTCAGCCGCCTCTGGTCCCGGAGCAGCGCCCGAGCGGATCTCGAGCACGCCCGAGTCGAAGTTGATGCCCGACCCAGAGTTGAAGTCGCCGTCGAGGATGACGCGCTTCATGGTCGGGGAGAGTACGATTGCCATGCGGTCTCCTAGTTAGCGATTTGTAAAGACGATTCGTCGCCTTGGACTCGAACCAAGATTGCCGGGTCCAGAACCCGGTGTCCTACCGTTAGACGAGCAACGAGATGAAAGTGGGTGGCGGCCAGGGTAGGCCAGTTGCCACCTCGCCTCCCAGACGAGGTACCACCCACAAGCGCGATTAGACTCCGAGGTCCGTGAACCCGGTCAGTCGCATCGAGGTGTTGCGGCGAGACGCGCCCAGGTTGATGTACCGGAACAGGAGCGCCTGGAAGGCGTCGTAGTCCGGGACCCACCTGATGGTCAGGCCGTCGCGGTCGAGGAAGGCCCAGTCAGCCGGGCTGTACGCCTGGATGCCGTCCTTGTCGACGAACGAGACCTGGCCCCACGGATGGAGACGGTCTGCGTAGAGCGTCATTGGACCGGCGCCCGCGGCGAACGAGAGCTTCTCGAAGCCTCCGCGGAGCGTGGTCGTGTTGACGAACTGGATCGGAGTCGAGAACGACGTCCCGAACAGCCTGCGGAGCAGGCCGGGGGTCATCATCACGATGGTCTGGTCCGCGCGCGATCCAGCGTTGTTCACGCGGTTGTACGACTGCATCAGGTCGTCCAGCTCGAGCGTGGCGCCGAACGAGGCGTCCACGATGCCCGACCAGAACTTCTTACCGGCGGTGGCGGGGTTGATGCCGCCGAGGATGCCGGTCCCGATGATGGCCTGGAGGCCGGAGTCGATCTCGTCGACCACGGCGCCGGTGCGGTTACCCGACCTGACGACGCGGAAGTCGGTCGGAGTAGGCGTGAGGTCGACCGCGGCGTCAAGCGTGAAGGTGCCTGCCGTGAGGTCGACGTCCGTCACCGTCTTGGCCGAGGCCACGACGGCGTTGTCCGACGTCTTGAGAATGTCGACGACCATGCCGACGTAGATGAAGCCCTTGAAGATGGCTTCCTTGTCCTGCGGAGTCTGGGTTGCCGAGTTGACGCCGGCGGCGTCGAGGACGATACAAATCGTCGCCGAGCCGTCGCCGTAGAACTGGCGCGCCATGTCGCTCTGCACGTCCTTGCGGATGTACGAGAGCTCCGACTTGAACGCCTGGAGGAACGCGCCGCGATCCGAGTTGGTGCGCTGGATCGACTGGCCGGTCACCTCCACGCGAGCGTAGTGGTACTTGAGCTGGTACTCAGCTCGGTTGTAGCCCTGCTGCCCCGCGTTGGGGAGCTGTGCGCGCTCGGCGCGCGATCCGATACCACCGGAGCGCGAGCTGTGAAGCGGCACGACCGCCTTCAGTCCTTCGAGGTTCTCGTCCGTGATGTTGAGAAGCTGCGTGACCATGACTTCCTGGTTGAGCTGCTCGTTCACCGGGCCGATATACCACTCTTTGAGGACCGCCGACAGTCCAGCAAGGTCAAGTCCGCCAACGAGTGCGGGCACTTGATCCTACCTTTCTGTGTTGGGTTGTTTACAGTCCGGCCTCGGCCTCAGCCTGGGCGCGGACGAACTCCAGTGCTCGTGCGTGTCCCTCCTCGAGCGTGTGCGGAGCGTCATCCTGTTCCGAAGCGATGACTCCTTCGCCCACGACGGGGCCGGGAGCGCGCTTGGCCTCCTCCTTGCCCACGAGATAGCGACTGGCGTCGTACCCGAGGATGGTCTCGAGCCTGCTCAGGCCGACGGAGAGGTCCCCGCCGTCACCCGAGAGGTCGTAGACCGTCTCGATGTAGTCGTCTGCCTTGTCGCCCCAGGTGTCACGGTACTTGGTCCGGATCTGGTTCTCCTGGGTGGTGAGGCTCTGTGCGAGCCTTGCCATTTCCGCCTCCTGCTGCGCCTGCTGGTCGCGCTGGTACATGAGCTGGATGAGCTCGTTCTGACGCTTCTCCATCGTATCCAGGCGCTGCTGCACTGCGGGCGGGAGACCGCCCTCGTAGTCGTCGTCCACGTAGTCGTCGTCGACGATCCCCTCCGTCGCCTGGCCGAGAGTCACCGCAGCAGCGTCTTGCGCCGCCCGCGGGGACAGGCCCTGGGACTGGAGGTAGCTGGTCAGCTCCTGGTGGAGCTGGGGCCAGTTCTGAGGGTCGCTAAGCTGCTGCTGAATCTGTAGCCGCTCCCGGAGCTGTTCCGGGTTCTCGACGCCGAATTCCTCAGCGAGCTTGCGGAAGGGGGCGACCTCCTGGGTCTTGCGCGTGTAGTCGGCCTGCATGGCCCGCTTCACGGCAAGCATCTCCGGGGAGAGCGCCTCGTCGGGGATATGGGTGAAGGGCGCCTCAGCGTCCTCCTCAGCCTGCTCCACGGTCCCGTCAGGGGTTGCCGTGTCGTCGGTGGCTGCCGCCTCGTCCCCGGCGGCGGAGTCGGTGTCCTCAACCTGCGGCTTGCTCGTGAACTGCCCGCTCTCCGTGTCGCGGGCGACCTCTAGGGTCTCCCGGCTCGGGGCGAGCCGCTCCTCGAGTGCCGCGGTGGCACCGGAAACGTCGATGTCGGTGTAGCCTGAATCGGCGTTCTGTTCGGGCAAAATGCCCTCCTTGGTGAACGAGAGTCCCGAAGGTTATTCTCGTGGTGTCGGAAGCGCGCGGTACTCTGCGTCTTCCACAACTTCGCCGTCTACGACCTCTCGGTCACGGCGCTCAGCCATCTCGATCATGCCGCCGATGGCGGCCCCGAGCACAGTCTGGAGCTCCTCCCGCGTGGGGAGCGCGTGCTGGTGCTCCGTGCGCTGGGTGGGTAGCCCGCTGGCCCGGGTGATCTTGTCATCGAGGACGCCGACGACCGTGATGAGTTCTCTGGCCGAGACCTGATCGCTTTCGACCAGGCCCTCGAGCTTCGAGAGTGCTGCATCGCGGATCCTCTGTGCGTCCCCGACGAACGAGTCGACGGCTGCTTGCACTTGCTCGTCTGAGGGTGGTGCCGATCCGGGGTGCTTGATCCAGTAACGAAGGGTCGCCAGCGGGATGCCCGTGTCTCGAGCGGTCCGCTTCTGGTTACCCCCGTTCGCTGCCAGCACCGCCATGACGGCGGCCTTGTCCTCGGGCGAGTACGTGCTCCGCCCCGCCATTACGAGTCCTTGCTCTGCTTGGACTCGCGGGAGGCGCGTTCTTTCTCACGCTGCGACCGCTCGGCGTGCTGGAGCTTGGTGAGGTGCTGCTCCTCGGCGTGTCGCATCGCCTGGTTGTGTCTCTCCTCGGTGAGGCCGACGTTGTGCGCCATCTGCCCCATCTGGGCGGCGGACTTCGCCTGCTCTGAGAGGTGCTTGTCCTCGGCCAGTTGGATGGCCTGGGCGTGCTCCTCCTCTGTGAGCGGGTCGTTGCCCGCCTCCCCGACGTCGGGTTGATCGAGGCTGTTGTAGACCTCGGTGTCCATCGGCAGCTCTGCCACCTCCTGCTCGCTGGCGTCGATGCCGTGAGCCTGGAGGATCTTCGACACCACCGGAGCGGAGACCGTGGTCTTCGCCAGCAGTGACATCTTGGGCAGGTTGGCCGGGTCGACCTGCTGCTCGGTCTGAATCGCCTGAGCCAGAAGCTCGAACCGCCGCACGAAGATCTGTTTCATCTCCGGCGGGTAGGACTCGAATTCGACCGTCTGTAGGAAGTCGGCCGTGACGTCGAGAGAAGACATCTTGTCCTCGTAGGGGAGCGGCTGCCAGGGGGCGTCTTGGAGCGCCTGCTGGAGCTGTCCCCACTGCTCTTGAATCCCCTGCATGATCTGCTGGGGATCGTCGGGCTGCCCATCTCCGTCCATGTCGACATCCTGGCCGGCGTCGAGCATCTGCACTACCTGCTCGGCCTGCTGCTGGAAGTCCTGGATGGCCTGTTGCACCTGTGCAATCGCGTCCTCGTTCAGCGGCTGGCCGCGGCGCATCTTGTCGAGCGTGCGCTGGGCGAAGTCCTCTGCTCGAGCGATCTTGGCCTGGACACCCTTGAGGTCGGCCAGGTCGAGATGCCGCATGGCGGTGCGTGGGTCGATGAGCTGGGCCTGAAGCATCTCCATGATGGCGATGCGCTTGCCCTCTCGCGTACGAGGGAGGCCCGTCCCGTAGCGCGGCCGGAAGGTGAACCCCCCGTTGATGTCCGCGCCCTTGAACTTCTTCACCTGGACGGCGCCGCCGGTTCCCCGGATCTTGAGCGACCGCTCCTCGGTGTAGTATTTCTGTGCGTAGGAGGCCATGAGGTGCCCCGCCTTCGTGAGCGAGTCCTCGAGGCGAATGATGACCGGACTGAGCTGGTCGGCCACCGCCTCCTGCATGGTCTCCATGAGGTGTCCCGAGTCGGTCCGCGGCGGGAGCTGGTCCCGCTGGGACGGCGCGCGGCTGAACAGCTTGTCCAGTCGGGCCATCGCCTCGGAGACCGTGGCGAACACGTACTGCGGGAGGTTCGGAACGTCCCTCCACTCGGGCTGGAGGTTGTTGATCGGGTTGAAGAACAGGATGGCGCCCGGCTCCGAGCTGACGACGTTCCGCTCGACCGACCCCGTGGGGGCGATCATCTGCGGCTTGATCGTCAGGTTCCGGTACTCCGTGATCTGAGACAGGGCCTTGTTGATGTCGTCCTGGTCCGGCCTGGCGTCGGTGACGATGGGGCCGTCGTAGACGCTGTTCGGCGAGTAGATGCCCGGGAACTGCACGAGCGGCAGCTCGCTGAACGGGTACGGCCACTTGGCGTCCTGGAGGATCCTGTTCGGACCCTCGATCCAGGCGACGTAGCGGCCGTCAGGTACGGCGGGACACGGCCGGATGTACATGATGAAGACCGTCCGGGTCGTTGCCTCCGGCTCGGTCTCCGTGATCCCGGGCGCAGGAGGAACGAAGTCCTCCGGCATGGAGTTGGGAGTCGTCTTGATTCCCCAGCGCGCCTCGATCTCGTCCGGGTCCATCTCGTGCTTGCAGATGGCCCACACGGCGTCGTCGAATCTCGAGACCGTTGGGTCGACGAGGACGTTCTCCGCCGGCATGACGTCGACGCGAATCTCCCCTTCGTAGACCGTCTTGTACACGAGGTCTGGCGCGCGGGCCGGGTCTAGGCCGGCCTCAGCGAGCTGCTGCTCGAGCTGCTCGATGTAGACGCTGACGAGCTCCTCGTCGCGGATCGGCTCCCCCGACTGGGGGTCGACCGCGTAACGGATGGCCTTCCCGGCTAGAGCGTCCCACGTGATCCGCCAGAACCCGCCCGAAAGCCCCGCCTCCATGAGCGCGTCCTGCGCCTTGGAGTTGAGGTTGAGCGTGTCCCAGAGGTACTCGTAGAGCGACTCGGCCATCTGGGCGGCCTTGATGTCCTTGTCGGCGCCGGAGTCTGGCTCGGCGTTGATCGTCGGTCGGGTCTTCGTGAGCTGGGCGACGTAGTGGACGAGGCCTGGCTTGATCTGGTTCGACTTCAGCCGCACCTTCCACTGCGGGCCGGTGTCGACGTTGAGCGTCTGCACCTTGCCCATTCGACCGTTCCAGCCGACCCACTGATTCCCCGCGTAGTAGGCGCGGTTGAGCGCCCAGTCCTTCTTCAGGGAGTTGCGGGCCTGCTCGGCCGACTCGCGCTTGGCCGCGAGCCTCTGGGCGTCCGTGAGGTCACGAAGGCCGACGAAACTGCGTTCCTTTTTGTCAGCCATTGGGCCTCCTTACGCTCTCTCGACGGTGGTGCTGAGCGCCTGCGCCTGCGAGAGGAGCTGCTCAGCGACCTCCTCGGGGAGGTCAGGGTCGTTGTTCAGGCGGTCGGCGATCTCCTCGAGGTCCGGCCCATCGTCGACAGGCGCAAGCGGCGGATAGACCGTCGGGGACTGGGGCGATGGTGTCGCACCAATGGAGCGTTGGAGGTTCACCATCTCGGTGAGGGTCTGGACCGCCAGCTCGAGCGCGCGGATCGTCTCGCTTTTGGCGTCGCAAACCTTGCATTTAGGTGCGGGCACGTGCCTCCCTCGCGGCCTTCGCGGCCTCGTAGGCGCCCCAGGCGGACTCGACGAGTGCCCAGAGCGAAATGACGGACAGGAATCCGATGCTAAACAGCAGGCCCGTGAACCACGCCACCGGGATCATCACGATCCAGAAGGCGACGCGTCCCAGGCTGAACCACTCGGCCGAGCTCACCACTGATCCCCGAATGACTCGTGCTGCATGGGCTGGCCTAGCTCGGCGATCTGCTGCGCGGCCTCCTCGGCCTCGGACAGCGACTCCGGCCGCCAGCTTGTGTCTTCTGCCACTTCCATCGTCGGCAGGAGCACGCCGGCGACACCGATGGCGATCTCCGTTGCGTCCAGGAGGTCGTCGCGGTTGTCGATGCGCTCGCCGTCGAAGGACACCCACTGGTCGATGAAGTCGACGTGCTTAGCGTGGATGCGGATCTTCCCCGTCTTGAACAGGGGTGACATGGAGATGATTCGCTGGTTCTTCTTCCCCTTCGAGAAGACGGGGATGACGTTCGGGAGGCCCCGCATCCGCGAGACCTGCTGGGCGTAGATGCGCTGGAAGACGTTCGACTCGATGCCGATCCGCTCCGGGCGGAACTCTGCCACCCACTCCCCGATCATCTCGAGCTGGTCCGCGTACGGGATCCGGCCCTTGTAGTACTTCAGGATGAACGCCTGGTCGCGGTCCGGCGTCAGCGCCAGCACGACCATTGCGAAGTCGTCCTCCCCCTCACCGGTCGCCGGGTCGACGCCGATGTACTTGTGCAGCCGGATGCGGCCGTCGGCCGCGCGCGGCATGGGGATGGAGTCTGCGTCGCCGGTGTCCTCGCGTCCCACGGTGTAGTAGCGGAGCCACTCGCCGGGGAGCGTGAGACCGGACATTGCATCGAATGATGCAAGGTACTCCTGCGCGAACAGCGCGGGGTGCATCGTCCGCCGCTCGTACTCGATGAACTCCTGCGAGAGGTGCGGGTTGTCGACGCTGGTGTACTCGACGCGGAACTGGAACTGGTCCTTCAGGGCCTCTCCGACGAAGAACTCCTCGTAGAACCAGTTCTTTCCCTTGGGGGTGGTCGTCGTGATGAGGCAGCCCGGCTGATCGACCAGTGACGGCCGGATGACGTCCCAGGCGTCGTGCCCGGGGATGGCCGCGGACTCGTCGATCCACAGGATGTCGAGGCCGGCGCCTCGGAGGCTCTCCGGGTCCTGCGCCGTCTTGAACTGGAGCAGGGTGCCGTTGTTGAACTCGATGAACTTCTCGGAGCGGTTCCACTTGTAGTCGCGGTCCTTCGTCAGCCCCGCCTCGCGGAGGACGTCTCGGATGGCGAGCTCAGACGGGAACCCGACCTTGTGGTCCTTGGCGAGGACCTGCACCCAGAGGGGGCGGTCGTCGTCGCGGCCCTTGAAGTCGCGGTGGAACTCCTCCGGGTGGAGGCAGTAGAAGATGACCTCCCACGCTGCGCCCTTGGTCTTCCCGCCTCGGCGCCCGGCCACGAGGTGGCGGAAGCGCGCAAACCCCCCTCGAGGGTCGGTGGCCGCGTGGAACGCGCCCTGGTAGGCGTGGGGCTGGTAGCCGTGGGTGAGGAACCAGTACAGCTTGGTGGGGTACCGCTCTGCAAAGCGGCTGAAGGCGTCTCGAGCGATGTCTCCGGCTCGATCCCGCCCTCCGGCGGTTACCGAGCGGACGTCCATGAGGCTCCTTTACTTAGTACGGA
>Ga0307289_10001334_pt1 | contig 10468 bp, 9 predicted proteins | sample ER_DNA_143_FD_194483 | JGI IMG/M metagenome (GOLD analysis project Ga0307289, IMG submission 194483) | Bulk soil microbial communities from the East River watershed near Crested Butte, Colorado, United States - ER_DNA_143 | ecosystem: Environmental > Terrestrial > Soil > Floodplain | place: USA... | reverse complement strand
GGCCGCGAGACTGCGCCCACGGCGATGACGCCGACCTCGTTCTGGGTAGGAAGCCCGCCCGCACCGCTGCCGTTCAACGATGCGCGCTTCAGCGGTCTCTCGGTCGGCGTTCCGGGCACCGTCGCCACGTGGGCGGAGGCGCTCGAGAGGTACGGGACGATGACGCTCGCGCAGGTACTGCAGCCGGGCATCCACGTCGCCAGCCACGGCTTCGTCGTCGACCAGACATTCTTCGACCAGACGCAGCAGAACGTCGACTACTTCGACGACGTCCCGGCGACCGCGGCGCTGTTCCTCGATCCCGACGGCACCCCACGCGACGTCGGCAGCGTCTTCACCAACCCGGAGCTTGCGGCGACGTATCAACGGATCGCGCACCTCGGGCCGAAAGGCTTCTACCGCGGCGCGGTGGCGGACGCGCTCGTCAACACCGTTCAGCATCCGGTCATCTCGCCCACCGCGAACCACACGTGGCGGCCCGGCGTGATGGGGATGCGAGACCTGCACACGTACGTCGCGCCGGAGCGCGCGCCGACGCACGTCAACTACCGCGGCCTCGACGTGTACTCGATGGGCCCGCCGTCGAGCGGCGGCTCGACGGTCGGCGAGGCGCTCAACATCCTCGAGGGCTACCCGCTCTCGTCGATGACGCGAGTCGACGCACTGCACTACTACCTTGAGGCCTCGCGCTATTCGTTCGCCGACCGCAACGCCTACCTTGCCGATCCCGACTATTTCGCCGTGCCCCTGACCGGGCTGCTGTCGAAGGACTACGCGGCGACGCGCCGCGCGCTGATCACCCCGACCGCAGCGCCGGGCGCCGTTCCGCCCGGGAACCCGTACCCCTACAACACGGGCGAGGCGGCGGCGACCGCGTTGCAGTCCGAGACGACGACACACCTGACGACGTCGGACAGGTGGGGCAATGTCGTGTCGTACACGTTCACGATCGAGTCGACGGGCGGCTCGGGCCTCGTCGTGCCGGGCTTCGGGTTCCTGCTCAACAACGAGCTGACGGACTTCAACTACGACTCGACGACGCACCCGAACCGCGTCGAGGGCGGCAAACGTCCGCGCAGCTCGATGTCGCCGACGATCGTCCTCGACCACGGCACGCCGTTCCTCGCGCTCGGCTCGCCGGGCGGCTCGACGATCATCACGACCGTCCTTCAGATTCTCGTCGACCGGCTCGACCAGGGAATGACGCTGCCGCAGGCGATCCTCGATCCGCGCGCGAGCCAGCGGAACGGCGTCAACACGAGTGCCGAGCCCGCGTTCCTGGCGAGCCCTGACCGCGCAGCGCTCGAGGCGCGCGGACATCACTTCGTCGACGGGGGCGAGATCGGCGCCGCGACCGGGATCGAGTTCCTTGCCGGCGGCGGCGTCCTCGCGGCGGCCGAGCCGGTGCGGCGCGGCGGCGGCAGCGCGATGGTTGAGGTTCCCGCACCCTAGTAGGTGGTACTCCGACCCGCGCGACGCCTCAGCGAGCCCCGCCGGAGTTCGCCCGGGGGGTCGTCTTCGCTGCCGCAGCCGGTGACGAGAACGATGGCTGCGACCGCAGCCACGACCAGGCGGAGCATCGTCTCAATCTTCCCGAATTGACCGGGCCTCGCTTCATTGAAGCCTCGACTGAAAACCTCTATAACCGCTGCGAATGAACGGACAGGCGGCCGCGCCGGAGGCTGAGCCCGTCGTTCGCGCCGACGGGGTCCACAAGAGCTTCGGCGAGAACGTCGTCCTCGACGGCATCGATCTATCCGTGTCGGCGGGCGAGACACTCGTCGTAATCGGCCCGAGCGGAAGCGGGAAGAGCACGCTCCTGCGTTGCATCAACCTGCTCGAGCCGATCGACAGCGGGCGCATCTGGCTCGAGGGCGAGGAGATCACGGGCAAAGGCGTGAAGGTTCCCCAGATCCGGCAGCGGATCGGGATCGTCTTCCAGCAGTTCAACCTCTTCCCGCACCTCAAGGCGATCGACAACGTCACGCTCGCGGCCAGGCGGGTCCGCCACATGTCCCGCCGCGAGGCCGAGTCGCGGGCGCTCGAGCTCCTGTCCAGCGTCGGGCTCCAGGACAAGGCCAAGCAGTACCCGCACCAACTCTCGGGAGGTCAGCAGCAGCGCGTGGCCATCGCGCGTGCCCTGATGATGGAGCCGCGCGTAGTTCTCTTCGACGAGGTCACCTCCGCGCTCGACCCCGAGCTCGTCGGCGAGGTGCTCGTCGTCATGCGCGATCTCGCCGAGACCGGAATGACGATGGTCGTCGTCACGCACGAGATGCAATTCGCCCGTGAGGTAGGGGACCGGTTGATCTTCATGGACGACGGTCGGATCGTGGAGGAGGGCAACCCGCCTGACGTTCTCGACCGACCGCAGCAAGAACGCACGAAGCGTTTTCTGCGCCGCTCTCTACAAATGGCGCATTCCCTGGAAGAATTGTCAATCACAAACGAAGGAGACGTGGAATGAAACGACTCGTTGTACTCATGATCGTCGTCGGGCTCGTCGTCGCCGCTGCCGTGGCTGCGACGTTCGGGTCAGCCGCACCCAGCCAGGGTGCGTCGCAGCAGGCGAAGCTTCCACCGAAACCGAAGCTTCCACCCTTGCCCGCCGCGGTCAAGGCACGCGGCAAGTGGCAGATCGGCGTCAAGTGCGACACGCCGCCGTTCGGCTGGCAGGACACGAGCGGTCGCAACCGCGGCTATGACGTCGAGGTCGCGCGCCAGTTCGCGAAGTGGGCGTTTGGCTCGGCGAGCAAGGTCGACTTCACGTGCGTGACGACCGCGAGCCGCATCGGCACCCTCACCTCGGGGCGCGTCGACATCATCATCTCGACGCTCACGTGGACGGCCGACCGCGAGAAGGTCATCGACTACTCGGTGCCGTACTACAACGCGGCCGGCCGGCTACTGGTGCCCAACAGCGTCACCGTCGGCAAGCTCGCGACCTGGATGCCGGGCAAGAAGCTCGTGTCCACGTCAGGCTCGATCTACGACCGTTGGATCAAGAACTGCTTCAAGAACACGTCGTTCCAGGTCGTGTCGAGCCCTGCAGCGGGCGTCCTCGCCGTGAAGAACGGCCAGGCCGACGCCATGATGTACGACGACGCGTTCCTCGTCGGCGTGGCGGCCAACGACAGCTCGCTGAAGCTCGCCTCGAATGTGTTCCTCAAAGTTCCGTGGGGAGTCGGGATCCGCAAGGACGAAGCCGACATGAAGCGGTGGGTCGACGCGTCGGTTCGCGGCATGCGGGCCCGCGACATGTTCTGGTCGATCCTCAAGCGCACGATCCCGCGGCGCTTCTGGAGGGGGTTCAAGGTCAACGCCCCGAGCCCGAAGATCAAGCTGCAGTACCCGCGGGCGAGCCCGCCGGAGAACAACTGCCCTAGCTAGACGGGTCGTATCCGAATGGCCGTCCTTAGGGGCGGCCATTCGTGTTTGATCGGCCCGTGCACATCCTCGCCTCGTTCGACTGGTCCTTCTTCTGGGACACGCGGGGCGCGTTCTGGGACGGGTTCAAGAACACGATCAAGGCGGGCGTGGTGGGGATTCTCCTCGCCTACCTGATCGGGCTCGTCCTGGGCGCCGTGCGCGCCCAGCGGATCCCGGGGCTCAACCAGTTGGCCGCGACTTACGTCGAGGTGATCCGCAACACCCCGATCCTCGTCCAGATCTTCTTCCTCTTCTACGGCCTCCCGGTGCTCGGCATCCACCTCGAACCATTCACCGTCGCGTGGCTTTCGATCACGATCTGGGGCGGGGCCTTCATGACGGAGAACTTCCGGGCGGGCTTCGAGGCGGTTCCCGAGCGTCTCCGTGAGGCCGGCTACGCGCTCGGCTTCACGCCGCTGAAGGCCTTTCTCAACGTGACGCTTCCGATCGGCGGGCGCATCGCGCTGCCCTCGACGATCAACACCTCGATCTCTGTGCTGAAGAACACGTCGCTGCTGCTCCTCATCGGCTACCCGGAGCTGACCTACGTCGCCAACAGCATCCAGTCGAACACATTCATTGTCTTCGAGACGTTCACCGCGCTCGCCGTCTACTACCTCGCGATCGTGTGGACGCTCTCGGCCCTGATCCGCTTCCTCGAGGCGCGGCTCGCGCTACCGGAGGCCCTCTAATGCCCTTGGTCCCCGATTGGTTTCGGCCCGTAGCCGAGTACATGCTGCGCGAGGGGTTGCCGGAGACCCTGCGCCTCGCCGCCATCGCCCTTGTGGCGAGCACGGCGATTGGCCTGGTGCTGGGGACGCTGATGACGATCCGGTTCTTCCCGCTCCGCTGGCTGATCCGCTTCTACGTCGAGGTCTGGCGCGGACTGCCGATCCTCGTCACGGTGCTTTTCATCTACTGGCTGCCGGCATTCGACGTCGGCACCTTCCACGTCCAGCTGAACGCATACCAGTCGGCCGCGTTGGCGCTCTCGCTTTGGGGCAGCGCCCAGGTCGCGGAGGCGACTCGGGGCGCCGTCAAGTCGATCCCGAAAGAGCAGCACGAGGCAGCCGCCGCTCTCGGCTTTGGCTGGATCGGCCGACACCGGTTCGTGATCCTCCCGCAGGCCACGCGCAGGCTCCTGCCTCCGATGGTCGGGCTGCTCGTCAACATCATCCAGAACACGACGATCGCGTTCGCAATCGGCGTGAACGAGTTCCTCCAGGCCGGCCAGCGACAGTTCGAGAACATCACCTCGGGGTTCGCCGGGCCCACAGCGCCCTCATACGCCCCGTTCATGATCTTCGGGTTCGCCATGCTCGTGTTCTTCCTGATCTCGTTCCCGCTGACGCGGCTGTCGGCGTACCTGGAGAAGCGGTTGGCTTAGGAGCAATGCGCCGCAGGGCGAGCACCGCGAGGATGCCTGCGGTGACCGCGTAGATGAGCAGGAGGCGGTTTCCACCGGTTTCAAGCCGGACAGAGGGAGGGCCGGTAGAGCCCTCCGTCTGCCCCGCTTTCAGGGATATCCCGTAGCTGAGCGGAGGGGGAGAGATTCGAACTCTCGCGGGACGTAACCGCCCCGAACGGTTTTCGAGACCGCCGCATTCGACCGCTCTGCCACCCCTCCGGTGCGAGAAGAGTAGCCAAGTACCTCTCGGTTTCCTGACGCGCGGCTGAGTGCCCGTAGGCCGGCGGGACAGTGCTGCACCGCACGGCCCGTTGGCTGAAGGGCGCTCAGGCGCGCGAGGCGATCCGCGAACGCGGATCGCCGGTCAGGGAAGCGAGAGGCGGAGAAGGAGGGATTCGAACCCTCGAAGGAGGAAATGTCCCCCTTAACGCCTTAGCAGGGCGCCGCCTTCAGCCACTCGGCCACTTCTCCGGAGCAGCACAGGATAGCCGCTTGGCCTGACCGATCCAGAAAGGGCAACGCCCGCCTCGAACCTCGTGGAGCCGCAGTTCGTTGGGCGGGCGCCGCATGATTGCCGGACATCGAGAGGGGGAGCCGGCGACCTCATTCTCGCCTCTGCGAACGGCCTGGCACATGCCCCCGAAGGGTGATTTCCGGATACTCCAGGCATGAAGCTCCGCGTCGGGCGCCGCGAGGTAAATGTCTCCAACCCGGACAAGGTCTTCTTCCCGAAGCGCGGGCTGAAGAAGATCGACCTCGTCGAGTACTACGTCGACCTCGCGCCGTGCGCGCTGCCGCACCTGCGCCGGCGACTCTTCCACATGAAGCGGTTCCCGAACGGCGTCGACCACGACTTCTTCCACCAGAAGCGGGTGCCCGAGAACCATCCGCCGTACGTCGACGAGCAATACGTCGAGTTCCCGAGCGGCCACTCGACTGTGTTCGCCATCGTCGACAACGCCGCGGCGCTCGCGTGGGTCGCGAACCTCGGGTGCATCGAGCTGCACACGTGGCATTCGCGTGTCCCCGACATCGAGCGGCCCGACTACCTCCTCATCGACCTCGATCCGACGTTCGAGGGGCAGTGGCGACACGTGCGGAAGATCGCTCTCGTCGTCAAGGACGTGATGGACGAGCTCGGGCTGAAGAGCTTCCCGAAGACGTCCGGGTCGACCGGGCTGCACATCCTCGCGCCGATCAAGCCGGAGCTCGGCTTCCCCGAAGTGCGCCGACTGGCGAAGGCGATGGCGCAGGAAGTCGAGCGGCGGATCGGCGACCAGCGGGTGGCGACGACGACGTGGAAGGTTGCCGATCGGCTCGGTGTATTCGTCGACTACGGCCAGAACTCGCGCGACCGGACGATCGCGTCGGCGTACTCGATCAGGCCGGTCTCAGACGCGCGAGCCTCGGCTCCGCTCGACTGGAACGAGGTGGCGACCGTGAAGCCGGAGCGGTTCACGCTGACGACGATGCGCAAGCGGATCGACGAGGTGGGCGACCTGACCAAGGGGATGTGGCGCTACAAACGGAGCCTGAAGCCGCTCTTCGCGAAGCTCGATCTCGAGCCCGCCGACCCGAACAAGCTCGACAGCGGTCGCCGTCGCGGCCCGGTTCAGCGCTGGGAGAGCGAGCAGGGCGGCTTGCAATCCCGCCGGGCCGAGCAGCGGGCGGCCTCACGCCGAACAAAGAACTGACGCCTTAACGGGGTCAGACTCTGTAAAGCGTCACGGGGTCAAACCCTGTTAAGACGCTCAGCTGATTGGGCCGTGTCCATTCGGCCTAGGCCTTCTTCGGTGAACGCCTGGTACCTGGCTCGTGCGAGCTGAGGATCGGCTGCGAAGACCCGCAGGAGTTCGTCGGACGCGACGAACGGTCGCGGCGATCTCAAACCAAGAGTCTCGGCGTAGCTCGACCACGGCCAGTCTGCCGGCGAGTCGACGATTCCGGCGCGCACGGGATTCAGTGCGATGTATCTGCAGACCTCGAACATGTGCGAGTCGCTTTGGACGAACACCGAGTGATACCGCTTATTGAAGACGTGTCCCGAGGAGCCATGCCGACGGTTGTACGTTTGGCCATAGAAGCCGTTGAGCCGCTGCATCCCGGCGGCAAGATCGGCCTCAGGCGTGACGACGAGCAGGTGGTAGTGCGTGTCCATCAAGCAGATGGAGAGGCACGACCATCCGAATCGAGTGACCGTCTCGGCGACGAGGGCTTCGAATGAACTCTTATCCGCTGCGTCGGAGAAGAGATCCCGATCCGCGCACGCTGAGGCGTTCACGTGGTACATGCCAGACTCCACCAGGATGCGCGGTTCGCGCGGCACGTCTTCGACGCTAGCCGCGGCGGCACGGGCGCCCGGGGCACCGTCACAGTTCCGGCGCACATTCCTTACAGGGTCTTCCTTACAGGGTCTGACCCCGCGAAGGTTTACGGGGTCAGACCCCGTTAAGGGGTTGCGAGTAGGGACTCGACGGTTGGGTCGCCGCGCCGCCGCGGCGGCTTGACTTCACGCCACGTGCAGTCCTTCGGATCCTTGTCGGGCCGGAAGCGCAGGAACCGCGTCCCGTGCCGAAAGCGGTTGCGCTCGAGCTTGTCGTAGCGCACCTCGCAGACGAGCTCGGGCCGGACCGGGTTCCAGTCGAGCTCACGCCCCTGCGTCCAACGGCTTTGTCCGCCTGGGATCCGCTTGTCGCTGACGAACCCCGGAGCGCGCAGCTTCGGCAGCGCCTCCTCGATCTGCTTCCGCAGGCCGGCCGTCAGCCCGGAGCAGTGGCCGACGAAGTCGAGCTCGCCGTCCTTGTCGTAAAGCCCGAGGAGCAGGGTCGAGATCCGCCCCTCCACCTTCTCGCTGTAACGGAACCCGACGATCACGCAGTCGGCCGTCTTGTACTTCTTGACCTTGGCGACGGCCTCGCGCGACCCCGGGCGGTACGGCGAATCGAGCCTCTTCGCCACGACCCCGTCGAGCCCGGCCGCCTCGATCCGATCGAGCCAGCGTTCCGCCTCCCCGGGGTCGCGCGAGAACGGCCAGAGCTGGAACCGCTTCGCCTTGCGCTCGAGCTCCTTGCGCCGCTTCTCGAGCGGGAGCTTGTGCAGCTTCTCGCCCTTCCAGAGCAGGATGTCGAAGACGATGAACTGCGCCGGGATCTCGGCGGACAGCTTGCGAATCCGGCTCTCCGCTGGGTGGAGCCGGAGCTGCATCGAGTCGAAGTCGAGCTTGCCCTTCTTCGAGATCACGATCTCCCCGTCGAGCGCGGAGTGGGGCGGAAGCACCTTGCCGAGCGGCTCGAGCTCGGGGAAGTAGCGAAGCAGCGGGCGCTCGTTGCGCGACCAGAGCGCAAGCTCGCCGCCGTCGTTCTCGAGGATCCCGCGGAAGCCGTCCCACTTCGGCTCGTACTGCCAGTCGCCGGTCGGCAGCTCTTGGACGAGCTCGGCCTCCATCGGCGGAAAGGGGACGTTTCGGCCCGGCATGCGGGCACTAAGCTAGCCGGAATGAGGAGAGTCGCGGTCACGGGCCTGGGAGCCGTAACGCCGCTGGGCAACGACGCGCCTTCGACCTGGCGCGCCGCGATCGCGGGCGAGAGCGGCATCGACTTCATCAAGTCCTTCGATGCGAGCGAGTTCCCGGTGCGGGTCGCGGCCGAGGTCAAGAACTTCGATCCGTCCGGTCTCGTAAATCCCAAGGAAGCGCGCCGGCTCGACCGCAACGTGCTGCTCGCGGTCGCCGCCGCAGTCGAGGCGAAGGAGGACGCGGGCCTGAACGGTTACGACCCGGCGCGCGCCGGAGTCGTGTTCGGCTCCGCGATCGGCGGCTTCCTCGGGATCATGGAGCAGAGCCACATCCTCGACGAGCGAGGCCCCGACCGCGTCTCGCCGTACTTCATCCCGAGCGTGCTCGTCGACTCGGCGAGCGGCCAGATCGCGATCTCACTCGGCATGCGCGGCCCGAACTACGCGCCCGTCTCCGCCTGCGCGACCGGGTCGCACGCGGTGGGCGAGGGCGCCGAGATCATCCGCCGGGGTGACGCCGACGTCATCCTCGCCGGAGGCACCGAGGCCTGCATGCACCCGCTGATCCTGGCCGGCTTCTGCGCGATGCGCGGGCTCGCGGCCGAAGACGAGCATCCGCCGCACGCCTCACGGCCCTTCGACGCCACGCGAGCGGGGTTCGTGATGGGCGAAGGCGCCTGCGTCCTGGCCCTCGAGGACCTCGACGCTGCGCGCAAACGGGGCGCGAAGGTGTACGCGGAAGTGCTCGGCTACGGCGCCTCGAACGACGCGTACCACATGGCCGCGCCGGATCCCGCTTTCGTCGGGGTAGCCGAGATGATGCGGTCAGCCCTCGCGCGCGCGCGCGTGAACCCGTCCGACGTCGACTACGTCAACGCCCACGGAACGTCCACGCCGCTGGGCGACCTGGCGGAGACGAAAGCGCTGAAAGACGTCTTCGGAGACCACGCGTACGAGCTCGCGGTCTCGTCGACGAAATCCATGATGGGCCACTGTTTCGGAGCCGCCGGCGCGATCGAGGCGATGATGTGCGTGCTCGCGATCCACGAGGGGACGATCCCGCCCACGATCAACTACGAGCACCCCGATCCCGAGTGCGATCTCGATTACGTCCCGAACGAGGCGCGCGAGGCGAAGATCGACGTCGCGCTCTCGAACGCGATGGGCCTCGGCGGTCACAACGGCTGCGTGTTGCTCGGCCGCGTCTGAGGAATCGCTAGCCTCCCGGCCGAGATGGCCTTCATCGTCAACGAGCAGGTCGAGGAGTACGCGGCCGAGCACACGACGCAGCTGAACGAGCTCTTCGACCGGCTCGCCGCGGAGACCCGCGAGAAGACGACAGCCCCGCAGATGATGGTCGGGAGGATCGAGGGCGGCTTCCTCGCAACGCTCGTCCGGCTCACCGGCGCGAAGCGCATCCTCGAGCTCGGCACGTTCACCGGCTACTCCTCGATCGCCATGGCCTCGGCGCTGGCCGACGACGGCCGGATCGTCACGTGTGACGTCGACCCGGAGGCGACCGCGATCGCGCGCCGCTACATGGACGAGAGCGGGCACGGGGACAAGATCGAGATCAAGCTCGGCCCTGCGCTGGAGACGATCCAGACGCTCGAAGGACCGTTCGACATCGTCTTCATCGACGCGGACAAGCCGAACTACCAGGCGTACTACGAGGCTGTCCTCCCGCTCCTGGCCGAAGACGGCCTGGTGATTGCGGACAACGTGCTCTGGTCGGGCCGCGTGGTCGAACCGGACGGAGACGAGTCGACGCAGGCGATCAAGGCGTTCAATGAGCACGTCGCGAACGATGGCCAAGTGGTCTCGGTCATGCTTACCGTCCGTGACGGAATGACCCTCATCCAGAAGGCCCGGACCTAAAGAAAGCGCAGCGATCCGCCGATCAAAGACTCGTCGGTCGGAGCCCTTGTACGCCCGCCGACGACAGTGTTACCGTCAAGACGAGGATCAAACGGCTACCAGGGGAGGGTTCCTTGCAAGGCAAGTCGGTGGACTTTGTTCGCATGCTCGTACGGGCTGCGACGCGTAGGCGCAGGACCACGCTGAGCGTTGCGGTCATCGGGCTCATCATCTTGGTTCAAGCAAGCGTCGTCCTAGGGG
>Ga0307289_10001332_pt1 | contig 10476 bp, 9 predicted proteins | sample ER_DNA_143_FD_194483 | JGI IMG/M metagenome (GOLD analysis project Ga0307289, IMG submission 194483) | Bulk soil microbial communities from the East River watershed near Crested Butte, Colorado, United States - ER_DNA_143 | ecosystem: Environmental > Terrestrial > Soil > Floodplain | place: USA... | reverse complement strand
GGCCGGCCCCCGGGACCCGGGCACCGCCTCCATCAAGCTGATGCACTACCAGGGCGACCTGGGTGGCCAGGGCCCGCTGTGGGGCTACGTCGAGGGCGGGATGGGCCAGGTCTCGTTCGCCATCGCCCAGGCGGCCCGCGACCTCGGCGCGAGTCTGGCCACCGGGGTGCCGGTGGCCGAGATCCTGCCCGGAGAAGGGGTCCGGCTGGAGGGCGGCGAGCTGATCCGGGCGGCCGCGGTGGTCTCCAACGCCGACCCCCGCCGGACCCTGGGCCTGGTCGACCCGGGCGCCGTGCCCGGTGGGTACCGGGCCCGGGTCGACGGCTGGCAGCTGCGCTCGCCGGTGGTGAAGCTGAACGCCGCCCTGCACCGGCTGCCCAGCTTCCCGGCCGCCCGCGGCCTGGAGGCCCACCGGGCCATGGTCGACGTGACCCGCGGCCTGGACGCCGCCCAGGAGGCCTTCGCCGACGCCCAGCGGGGCGTGCCCGACATCGGCTTCTGCGAGGTCTACTTCCAGACCGCCTACGACCCGTCGGTCGCCCCGCCGGGCCGGCACCTGGTCAGCGTGTTCGCCCAGTACGCGCCCTACGAGCTGGCCGAGGGCGACTGGGACGGCCGCCGGTCCGAGATCGGCCGGCTGATCCTGGACGCCATCGCGGAGTTCGCCCCCGACGTGGTCGACTGCGTGGCCGAGTACGAGGTCCTGGGCCCGCCCGACATCGAGCGGCGCATCGGGCTCAGCGGCGGGCACATCTTCCAGGGCGAGACCATGCCCGACCAGATGTGGGAGCACCGCCTGGCCGCCCGCACCCCGGTCCCCGGCCTGTACCTGTGCGGCGCCGCCACCCACCCGGCCGGGTCGGTGATCGCCCTCAACGGCCGCAACGCGGCCATGGCCGTGCTCGCCGACATGACGACGGCGTGGAGTCGGCCCCCGGCCGACGCCCGGTAGATTCCGACTCGGTCAGCCCTTCTCGGCGCCGGCGGTCAGGCCCTCGACCAGCAGGCGCTCGGTGGCGAAGAACAGCACGATGATCGGGATGGTGAGGATCACCGAGCCGGCCATGAGGGTGGTCTTGGCCACCTCGACCGAGCCGGCGAGCTGGGACAGGCCGAGCGACACCGTCCAGTTGCTGCGGTTCTCGACCAGGAACAGCAGGGCGAACAGGAACTCGTTCCAGGCGATCATGAACACGAACAGGCTGGTGGCCATGATCGCCGGCATGGCCAGGGGCAGCGACACCCTGCGGATGATGGTCAGGCGGCTGGCCCCGTCCAGGGCGGCCGCCTCCTCCAGGCTCTCGGGCACCGTCTGGAAGTAGTTGCGCAGCATGTGGATGGTGACCGGCACGATCTGGGAGGCGTAGACCAGGACCAGGCCGAACAGCGACCCGCGCAGGCCGATGCGGGTGAAGAACACGAACAGCGGGATGGCCAGCAGGATGGCCGGGAACAGGTAGACGGAGAGGAACAGGAAGTTGACCTGGCGGCGGCCGAAGAACTGCAGCCTGGCGATGGCGTAGGCGCCCAGGATCGACACCAGCAGGGTGAGGGCCACGCTGGCCAGGGCGATCATGCCGCTGTTGCGCAGGAACACCAGGAACCCCTGGCCGCCGTCCTCGACGCTGCGCAGCACCTCGCCGTAGGCGGCCAGCGACGCCCCCCGGGGCGGCCACAGCGCCCCCGGGTCGAGGGCCACGTCCTCGATCGCGCGGATCGACAGCTCGACCATGTAGTAGAAGGGGAACAGGGTCATGACCAGGAAGAAGGCGATCGTGATCCACTTCAGGACCCCCAGGATGCGGGTCTCGACCAGCTCGCGGCTGAGCGGCGGCTTGGGCCGCGACGGCCGCCTGGCCGCGGCCCGGGGAGGCTGGGGGCGCTCGGCGACCCCGGTGTCGACGTCGGTCCGGCTCATACGGCCTCCGCCTCCTCGACCCGGCCGACGAAGAACCGGAAGTAGAGGAACAACAGCACGACCAGGAGCAGGGCCAGCACCAGCGAGAGGGCGGCGGCCGCCCCGATGTCGCCGCGGCCGGTCAGGTAGTTGTAGACCCGCACCGACACCACCTCGGTGCCGGCGCCGCCCTGGGTGAGCAGGTAGATGTCGTCGAACTCGTTGAAGGTCCAGATGAAGCGGAGCACGGTGAGCAGGGCGATGACGCCCTGGAGCTGGGGCAGGGTGATGCGCCAGAACCGCTGCAGGGGGGTGGCCCCGTCGACCCGGGCCGCCTCGTCGAGCTCGCCGGGCAGGGCCTGGAGCCGGGCCAGGATGAACAGGAACGAGAACGGGAAGTAGCGCCAGGCCTGGTAGAGGATGACCACGATCAGCGCGGTCGGCACCTCCAGGTCGAGGCCGAAGATGCTGAGGGTGCCGGTCCGCTGCTCCAGGAAGGGGATGGGCTCCTTCCAGCCGAGCAGGTCGGCCCCGATGGCGTTCACGATGCCGAGCTCGGGGTTGAGCATGATCTGCCAGACGAAGGTGACGGCGACCACCGGGGCCACGTACGGCAACAGCATCGACGCCCGCACCAGGGTGCGGCCCTTGAAGGGCTTGCGCACGACCAGGGCGGCGAGCAGGCCCAGGCCGATGGACAGCGCCGTCCCGACGACGCTGTAGATCAAGGTGACCTTGAGGGCCTCCATGAACCCGGGCGAGGTCAGCACGGTGGTGAAGTTGTCCAGGGTGAACTGGAAGTCGAACAGCCGGGTCCGGAGGTTGCGCAGCCGCAGGCTCTGGAAGGCGATCACGATCGTCCACAGGATGGGCAGGACGACCATGAACAGCACCACGATCAGGGTGGGCGACAGCAGCGCGAGCCCGGCCCGCGACTCCTGCTGGGCCAGGGTCCTCCCCCGCCGCCTCGGCGCCGGTCCCTCGCGCATGGGCTCCCTTCCGGCCCCCCTTACTTGATCGACTGGGCGATCTCCTCCACGTCGGCCTGGGCCTGCTTGGCGGCCGCGTCCGGGGTCAGCTGCCCGTCGAGCATGGCGGCCACCGCCTTGGGGATGGGCAGCTCGGCCAGCTGGGCGCCGACCAGCTTGCCCTGGTCCTGCTGGAAGCCCCAGCGGCTCATGGTGTCGGTGCTCTTGGTCAGGGCCTCCAGCACCTCGGGCGGGTACAGCTCCGACAGCGGCTTCTTCTCGTCGACCCCGGTCTGGAGCTTGGCCCAGGCCTGGGTGTACTCCTCGGGGTTGTCCTTGGTGCCCGCGCGGACCGGGAACTTGCCCTCGGGGGCCAGGGCGAGCCAGTCGGCGTAGCCGTCGCTCATCATGTACTCGACGAACTGCTTGGCCGGGTCGGTCTTGCCGTCCTTGATGATGGCGAAGCTGGTCACCTCGCCGAACTGGGTCGGCTCGCTGCCGTCGGGGCCGGTGATGGCGGTGACGATGCCGCTGTTCTTGGACAGGAAGCTCTTGTCGGAGCGGCACTCCGGACAGGTCGGCAGGGCGTCGTTGCGCAGCCCGGCCAGCTCGTCGAGCAGGAACGACGACCAGACGATCATGGCCGACTTGCCGGCGAAGTAGGAGGCCCGGGTGGTGTCGGCGTCCTGGCCCCCCTTGGCCGAGCCGTTCCTGATCAGGTCGTCGTAGAACTTGAAGGTGGCCACGCACTGGGGCGTGGTCAGCTGGATGTTGCCCTGGTCGTCGGTGAGCTGGCAGCCGTTGGCCAGGGCGAAGTACTCGAAGGTCTGCTGGGTGAAGCCGTCGCCGGCCTTGGTGGCGGCGACGATCCCGTTCTGGCCCGACTGCTTGAGCTTGGTCGCCGCGGTCAGGATCTTGTCGAAGGTGTCCGGGGTCTGGAGGCCGGCCTTCTGGAACAGGTCCTTGCGGTAGACCAGGAGCTGGGTCCAGCTGTCGCTCGGGACAGCGATCGGCTTGCCGTCGGACTCGACCAGGCTGAGCGCCCGCTCCGAGAAGGTGTCGCGGCCCAGGCTCTCGACCACGTCGTTGGCGGCGTCCTGGTCGGCCAGGTCGTCGGTGGCCAGGTTGTTCACGAAGCCGAGCGACAGGGCGCCCATCACGTCCGGCAGGGTGCCGCCGGCGCTGGCCGACTGGATCTGGGTGGCCAGCTGGTCCTCGGCGATCGCGACCACCTTGACCTGGATCCCGGTCTTCTGCTGGAAGGCGGCGGCGATCTTCTGGGTGGCCGCGACCCGCTCGGCGACGTCCTCGGCGGTCCAGAAGGTGATCGACTTGTCCCCGCTGTCGTCTCCTCCTTGGTCGCCGTCGCCGCCGCAGCCGGATGCGGCGAACAGCATCGAGAGCACCACCAGGGCGAGCAGGCGTCGGGGCTTCATCTGCGCTCCTCCCAGCCTCAGCACACGAAACGTACTTCCCACCAAAACAAGCACGAACCGGTTAGAACGCTCATTCGAGGAACGTACCAGGCGGCTTTGCCCGGCACAAGGCATCATCCACAGGGCCGGCGACCGTGCCCGGGCGTCGGCGAGGGAGTACGTTGCTGGCGCAACAAGTCCGCCATTTTTCGAGGAGGAGCAGGATGGCCACCAAGCTCTGGCATGTCCCGGTGCGGCTGGCGACCGGCGCCATCATCCTGGACCAGGGCCTGCTGAAGCTGAAGGCCGACGACGACACGGCCAAGTGGCTGCACGACCAGGCCGCGCACGCCTTCCCCCGGGTCGCCGAGATGGAGCCCAAGGAGTTCGTGCAGCTGCTGTCGGCCGGCGAGATCGCCCTGGGCACGGCCCTGCTGGGCATCGGGCTGGTCCCCTCCAGCCTGGCCGGCCTGGCCCTGGGCGTGTTCGGCGGGTCCCTGACCCGGCTGTACCTGAAGGCGCCGGGGACGCGCCGCGAGGGCACCATCGCCCCCAGCCAGCAGGGCGTCGGCCTGGCCAAGGACTCCTGGATGCTGGCCATCGGCACGGCCCTGGTACTGGACGCGGTGTTCGGGTCCAGCGGCAAGCGGAGCAAGAAGCGCAAGAAGAACGGGAAGCAGTCCTAGCCCGGGGTCGCCGATGACTGAGCCGCCGCGGTGGCCGGCCGCTCCCCCACGGCCGCCGCCTCCCGGGCCCGGGCCCGGGCCCGGGATCGGGGGGCCGGTGGCCGGGGCGACCGACGTGCTGCGCGGGATCGGGCTGTTCTTGAGAACGCCCGGGGTGCGGCTGCTCGGGATCCTGCCCGTGCTGCTGGCCGCGCTGCTGGTGCTGGTGCTGCTCGGCCTGCTGGTGGTCTACCTGGACGAGCTGGCCGGCGCCCTGACCCCGTTCGCCGACCGCTGGGACGAGAGCAGCCGCACCCTGGTCCGGGTCGGGGCCGGGCTGGCCCTGCTGCTGGGCTCGACGGCCGTGCTGGTGGTGTCGTTCACGGTCATCGCCCAGATCATCGGCCAGCCCTTCTACGAGCGGATCTCGGACCGGGTGGAGCACCAGCTGGGCGTCCCCCCGGCCGGTGCCGACGCCCCCTGGTGGCGGACCTTCCCGCGGGCCTCGCTGGAGTCGGCCCTGCTGCTGGCCCTGACCCTGGCCTGCACGGCCCCGCTGCTCGTGCTGGGGCTGTTGCCGGTGCTCGGCCAGAGTGTCGTCCCGGTGCTCCAGGCCCTGGTCGCCGGGTTCTTCCTGGCCGTGGAGCTGCTGGCCATCCCGCTGCAACGGCGCGGGCTGCACCTGGCCGGGCGGCTGCGGTTCGTGTGGCGGCACCGGGCCCAGACCCTCGGGTTCGGGGTCACCGCCTTCCTGCTGTTCCTGGTCCCGCTGATGAACGTGCTGGCCATGCCCGGGGCGGTGGTCGGGGCGGTCCTGCTGGTCCGCCGGCTCAGCGACGGCCCGGCCGGGCCGCCCGGACCACGGTGAGCCGGGAGGCCCGGAAGATGCGGCGGCGGCCGCTGACCAGGTTGGTCAGGTCGTAGGCCGGGTCGTCCGGCCCCGAGTTGGCCACCTCGCCGACCACCCGCCAGACCCCCCGCTCCCCCTGCCCCGGCTTGCGGACCTTGACCTCGCTCCCCTTCTGGATGTCCTGCATTCCAGGGATCTGCACGTCCACGCCGACCCGCCTCCTCACGTCCTGCCCTTCGAACTCATGTTCGAGTGTACCCCACGGGTGGGTCAGGATCGAGCCGTTGCGCGGCCGGCGGCGGCCACCTAGATTCGGGACATGACCGCCCAGCCGGGTCCCGAGCAGACCTTCGACCTCGACCTCTACCTGAGCCTTCCGCGGGTGGCCGGCCTGGTCCTGGCCCCCGACGGCGGCCGGCTGGTGACCTCGGTGGCCACCCCGGGCCCGGACGGCAAGAAGTTCACCAGCGCCCTGTGGGAGCTGGACCCGGCCGGCGAGGCGGCCCCGCGGCGGCTCACCCGCTCGGCCCCCGGCGAGGCCAGCGCCGCCTTCCTGCCCGACGGGTCGCTGCTGTTCACCTCCTCCCGCCCCGACCCCGAGGCCGCCCCCGACGCCGGGGCCGACGACGAGGTGGCCCGCCTGTGGCTGCTGCCGGCCGGCGGCGGCGAGGCCCGCCCGGTGGCCGCCAGCCCGGCCGGGATCGACCTGCTGCGGGTGGCCCGCGACGCCGGCACGGTGGTGTGGCGCACCGGCGTCCACCCGGGGGCCGACGACCTGGAGGCCGACGAGCACCGCGACAAGGCCCGCAGCGACGCCGGGGTCGGCGCCCTGCTGTTCGAGACCTACCCGATCCGCTACTGGGACCACTACCTGGGGCCGCGGGAGCCGCGGCTGTTCGCCTCGGCCCCGCCGCCGGCCGACGAGGGGCGCATGGCCCCGGGCCGGCCGCTGACCCCGGCCCCGGGCCGGGCCCTGGACGAGCAGGAGGTGGCCGTCACCCCCGACGGCGCCACCGTGCTGTGCGGCTGGGACACCAGCGAGGTCACCAACCCGCGCTCGCTGCTGGTGGCGATCGACGTGGCCTCGGGCGAGCGGCGGGTGCTGCTGGACGACCCGGGGTCCTCGGTGGGCCGCATCGCCTGCTCCCCCGACGGCCGGCTGGCGGTGTGCGAGCGCGTCTGGCACGGCGACCCCGGCCACCCCGTCGACGTCAGCCTGTGGCTGGTCGACCTGGACGGCGGCGAGGGCCGCGACCTGCTGGCCGGCCTGGACCTGTGGCCGCTGGAGCCGGTCTGGGCGGCCGACAGCCGGGCCGTGTTCTTCGTCGCCGACGCCGACGGCAGGACCCCGGTGTTCCGGGTCGAGGTCGGGGGCGCCGACGACGGCCGGGTGACCCGGCTCAGCGCCGACGGCGCCTTCTCCGACCTGTGCCCGGCCCCGGACGGGGGGCGGCTGTACGCCCTGCGGGCCACCATGGCCGCCCCGGCCCAGGCGGTCGCCCTGGACGCCGCCGCCGCCGACCAGCGGCCGGCGGCGCTGCCCACCCCCGGCCTGCCCCTGCAGGTGCCGGGCTCGCTGGCCGAGGTCGAGACCCGGGCCGCCGACGGCACCCGGCTGCGGGGCTGGCTGGTGCTGCCGTCGGGGGCGTCGCCGGCCCGGCCGGCCCCGCTGGTGGTGTTCATCCACGGCGGGCCGCTGTCGTCCTGGTCGGCCTGGAGCTGGCGCTGGAACCCGTGGCTGCTGGCCGCCCGCGGCTACGCCGTGCTGCTCCCCGACCCGGCCCTGTCCACCGGCTACGGGCAGGGGTTCGTGGGCCGGGGCCGGGGCCGGTGGGGCGCCGAGCCCTTCACCGACCTCATGTCCCTGGTCGACGCGGCCGTGGCCCGGCCCGAGGTGGACGAGCGGCGGACCGCGGCCATGGGCGGCTCCTTCGGCGGCTACATGGTCAACTGGGTGGCCGGCCAGACCGACCGCTTCCGCTGCATCGTCACCCACGCCAGCATCTGGTCGCTGGAGCAGTTCCACGGGACCACCGACCACGCCGCCTGGTGGGAGCGCGAGTTCGGCTCGCCCGAGGCCATGCCCGAGCGCTACCGGGACCACTCGCCCGACCGCAACCTGGCCCGGATCCGCACCCCCATGCTGATCATCCACGGCGAGCGCGACCACCGGGTGCCGATCGGCGAGGCCCTGCGGCTCTGGACCGACCTGACCCGCACGGGGGTGGAGGCCAAGTTCCTCTACTTCCCCGAGGAGAACCACTGGATCCTGACCCCGCCCCATGTCCGCGTCTGGTACGAGACGGTGCTCGCCTTCCTCGACCAGCACGTCCTGGGCAAGGACTGGGTCCGCCCGGAGCTGCTCTAGCCGACCAGGAGGCCGTGTGCTCGACCCGTCCAGGCAGGGCCACGCCCAGGCCGAGCGGCGCCTGCGCTCGGAGCCGATCGCCTGGCTGACCACCGTCCGGGCCGACGGGCAGGCCCAGGCCTCGCCGGTGTGGTTCCTCTGGGACGGGGAGACGTTCCTGCTCTACAGCCAGCCCGGCGCCCAGAAGGTGCGCAACCTGGCCGCCAACCCCAGGGTGGCGCTGCACCTGGACGACGACGGGAGCGGCGGCGACGTGGTCACCTTCGAGGGGACGGCCACGGTCGAGCCCGACACCCCCCGGGCCGACCGGATGGACGGCTACCTGGCCAAGTACCAGGCGGCCATCGAGGCCCTGGGCTACGAGCCGGGGCCGTTCGCCCGCACCTACTCGACGGCCATCCGGGTCCGCCCGACCCGGGTCCGGGTCTGGTAGCGCCATGGCCCTGCTGCCCGAGATCAAGGCGCTGCTCGACCGGCAGGCGGCCTCCGGCCGGCCGCCGCTGCAGCGCCAGTCGGTCGCCCAGGCGCGGGCCTTCCACGTCCAGGACGCCCCGGCCCTGAACGGGCCGCCGGCGGCGGTGGCCGCGGTCGCCGACCAGATGATCCCGGGGCCGGCCGGGGAGCTGCCGGTGCGGGTCTACACCCCCGAGGGCTCCCCGCCGTTCCCGATCGTGGTCTTCTTCCACGGCGGCGGCTGGGTGGTCGGGACCCTGGACACCTACGACCCGCTGTGCCGGGACCTGGCCGCGGCCACCCCGGCGGTGGTCGTCTCGGTCGACTACCGGCTGGCGCCCGAGCACCGCTGGCCGGCCGCGGTCGAGGACGCCTACGCGGCCACCCTGTGGGCGTCGCGCAACGCGGCCGCCCTGGGCGGGGCCCAGCACCGCCTGGCCGTGGCCGGCGACAGCGCCGGCGGCAACCTGGCCGCGGTGGTCGCCCTCGGCGCCCGCGACCGCGGCGGGCCCCCGATCGCCTTCCAGCTGCTGGTCTATCCGGTGCTGGACGTGGCCGCCGCCACCGCCTCCTGGCGCGAGTACGCCGACGGCTTCTACCTGACCGCGGACGGGATGCGCTGGTACTGGGACCACTACCTGGGCGGGGCCGACGGCCTGGCCCCGGACGCCTCACCGCTGCGGGCGGCCTTCGCCGGCGGCCTGCCGCCGGCCCTGGTGATCGGGGCCGAGTGCGACATCCTCCGCGACGAGGGCGAGGCCTATGCGGCCCGGCTGGCCGAGGCCGGGGTGGAGGCCCGGGCCAGCCGCTACCCGGGCGTGATCCACGGCTTTGTCCGCTGGCGGGCCGTGACCGGCGCCGCCGGCGCCGCCCTCCAGGAGGCGGCCGCGGCCCTGCGGTCGGCCCTGGCCCCCTAGCCGGCGGGCCTACCAGGTCGGCTTGTCGGGCGGTCCCTCGTCGGCAGGGTCGGAGGCGGCCTGGTCGGGCTCGGACGGCGGGTGCCAGCGGGCGACCAGGTTGCGGGCGGCGCGGGCCTCGTCGAGCCGGCCGACCGGGGCCGTGACCGGCGCCAGGTGCAGGGGGTGGGCGTCGGCTTCGGCCTGGGCGGCGATCTCCAGCATGGCCTCGGCGAAGCTGTCGAGGGTCTCCAGGCTCTCGGTCTCGGTCGGCTCGACCATCAGGGCCTCCTCGACGATCAGGGGGAAGTAGACCGTCGGCGGGTGAAATCCCTTATCGATCAGCCCCTTGGCGATGTCGAGGCCGCGCGCCCCCTGGGACTTCTGCCGCCGGGCCGAGAGCACGAACTCGTGCATCACCGGCCGCGACGGGTAGCCGAGCTGGTAGGCCGCGGACAGCCGCTCGAGCAGGTAGTTGGCGTTGAGCACGGCCCGCTCGGCCACCCCGCGCAGGCCGTCGCCGCCGTTGGCCAGCAGGTAGGCGAAGGCGCGGACCAGGATGCCGAAGTTGCCGTTCCAGCCGTGGACCCGCCCGATCGACCGCGGCCGGTCGCCGTCCCAGCGGTAGAAGGCCTCCTCCGGGGGACCCCCCTGGGTTCCCCCGGACCCCCCCGGCCCCTCCCTGACCACCACCGGGGCGGGGAGGAAGTCGACCAGGTGCTCGGCCACCACCAGCGGGCCGGCGCCGGGGCCGCCGCCGCCGTGGGGGGTGGCGAACGTCTTGTGGAGGTTGAGGTGGACGACGTCGAAGCCCATGTCGCCGGGCCGGGCCTTGCCCAGGATGGCGTTGAAGTTGGCCCCGTCGTAGTAGAGCTGGCCCCCGACCCCGTGGACGAGCTCGGCCACCCGGGCGATGTTGCGCTCGAACAGGCCGAGGGTGTTGGGGTTGGTGATCATGAAGGCG
>Ga0307289_10001330_pt1 | contig 10481 bp, 8 predicted proteins | sample ER_DNA_143_FD_194483 | JGI IMG/M metagenome (GOLD analysis project Ga0307289, IMG submission 194483) | Bulk soil microbial communities from the East River watershed near Crested Butte, Colorado, United States - ER_DNA_143 | ecosystem: Environmental > Terrestrial > Soil > Floodplain | place: USA... | reverse complement strand
ATTCTGCCTCCAGCGGCTCGCCGCGCTCGCCTCGCTCGGCTAGGCCTCGATCCGCCCGTCCGCGCCGACGTCGGTGCCGGCGGCGACCAGTCGCTCCCTGATCAGGAACTGGAAGGTCGACCAGGCGCCCTTGCGCCCCTCGAACATGCGGTAGATCTGCCACTCGGTCAGCATCGACTCGTCCTCGCGCCGCGCCTCGGACCAGTCCGCGAACTTGGGCAGGCGGCCGAGCCTCCGCCCCAGCTCCATCCCCTGCTCCAGCGCGCGCTCGAGCTTCTCCTCCCCCACCGGCACGTCGAAGCCGGCCTCGCGCAGCGCGTTGGCCAGCGAGCCGAAGGTGTGCCAGTAGAGCGACTTCGAAGGCATGCGGCCGCGGTGCTCCTCGATGTCGCGCGCGGTGGGGATCCGGCCGAGCTCCTCCCCTAGTCCCTTCAGCAGCTCCAACAGCTCCTCACGGGTGGCGAAGCGCCGCGGGACGAGGCCGGCCTTCCGCTTCGCCTCGTTCCAGCTGCCGAAGTGCTCGATCACCGTCTGCGGGTGGACGCTCGTCTCCGAGTCGCCGGCGAACTCCCGCATCGTCGGCGAGCGCCCGAGCCGTTTCGCGCATGCGGTTAGCTCGGCGAGGATCTGCTCGTCCGAGTAGCGCTTGCGGATGCCGGCCTGGAACGCCTCAAGGGCCTTCCGGTCGATGCCCGCGAGCGCACGGTACTGGGGCCGGCGAGCCATCGTTCTCCAAATAGAATAGAGCAACTGCGCCGCGGTGCAACTTCGGGACTAGCGAGATCAGAGAATTGCTAGCCGGGTCAAGCGGGCGCAGCTAGGACGCTACGAGCACGCGCGGCCGCCGGTCCTCGTCGTCGAGGCCCTCGATCGGCAGGATCCGCTCGAGCGCGGCCACACAGCGCGGGCAGAACTGGGTCCCGGCGGCGCGGCGGAGCTCGTCGAGCGCCTCCGAGGCCGGGCGGGCGGCGCGGTAGATCCGTGTCGTCAGCATCGAGTCGAGCGCGTCGGCGACGTGGATGATGCGGGCGCCGAGCGGGATCTCCTCGCCCTTCAGGCCGTCCGGGTAGCCGGTGCCGTCGAAGCGCTCGTGGTGGTGGCGGATCGCCGGCACCGCGTCGTTGAGGAAGCCCAGGCGGTCGATGATGCGCGCGCCTTCGTCCGCGTGGCGCTGCATCAGCTCCCACTCGTCCGCGGTCAGGCTCGCCGGCTTCAGCAGGATCGCGTCCGGGATGGCCAGCTTGCCGATGTCGTGGAAGAGCGCGGCGTGGCCGAGCAGGTCGAGCTCGGCCTGCGACAGCCCCAGCTCGCGACCGATCGCGAGGGCGAGCTGCTGCACGCGACGGGAGTGACCCGCGGTGTAGGCATCCCGCGCGTCCACCGTGGCCGAGAGGCTCTCCATCGCGGCCGTCGAGCGTTCCTTCAGCAGGCGGTTCGCGTGCTCGAGCGAGACGTTTTGCGTCTGGATCGTCTCGGCCGCGGCGCGGAGCTTCTGGGCGCTGCGCTGGGTGTGCCGGAGGTAGGCCTCCTGCGTCTTGCGCATCAGCAGCAGCGGCACCGCAAAGACCGCGAGGGCCCACAGGCCGGCGGTCTCGTTGCCGACCCAGATCACGCCGCCGATGAAGCCGTAGACGAGGTAATGGGTCGCCAGCCAGGCGAAGCGCTCCTTGAAGACGGCCCACCAGCGCTCGTGGCCCTCGATCGCCACCACGAGGCTGAGGAGGCTCATGTTGACCGCGAAGTAGGTCGCACCGGCGGCGATGCCCGCGATGACGTAGACGATCTTGCCCACGTCGCCGCTGAAGCCTGCCGTGAAGACCGCGGCCGCCGCGAGCGACGAGAGAGTGAGCGTGCCGATGTTGAAGACCACGTAGTGGAACGGCGAGCGCCTGGCGCTCCACTCGACCACCGCGATCGTGACCGCGATCGCCAAGGCTGCTCGCGGGCCGAACAGTGCGGCGCCGGCGATCGAGCCGACGGCACTGACCGAGATCGAGCCGTCGTCCACCTCGAGCGCGAGGGCCTGTCCCGCGCCGACGAGCGCAACGAGGGCTACGAGCCCGATCCAGTCGGCACTGTTGCCGAAGATTGCGCCGAAGAGGCCCGCCCCCACTCCGACCGCGCTGACGACGCCGACAAAAACGGCGAGGCGCCTCGAAAGGGAGAGGAAGCGCGGCCCGTGCATCGCGTGGGGCCGCGGGTGGCGCCGCTCGAGGGCGGGAGTCGTCTCGGCGGGCGGAGGCAGCGGCACGACGTGGTCGCCGTCCTCAGGCACCGCGACGAGCCTGCCCTGGCGCTTCTCGGGCATGAGCAACGGCTCGGAGCTTGCGTCGAGGACACGGTTGCGTCCCTGGAGCTTGGCGCGGTAGACCGCGAGGTCGGCCTGGTGGATCAGCTCGTTCGCGTCCGAACCGTCGCGCGGGAAGGCCGCAACGCCGATGGACACCGTCGCCTTGATCGGGTCGCTCGAGGTCTCGACGTCGTAGGCGCGGGCGGCAACCGCGCGCCGGATCCGCTCGGCGATCTCGAACGCCTGGTCTGGAGGCGTCTCGGGAAGCAGGATGGCGAACTCCTCGCCGCCGAAGCGGGCGGGCACGTCGTAGTGGCGCAACTGGGAGCGGAAGACCTCGGCGATGCCCTGCAGGACGGCGTCGCCGGCGAGGTGGCCGTACGTGTTGTTGATATCGCGCAGCAGGTCGAGGTCGGCCATCACCAGTGAGAGAGGGCGCTCGAAGCGCTCGGCGCGCAGCAGCTCCTCGTTCAGGGCCGCCGCGAAATGGCGTGCGTTGAAGAGGCCGGTCTTCGGGTCGACGCGCGCCTCCTCCTGGAGCTGCGGAACGCTCAGGGAGCGGTGGATGAGCAGGAGCGGTGCGACCGAGAACGGGATCAGCCACGGGTTGCGCACCCAGAAGGCGGCCATCGCGACGCCGAGCATCGCGAGCACGACGTCGGTCGAGAGGCTCGGGAACGAGAAGAGGCCGGACTCGCGCAGAGAGTGGCCACGCGCGAGGTGCAGCATCGGCGCCATCAGGAAGTGGTTCACACCGACCATCGCAGCGGCGGCGGCGAGGCCGGCGATCGCATAGTTGACGTCGTTCCCGGAGCCCGCGTCGAGAATCGCGTGGAAGCTCGCGTAGGCCGCCAGCATCGACAGCGTCCAGTTGCAGATGTTGAAGATCTGGATGTACCAGGCGCTGCGGTTCTTCAGCCACTCCGGGATGTGCTGGATGATCGCGATCAGCGCGACGAGCGCCGGCGGCAGCAGCATCGCGGCCGGGATCAGGAACACGATCGTCGTGTGGTAGGACTGGTTCCGCGGCGTGCGGACGACGAACAGCTGCGCGACGGCGGCGATCGCGCCGAGGATGACGAAGGTCGCCCAGCCCCGCGTGTCCGTGCTCAGCCCGGAGAGCAGCGGCAGGACGATGGCGGTGGTAATCGCCGCGACGACGAAGAAGTAGACTGCGGCCTTCGCGGCCAGCTTCGGCGCACCGTGCCCGACGGCCTCGACGTCGTGCGCAATCGGGCTCGGAACCGCGCTCACGCGATCCTCCCGATCCGCTTCAGGCCGAGCACGAAGCTCCTCATCGCCTGCTCTCTGTCTCCTATCTCCGCGCGCTCCACGCGGTGCCGCATGAACAGGAAGCCGTTTCCTTGGTGAACAGACCGATCACCACACCGGAAGCTACGCGGGTCGAGAGGGGGTCACATCCCCCTTTTTCGGTACACCCCTCGATATCCCCCAAACGAGTGAGAGGCCGGGAGTTTCGTCCCGGCCTCTCCGATCTGCTTGTGCCCCGTCCGTCGCCTAGGGTGCCGGCAGCTCGCTGACCGCCGGGACGATCTCCGCGGGGAGATTGCTCAGCTCAGGCGCGGTCTCCGGATCGGCCATGATCTCCGCCGCCTGTTCGGGCGTGAGCTCGTAGCCGGTCGGATCGCCGCTCGTGTCGCCCTCGGCCGCGTCCTCGTAGGACGTGTCGGCCCAGGAGACATCGGCCCAGGAGACGTCGGCCCAGGAGACGTCCGCCCAGGAGACCGACTCCCACGACACGTCGGCCCAGGAAACGACGTTCCAGGCCGCGTCCGTCCAGGAGACCGAGTCCCAGGAGACCGAGTCCCAGGAGACGTTCGCCTTCGCGACGTCGAGCCAGCTGACCGCGTTGAAGGAGCGGTTGCCTGTCAGGTCGGCCCCTACCCAGTTGTCGAGCGCCTTGTTCGGGTTCGGCGGGCGGGTGATGTACGACGCCCTGCTCATCTGGAGCTCGCCCACGCCGACCGAGCCCTCGGCCGCGCCGTCCACGTCCTTCGTGGACGCCATCAGCGCGCCCTTGACCTGGTCGGGGGTGAATTCCGGGTGCTTGGCCAGGATCTGCGCCGCGGCGCCCGAGATCACCGGAGCCGCGAACGAGGTGCCCGAGAGCTGGATGTACCCGTGCGCCGCCAGCTTGTCGGCACGCTCGACCGCAAGCGTCGAGCCTGTCGGCACAGGGCCGACCATGTAGCGGCCCGGAGCGGCCAGGTCCGGCTTCATGAAGCCGTCCAGCGTCCGGCCGTACGCCGACCACGGTGCGTTGACGTCGTCCTTCGCGTTCTTCGTGCCGCCGATGTCGACCGCGCCGACGGTGATCACGAACGGATCGTTGCCCGGCGCGTAAGGCACGCCGCTGGGCCTGTCGCCGAGGCCGTAGTTGCCAGCCGCCGCGACCACAACCACACCGTTGAACCAGAGCTTCTCCACGGCCTGGTCGAGCGGATCCTGGAAGAAGTGGCTCTTGTTCGCCGAATGCAGCGAGAAGTTCGCGATCCGGATGTTGTAGGTGTTCTTGTTCGCAAGGATCCACTGCGCTGCCGCGATCACGTCGCTTGTCCGGGCGACCCCGTGGTCGTCCATGACGTCGAGCGAGACCAGCGGTGCCTGAGGCGTTGCGCCGGTGTAGCCGTCCGCTCCGCCCGCAGCGATGCCCGCCACGAAGGTGCCGTGGCCACGGCCGTCACCGGCCGAGTCGTCCGGCAGCGTCGAGAACTTGACGCTTGCGAGGAGGCGGTTGCCGAAGTCCTTGCTGCGACCGGGCTCGATGCCCGAGTCGACGATCGCGATGGTCGGAACGCTGCCCGCACGCGGTGCGTCGGGGCCGCTCCAGGCCTTCGAGACGCCGGACTCGTACGGCCAGAGCTGATTCGAGCTGTAGCCGCTGACGTGAACCTGGACATCCGGGGTCACGATCAGGTTCGGCTGCTTGAGCAGCCTCGGCAGGGCGCTTGCCCTCACCGTCGCTGCCACGCCGTCGATCAGGCTCAGGCGCCGGTTGAGGCCGCCTCGGTCGTCGTCCGCGAACTGATTGATGTGGGTGAAGGCCGAGAGCGCCGGCGAGAGCCGGCCGTTCGTGCTCTGGATGATCACCCGCACGTACTGGCTCGGATGCCGCTTCGCCCCCCGCAGGAGGCCAGGCGAGATCCACGTCTTCTTGAGCGACGCATGGCCGCTCCGGATTGCATGCTTCTTTCCTGCGCTCGACGCGAGGGGGACGCTGATGGCGAGCATCGCCGCAAGCGCGGTGATTGCACCTCGTCCGCCCTTGCCCCAGAGCGCGCTCGATCGAGACTCGCCACCACGGTTGCCCGTGCCCCACAGCGCGCTCGACCGCATGTCTCCACGATTGCCGCCGTTCATCCGCACCTTCCGTGTCTCCTTTCCGCGCCCTCGCGCGGGCCGCATTTCTCACATCTCCGCAGCGCAAGCCGGGGAGCCAGCGCTGCGAAATCCGGGCGGAACCTAGGCTCGGCCAGGGCCCCACTACATCCCCCGGCAGGGTGAGGCCGCGCAAAGTTCCCTCTAACGGGTGATGCCCGCGTTCGGCGCGGTAGCGTGGCCCCGTGCGCGTCCCACTGGCCCTCGAGATCGGCCTCGCCCGCACGGCTGCCGGGCTCTCACGCCTGGTCGGAGCGGGCGGAGGCACGACCGTTCCCGGAAAGCTCCTTTCCAAGCTGGATCCGGGTGCGGTCGACCGCCTCGCCGCGCGCCTTCCGCAGGGCTCGGCGGTGATCTCCGCGACGAACGGCAAGACCACGACCGCTGCGATGGTTGCGCGGATCCTGGAGCCTTCGGTGCGCCTTGCGCACAACCGTGCCGGCGCCAACCTCGTCTCGGGGGTCGCCTCGGCGCTGGTCGCCGCCCGAGACGCCGAGCTCGGGCTCTTCGAGGTCGACGAGGCCGCGCTGCCGGAGGTGTCGCGGCGCGTTCGGCCCCGGGCGGTCTCGCTCGGGAACCTCTTCCGTGACCAGCTCGACCGCTACGGCGAGCTCGAGCTGCTGGCCGAGCGCTGGCGCGGGATGGAGCGGGAGCTCGCGGAGGACGCGACGCTCGTCGTGAACGGCGACGACCCGCAGCTCGGAAACCTCGCGCTGGGCCGCAATCCCGCTGTGCGCAGCGTGTTTGGCCTCGACGACCCCCGGCACGCCTCGGCCGAGCTGCAGCACGCAGCCGACTCCAAGTGGTGCGTTCGCTGCGGGACTCCTTACGAATATGCCGCCGCGTACATCGGGCACCTCGGCGACTACCGTTGCCCCTCCTGCGGCCACGCCCGGCCCCCACTCGACGTCGTCGGGCGCCAGATCGAGCTGAATGGGCTCGAGAGCGTCTCCTTCGATCTCGTCGCCCCGGAAGGGACACGCCGGATCGAGTTGCAGGTGCCCGGGCTGTACAACGTCTACAACGCGCTGGCGGCCGCCTCGCTCGCGCGGGCGCTGGGCGCCTCCCCTGACGCGATTCAGGCCGGCTTGCAGGGCTTTTCTGCCGCTTTCGGCCGATTCGAGCGCATCCCGATCGGCGAGCGCTCGCTGCTCGTGCTCCTGATCAAGAACCCGGCGGGCGCGAACGAGGTCGTCCGGACGCTCGTCGCCGGCGGTGCGCCCAAGGTCCTGCTCGTCGCGCTCAATGACGAGCTCGCCGACGGCCGGGACGTTTCCTGGATCTGGGACGTCGACTTCGAGCCGCTGCTGGCCGGTCTCGATCGGCTCGTCGCGACCGGCGAGCGCGCCGCCGAGCTCGCGCTGCGCTTCAAGTACGCGGGTCTCGCCGACGACGCGATCGAGGTCGTGCCGTCGCTCGAGCAGGCGCTGGACCGCGGCCTCGAGCTGACACCGGCAGGGGGCGAGCTCGCTGCGCTCCCGACCTACACGGCGATGCTCGCGCTCCGCGACCTCGTGGCGCGGCGCGGCTTTGTCCGGCCCTACTGGGAGGAAGCGGCGTGAGGATCGTCCTCGGCCACCTGTTCCCGGAGTACCTGAACATCTACGCCGACCGCGGGAACATCGCCGTTCTGGCCAGAAGAGCGGCCTGGCGGGGCCACGAGCTCGAGGTGCGCGCGCTCGGGCCCGGCGACGTGATCCGCCCGGGTGAGCACGACCTCTTCTACGTCGGCGGCGGCCAGGACCGCGAGCAGGAGCTGATCGCCCCGGCCCTCGCGCTCATGGGCGGCGCGCTGCAGGAGGCGGTCGCAGGCGGCGCGGCGGCTCTGGCCGTGTGCGGCGGCTACCAGCTCTTCGGGCGCTTCTACCGCGACCAGCGCGGCGACGAGCTGCCCGGCGTCGGCCTTTTGCCCCTGCACACCGTCGCAGGCGAGCGCCGCATGATCGGCGACGTGCTGCTCGAATGCGAGCTGGAGCCCGGCGAACGACGAACGCTCGCAGGCTTCGAGAACCACGCCGGCCGTACCGTGCTCGAGGACGGCGCCGAGCCGCTCGGGCGCGTCCTGGCCGGCTTCGGCAACGACGGCGAGAGCGGCTACGAGGGCTGTCGCGCGGGCCGCGTGCTCGGCACGTACCTCCATGGGCCGCTCCTTCCCCGCAACCCGTGGCTCGCCGACTGGCTCCTGGCGCAGGCGCTGGCGCACCGCACCGGCGAGGTGCCGGAGCTGGAGCCGCTCGCCGACGAGCTGGAGGCCGAAGCGCACGCGGTCTCCGCGGAGCGGGCGCGTACCCGCGGCGGCCGGTTCTAGGGCACCCAGAGAGCCCCGAGGTAGACCGCTGGGTCTCCCGGCGTCCAGCGCTGCAGGAAGCGCTGAATCGGCGGATGCAGGACGATCTCGTCGAGCTCGTCCGAGGTGAACAGCCGGTGCCCTCGGACAGCCGCGTCGGCGGAGGTGACGGCCTCGAGCGAGCGTCCCGTCAGGTCGCCCGCGAAGATGATGTGCACCACGTGCTTGGCGGCGAAGCTGCGGACGGGCGCGATCGAGTCCGCGATCGCGACCGGCCCCTCGACCGGCATCTCGTCCTTCAGGCCGACCTCCTCGGCCAGCTCGCGGTGCAGCGCGTCCACGAGGCTCTCGCCCGAGTCGACGCCACCGCCGGGGAGCAGCCAGTACTCGCGCCCTGCTTTCTCATGTCGGCAGAGCAGGATGCTCGCCTGCCAGCGCAGCAGCGCGGAGACGCGGATCCGGGGCTCTCCCATTACGCGCGTGAGGAGCCGAAGCCGCGGACGCCGCGCTCGCTCTCTGGGAGCTCGTCGACCTCGACGGGGTCGAGCTCGGGCACCGGCAGCACCACGAGCTGAGCGATGCGCATGCCGGGCTCGACCACGAATGGCGCTCGCGCGTCCGTGTTCAGGAGAACGACACGGATCTCGCCGCGGTAGCCCGAGTCGACCAGCCCCGGCGAGTTCACCACGGTCAGCCCATGCTTTGCAGCCAGGCCCGACCGTGGCTGGACAAAGCCGGCATGGCCAGCCGGGATCGCCACCGCGAGCCCGGTTCCGACGAGCGCCCTCTCCCCCGGCCCGAGCTCATGGCGCTCGCAGGCGGCGAGATCGAGCCCGGCGTCGCCGGAGTACGCGCGCTCCGGGAGCACGGCGTCGTCGCGCAGCCGCGTGATCGGGAGCTCGATCACGCGCTTGAGCGAGCCTCGGCCTCGGCGATCAGGAACGGGGCGAAGCGGCGCACCTCCCGCCTGGGCAGCCGTGCGCGGACGAACACGCCCTCGGGGCGGTCGGCCCGTTCGTCGACCGGCGTCCCCAGCGCGTAGAGCTCGGCGAGACGGGCGCCTTCGTCATACGGGATCAGTAGGCGCACCTCCTCGAACCGCTCGCCGAAGCGCTCGGCGACGCGTGCCCGCAGCTCGTCGAGGCCCTCGCCCGTCGCAGCCGAGACCTGTAGCGCCTCCGGGAAGCGGTTCGCGAGCCGCCTTCGCCGTAGCGAGTCGACGGCGTCGATCTTGTTCAGGACGAGCTCGACCGGAAGCTCGGAAGCCCCGATCTCGGCAAGCACGCTGTCGACCGCGGCCAGCATCGTGTCGAGCTCGTCGTCGCTGACGGAGGCGTCGCCCACGTGCAGCACGAGGTCGGCGACGAGCGTCTCCTCGAGCGTCGCGGCGAAGCCCTCGACCAGCTGGTGCGGAAGCCGGCGGATGAAGCCGACGGTGTCGGTCACGAGATAACGCCTGCCGTCGACTTCGAACCCGCGCGTCGTGGGATCCAATGTCTCGAAGAGCCGGTCGTTCACGGAGACCCCTGCCTCGGTGAGCGCGTTCAGGAGCGTCGACTTGCCGACGTTCGTGTAGCCGGCAAGCGCGATCGTCGGCGTCTCCGAGCGGCGCCTGGCCTTGCGCCGCGTGTCGCGCTGCTTCGCCAGGCGCTTCAGCCGATCGCGCAGAAGCGTCACTCGCCGGCGGGCGAGCCGTCGGTCGGTCTCGAGCTGGCTCTCGCCCGGGCCCCTCGTGCCGACGCCGCCGCCCAGGCGTTCGAGGTGCTGCCACAGGCCGCGCATCCGCGGCAGGTTGTACTCGAGCTGGGCGAGCTCGACCTGGAGCTTGCCCTCGGCGCTGACGGCGTGCTGGGCGAAGATGTCGAGAATCAGCTGCGTGCGGTCGACGACGCGCACCTGCAGCGCGTCCTCGAGCTGGCGCTGCTGCACCGGGGAGAGCTCGTCGTCGACGATCAACGACTCGGCCCCCGAGCGGCCGAACGACTCCTTCAGCTCCGCGAGCTTGCCTTTGCCGACGTAGGTGCGAGCATCCGGGCGCTCACGGTGCTGCACGAGCTCTCCGATCGGCTCGACGCCGGCGGTGCGGGACAGCTCCCGCAGCTCGGCGAGGTCGGCGTCGGCACCCTTCGGCGCCACCGCGAGCACGAAGCCACGCTCGGGCTCGGCACCCGGCGCAGGATCCGGCTGGCGGGTCGTCACGCCTGAATTATGACGCTCTGCAGCGAAGACTCAATTCGCTGCACAGCCTCTTCGAGGCGCTCGTCGGGAACCGTCAGCGAGATGCGGAAGAACCCCTCCCCGCTCGGCCCATACGCAGGCCCGGGAGAGACGACGACACCGGCCTGCTCGAGCACGAGCTCGCTGAACGAGGCCGACGTGTGGCCCTCGGGAACCGGCACCCAGAAGTAGGGCGTCGCCTTGGGGGGCTCGACGTGGAGCCCGACCGCCGCGAGCGCCTCGGCGACGAGGTCGCGGCGGCGCTCGTAGACCGCCGACATCTCGCGG
>Ga0307289_10001324_pt1 | contig 10497 bp, 9 predicted proteins | sample ER_DNA_143_FD_194483 | JGI IMG/M metagenome (GOLD analysis project Ga0307289, IMG submission 194483) | Bulk soil microbial communities from the East River watershed near Crested Butte, Colorado, United States - ER_DNA_143 | ecosystem: Environmental > Terrestrial > Soil > Floodplain | place: USA... | reverse complement strand
TTTTGTCGTTCGGGCCCCCGACAACGTTCTCTATCTGACGAACTTCTGGGGCATGAAGGGCTACGACGCCGCGGTCTTCCCTCGCGAGGGCGACCCGGTGCTGATCACGCTCGGGACGTCGGCGGCCGATGCTGCCGGGACGGCCTGGACGTCAGACGTCCGCTACTTCGACCTCTACGACGCCGGCGATCCGCGACCCCCGGCGTCGCGCACGCTCGACCTCGCGCTGGAGGCGGCGCGCGATTACGAGCGTGTCGGCCTGGAGCTTTCGCTGGGAACGCAGGCTTCCGACCGCATGGTCGGCGAGCCGACGACGTTCACAAAGGCCTGGTTCGACGCGTGGCCGGGCGCGGCCGACGCAACGCCGCTCCTGAATGCCGCCCGCGCGATCAAGACGGAGCAGGAAGTCGCGCGCATGCGCATTGCCAACGAGATCGCCGGGGCGGCGATGGAGCATGTCTGGGGCGAGCTGCGGCCGGGGATGACCGAGGCCGAGGCGGCGGCGTTGTGGCTGGGCCACGTCCACGGCCAGGGAACGAGCCGCGACGACGTCGACCTCGCGCTCGGCTTCTCGCTGGTGTGGTCGGGGCCGGGGATCCGCACGTTCACCGCCACAGGCGACCGTCCGGTCCAGGAGGACGAGCCGACGCTGTTCGAAATCTGGGTCTGCGCAGACGGCTACTGGTGCGATCACACGAAGAACCTCTGTCCCGGCGAGCTTCGGCCCGAGTACGTCGAGCTCGAACAGCAGCTCCTGACGGTCTACGAGACGCTCGTCGGCCTCTGCCGTCCGGGCCAGAGCCTGGCGGAGCTCGACCGCGCCGGCCGCGAGGTGATCGCCGCGATCGGCTATCCCGGCCAGCCGAGCCACCCGCTCTGCCACGGAGTCGGCGCGCGGGCGCATGAGCCGCCCTATGCTCACCAGGCCGCCGGCGGCGAGCTCGCCGAGGGAATGGTGCTGGCGGTCGAGCCCGGCATCTACTGGGAAGGTGGCGGCGGGCTTCGCCTCGAGGACAACTTCCTCGTCACGGCGTCCGGACCGGAGAAGCTGTCTCCCTTCCCCGACGGCATCGTGAGGCGCGGATGATCTGGACCGGCTCCGTCAACGACGGGCACCGGCTCGGCGGCTCGGTCGGTCTCTACGACACGACGCTCCGGGACGGCGAGCAGACCGTCGGCGTCGTGCTCGACTCGGGCCAGAAGCTCGAGATCGCCCGCGCACTCGACGAGCTCGGGATCGACCGCATCGAGGCGGGCTTCCCACGCGTCTCTCAGGATGACTGGGAAGCGGTCAAGCTGATCGCAGCGGCGGGGCTGAAGGCCGAGATCTGGGGCTTCTCGCGTGCGGTGCCGGCTGATCTGGAGGCACTCGTCGAGCTCGGCGTCGGCCACTCCGTGATCGAGTCGCCGATCTCGGATCTGAAGCTCGAGGCGATCGGCGTCTCGCGCGAGAAGATGCTCGGCCGGATCACCTCGGCGATGGCGTTCGCCGCCGAGCACGGGATCCATGCCGCCTTCTTCGGCGTCGACTCGACCAGAGCCGAGCCAGACTTCTACGACCAGGTCTACCGCGGCGCGATCGAGGCGGGCGCGCGAGAAGTGGCCGTGGTCGACACGCTAGGGATCGCCTCACCGGAGGCGGTCGGCGACCTCGTAGCGCGCACGGTGGCGCTGGCCGGCCCCGACGTGCCCGTCCACTTCCACGGCCACAACGACTTCGGCCTCGCCACCGCGGCGGCGGTGGCGGCCGTCCGCGCCGGGGCAAGTTGGATTCACGGAACGATCAACGGCATGGGCGAGCGGGCGGGCAACGCCAACCTGGGTGAGGTCGCGCTGACGCTGCGCGCGCTCTACGGCGTCGAGTCGAATCTCAGGCTCGACCGAATTCGCGACGTCTCGGCGCAGGTGCGCGTACTTTCCGGCTACGCACTCGAGCCGTGGAAGCCGGTCACCGGCGAGACGCTGTTCCGCCGCGAGAGCGGCGCCGTGGCGAGCCAGTTCCACGACCCGCCGTCGATCGAGCCGTACTCGTCCGAGCTCGTCGGCGCGGAGCGCGGGATCGTGCTCGGCAAGAAGAGCGGGCTCGACTCGGTGCGGATCAAGGCCGAGGAGCTCGGGATCGAACTGCCGGAGGAACGGCGGCCAGAGGTGCTCGCCGCGGTCAAGGAGCTTGGGGAGCGGAAGCGCGGTTTGGTCACCGACGACGAGTTCCGCGAGCTGATCGGTGGCTGATCACGACGCGATCGTCGTCGGCAGCGGCATCAACTCGCTCGCCTGCGCCGCGCTGCTCGCCCGCGGCGGCTGGAAGGTCTGCGTGCTCGAGCGCAGCGACACCATCGGCGGGGCGATCCAGACCGCGGAGCTGACCGAGCCCGGCTACCAGCACGACGTCTTCAGCGCTTGGCACCCGCTCTGGGTCGGCGGCGCCGCGCACGCCGAGCTCGGCGACGAGCTAGGCGCGCGCGGGCTCGAGTACCTGAACACCGACCACCCGACCGCGACGCTGTACCCGGACGGTGAGGCAGCGTTCCTGCTGCGCGACGCCGACGCGAACGCCGCCGAGCTCGACCGTCACGCCGCGGGCGACGGCGACGCCTGGCGGCGGATGCTGGCGACCTTCTTCCCGAACGCCGACCTCTCGTTCGGCGTGCTCGGGACCGAGCTCTGGTCGCGCGACGGGCTAGGGCTCGGGATGAAGGCGCTGCGCCGGCTGGGTCGGCGCGGGCTCGTCGAGTTCACGGGCGACGTGCTCGCGACGAGCCGCGACTGGCTGACGGACACGTTCGCCTCCGAACGCGCCCACGGGCTGCTGGCGCCGTGGGTGCTCCACACCGGCCTTGGCCCGGACTCCGCCGCCTCGGGCTTCATGACCCAGGTGATCGCAGTGGCGATCCAGGAGGGCGGGACGCCGATCCCTCGCGGCGGCGGCGCCCGACTCGTCGACGCGCTCGCCGCGCTGATCCGAGACCACGGCGGCGTCCTCGAGACCGGGCGCGACGTCGAACACGTGGTCGTAGCCGACGGCGAGGCGACCGGCGTCCGGCTCGCCGACGGAGAAACGGTGACCGCGGAGCGCGCCGTCATCGCCAACGTGACGCCGACGCAGCTCTACGGCCGGCTGCTCGACGGCGTCGTCGACGGCGCCGTCCCCGAGCGCGGCAGGCGGTTCCGCTACGGCCGCTCCGAGATGCAGATCCACTTCGCCCTCTCCGAGCCGCCCCGGTGGGACGGCGACGAGCGGATCGGCAGGACCGCGATCGTCCACCTGACGCCCGGACTCGACGGCGTCTCGCGCGCCGTCAACGAGGCAGAGCGGGGGCTGCTGCCGGCCGAGGCGACTGTCGTCGCCGGCCAGCCGCTGACGATGGATCCGTCCCGCGCGCCGGATGGCGCGGGCATGCTCTGGATCCAGCTGCAGGAGCTGCCCTGGCACGTGAAGGGCGACGCCGCCGGTGAGCTCGACACCGGCGACGGGACGTGGACCGATGAGCTCCGCGAGCGCTATGCCGATCGGATCCAGGCTCGGCTTGCGTCGCACATCCCCAATCTCGAGTCGTCGCTGCGCAAGCGCGTAGCCCTCTCGCCGGCCGACCTGCAGGCCGCGAACGTGAACCTCCATCACGGCGATCCGTACTCCGGCTCACTGGCCCTCGACCAGAACCTGCTGTGGCGTCCCTTCGGGGCCAGCCCGGGCCACGCGACGCCGGTCAAGCGGCTCTGGCAGATCGGCGCCAGCACGCATCCCGGCCCCGGGCTCGGCGCCGGCTCGGGCACGCTCGTCGCCAAGCAGTTGCTGAAGAAGAGGCGGCTGCGCTCGTGAGCCCGAAGGTCTCGATCTCGCAGATCACGACGGTGGGCGCCTCGTTCGCGGACGACGTCGACGCCTACCGGGCCGCCGGCGCCGACGGGATCGGGATCTGGGAGATGAAGCTCGCCGACGACTCGCTCGAGCGCTTCCGCGCCAGCGGCCTGAAGGCGGCGACCGCAGTGACGGAGGTGCCTTCGATCCTGCCGCTGCCGTTGATGCCGGGGCCCGAGGATCCGGCGATCCGCGTCGAGGCGATTTGCGCGGGCATCCGCAGGCTGGCGCCATTCGAACCGTCCTGCGTCCTCTTCCTGACCGGGCCCGGCGAAGACCGCGAGGCGATCCTCGAAGGCCTGCGGGCGATCGCCGTAGAGGGCGCGCGCTCCGGCGTCCCGGTCGCGGTGGAGCCGATCCAGCGTGAATTCGCCGACCTCTGGACGATCGTCAGCTCGCTCGACGAAGCGGCCGCGCTGATCGACGAGTCCGGCGCCGAGGTCGGCCTGATGTACGACTCGTGGCATCTCTGGCGGGAGCCGCTCGAGCAGATCGACCGCCACCGGGACCGCATCCGCGGCGTCCACCTGGCCGACTGGCGCGAGCCGACCCGGAACACGAACGACCGGGTGCTGCCTGGCGAAGGCGTCATCGACTTCGGCCCGATCCTCGAAACACTCGACTGGGACGGGCTCTACGACCTCGAGATCTTCTCCGACTCCGATTTGCCCGATTCCCTCTGGCGGGAAGATCCGCGTGAGCTTGCCGCTCGCGGGCTGAAGCAGACGAGGGAGGTCCTGTCGATCGCGTCTGCATAGTCGGCGCCGGTGTCATCGGCAGCCTGTTCGCGGGACATCTCGCGCGCACGTGTGAGACCTCGGTCCTCGTCCGGCGCGAGGAACACGCCTCGGCTTTGAACGAGCGAGGTCTCACGGTGAGTGGCCGTCATGACTTCACGGCCGAGGTCACGGCGGCTACCGACCTGCAAACGCTCCCAGAGCCCGAGCTCGCCATCGTCGCGACCAAGACGACCGAGCTCGAGACGGTGGCGGAGCGCCTGGCGGGGCACTGGCCCGGCGCAGCGGTGATGACCGTCCAGAACGGGCTCGGCGCCGAGGAGGCGTTCGCCGCCCGCGGAGCCTGGCCGCTGATCTCGGCGGTCACCTTTATGAGCGGGACGCGCCATTCGGACACCGAGGTCGAGTACATCCTCGACACGGAAACCTGGCTCGGGCCCTACGGCGAGACGCCGTTCGAGCTCGTCGAGGACGTGACCGGCCAGCTGATCCGCTCCGAGCTGATGGCCAAGGCCTTCCGCGACCTCTTGCCGGCGCAGTGGTCGAAGCTGATCTTCAACGCGACCGTCAACTCGGTCGCCGCGCTTACCGGGCTCCCGCACGATCCGCATTTCGCCGCCCGCGAGCGCCAGCAGGACCTCGGTCACCTTGTCTACGAGCTCGTCGAGGAGGGCAAGCGCGTCGCGGCTGCAGCCGGGGTTGAGCTGCACGAGGATCCTTGGGAGATGAACGTCCACGCGACGCAGCGGGGCAGCCGCCACTACCCGTCGATGCTCGAGGACGTCGAGGCGCGGCGGCCGACAGAGGTCGATCAGATCAGCGGCGCGCTCGTCCGCGAGGCAGATCGGCTCGGCGTTCCGGTGCCTCTGCACGCCACGCTTTACCGGCTCGTCAAGGCCAAAGAGGCATCGTGGGCAACCGACGGTGGCTCTCAACCGTAGTAAGTTCTACTGCAGGACCGGGAGAAATCTCCAGAGGAGGGCGTAGTGAAGAAGCGGATGAGGTGGGGCGTCTTGGGGACGCTCCTCGGAGTGACTGTTGCGGCCAGCGCTCTTGCGGGGTCCACCGGCCACGCGGCGACAGCGGCGAAGAAGCCGATCACGATCGGGTGGGCATTCGATCGTGCGGGCAATATGGCCCCGTTCGACGATCCGGCGCTCGCGGCCGCGAAGATTCGAATTGGCCAGATCAACAAGAAGGGCGGGGTCGGCGGGCGGAAGCTCCAGATCAAGACCTGCGACACACAGAACAACAACGCAACGACGGCGAAGGCCTGCGCGGCCAGCCTGCTCGGACAAGGGGCCAACATCATCTTCGTCACCTGCGACGTCGACTATGCGACGCCGGTCGCCCAGGCGGCGATCAACAAGGGTGTCCTGGCAATCGCGCCCTGCATCGGTACCGATCAGATGGGACCCAAGCGTTTCGGAGCAAAAGGGAAGCTCGCGTTCAGCTTCGGGAACGTCGCCCAGGACGAGGGGTCGGCGATGGCCGAGTACGCGCACAAGCGCGGTTGGAAGACCGCCTCTCTGGCGACGAATACCGCTCTCGTCTACTTCAAGAACGTCGTCCAGGCGTTCGACAAGCGCTTCAGGCAGCTCGGCGGCAAGGTCGTCGACCGCGAGAGTTACGCGACGGGTGCGAATAACGTCCAGACCGCGGTCACGCGCCTGAACCAGCACAAGGCAAACGTCATCGTGACGTCTACGGCGTTCGCCGAGCTACCAGGACTCGTGTCCGGTCTGCGCTCGCTTGGGAACAAGACGCCGATCCTCAACTCGTGGGCCGGTGACGGAACCTACTGGAACACGCAGAACCCGAAGGTGACGAACTACTACTGCGTCACCTACGCGTCGGTCTTCGGCGACGATCCCTCGAAGGACGTCCGCGGGATGATCGCTGCGTTGAAGGGCGCCGGAGCGGCACCGGGCACCGGCGGGTTCCTCGGCGGCGCTGACGCGATCGACGGCGTCGTCACGGCAATCAAGCGGGCGCACGGCTCGACGAAGGGGTCTGTGCTCGCGGCGCAACTCGTCAAATTCAAGCGCGTCCCGGTTCTTGGCGGCAGGATCAGCTTCTCGACGAAGCTGCACACCGTCTACGGCCGCGATTACCGGGTGATCGAAATCCAGAACAACAAGGCCAGTTTCAAGGGCTTGGTGCGGGCGAAGGTCATCCCCAAGCTCTAGTTGGCGACCGCGGCGCCGGCGAACGAGATCGAGAGGAGGCCCGAAGAAACACTTCGGGCCTCCTCCGTTTCACGCGCGTTCGAGGGTGTCCGCGCCCTGCAGGACGTCACGCTCGAGCTCCATCGGCATGAGGTCGTCGGCCTCGTCGGGCCGAACGGCGCCGGCAAGTCGACCCTCGTGAACGTCCTCACCGGGTTCGACTTCCCCAGCTCGGGGACGGTCGAGCTTCGCGGGCAGGAGATCACTCGCTGGAGCGCTCATCGGCGCGCGAGGCGAGGGCTGACACGGACCTTTCAGCACAGCCGCTCGTTTCGTTCCCTGACCGTTCGCGAGAACGTCGAGGTCGCCGCGCTCGGCGTCGGCGTTCGGGCCCGAGAGGCGCGCCGGCGGGCCGAGGAGCTGCTTGAGCGGTTGGCGCTGACCGAGCTAGCGGGCGTGCGCGCAGACGCCCTGGCCCAGGGGGATGAGCGCCGCCTCGGCGTCGCTCGGGCGCTCGTGACCGAGCCGGCCTTCGTGCTGATGGACGAGCCGGCGGCGGGCCTGCCCGAAGCCGAGGTGCCGGAATTCGCCGAGGTGGTTCGCTCGGTGCGTGACACCCACCGGGCCGGGGTGCTGCTGATCGACCACAACATGGCGCTCGTAATGGGTGTCTGCGACCGGATCCATGTGCTCGACCAGGGCCGCACGCTCGCGTCCGGGACGCCCGAGGAGATCAGGGGCGATCTCGACGTCGCCGCGGCCTATCTCGGCGAGACGGCGGTGGACGAGACGGATGCCTGAGGCGCCGGCGCTCGAGCTCGACGGGCTGGAAGTCCGTTATGGCGGTGTCTCGGCAGTCCGCGACCTGAGCCTGCAGGTCGGCCGGACCGAGATCGTTGGTCTGATCGGCCCCAACGGCGCCGGGAAGTCGACGACGCTGCACGCGATCATGGGGCTCCTCCCGGCTTACCGCGGCGAGGTTCGGCTCCAGGGGGAGCCGCTGCGCCGCCGGTCGGCCGAGTCGATCGCACGCGCCGGCGTCGCGCTCGTCCCCGAAGGGCGGCGGATCTTCGGCGACTTCACGGTCGAGGAAAACCTTCGGCTCGGGCTCGCCGCCCGGCGACGAGCCTACATCGGTGATGCCCTGGCGCCCGCGTTCGAGCTCTTTCCGATCCTGCACGAGTTCCGGCGGCGGCAGGCGGGAGCGCTATCGGGCGGACAGCAGCAGCAGCTTGCGATCGGGCGCGCGCTGGTCTCCCGGCCGGAGGTGCTGCTCCTCGACGAGCCGTCGCTCGGCCTCGCACCGCTGGCTGTGAACGGGATCTTCGAAGCGTTCACCGCGATCCGCGACCTCGGCACGACGATCCTGCTCGTCGAGCAGCGGGCGCAGAGAACCGTGGCGCTCGCCGACCGGACTCACGTTCTCGTCGGCGGCGAGCTGCGGATGACGCTCGGCCCGACCGACGCCGACGACACCGACAAGATCATCGCGGCCTACCTCGCCTCATGACAGTGATCGGCTCGATCGGCTGGCAGACCCTGAGCGACGCGCTCGGACAAGGGGCGATCTACGCGCTGATGGCGGTCGGGATCGGCCTCGTCTTCGGCGTCCTCCGGCTCGTCAACTTCGCCTACGGCCAGCTGATCATGGCCGGCGCCTACACGCTCGCCTACACGTCCGGCTGGCCCGTTGCTGGGAGCGTCGTGACCTGCTTCGCGGTCGTCATCGCACTGTCGCTGGCGATGGACCGCCTCGTCTTCCGGCCGCTGCGCTCCGCCTCGCCGGCGACGATGCTGGTGACCACCTTCGCCGTCTCCTTCCTCTTGCAGGCGGTGGCGCTGATCATCGACCTCCGCGACAACACCCTCGGCGAGATCGCCGTCTCGGTCGCTCCGCTGAACCAGGCGATCTCGATCGGCGGCGTCGACGTGCGCAAGGTGACCCTGGTCTCGGTTGCGGTCGCCGCCGGCACCTTGATCGTGCTTGCGCTCCTCCTGACAAGAACGACGATCGGGCTGCACACCCGCGCGGCGGCCACCGATTTCACGACGGCCCGACTGCTTGGCGTCCGCGCCAACCGGGTGATCGCTTTCGCCGTCATTGTCTCCGGGGTTCTTGCCGCAGCGGTGGCCGTCCTGCTGACCGTCCAGAACCCGTTCGTCCAGCCGAGCTTCGCGCTCGAGGACACGATCATCGTTCTCGTCGGCGTCGTCGTCGGCGGCATCGACCGCCTCTGGACAGCGACGCTCGGCGGTTTTGCGATCGGGTTCGCCTCGGTGCTCGTCAACGCGGCGCTCCCGACCGACAAGACGGTCTACCTCCCGTCGGTGATCTACGCGCTCGTGATCCTCGTCCTGCTGCTGAGGCCGGCGGGCCTGTTCGCGTGGGGCCGGCGGGCGGCAATGGAGCGCGTGTGAGGAGCCTGTTCGCGTCCGCAGCCGAGCTTGCTGGGCCGATGTTGCTCGTGATCGTCGTCGGCCTCCTGTCGACGACGGCCTCGGCCGCGAACGAGATCTACTTCCTGAACGCCTTGGTGGCCGTCGCCATCGTGGTCGCGATCTACGTCTTCGTCGGCGTTTCCGGGGTGCTCTCGTTCGGCCAGATCAGCTTCGTCGCGGTCGGCGCCTTCGCCTCCGGGCTGATGACCGTGCCCGTCGAGTCGAAGAAGGGTGTGCTCACGACGGTGTTCCCGCTGCTGCGCGACCACACGGTCGGGAACGTGCCGTCGCTTCTGCTCGCGGCCGCACTCGGGGGCGTGTTCGCGTTCGTCGTCGGCCTGCCGCTGATGCGGCTCTCCGGCCTGGCGGCCGGGATCGCGACCTTCGCCGTGCTGGAGATCACGCATAACGTCCTGCGCGAGTGGACGAAGATCGGGCCCGGGGCGACGACTCTGGCGCTCGTCCCGGAGACGACCGGCGCCCTACAGGCGACGCTCGGCGCGCTCGCCGCAATCGTGGTCGCGTTCGTCTACCAGCGAAGCCGCCGCGGCCGCCTGCTGCGAGCCTCGCGCGAGGACCCTGCCGCCGCCCGCGGCGTCGGCGTCAGCATTCACCGCGAACGGCTGGTGGCATTCACGGTCTCGGGCGCGCTCGCGGGCTTCGCCGGCGGTCTCTATGTCCACCTGATTGGGTCGATCACGACCGAGCAGGTCTACCTCGAGCTGACCTTCCTGACGCTGGCGATGCTGGTCGTCGGTGGCGTCACGAGCCTCTGGGGAGCCGTCGTCGGCGCGCTCGCGGTCAGCGGGCTGGATTCCTTCCTGAGCCAGGCAGAATCGGGCGTCCATGTCGGTTTCACGCTCAACCTGCCGCAGGGGACGAGGCTGGTCTTCCTGTCGGCGATCATGGCGCTCGTGCTGATCCTGCGGCCCTCGGGGCTGACAGGCGGGCGCGAGCTTCGCCTCCGGCTCCCGCGCAGGGCGGCACGCTCGTGAGGATTTGCATCGTCGGTTGTGGCGCGGTCGGCTCGCTTTTCGCCGCCCAGCTCGCGCAGCTCGACGACGTCGAGGTCTGGGCCTACGACCTCGACCAGGCGCACGTCGACGCGATCAACGCGAGCGGCCTGCGCCTCTCGGGCGCGGGTGAGATGGTCGCGCGCCTGAACGCGACGACGGACGCTCAGGAGCTGCCCGACTGCGAGTTCGGGATCGTCGCGACGAAGTCGATGCACACTGGCCCCGCGATCGAGGCGACCGCGCATGCGTTCGCCGAGGGGTCGGTCTGCACGGTCCAG
>Ga0307289_10001320_pt1 | contig 10510 bp, 13 predicted proteins | sample ER_DNA_143_FD_194483 | JGI IMG/M metagenome (GOLD analysis project Ga0307289, IMG submission 194483) | Bulk soil microbial communities from the East River watershed near Crested Butte, Colorado, United States - ER_DNA_143 | ecosystem: Environmental > Terrestrial > Soil > Floodplain | place... | reverse complement strand
CGGTGGTCGCCGTATCATTGTCGGTCACGTTCTGAACGTAATCAACCTCCAGGCCGCGATCCCGCCAGATGCGGTTGAGCAAATCAAAGGCGATGTAGGTGTTGGCGTGACCGATGTGAGTGGCGTCGTACGGAGTGATCCCGCAGACGTAGATGCGCGCGGTTCCGGTATTGGGGCCGATTGACACCACCTGTCGGGCGGCAGTGTCGAATGCTTGCAGCCGATGAGAAGCCGCCGACGGTGGGAGGGTAGGCACCGGACGGGAGCTCCAAGCCTGCATGGCGTCACCCTATCCGGGCGTCGCAGGGCCCTCCGGCAGAACGGGGGTCGCGCTGATGTGGGCCCACTAAAACGGCGGTGCGCCCGATGTGGCCCCGGTTAAAACGGGGGCCAGGGAATCGAGGGCCACTCGCCGCGGGGCCGCGGCATCCGTCGTCGGGTCAGCAGCAGGTCGGCACGGCGTACCAGCGCTGCGATCTCTCGATCAGTGAGCAGTGAGTCGAGCTGGTCGGGCGCCTCATCGCGAGCTTTGCGGACTGCGGCCAGCTCACGCCCACTGAGCTCACAGCCCGCCCAGCCCCACAGCAACGTCCGCAGTTTGTGATCAGTATGGAAGCTCACTCCATGATCAACTCCGAACACCCGGCCGGCGCTTCCGAGGATATGGCCGCCCTTGCGATCGGCATTGTTGATCAAGACATCGAAGACGGCCAGCAGCCGTAGGTCAGCAACATCGGCGTGGATCACCGAGACGGGGCGATCATCTCCGTCGAAGCCTTCAACTGAGGCAAACCAGCCTTGCTTAGGCACGGCCGAAGTCGGAACAAGATCAACAAGTTTGTTCGTGGCCGCCTCGTCGACGTCCACCCAGACCTGAAGAGATCCCAGCCCGAACGGTCCATCGATGAGCACCGTGACCGGCACACAGTCGAAGCCGCCGATCCGGGAGACCTCGTACGCGGCGACCTCTCGAAGTCCGAGAGTGCGATGCGGGAAGTCCCAGAGCGGTCGCTCGCCCTCTAGCGGCTTGTAGACACACTCGATGGGCATACTGTCGGTCTGCAGCTCAGCCAGGAAGGTCGCGTTGGAGGCATGCAGCAGCCGGCCGGTGATCCGGACCTCCGCGGGCGTCATCGCGGCGGTCAACGCAGGATGCGGGGCGCGAGGTGGCCGGGCATCATCATCCTCGGTCAGCCGGCCAAGATCATCGACAGACACCGCAGAAATCAGTCAAACAGCGGCCGGCGGTAGCCGTTGGCCCGTGGACAAATATGCCCCTGCGGATCGAGCGGCTGCAGGCAGAACGGACAGGATGGTCGGCCCGCAGCAACGAGGGCCTGGGCGCGGGCCACAAAGTCGCGCGCATACGAGGCAGTGATCTTGACCACGAACACCTCGTCGGCATCGATCTCGTCGGGTTCTTCGGTGGCCGAGCCGGATGTTGCACCGGCCGGCTCTTCATCATCAACATCGACATTGGAAAACAGCTCGATGACGATGCGATCAATACTGGGATCCCAGGCAATTGTCATGGTGCCGACGCGAAATTCCTCGTTGATCGGCGCATCCAAGGGCTCGGTGTCACGCGCCGTCGACGAAGCTGGTGGGACGTCTACCTGGCCTGCGCTCCTGCGCTGCACCTCATCGAGTACCCGGTCTAGGTGTTCGGCTAGCACTGAGAGCTGCTGCTTCTCGCACACCACGCTGGTCAGGCGATTGCCCTCCCGTGCCTGCAGGAAGAACGTCCGTTCGCCAGGCTGACCAACCGTGCCGGCCACGAACCGATCGGGGGCGTCGTAGCGGTGCACCAGAATCGCCATGCGTAACAGGGTAAGTCAGTTGCTCAATTGCTCTGTAGCGCCCAGACCACCTCCCACCGCCGCATCGTCCGGCGGCTTCGGCCGCCGGCTCTGTCCTTTCTTGGGGCCTTTCTTGCGCGGGGGCGACAAGATGGCAGCCAGGTCGACCGGCGTTGAGTTGGCGATGATCAGGTACGGCCGAGCGGCCGTGTAGCGCACAATCGAGAGGGATGCCGGGTCGACGACAATCCTCTGGAAGCTGTCCAGGTGCATGCCTAGCGCGTCGGCCAGGATGGCCTTAATGATGTCGCCGTGCGATACCGCGGCCCAAACGGCATGAGGTCCATGCTCAGCCTCCATACGGGCGTCCCAGCTGCGTACAGCGCCAATCGCTCGGGCCGACATCTCCGACATTGATTCTCCGCCTGGAAAGCGGACGGCCGAGGGTTGATGCTGGACGGCGCTCCAGAGCTTGTCCTTGCTCAGTTCCCGCAGCGGTCTTCCGGTCCACTCGCCGTACGCGCACTCGACCAAGCCCTGCTCGACAGCCATGAGGCACCCGTCGGATTGCGCTGAAAGCACCGCTTGAGCCGTTTGTCGGCAGCGCCGAAGCGGCGAGGTGACAATGGCCCGCAGAGGTACGCCTGAGAGGCGGCCCGCGAGCTCGGCTACCTGTTGGAGCCCAGCCTCATCTAGCTCTATCCCCGATGTCCGGCCGACAAGAACTCCCGCGGTATTGGCGGAGGTTCGACCATGGCGGATCAGCAGGACGGTGGTCATGGCGCCGAGGCTACAGAGGCGAGGTTAGCGAGAAAGGGAACGGTACCGGCCGCGTACGTAGCACAGCAGGTCGTCGGCTGCATCGGGTTGGATCTCGACCCGTTCCACAACGGCCCGCAGCAGCAGACCCCAACCAGCATGATCAGGATCCGCCTTGAGTCGCGCGCCAATCCAGCCGAGTGAGTTCTCCAGCACCGGACCCCAGTCGGTGTCTTGCCAGTTGCTGAGTGCAAACGGGCCGCCAGGGGCGGGTGCCACGCCGGCGAAGGCGTCGGCCAAAGCCCGCTGTCCCCATCCCAGCAGGCTAATGGTCAGCGTCGGGCTCTCGGCTAGCACATCGGCCAGCGGGGACTCCTCGTCGATCAGTCCGATTACTTCCCCGGGATCGCCGTCAGCGACCAGAAACGAGGACAGGGTCCATCCGGCCCGCGTGCCATGAGCGGTCGCCGCCCAGATGCTGACCGGCGATGCCATGCGGCCGCGGAAACGGCGCAGCGGATTCCGGTCCTGCTCACCTACGGCGAACGGGTGGCTGTGATGGATCGTCACTCCACTAGTTGTACACGCGCAATGACTGATGTGGCGTGGATCACGGTACGGGGCCCGCTGTGGCGACCCAGTTGTCATTTTGACCCCCTACGGTGGACCGGGTGCCCTGCGTTAAGCGAGGCAATTGATTTACGACGAGGGGCAGGCAAGGAGCGATCTCGATGGGCTGGCTAGAAGCACTGGTGCTTGGCATTGTGCAGGGCCTGACGGAGTTTCTGCCCATCTCCTCCAGCGCTCATCAGGCGATCGTCGGACAGTTCTTCGGCGGCCAGGATCCCGGTTCGGCCTTCACTGCGATTACTCAACTAGGCACCGAAGGCGCTGTGATCATCTATTTCCGAAAGGACATCTGGCTGATCATCAAGAACTGGGCGCTCGCCTTGACCGGCAAAGTTCCGCGCAATGACCCCGAGGCCAGGCTCGGTTGGTTGGTGATCATTGGTTCCATCCCAATTGTGGTGCTCGGTTTGGCATTTCAGGACGCGATTGATCATGGGCTGCGAAATCTTTGGACGGTGGCAGCCATGCTCGCCGGCTTCGGCATCATCATCGGCGTCATCGACCAGGTCGCTGCCAATGCGCGGCCGCTGGAGTCCATGACGTGGCGGCACGGTCTTTTTCTTGGGCTAGTGCAGTCGCTCGCGCTCATTCCTGGGGTTTCCCGCTCCGGCGCAACGATTGCGGGCGGGTTGGCGCTCGGCTATCAGCGTGTAGCGGCTGCCAAGTACTCATTTCTGCTGGCCATACCGGCCGTGGTCGGCTCAGGTTTGTTCAAACTGGCAGACGTCTCCGCTGACCCGGTGCCGCCGGCCTGGGGCCCGATCGCGCTAGCCACCGTGATCTCTTTTGCCATTGGTTACGCGGTGATCGCGTGGTTGCTGCGTTATATCAGTACCCACAACTTCATGCCGTTCGTGATCTATCGCATCGCGTTGGCCGTGCTAGTGGCGATCTTGCTCCTCACCGGCGTGCTGAGTCCATTGCCACCCAGCAATGTCGGGCCGCCTGGATGATCAACTACGGCCCAACTCCGGAACGTTCCAGCGCCTCGGCGGCTACCGTCAGTGCGTTGAGCTTCTCCTCGACCGAGTCGCCGTAGGGCACCAATGCGCAGGTCGTCACCCCCGATGCAGCCAGCATCTGAAGCCCCTCAGCGATCCGATCTCGATCCCCCAGCAAAGACGTCTGATCGATGAAGTCGAACGGAACAGCGGCCATGGCGTCTCGATGCCGCCGACTCAAGAACAGGTCCTGCACCATTGCCGCGGTCTCACCGAACCCCATCCGTACCGCAAGCGCGTTGTAGAAATTCTGTTCTCGGCTTCCCATGCCACCCAGATACAGGGCCGCATAGCCGCGGACCTGATCGGCGCAGCTGCGGGGGTCGGCACCGACTACCAGCGGCACGCTGGGAACGACCTCGAAACCGTCGAGGGTCTTGCCAACCCGGTTCCGGCCGGACCGCAGCCGGTCCAGCTGCTCAGGCGCGAACTTAGGAGCGTAGAAGATGGCTAACCAGCCGTCTGCCAGCTCACCGGCAAGCTCGAGATTTCTTGGCCCGACTGCCGCTAGGTAGATCGGAATATGTTCACTGACCGGAGCGATAGTGAGTTTGAGCGGCTTGCCGGCGCCGTCGGGCAAGGGCAACTGATAGTGATCACCCTGAAAGCTGACGGTCGACCGCGATAAGGCGGTGTTGATTACCGCAAGGTACTCGCGCGTACGGTTCAGCGGCTTGTCGAACCGTACGCCATGCCAGCCCTCGGAGACCTGTGGCCCGGAAATGCCGAGGCCTAGCCGAAAACGGCCGCCAGTCAGCACATCGAGAGTGGCGGCGGTCATCGCCGTCATGGCGGGTGTGCGGGCCGGAATCTGCATGACCGCGGAGCCGACGCCGATCGTTGAAGTCTGGCCAGCGAGCCAGGCAAGAACGGTGGGGCTGTCCGAGCCGTACGCCTCGGACGCCCAGACGACGGAAAAGCCAAGCGCCTCCGCGTGTTGAGTCAGCTGCAGCTGTCCGTCCGGATCGTCCGATCCGATGAGATAGCCCAGATTCAGCCCAAGATCCATGGCAGACACGCTAGTGCCGATGCTTGATTGCTTCGCTCGCTGGCGCTCGCTGTGTCCGATGGCTCGCTCCGCTCGCCGCGATGTTCGCTTGAGAGCCGCCTACTTCGCGAACATCGCGAGCCCGGATCCCTAGGCCGTTAGGGTCTCCCCATGGAAACTCGGCAGGTCGGGTGCAGCGGGCTGCGGGTGTCGCGGCTCGGGCTCGGCACGATGACCTGGGGCCGCGACACCTCGGCGGAGAACGCGCGTGCGCTGCTGGAGATGTTCTGCGAGGCAGGCGGCTCGTTGATCGATACGGCGGCGGCGTACGGGGCTGGCGACGCCGAGCGAATTGTTGGCCGACTGGTGCGCGAGATCGGCAACCGGGACGAGGTCGTCATTGCGACGAAAGCCGGATTTGTGATCAGGAACGGTAAGCGCATCGTCGATACATCTCGGCGTGCTCTGCTTCGCGATCTTGATGGGTCGCTGCGGCGGCTGCAGAGCGACTACATCGATCTATGGCAGATTCACGCGTGGGGCGAGGCCCCCTTGGAAGAGTCGCTGGAAGCAATCGATTACGCGGTCTCGACCGGAAGGGTGCGCTACGCCGGAGTCTCGAACTTTGTGGGCTGGCAAACTGCGCAGGCCGCGACCTGGCAACGGGCCTTTCCCGGGCGTACGCCACTGATCAGCGCCCAGGTCGAGTACTCGTTGCTCGCTCGACGGGCCGAGGTCGAGGTGCTGCCCGCCGTTCGGGCCTTTGGTATGGGCTTCTTTCCCTGGTCGCCGCTAGGGCGTGGTGTGTTGACGGGGCAGTATCGGAGTGGCACGCCGCGTGGCTCGCGGGCGGCGACTGATCATTTTGCCTGGTTCGTGGAGCCTTATCTGGAACCGCGCAGCCGTGGGGTGGTGGAGGCGGTGGTCCGAGCCGCCGAGGGACTGGATTTCAGTCCGCTGCAAGTCGCATTGCTCTGGGTACGGGACGCGCCGGGAGTAACCGCTCCTCTGCTTGGCGCTAGGACGGCCGGCCAGCTGGCGCCGGCGCTGACTGTTGAAAGCCAGGTGCTACCGGCCGAGATTGCCTCGGCTCTCGATGATGTTTCCGGCGGACCCAACGCTGCTCGCACGTGAGCCGGTTTGAGCCAAAGCGCCGTGCAATCGATTAAGGGCGCATGCGAATGATCTTGCGACGGATCCATGCGTCTCGGGTGCCGTCGCGGTAGCGACGCAGCCGGGCAAGCTCCCAGCCGCCGTACTCGGCATGATCAGCCAACAATTGGCGAACGGCGTTACGCGAGAGATGGCGGCCCAACCGGACCCGCTCCACCTGGTACTCGACACGTCCCACGGCCATAGGCGGCCAGCATAGTGGGCGCTCAGGCTTGATCAAGGAACCGGTCCAGCACCCGCGCCCCGAACTCGAGTGAATCGGTCGGGACCCGCTCGTCGACGCCGTGGAACATGCTCATGAAGTCCAGCTCAGGCGGCAGGCGTAGCGGCGTAAAGCCGAAACACTTAATGCCAGCACGGTGCCAAGCCTTCCCGTCGGTACCCGCGGTAGAGAGGAATGGCACCGCCCTGGCACCCGGATCCTCAGCTCCCAAAGACGCCTGCATTGCCTCAACGAGCTCGCCAGAGAACTGCGTCTCCACCGACGGCTGGTGGTTCACCACCTCATAACGAACGCTGTCGCCGATCAGCTCGTTGATGGTGGCGTAGAACTCACCCTCACCGCCTGGCACGAACCGGCCGTCAATGGCAGCCGTGGCCTTGCTCGGGATCACATTGTGCTTGTAGCCGGCGGAGAGCATCGTCGGATTGGCGGTGTTTGAAATCGTCGCACCGATCACGCGCGCGATGATGCCGAGTCGAGGGAGGTTCTCCTCAAGACGATCAGGATCAAGATCAATTTCGAACGCCTCGGCGACTGCCTTCAGGAAAGCGCGCTGCGGATCGGTGATCCTTCGCGGCCACTCGTAGGCGCCGATCTTGGCAACCGCCGCACTGAGCTGTGTGATGGCGTTGTTGGGGTGGTGTAGCGAGCCGTGCCCTGCCTGTCCTTCGGCAATGAGGTTGAGCCAGGCCATGCCCTTTTCGGCGGTCTGGATCAGATAGAGACGAAGATCATCGCGAACGGTGAGTGAAAAGCCGCCAACCTCACCGATGGCCTCGTCGCAACCCTCCAGGACTTCACGATGCTTATCTACCAGCCAGCGGGCACCGAGTCCGCTGCCAGCCTCTTCGTCGGCGGTAAAGATCAACCGGAGCGGCCGTCGGGGTGCGACGCCGGCTCGGGCTCGAGCGCGTACGACGCTGAGCACCATGGCATCGAAGTGCTTCATGTCAACCGCGCCACGACCCCAGACGCAACCGTCAGCCAGTTCGCCGGAGAACGGCGGTACGGACCAGTCAGCAGCATTGGCTGGTACCACGTCGAGATGTCCATGGATCAGCAGTGGCGACAGCGAGGTGTCGACTCCCTCGGGTTCCCAGCGCGCCACGACCGAGGTACGCCGCGGTTCCGCCTCCATCAGGTCGCTGGCGATGCCAACCTCGTCGAGCAACTCGGCCACGCGTTCGGCAGCCTCCCGCTCGCCTGGACCCTGGTCGGAGCCAAAGTTCGACGTGTCGATCCGAATCAGCTCCTGGCAGAGCTCCACAACCTCGGCATCCGGCTGGTAATCCGCGCTCACCGGTTCATCTTGTCTGATGCGTCTGACCCCTGCCGCTGGCCCCAACAAGAAGTCTTCGGCGAGACCGCGCAAATTGCTATAGTTCGTGGGCGCCCCGCGAGGAGCAGCACAAGTCCGGGTGGCGGAATAGGTAGACGCGCTAGCTTGAGGTGCTAGTGCCCGTAACAGGGCATGGGGGTTCAAGTCCCCCCTCGGACACGTTCACTAGCCCTACGCATGGGCCTGATCGTCACACTGACTGTTTTCGCCTCCGCGTCGTAGGTCATTTCCAGCCGAAGGGCCTGGTACAGCTGCGCGAGGAGCGCCGGATCGGCGTGGTTGAGCAGAGGCGCGATCTCGCCCAACGACTTGATCAGCGCATATATGTCCTCTGAGGACATGGCATCCGGTGCGGCGGTATGTTGCAGCTCGACCTGGGCTGTTACGCGTTGCGCCTGTGTCTCATTTATCGCCTCGACGAGAGCAGCAGGATCGACACCGGCAGCGATAGCCGCCTGAAGCCTGCGCACTCGAGCTTCAGCATCCTGGAGACGCTGTTGCGCGGCGTTCCTGCCGCGATCAATGCTCTGGGAAGCTGTGAGGCTGGCGACGGTCGTGTCAAGGTTGTCTTCGTTGAACAACTGTGCCAGCCACTCGTTGAGCGGGCCGACGAGGGCGGCCTCGGGCAGGTAGACGTTCTTGGGATGGTGGGCTAGGGCAGGAGCGCCCGGAACGATGCTTCGCGCTGCACAGCGATAGTAGGTGCGTGTCTGGCGCGTGGATCCTTCCATACGTCGCAGGCAGAAGCCGCATCTGATCCGGCCGCGGAAGAGGTAGGGCTGCTTGGTCGGCCTCGGTCCGCGTTCCAGCTTCTGTGGGCCCGAGGCGCCACGGAAGCGACGCAGCAACTGAACATCGACGAAGTCATGCACCGTGACGATGGCGGGATGTGCGGGTTCTCGTGAACGTACGATCTGGTCGGGGTTGGCCCGACGAAAACGCACGATGTGTCCGGCGCCCACGTCATCGGGGTCGATCAGCCTTTCGTGCTTGGTCCAACGCCCGAAGACTGCATAGCCCGTGTACCGCGGGTTCTCGAGGATCGAGCGCACTGTGCTTCCTTGCCACCCATCGGCGATTCGATGGCGGTTCTGGGCGGGATTGCTGGCCGACGGGCACGGAATCGCATCACCGTTCAGCCTGCTTGCGATTGCGCGGTCACCGAGGCCGTCGAGGTATTCCGCGAAGATCCGGCGAACAACCTCTGCCGCCGGATCGTCGACGGCAAGTACCCGCAGCCGATAGCCTTCCGCGGCCTTCCTGGGGTTGGGATGCGGGCCGCCGTCGACCACCTTGTAGCCGTAGGGCGCGCGACCGCCTTGGTGGCGACCTTCGTTGACGACCTGTGCGTCCATCGCGGCGCGCACGCGAGCCTGAACATGCTGGCGCTCGGACTCGCTCATTCCGCCGAGAACGCTCATCAGCATCTTGTGCGACGGATTACGGTTCTCGAACTTGCCGCCCAGCTCGGGGACCCAAAGGTCCAGACCGTACGCCTCGAAGCGCGGTGCAGTCAGTGAGAACTGGTTACCGAACCAGCAGCGGGTGCCTTCCCCTACCACCAAACCCGTCCAGCCACGGTCAGGGTTGCGCAATTCGCTCAGCAGCCGAGAAGCGGCATTGCCACGGCACCGAGCGGGACTGGCCAATATCGAAGAACTCGGCGACGATGACACCGCCCAGAGGCCGCACGAACTTGGCCGCGTTGCTCAGTTGCCATGCCTTCGACGTCTCGGGATCCTGGTTGTCCTCGGTCGAGCAGCGGCCATAGAACGCCAAGGCACCGACCGTGGCATCTGGAGCGCTTTCGACCTCGATTCCAAGCAACGCATCGAACGCGGCCCACTCGCTCGCCTGGTCCACCACGGCCCCTACCCCGGTGTTAGGCGGCCCGCGTCGATCCTCGCGCACCGCGACCGTCCGACTCTGCCACATTGTGCAGCAGTCTGAGAAGCGCTCGGGCGGCCGGTGGGCTCAGCTGTGGAAGCTCCTCCGGCAGCAAGACGGCGATCTGGCCGCCGGCGTTCGGCGAGCATTGACTATGACCCTCCGTCACCTTTCGCGCTATTGGCGAAGACCAACCGCCTCTGAGAAGTTGCTCCTCCATCTCAGAGGCTGGTCTTCCATTGAGATCAGGCTTGGTCATCGGCCGGTTCCGCCCCTGAGAACCTCAAAGCCTGCCGGGTCCTCACCCACCGCCGATGGCCTGACGACACAGTAGACGCACGCATCCGAGAGCCACCAGGTCAGCGGATCGCAAACCGCACGATCTGCACCGACCGCCGGCATTACCGCACCCAGCGCCGCCAGCGATCCCATCGATCGCCGGTTCTGGTCCAACAGAGTCGGGGCGCGGCGCAGCCGCCATTGGCCGGCGACGGTTCGCAACACCTCCACCTGACGTTCTATGACGACCACCCCTCCGCTCCTCGACCATGCACGCGAGGAATTGACGAGCACCAAACGGACGGCGCTGTGGAGATCGTCGAAACCGCCGCGAGCCTGTGGGAGCACATCAGTTCCCCTCGCCACCCAAAGGCGACGCAGGCGCTCAGCCGGTCACCACTGCGTTGAGATTGCCTGCCGGGGAGATAGGCA
>Ga0307289_10001317_pt1 | contig 10515 bp, 10 predicted proteins | sample ER_DNA_143_FD_194483 | JGI IMG/M metagenome (GOLD analysis project Ga0307289, IMG submission 194483) | Bulk soil microbial communities from the East River watershed near Crested Butte, Colorado, United States - ER_DNA_143 | ecosystem: Environmental > Terrestrial > Soil > Floodplain | place... | reverse complement strand
CCGATCTAGGCCAACCCGGACCTCTCGCGCGTCGCTCTCGTCGGGATCCAGACGAGGGGCGTTCCGATAGCCCAGCGCCTGCGGCGCCTCGTCGAGGAACGTGCCGGCTCCGCGCCGGACATCGGTGCCGTCGACATCACCTTCTACCGCGACGACGTCCAGGTGCGCGGCGGCGGCGCTCCGCTTCACCCGCAGCCGATCGTGCGCTCGACCGCGCTCGACTTCCCGCTCGAGGGCAAGACCGTCGTCCTCGTCGACGACGTTCTCTACACGGGGCGGACGATTCGCGCCGCGATCGAGGCGCTCTTCGATTACGGCCGTCCCGAGCGCATCCAGCTGGCGGTCCTCGTCGATCGCGGCCATCGCGAGTTGCCGATTCGTCCCGATTACGTCGGCAAGAACCTCCCGACTTCACGCGACGAGCGCATCCAGGTGCAGCTCGTCGAGGTCGACGAGATCGATCGCATCCTGCTCATTCCAGCCTCAGAGGAGGGGAGCCACGATGGCTGACATCCGCGTCATGCGGGAGGACCTGCGTCCGCCCGCCACGCCGCCCCGGCGGCACTTCATCTCGATCAAGGACATCACGCGAGACGACATCGAGCGGTTGCTCGCCACCGCTCGCACCTTCGAGCGGAGCCTCGAGCGAGAGGTGAAGAAACTGCCGACCCTCAAGGGCCGGTTGGTGATCAACGTTTTCTACGAGTCGTCGACGCGGACGTCGTCGAGCTTCGAGCTCGCTGCGAAGCGGCTCTCGGCCGACACGATGTCGATCAAATCCAGTGGCTCCTCGGTCGACAAGGGCGAGTCGCTGAAGGACACGGCGATCACGCTCGGCGCCTACGACCCCGACGTGATTGTCATCCGGCACCCGCAGATCGGCGCTCCACAGCTCGTCGCGCGTGTAACAGAAGCGCATGTCGTGAACGCCGGCGACGGCAAGCACCAGCACCCGACTCAGGCTCTGCTCGACCTCTACACGATACGCGAGGCGCTCGGCCGGCTCGAAGGGCTGCATGTCGCGATCGTGGGCGACGTCCTGCATTCGCGGGTCGCGCGCTCGCTGATCCAGGCGCTCGGACTCGTGGGCGCGCACGTCACGGTCGTCGGACCGCCGGCGCTCCTGCCGCGCGGGATCGAGGAGATGGGTTGCGAGGCCACCACCGAGATCGGCACGATCGCCGGCGCAGACGTCGTCTACATCCTCCGCATGCAGCGCGAGCGGATGCAGGAAGGCGCGAACTACGTGCCGTCGCTTCGCGAGTACACGGCTCGGTGGGGTGTCACTCCGGAGCGGTTGCGGCCGGGCCAGAAGGTGATGCATCCGGGGCCGATGAACCGCGGCGTCGAGATCGACCCCCGCGTGGCCGACCACGCCGACGCACTGATCGAGTCGCAGGTGCGCGCCGGGCTCGTCACGCGCATGGCGGTCCTCTACGACCTCCTGACGAACGGTCCGATCGAGGTCAAGACCGAGTCCGTGCTGGAGGTGGCGTAGATGCTGTTCGGGACCGAGAAGACGAAGGAGAACATCGTCGTCCGCGGCGCCCGTGTCGTCGACCCGGTCGCAGGCATCGACGCGCTGCTCGACGTTCGGGTCGACGACGGCGTGATCGCGGCGCTCGGCACCGAGCTCGACACGAACTCGCACCGGGTGATCGAAGGGGCAGGCCTGCTGCTTGCGCCGGCCTTCGTCGATCCCCATGTGCACCTGCGCACGCCCGGACGTGAGGACGAGGAGAACATCGCGTCCGGCACCGCCGCCGCGGCGGCAGGGGGCTACTGCGCGATCCTCGCGATGCCGAACACCGATCCGGTCGTGGACTCGGCAGCGACGCTCGGCTCGCTCATCGAAGCTGCGCACACCGAAGCGGAGATTCCGGTCGGATTCCTCGCGGCGATCACGAAGGGACAGTCGGGAGCGGAGCTCACCGAGATGGGCGAGCTCGCTGCCGCAGGTGCTGCCGGCTTCACCGACGACGGCATGCCCGTCGCGGCGCCCGGATTGATGCGGCGAGCGTTGCAGTACGGCGCCGTCACTGGGCGGCGGATCGCACTCCATTGCGAGGAGACGACTCTTTCGCGCGACGGCCAGATGCACGAAGGCGCGGTCTCGGCCGAGCTCGGCTTCACGGGCTATCCGTCGGTTGCGGAGAGCCTGATGGTCGAACGCGATCTTGCCCTTGCCGCGTACGAACGACAGCCGCTCCACCTGCTGCACCTGTCCGCCTGGGAGTCGGTGCAGGCTCTCCGGCGCGCTCGAGCCGAAGGGGTTGAGGCAACCGGTGAGGTCACGCCGCACCACCTTTGCCTGACAGACGAAGCGATCCGGTCGCTCGACCCGAACCTGAAAATGAACCCGCCGCTCCGCTCCGGTTCGGACCGCACGGCACTGATCGAAGGGTTGAAGGACGGGACGATCACCGTGATCGCCACCGACCACGCTCCGCACGCGCGACACGAGAAGGACGTCCCGTTCGAAGCAGCCCCGTTCGGTGTCACCGGCCTCGAGACGGCCTTCGCCTCGCTCTATACACACCTCGTCGACCCGGGGATTATTGCGCTCGAGACGCTGCTCGACCGCATGTCGACCGGGCCGGCGCGGGCGTACGGGCTTGCCGAGCCGCGCATCGCGGTCGGAGCGCACGCGAACCTCGTCCTGCTCGACCTGAACGCGAGCTACCGCATCACCGAGGAGGCCTTCCGCTCCCGATCGGTGAACTCGTGGCTCCTAGGCGAGACGGTCAAGGGCAAGGTGCGGGCGACGATCGCGGCCGGAAGGCTGGCGTACTCGGCATGAGCGGCTTCCTCGCGCTCGAGGACGGAACGGTCTTCCGTGGCGACTCGGTTGCGGCCGAAGGCTTTGCGGTGGGGGAGGCCGTCTTCACGACTGCGATGACCGGCTACCAGGAGATCGTCACCGACCCGAGCTTCGCGGAGCAACTCGTCTGCTTCACGGCACCGATGGTCGGCAACTACGGCGTCGCCGAGGGCCGCTCCGAGTCGACGAAGGCGCACACGCGCGCGGTCTTGATGCGTGAAACCCGCGGGCCGGCGTGGACGGATTGGCTCCACGAGCGCGGCATCGTCGCGCTCAGCGGGATCGACACGCGCTCGCTCGTCCTCAAGTTGCGAGACTCAGGCGCTCTGCGGGCCGTAGTGGTCACGGGCGCCGGGTCGGTCGAGCAGGCGGTCGAGGTGGCGCGCGCGCAGCCCTCGATGTCCGGGCGGGCGCTCGCGCACGGAGTCTCGACCGCACGCCCGTATGTGTATTCCGACGCCGGTCGCACACGAGTGGCCGTCGTCGACTACGGCTGCAAGCGCTCGATCCTGCGTCGACTCGCCGGGGCCGGCGCGGCTGTGACGGTGTTCCCTCACGATGCAACGGCCGACGAGCTGCTCCGCTTCGACGCGGTGCTCCTGTCGAACGGGCCGGGGGATCCCGAGCCGCTCGAGCAGGAAGTGGCGGTCGTACGCGAGCTGCTCGGCCGCGTGCCGATCCTCGGCATCTGTCTCGGACACCAGCTCCTCGCTCTCGCCGCCGGTCACGAGACGTTCAAGCTCCCGTTTGGTCATCGCGGCGCGAATCATCCGGTGCTGGAGCGTGCGTCCGGCCGCGTGCTCGTCACGAGCCAGAACCACGGCTTCGCGGTAGCGCCGTCAGAGGCGCGTGAGGCGACCCACGTCTCGCTCTACGACGAGACGGTTGAGGGGCTCGACTTCCCGCTCGAGCACGCACGCTCGGTTCAGTTCCATCCCGAGGCCGGGCCCGGCCCGCACGACGCGTGGCCGATCATCCGCGAGTGGGTCGAGGAGGTGGCATATGCCACGGCGGCATGACCTCGAGTCGATCTGCCTGATCGGCTCCGGTCCGATCGTGATCGGGCAGGCCTGTGAGTTCGACTACGCAGGGTGCCAGGCGCTAAAGGTCTTGCGTGAGGACGGCTTTCGCACGATTGTGGTGAACTCGAACCCGGCGACGATCATGACCGACCCGGGGTTTGCGGACCGCACATATCTCGAGCCGCTCGATCTCGAAGGCGTGACGGACGTGCTTGCACGGGAACGGCCGGATGCCCTGCTGCCGACGATGGGCGGGCAGACAGCGCTCAATCTCGCGCGCGAGCTCGCACTCGAAGGCGTCCTCGACGAGCTTGGCGTCGAGCTCATCGGTGCACCACTCGACGTCATCCAGCAGGCGGAGGACCGTGAGCTCTTCCGCATGGCGGTGCGCGAAGTGGGCCTGCAGGTACCGAGCTCGCGGATCGTCACGAGCCTCGACGACCTCGGCGGCGTCTCGCTGCCCGCGGTCATCAGGCCGGCGTTCACGCTCGGCGGCCACGGTGGCGGCTTCGTCGAGACGGTCGACCAGCTTTATCGACAGGTGGAACGAGGGCTCGGTGAGAGCCCGATCGGCCAGGTGCTCGTGGAGGAGTCGGTGCGCGGCTGGGACGAGTTCGAGCTCGAGGTCGTTCGCGACAGCAAGGACAACGTCGTGATCGTCTGCTCGATCGAGAACATCGACCCGATGGGCGTGCACACCGGTGACTCCGTCACGGTCGCGCCGCAGATGACGCTCTCCGATCACGCGTATCAGGAGCTGCGCGATGCCGCGGCCGCCGTGGTGCGTGCGGTCGGCGTCGAGTGCGGCGGCTCGAACATTCAGTTCGCACGCGAGCGCGACACCGGAGAGCTGCGGGTGATCGAGATGAACCCGCGCGTCTCACGCTCGTCGGCGCTGGCGTCGAAGGCTACGGGCTACCCGATCGCGAAGGTTGCCGCGAAGCTTGCAGTCGGCTACACGCTCGACGAGATTCCGAACGACCTTACGGGCACGACGCCGGCGAGCTTCGAGCCGACACTCGACTACGTGGTCGTCAAGTTCCCGCGCTTCGCCTTCGAGAAGTTCCCGGGCGCCGATACCACGCTCGGCACGCAGATGAAGTCGGTCGGCGAGGCGATGGGCATCGGCCGCACGTTCCTCGAGGCTTTCCGCAAGGCCCGGCGCTCGCGCGAGCTCGACGGCAGCGAGACGTGGGAGCTAGCGGAGAGCGCGCATCCCTGGTTCCACACCGAGCTCGCGAACGAGCTCGACGAGCTGTCGCTCGACGACCTGGTCGCCGACGACTTCCTCCGGCTGAAGCGCAGCGGCTGGTCGGACGCCGACATCGCGACCGCCTCCTCGGTGAGCGAGGACGCGGTCCGGGCTCGCCGCCGCTCCTGCGGCGTTCGTCCGTCATACCGCCGGGTTGACTCGTGCGCAGGCGAGGTCGAGGCAGCCTCGAGCTACTACTACTCCACCTGGGGCGAAGCGGACGAGGCGCCGCCGCACGGCGAGAAGCCGCGCGTCGTCATCCTCGGCTCCGGCCCGAACCGCATCGGCCAGGGGATCGAGTTCGACTACTGCTGCGTTCATGCGGCCCAGAGTCTCCGCCGGCTCGGGTATGAGGCCGTGATGGTGAATTGCAACCCGGAGACGGTGTCGACCGACTACGACACGTCCGACCGGCTCTACTTCGAGCCGCTCGGGCTCGAGGAAGTCCTGTCGATCTGCGAGCGGGAACGGCCCGAAGGGGTTGCGATCCAGTTCGGCGGCCAGACACCGCTGAAGCTCGCGCGCGGCCTGGAGGCCGCCGGTCACCGGATCATCGGCACGCCGTTCGACGCAGTCGACGTCGCCGAGGACCGCGAACGGTTCGGCGCCTTGCTCGATCGTCTCGGCATCCGCTGCCCGGAGTGGGGGATCGCGCGCACGGAAGCTGAGGCGCGGGCGATCGCGGAACGCATCGGCTACCCGATTCTGGTTCGCCCGTCGTACGTGCTCGGTGGGCGTGCGATGCGCGTCTGTTACTCCGCGGAGGACCTCGGGCCGATCGGGAGCCCGGTCCTGATCGACCGGTTCATCGAGAGCGCGATCGAGATCGACGTCGACGCGGTCTCCGACGGGCGCGACACCTATGTCGGCGCGGTGATGCAACACGTCGAGGAGGCCGGTGTGCACTCCGGTGATTCGGCGTGCGTCCTGCCGGCTCCGTCGCTCGCACCGGCGCAGGACGCGGAGATCCGCCTGATCGTCCGCACACTCGCGCAAGCGCTCGGAGTCGTCGGTCTGATCAACGTACAGCTGGCGGTCGTCGACGAAAGCGTCTACGTGCTCGAGGCGAACCCGCGCGCGTCGCGCACCGTTCCCTTTGCCTCGAAGGCGACCGGCGTCAACCTCGTCGACGCGGCGTGCCGGCTGATGGCGGGAGCTCGGCTGTCCGAACTGGCGTTGTCCCAGGGACAGTCCCTCGGACATGTCTCGGTCAAGGCGGCGGTCCTGCCCTTCGCCAGGTTCCCCGGTGCCGACCCGGTCCTCGGACCGGAGATGCGTGCCACCGGCGAAGTGATGGCGAGTGCAGCCGACCTGCCCACCGCCTTCGCGAAGGCCGAGCGTGCCGCGGGAAGACCGCTACCCACCGGCGGGACGGCATTCCTCTCCGTGCGCGACGCCGACAAGCAGGCGGTTGTCAACGTGGCGGGGACGCTCGTCGAGCTCGGGTTCAAGATCGTCGCTACCGCGGGCACAGCCCAGACGCTCGCCGCCGCCGGTCTCGATGTCGAGCATGTCCGCAAGGTGACCGAGGAAGGAACAGGGCCGACGGTCGTCGATCTGATCCGCCGCGGGCGCTGCAACCTCGTCGTCAACACGCCGCAGGGATCGGGCGCGCGCACGGACGGCTACCTCATCCGCGAGGCCGCGCTCGTGGCCCGCGTGCCGTGCATCACGACGCTTTCCGGCGCTGCTGCCGCAGTGCATGCGATCGCAAACGCCCGGAGCGAGGAGTCGCTGTCGCTGCAGGAACTGCAGGAACGGATCGTGCATGAGACGCGAGCGGCTTAAAGCAGTCGCCCGCGACGAGGTCGGCCCGTACACGCTCCTGCGCATCGAGCGAGGCGGGCTCGATCCAGGTGCGCCGGGACAGTTCTTCATGCTGGAGGCGCCGGGCCGGCTGCTGCCACGGCCGATGAGCCTCTGTTTTGCACCGCGCGGCGAGCTCGCATTCTTGATCGATCCGATCGGCCCCGGAACTCGCGCGATCTGCGCGGTGGAACCGGGCGAACAGCTGCAGGTGCTCGGCCCCCTCGGGAATGGCTTTCGGCTGGAGCTCGACCGGCCGTTGCTCGTCGGCGGTGGCATCGGCATCGCGCCTCTGCCATATCTGTCCGAAGCTCTGGGGCGGCCACCGGCAGTGCTCGGGTTCCGCTCGGACTGGCACGCCCAGGCAGCGGAGCTTGTTCCGAACGCACAGACCTGCGTCGAGCCCACGCTCGTCACGCAGCTGATCCCGGACGGCATGGACGTCCTTGCCTGCGGGCCTGAGCCGATGCTCGAGGCAGTCCGGGCGGTCTCACCCGATGCGCAACTCGCATGGGAGGCGCCGATGGCCTGCGGCTACGGCGCCTGCTACGGCTGCGCCGTCGAGATCGGCGGCGAGCTCAAGCGCCTCTGCGTCGAAGGACCGGTGCTCTGTGCTGCTTAACGCGTCCGGCTGCCTCGACGCACTGACCGCACCTGACGTCGCACGCGCTCTCGACGCGTTCGTGACGAAGACTGTGACGCCGCTACCGCGCGACGGCAACACTCCCGTGCGCATCGCGGAGACGGATGTCGGGATGCTCAACTCGATCGGACTCGCGAACCCGGGCATCGACCGCTTCGTGACGCGCAGCCTGCCGCGACTCGGGGAGCTCGGCGTGCCGGTCTGGGTTTCGGTCGGCGGGTTCGAGACCGACGACTATGCCGAGATCTGCTCGCGGCTCGACGACCACGCCGAGGTCAGCGTGATCGAGCTCAACGTGTCGTGCCCGAACGTCGAAGCGCCGGCGGAGAGCGCAGCGCAGATCGTCGCGGCCTCACGCTTGGCGACACGCAAGCCGCTCTGGGCGAAGCTCTCACCCGCAGTCCCCGACATCGCGGAGGTCGCGCGCGCCGCGCAGGCGGCGGGTGCCGACGGACTCTCGCTCGTGAACACGATCCGCGGCCTGAAGCTCGACGCACGCACTCTTCGGCCGGTTCTCGGCCCAGGCCAGGGCGGTCTGTCCGGTCCCGCGCTGAAACCGATCGCGCTTGCAGCCGTCGCCAATTGCTACCAAGCGACGCAGCTTCCGATCGTCGGGATGGGCGGCGTTCAGTCCGGTCTCGACGCGCTGGAGCTCATCGCGGCGGGCGCCCAGCACGTCGCGCTCGGCACTGTCTTGTTCGCTGATCCGGATGCGCCCGCGCGCGTGCGCGCGGAGCTGCACGCCGCTGCGGCAGAACGTGGTTGGCGAACATACGAAGATGCATATGCAGTCGCCCATGAAGAAGCGTTGTCCGTCGGGACAACTCTCGATCACAAGTCGAGCTTGTAAGTCTCAAAAGACCTGCTCAGAACCGTAAACTCCACGCTTGACCCCTGCAGTTCGCTTGTTAGACTCCCGCGCTCATGGTGTCAAAGACCCAGGCCGAGGCACCCATTCGCTCACTCGACCAACGCATGGAGGCGTTGAAGCGAGCGAACGACATCCGCGTCCGGCGCGCACGCTTGAAGAAGGATCTCAAAGACGGCCACGTCCAGATCGAACAGATCCTCAGTAACCCTCCCGAGTATGTCTCGACTGCAAAAGTCTTCGACATGCTCATGGCCGTGCCGAAGTTCGGGAGAGTGAAGGCAGCACGTTTCCTCAACATGTGCCGGATCAGCCAGTCGAAGACGGTGGGAGGCCTCTCCGACCGTCAACGGTCAGAGCTGATTGGGCTCTTCCACCGCTAAGCCCCTGGTCGTCGTCGTCACCGGCACGTCGGGTGCCGGCAAGGGCACGCTCGAGAAGGTCCTGCTCGAACGCATGCCGGAGCTCGAGCTCGCCGTATCGGCGACAACGCGAGATCAGCGACCGGGAGAGGTGAACGGACGGGAGTACTGGTTCATCACGCCCGAGAAGTTCGAGCGGCTCGTCGAGGACGGCGAATTCCTCGAGTACGTCGACCTACCCTGGGGCGCGAGGTCCGGGACGCTGCGTTCCGAGATCGACCGCATCCAGGCTCACGGGCATGTGCCGCTGCTCGACCTCGAGACCGACGGTGCGCTTCGCGTGCAGGAGAGCATTCCGGGGGCCGTCACGGTCTTCGTCGACGCGCCGACCTTCGAAGAGCTCGAGCGACGGCTCCGCGAACGGGCGACGGAGAGCTCCGGCGAGATCCAGGTGCGACTCGACCTCGCACGCAAGCAGCAGACTCAAAAAGGGCTCTTCAACTACGCGATCGTGAACGACGATGTCGAGCGCGCTGCGGACGAGCTGATCGGAATCGTCCGCCGAGAACTTCAAACCGCAGGTACCATGAGCCGCCCATGATCCATCCCCGCATAGATGAGCTCCTCGACAACGTCGATTCGCGCTACGCACTCGTGATCGTCGCCGCCAAGCGGGCCCGCCAGATCAACGACTACCACCACCAGCTGGGCGAGGGCATCGGCTTCGACCAGGCCCCGCCGCCCCTGGTGGAATCCCGCTCGAAGAACTACTTGACCATGGCCCTCGAGGAAGTCTCCGAGGGCAAGCTCAAGTACAAGTACCCGAAGTAGTTCTTCCGCCCTGGTCGCGAGCTCTGCCAAAAGGGCAGAATTCCGGCATGGCTCGAGTGCTGGTCGGCATCACCGGTGGGATCGCCGCCTACAAGGCTTGTGACCTCGTGCGCCTGCTCGTCAAGGGCGGGCATGAGGTCGTCCCGCTCGTCACGCCCGGCGCGGACCGGTTCGTCCGCGCCGACACGTTCTTCGCGCTCGCGCGGCGCTCGCCCGCTGAGGATCTCTACGCCCACCTGACCCGCGCCGATCTTCTCGTCGTCGCGCCCCTCACCGCGAATACGCTCGCGAAGCTTGCCCACGGGCTCGCTGACGACCTCGTCGCGCAGGCCGCGCTTGCGCATCGTGGGCCCGTACTGCTCGCGCCTGCGATGAATCCGCGCATGTGGGCGAATCCTGCGACGCAGGCAAACCTCGGGACGGTCCGTTCGCGCGGAGCAGAGATCGTCGGCCCGGACGAAGGGGAGACGGCGGAAGGGGAGTGGGGGCTCGGGCGGATGGCCGAGCCAGAGGAGATCTACCGGCGCTGCCGCGAACTGCTCGGTGAGACCGACTCGCTCGCGGGGCGGCGGGTGCTCGTCAGCGCGGGTGGAACGCGCGAACCGCTCGACGCCGTGCGCTTTCTCGGCAACCGGTCGTCCGGCCGCATGGGCGTCGCCCTGGCCGAGGAGGCGCGGAAGCGCGGCGCCGAGGTGACCCTTCTCGCCGCCAACCTGGGCGTGCCCGCGCCGCCCGGCGTCGAAGTCGTCGAGGCTCCCACCGCTCAGGAGATGCTCGAGCAGGCGCTCGCCCGTAGCAACGCCGATCTCGTGTTGATGGCTGCCGCTGTCGCGGACTACCGTCCGGCGGACGTCACCGAGGAGAAACGCCCGAAGGACGACGACGCGTGGGAAGTCACGCTCGAGCCAAC
>Ga0307289_10001316_pt1 | contig 10516 bp, 10 predicted proteins | sample ER_DNA_143_FD_194483 | JGI IMG/M metagenome (GOLD analysis project Ga0307289, IMG submission 194483) | Bulk soil microbial communities from the East River watershed near Crested Butte, Colorado, United States - ER_DNA_143 | ecosystem: Environmental > Terrestrial > Soil > Floodplain | place... | reverse complement strand
CCGGACGCCTCCAGGAGCAGGAACGCGCCGAGCAGCGGGGAGCCCAGCAGCGAGCTGATGGCGGCGAAGCTGCCGGCGGCGGCGATGACGGTCGTGGCCGTCGGCGGGGCGTCGCGCGCGGCGAGGCGGACCGCCAGCGCACCGAGCCCGCTGCCCATGAGGATGAGCGGAGCCTCCGGGCCGAGGACGACGCCGAAGCTCAACGTCCCGAGCGAGGCGAGCAGGATGCCGGGGAGGTCGATCGGTCGCGTGACGCCCCCCGCGTGGAACCCGTCGGCGGGCGAATGCCCGCCCGTGCCGGGTAGGCGGCTGATCGCGAGGGCCACGACGATGCCCGCCACCGCGAGCAGGGGGAGGGGCCACCACGCCGGCGCGGCATCGAAGCCCAGGTCCTTCGGCAGGCTGGTGAAGAACGCCGACTGGAGCTCGTCGACGAGCTTGAGGAAGCCGTAGGCCAGCGCCGAGACCGGCACGCCGATGATGGCGGCGAGCACGAGGAGCTGCACGTAACTGCGACTCCTCAGCAGGGCCAGAGGATCCGCGGAGGGTGCGATGCACCGAGCCTAGGGACGCCGCTTCAGCGGATGGTCACCCGAATCGGATGATTCCCTCCCCGCCGGGCACGTCCAGACTCCTGAAAACCACCGAAGGAGGCACTCATAGTGCTCTGGATCCTGCTTGGTGCGTTGTATCTGACGCTGTTCTTCCTGCTTGGCCTGGCGACGCTGCGCAAGGGCCACTACTTCCTGTTCTTCGTCGGGATCATCTTCCCCGTGCTGTGGATCGTCGGGGCGCTGATCGGTCCCACGCAGAACGCGCAGGCCGCCGGCGTACGCTAGGCGCCGAGTGTCGGCCAGAAATCGGCCAGGTCGACGCGGGCGAGCTCGGACTTGAGCACGAACCCGCGTGCGCCGCACCCGCGCAGGAGCGGCGTGCACTGGCGGTAGTCGATGCTCGAGACGAGCAGCACCGCGAGCTCGGGACGCGCCTGCGTCAACGCGCAGGCGACTTCGAAGCCGCTGTCCTCCCCGAGGCAGACGTCGAGGAGGACCGCGTCCGGGGCAAGGCGCTCGGCGGCCGCGATGGCCGAGTCGGCGCAGTCCGCCTCGCCCGCGACGACGTACCCGCGCCACTGGAGCACCCTGCGCGCCATGCCCCGGAACAACGGTTGGTCGTCCACGATCAGGACGCGCGGGGGGTTGGGCGTCCTGGGCGACACCCCCACCATGCTGGCGATCGCGGGCCGCGCAGTCGATACCGCAGTTGCGTGATCCGTCGCGCCGCCCGATCACCCGGTACGGATGATGCGACCAGCGGCGCGCCTTGGTTGGATCGACGGATCATGGGACTGGCGTGGCCCATCCGCAGCGTGTGCGCCGGCGCCGCCGGCACGGCGGCGCTGACCGCGGCCTACGCGGCCGAGCGCCGGTTGCGACGCAGCCACGAGGGCCAGCTCGACTACGACGACTCGCTCGTCCCGGGGCAGATCGTGGCGAGCGTCATGCACCTGCCGAACGTCACCGCCCGCGGCGATCGCGAGCTTGGGCTCGCGCTGCGCTGGGGCTACGGCTCCGCGTTCGGCCTCCTGCACGGGGTGCTGCGCCGTGCCGTGGGCGAGCCGTGGGCGAGCGCGGCGTTCGGCGGCACGCTCATGACGGCCACCGTGACGTTGTTCCCGCTGCTGGGCCACACGCCCCCGCCGTGGCGTTGGCCTGCCGACGTCATGGCCACGAGCGTCGGCACGCACGTCGCCTACGTCGCGGCGGTCGCCGCCGTCGACGACGGCATTCGCCGTCGAACAGGCTGACCGGATCGAGCGGGCTTGGAGATGGCTGCTGGAGCGTTGGAGGACGAAGGGAGCGCGGCGCCCCTGACCGTCCCGCGGCGCCTGTGGCTGTTCGTGCTGGTGATCGGTGCGCTGGTGTGGGGGGCCGGAGCGCTGGCCACCGCGCTCACGGACAACACGATCCTCGTCCCCAACGTCATCATGCTCGGCACCTTCCTCGTGCCCGTCTGCACGGTGCTCCTGGTCCTCTCGCTGCCGCGCGAGGCGCAGCTCTCCGCCGAGACCCTCATGCTCGGTTTTCTGACGGGAGGGACCGTCGGCGTCGTGATGACCGGGACCACGGAGGTCTACGTGCTGCCGGACCACGTCGCCACGAACATCCTGGTCGGCGTCATCGAGGAGGGCGGCAAGGCGCTCATCTTCCTCGCCGTGGCCCAGTTCGTCCGCGTGCGCGTGCCGCGCGACGGCATGGTCCTCGGCGCGACGGTCGGCGCGGGTTTCGCCGCGTTCGAGAGCGCGGGCTACGCGCTTCAGGTCCTGGTCCAGCACACCGACGATCACCCGATCCTCGACATCCTCCAGACCGAGGCCTTTCGCGCGGTCCTCGCTCCGTTCGGGCACATCACCTGGACGGCCATCCTCGGAGGCGCGATCTTCGCATCGGCGTGGTCGACCGGCCACTTCCGTCTCGATCGGCGCGTCGCGTGGACATACCTCGGCGTGGTCGCGCTCCACGCCCTCTGGGATCAGTCCTACGGGTGGGCCATCCGCCTGAGCCAGGGTCTGGGTGGCGAGGGGTGGACCTTCGGCTGGCCCGACACCGCCGCGTGGGTGGGCCTGCCGACCGGCGCCGACCTCGTGCGCTTCCAAGTGGTCTACAACGTCCTGCTCGGAGTCAACGGGATCGTGGGCACGCTGTGGGTGATCCGCCGCTGGCGCGCGTACCGCATCGACCGCTGGAAGGAGGCGCACCCGAAAGAGGCCCACCCGGAGGGGACGCCCTCGCGGCTGGCGACGACCTGAGTGAGATACAGGTCGCGCTCGACGGCATCAGGGCGTGCTGGTCGTCTTCGCGGCGGTGCTCGTCTGGACGGGCTCCGGCGCGCCGCTCGAGTTCAGGGTGACGTTGGGGGCGACGGTGACGTTGGCGGGGGCGGCCTGCGTCGTGACGGTCGTCGTGCTCTGCACGGTGGTCGTCTTGGCGGTCACGGTCGGGGTGGTTGCGGTCGTCCTGCCCGAGTCGCCCTTGGAGATGATCGCCGCGGCCAGCCCGCCGAGCGCCAACACCAGCACGACGGTGAAGGCGATCATCCATCCGCTGGTGCCGGACTTCGGCTGCGGGGCGGCGGCTGCTGGGACGTAGCTCGGCGGCGGCGGCGCGGGGCCGGCAGGCGTCCGGGTCTCGTCGTAGCTCACGCTGTGAGGTTCGCTGTGCAGTCGCGCGCCGGCAATGGTGCAGGGTGGCGTGTCACAGGCGTGGACGCACCACCGGATGCGGCCGGTTCATCTCATCCGGGTGAGGCGAGAGCGAGGCGGGTCGGTCACCCTCGACCTGTGAGGCAGCTGCTCCTCTACGGCTTCGGGCCACAGGCGGACTTCGAAGGCCGCCTCGTCGGCGCTCTGGAGCGCCTCGAGAGCGGCGGCGCGCTGCGGATCCTCGACGTGCTCTTCGTCAGGCGCGACGCCGAGTCGGGCGACATCGACGCCATCGACCTGCAGGGCGACGGCGCCGGCGGGGTGGTGGGGCCCTTGCTCAACTTCCGCCTGGACGAGAACGAGCGCCGTCGAGCCACCGAGCGCGCGCTGCGTGGCGAAGCCGAGGTCGTGCGCGAGCTCGGCGCGGCGCTGGAGCCAGGCGCCGCCTTGGCTGCCGTGCTCGTAGACCACGTCTGGAGCGACGCGCTCGAGGACGCGGCGTCACGGAGTGGCGGCAGGCTGCTCGCCGGTGACTTCGTCACCGCCACCGCGCTCAGCGAGCTCGGACCCGAGCTGCTGGCCGCCGCCGGGCGTCGCGTCGGCTAGGCGGGCCCGCTCCGCGGGCGCGCCCTGGAGCATCGCGCGCCAGCCCGACAGCACGCCGTGCACGGCCGCCGCGCCCATGATCGGCTCCGCCGGGAGCGGCAGCCGCGCGGGGGCGAGGATGAAGGCGCGGGTCTGCGGGCCGCCCAGGCCGCCGTGGAACGAGATGAGCTCTTCGAACGCGCAGCCCTCGTCCAGCATGGGGTCGTAGAAGCTGCCGACCATGATGTCGGCGACGTGCGCGAAGCCGTCGGTGCGCAGCAGATGACGCGCCGCGGTGGGCGACAAGTGCGCGAGCGGATCGACGCCCTCGACCCTGCCCTCGTCGAGGTAGCTGACGCCGTCGGGCCCGAGGACGACCGCGCCATGCTCGGCCGAACGGACGAGCAGCCAGCCGATGTGGGGGTGCGCGCGCAGGGCCGGGATGAGCTCGGGATGGCGCGCGTCGATCTCCTCGCCGGTGAGGCGGCGGTCGATCTCCATGAGGTAGACGAGCCCGAGGTTGCCGGAGCCCAGGACGACGACATCGCGCCCGGAGACGTCGTTCTTCGGCTTCGGCTTCTCCTTCGTGCCGGTCGCCTCGCTGACGGCGTGCTGGACCATCGCGTTCTGCTCGTCGCCTCCCGCGAAGCCGGAGACGCGTCCGCGCGACAGGGAGCGCTCGACGAGCTCGTCGAGCCCGTAGCCGTGGCGCTGCTTGAAGGTGGCGCCCTGCGTCTGTCCGTGGTCGGAGAGGACGACGATCTCGTAGGGGCGCGGCGCGTAGGGCCGCGCCCGCGCGATGCGGCCGAACTGCTGGTCGAGCTTGCGCAGCGCCTCCATCGTGTCGGCGCGCTCGAGGCCCGAGTGGTGCGCGACCTCATCGTAGCTCGAGAACGTGGCGTACACCGCGGGGCGTCCGCGCATCATGTCTGTGAGGACGCCGAAGACGATGAGGTCGCGGACGATCACGCACATCGCCGCGCGCATCAGCGGATAGATGCCACCGCGATGGCCCCGCGGGCGGACGTCGCGGCGTGACGCGCGCGCGGCGGCCGTCAGCTCGAGCACGATCTCCCAGAGGAAGAGGACGAACGCGCGCGTGACGTTGAAGCCGTTGGCCAGGAAGGCCCGGTAGCCCGGGTTCGCCTTGCGCTCGGCCTCCGAGCGGCTGACCGTGAGGATGACCTCCTCGGCCTCGCCGGAGAGCAGGTTGCCGCGGCTGGCCCCGCCGTCGACGAGCAGGCCGACCCCGGTCGCGTGGCGGCGCTCGATCTCTGCGCAGTCCGCCGGAGACGAGCAGACCATCATGAGGCCGCGCTCCTTCTCCACCCAGCGGAACGCCGGAATGTCCTCGTTGGAGCCGAGCAGGATCCCCGCCTGGCTGGCGCCCGTCTGCGACGAGAGGTCGGTCTCCCACTCGGCGAGCTGGTAGCCCTCGTCGGCGATCCAGCGCGCCATCGTCGGCGCGCTGCCGTCGCGCAGGGCGTCGCGCAGCACCGGGAGCGCGAGCCCGTCGATCTCCAGGAAGATGATGCCCGGGACGTCGCTGCGCCCCTGAGCGCCTTGGCGCCTCGCGATCCGCCGGGTCACCTTCAGCGAGTACTCGTCGTCGTCGTTGGTGCCCAGGATGGCCTGCAGCACGACGCTGACCGCCGCCATCACGAGCGCGGCGAGGAGCGCATCGCCGAAGGAGTCGACACGGATGTCGTCCGGCAGGACCTCGTGGGCGATGAGGAGCAGGAGCGCGTCGGCGAGCAGGACGAGCAGGAAGCCGGCGATGAGCATGAACGGCAGCCGCAGCGCGGCCAGCACCGGCGGCAGCAGGGCGTTGAGGACGGCGATGAGTGCCGCAACGACGAATGCGGCCCCGGTGCTCTCGAGCCCCACCCCCGGAACCAGCGCGGCCGCCACCCAGATCGAGGCCGCGGAGACCACCCACGAGACCACCAGCCGCAGCGGGCGCAGCCGCGGGGTCGCGGGCTGCCAGCTGACCTGCTCGCCGTACGGCGCTGCCGGGGTCACGGAATGCTCGTCGGCCACCTAGCAGTCGACCCTCGCGAAGCTCTGCTTGTAGGCGTCGCCGAGCTGCTGCAGCGCGCTGGTCAACTGGGCTTTGGCCTCGCTGAGCGACGTGCTCTTGCCCACGCTCCCCGCGATGCTCTGCACCTGCGACGTGAAGGTCTTGGTCGCGTCCTGCACCTGCTGGCGGCGGTCGCCGGAGAGGTCGCCCTGCGCGTCCTTGATCTTCGACAGGTCGCTGTTGATGGCCTTGAGGCTGTTCTGCACGCCGTCGACCGTCACCGTGGAGACGGTGAGCCCCTTGAGCTGGTCGACCTGCTTGCTGATGTCCGCCCGGGCGTCGCAGACCGTGCTCTTGGCCTTGTCCTGCTTGGACTCGCCGCACGCGCCGAGGCCGAGGGCCGCGAGAACCGCGATGAGCGCGAACACGATGAAGGGCCTCATGGCTGCCAACCCTCCCAGCGTCGGCTGCCGCCGCACAACGGCGCGTGCCTGCCCCGTCGCGTGAGCGGGCACGATGGTGGACGTGGTGCAGGCATGCGTCGGGTCTCAGGCGGGACCGGGCGCCCGCAGGACGCAGCGAAAGCCGATGTGCGTCGTCGAGGTGTCGACCGCCTCGCCTTGCCGGGCGGCGGGGCGGAAGCGCAGGCAGTAGTTCGGAGCGCACAGGTGCGAGCCGCCCTTGATGACGCGCCGCGGGATGCGCTCGCCGGGCAGCACCCCCGGCGCGCAGCACGCGTGCTCGCCGGGCTGCCCGTCGTGCGTGGCGTAGTGGTCGGCGGTCCACTCCCACACGTTGCCCGTCATGTCGTAGAGCCCGTGGCCGTTGGGCGGGAAGTTCCCCACCGGCGAAGTGCCCTCGTAGCCATCGGCGCGCAGGTTCTGCCAGGGGAACTCCCCCTGCCAGGTGTTGGCCATGAGCCGTCCGCCGGGCGAGATCTCGTCGCCCCACGCGAAGATCGCGCCCTCGAGGCCCCCGCGAGCCGCGCGCTCCCACTCGGGTTCCGTGGGCAGCTCCTTGCCCGCCCAGGCGGCGTAGGAGGCGGCATCCTCGTAGGCGATGTGGGTCACCGGGTGGCGCTGGCGCCCCGCGGCGGTGCTCTCCGGGCCCTCGGGCTGGCGCCAGAACGCGCCCGGAACGTAGCTCCACCACGAGCGGACGTCGCCGAGATCGACGGGGCCGCGCGCCTTGCGGAAGACCAGCGAGCCCGGCACGAGGTCGGCCGGGTCGGCCTCTGGGTAGTCGGCGGGGTCGAGCGGGCGCTCGGCCACGGTGACGTACCCCGTCTCGCCGACGAAGCGCCCGAACTGCGCCACCGTCACCGGGTGGCGGTCGATCCAGAAGCCCTCGACCTCGACCCGGCGCACGGGGCGCTCCTCGGGATAGAACGCATCCGAGCCCATCGCGAACGCGCCGCCCGGCACCCAGGTCATGCCCTTCACGGGGGCCTTGATCGTGTCCGCCACGCCGGAAGCCTCGCGGCCGCGCGGGTGATCCGGCATCACCCCCTGTGGGTGATGAGCGCTCACCCGTCGGACTCATAGCGTCGCGGCGAAGCCCGATCCGAGGAGTCTGGATGCCCCGCCGGCCGTTCAAGGGAAAGATCAACGTCGACGTGCGCGACTCGGTCCCCGATTGGGAGCCGTACATGCCGCCGCGCGCGCCGGAGGGCTCGCCCAACGTCCTCATCATCCTCTACGACGACACCGGCATGGCGGCCTGGGAGCCGTTCGGCGGCCGCATCCGGATGCCCACGCTCGAGCGCCTGGCCGGGGGCGGTCTGCGCTACAGCCAGTGGCACACCACGGCGCTGTGCTCGCCGACGCGCTCGTGCATGCTCACCGGCCGCAACCACCACCAGAACGGCATGGCGTGCATCGTCGAGGGCGCGACGGGCTACCCGGGCTCCAACGCCCACCTCCCCAAGGAGTGCGGCACGGTCGCGCGCGTCCTGCGCGACAACGGCTGGAACACCTACTGGGTCGGCAAGGACCATTGCGTGCCCCAGGAGGAGGCGAACCCGGGCGGCCCCAAGTTCAACTGGCCCCTGCAACAGGGCTTCGACCGCTTCTACGGCTTCATCGGCGGCGAGACCAACCAGTGGTATCCGACGCTGGTCGAGGACAACCACTCGATCGACCAGCCCTACACGCCCGACGAGGGCTACCACCTGTCCAAGGACCTCGCCGACCAGGCGCTGCAGATGATCCGCGACAGCAAGTCCTCCTCGCCGTCGCGGCCGTGGTTCATGTGGTTCTGCCCGGGCGCCAACCACGCGCCGCACCACGCTCCGACCGAGTGGGCCGACAAGTACAAGGGCCAGTTCGACGACGGCTACGAGGCCTACCGTGAGTGGGCGCTGGCGCGCATGGTCGAGAAGGGCGTGCTGCCCGAGGGCACCGACCTCACGCCGATCAACCCGCTGCCCGAAGGCACCCACAGCCCGTTGGACGACGTGCGCCCGTGGGACTCGCTCTCCGACGACGAGAAGCGGCTCTTCGCACGGATGGCCGAGGTCTACGCGGGCTTCTCCGAGTACACCGACCACCAGGTCGGGCGGATCGTCGACTACCTCGAGGAGTCCGGCCAGCTCGACAACACCATCGTCCTCTACTGCGCCGACAACGGCGCGTCGGGCGAGGGGTCGCCCAACGGATCGGTCAACGAGAACAAGTTCTTCAACGGCTGGCCCGACGAGATGCAGGCCAACCTCCAGCACATCGAGGATCTCGGCAGCCCGAACACCTATAACCACTACCCGACCGGCTGGGCGGTGGCCTTCTCGACGCCGTACAAGATGTTCAAGCGCTACTCCTACGCGGGCGGCACGTGCGATCCGCTGGTCATCCACTGGCCGGCGGGCATCGAGGCCAAGGGCGAGGTCCGCCAGCAGTATCACCACGTCACCGACATCGTCCCGACGCTGCTGGACTGCTGCGGCCTCGAGTTCCCCGACGAGATCGACGGCGTCGACCAGGTCCCGCTCGCCGGAGAGTCGATGCGCTACTCGTTCGACGCGACCGACGCTCCGACGCCGCGCACGCGCCAGTACTACTGCATGCTCGGCACCCGCGGCATCTGGGAGGAGGGCTGGAAGGCGGTCGCGGTCCACGGGCCGACCTCTGGGATCGGGCACTTCGACAACGACCAGTGGGAGCTCTTCCACGTCGACGAGGACCGCGCCGAGGCGGTCGATCTCGCCGCCGAGCACCCCGACAAGCTCAAGCAGCTCATCGAGGTGTGGTTCGAGGAGGCGGGCAAGTACGACGTGCTGCCGCTCGACGACCGCCACCCGTGGGAGATCATCGCCGACGTGCGCCCGCAGACCGAGCTCGACCGCGACTCGTACACCTACTACCCGCACACCGCCGAGGTGCCCGAGGCCGCGGCGCCGAACATCCGCGGGCGCTCGTTCAAGATCCTCGCCGAGGTCGAGATCGAGAGCCCTGACGCCGAGGGCGTGATCTTCGCCCAGGGTGGCCGCTTCGGCGGGCACGCTCTGTACCTCGAGGAGCGCCGGGCGCACTACGTCTACAACTTCCTCGGCGTCGCGCCGGAGCAGCTCTTCTCCTCGGACGAGCTGGCACCCGGTCGCTACGTGATCGGCATGGACTTCGCCAAGGAGGACGTCGGCGACCACGGCGAGGCGGTGGGCACCGCCCGGCTGCACGTCGACGACAAGGTCGTGGCGGAGGGGACGATGCGCACCCAGGTCGGGATGTTCACCCTCTGCGGCGACGGCCTGTGCGTCGGTCGCGACTCGAGCGACGCGGTGAGCAGTGCCTACACCTCGCCGGCCGACCTGACGGGCGCGAGCGTGCGGCAGGTCGAGATCAACCTGAGCGACGACCAATACATCGACCTCGAGCAGGAGGCGATGGCGGCCCTCGCTCGCGAGTAGCGGACGCACGGCGATGAGTTCGACGGCTGAGGCGCCGCTCGCCTCGTGGCGGGACACCGCCACGACGCGCGCGATCCTCGAGTTCGTCGCGGCGGCGACGCGCGAGGGCGACGAGGGGTGGATCCCGCCGCCCGAGCGCGTCGCCGTGTTCGACAACGACGGGACGCTCTGGACCGAGAAGCCCATGCCCATACAGCTGGACTTCATCGTCCGCGGCTTCGCCGCGGCGGCACAGCGCGATCCGGCGCTGCGCGAGCGCCAGCCCTACAAGGCGGCCCACGAGGGCGACCTCGCATGGATGGGCCGGGCGATGGTCAAGCACTACCAGGGAGACGACGGCGATCTGAAGCTCCTGCTCGGGGCGCTCGCCGAAGGGGCCGCCGGCGTCCCGGTCGAAGCCTATGCCGCGCAGGTCCTCGCGTTCTTCGAGGAGGCGGAGCACCCCAAGCTCGGGCGCCCGTATCGCGCGTGCGGCTTCGCGCCGATGATCGAGCTGCTGCGCCACCTCGAGGCCAACGGCTTCCTCACCTTCATCGTGTCGGGCGGCGACCGCGACTTCATGCGGCCGGTCGCCGAGGTGATCTACGGCATCCCGCCCGAGCGCGTCGTCGGCTCGGGCTTCGGGACCGCGTTCGTCGACGGCGAGGTCGTCTACACCTCGGCGCTCGAGTCCTTCGACGATGGCCCGCAGAAGCCGCTGCACATCTGGGCGCGAACGGGGCGGCGACCCGCGATCGCGTGCGGCAACTCCAACGGCGACCTCGAGATGCTGCGCTTCGCCGGCGGAGCGGGCAAGCCGGCCCTGCGG